>CESC01169161.1_pt1 | contig 53062 bp, 49 predicted proteins | sample 531131 | NCBI WGS metagenome assembly CESC01 (sample SAMEA2621295, study PRJEB7988) | marine metagenome | biome: marine biome (ENVO:00000447); feature: mesopelagic zone (ENVO:00000213); material: "saline water (ENVO:00002010), including plankton (ENVO:xxxxxxxx)" | depth 800 m
TAAGTCGAATTTGTGTCAACTTATTTCAGGACGGGACATAAATAGAAAATTAAAAGTCCGTCGTTAGGCGGACTTTTTCTATTTTTAGCTTGTTAAATTGCTATCGATGACCAAAAGAATTAAAATAAAAAAGCCGAAAATCCCTAAGATTCCTAAAATCAAACTGGCGCATAAGAAAATACAGAATGACGTACCGGGAACACTTACCTATACTGGGAGCAAAGAGCAAAAGCACGTTACAGTTGATCTTATTGATTATTCACCATCCATTCATAAGAATGTAACGGTTGACGATGTCTCACAGGCATTTAATAAAAAACATCCTGAAGAAATATCCTGGATCAATATCAATGGATTAAGTGATATTGATCAAATTGAGCGCTTAGGAGAGCATTATAAATTGCACCCGTTGATTTTAGAAGATATCGTTGATACCAGTCAACGTCCTAAAATTGATGAATATCCAGATTATCTTTTTGTCGTTTTCAAAATGCTCTATTACAATGATGAAGGTGTGTTTATGAACGAACATATAAGTCTTGTTTTGGGTGAAAATTACCTGATCACTTTTCAGGAAGCCGATGGTGATGTTTTTGATTCGTTGCGTCAACGTATTGCCAATGCAAAAGGCCGCGTGCGCAATGCAGGAGCAGACTATTTAATGTTTGCGATAATGGATGCTGTGGTTGACCACTATTTTACGCTTATTGAAACTATGAGCGACCGTATAGAAGCACTTGAAGATATTTTATTTTCAAATACAGCAGAGCAGGATATTACACAAGATATTCAAGAATTGAAACGGGAAGTGCTAAGATTGCGTAAAGCTGTTTTTCCATTTAGGGAAGTGGTGAACCGCCTGGAGAAAATCGATAGTCAATTGATTGACGAACGTACCATAACCTACATTCGAGATTTATATGATCACGTTACCCAAGTGACCGACAGTATCGATATTTATCGAGAAATGACGTGGGGACTTATGGACATGTACATGACCACCATAAGTAATAAAATGAACGAAGTTATGAAGGTGCTTACGATTATGGCGAGTATATTTATTCCGCTAACGTTTATGGCCGGTATTTACGGGATGAATTTTGACCATATACCGGAGCTACATTTAAGGTATGGTTATTACTATTTATGGGCAGCAATGATCGCTGTGTTCTTAGGACTGCTCTATTATTTTAAGCGAAAAAAGTGGTTGTAATTTATGTTGCCTTTAGTTAAAATAAGCCAATGATATTAGGAAAAAGTATTAGAATATATTTAAAAGAAGGAAGTGTAACTGGAATTAAGTTCGCAGAACTTGTTAATCATACAATTCAATCACTTTCTTGTCCTAGAACTAAAATATCGGATTTAAACAAACATTTTTCGGTTGCAATTAATACGCAAGGTGTTTATTTCTTAATTGGTTACGAACAGGACACTATGAAACCAATGGTATATATTGGAGAAGCTGAAAATGTCTGGGATAGATTGAAAAATCATGATTTGAAAAAAGATTTTTGGAATGAAGTTATAGTTTTTACAAGTAAAGACGATAACTTAACTAAATCTCATATAAAATATCTTGAAAGTCGAATTGTAGAAATTGCTAAACAGACAGAAAGGTATAAACTTAAAAATGGAAACAGTCCTAACTTAAACCGACTACCTTTGCCAGACAGAGATGCAATGGAAGAATTTTTGGCCAATATCAAATTGTTAACAGGTACTTTAGGCCATAAATTTTTAGAAAATCCGATTTCTATTAAGAATATTCCGGAAACAACTGAAATAGTTAATGATACAGAAGAAAAAATATCCAATAAAAAAGACGAAATAGAATTAAGTTTAAATGTAAGCGGAATTATAGCTCACGCTATTCAAACAAATGAAGGTCTGGTTGTTTTGGAAAATTCAGAAGTCGCTGATAATCCTACAAAAAATTATGGATATGGTGCTTTAAGAGAATCCTTGATTGATGAGGGTTTTATTGCTAGAACCTCAAAGGGAAAATTATTTTTTTCTAAAAAGCATCTATTTTCAAGCCCTTCTGCAGCTGCAGCTGTAATACTTGGATATTCTGTTAATGGTCGTAACGTTTGGAAAAATGAAAACGGAAAATCTATTAAAGAAATTGAACAAAGTGAAGTAAAATAACTAAAGATAGATTTGTTTATATGCAATTTTGACTTTAAGTCAAATGAATATAAACTCTTGAGCATAGGAGTTTAATATTTTAACTGTAATAGTTTGAAGTAGCTTTTGACTAAATTTATTTCAAAATCCTTTGCTTAGAACATCGCTTGCTGAAAAAGTAGAGGTAAAATGCTATAAATATAACGATCAAAGGCATTATTAGACCTTGTACAGTGCCGTAGACTTCTAGCGCATTGGTCGCAAAAAAGGAATATCCCATCTGAATAAGCACACCAACTAATGAGATCAAGAATAAGGATACGGCGAGGCTTTTCCGAAGCAAAAGAAACACACTCCCTAGAAGTCCGGTTAATGTTGCAATAGCAAAAATACCCGTGAGCCATTGAGGGGTGCTTTCAATAAGCGCAACTTGCTCTGGTGGCAATTCTGAAAGCGCATCGCCACTTACGAAGGTTTGTCCTAAGAATGCAAAAACGCCCATTAAATTCCATAAAAGGCCTAGCGTTGTAATAATCCAATACGTGCGGTTCGGTTTAACTGTGGTCATAATTGGTTATTTTTAAAGAAGAATATCGAATTGCAAAAATTCTAGATTCTAATAAAAATAATCAAATTTTTTAAGTTTTATAAAGATTAATATCAGGCCGTTGACTCATTGGCCTAAATTAAATTTCTCATGTCTGTAACCTTGCCTAAGGCCTATTTTCAGTTTTTAAAAGAACTCAAAGCAAACAACCATAAAGATTGGATGGATGCTCATAAAGCCGAGTATAAACGTTTAGAAAAAGAGTTTAAACACTTTTGTGAAGACACCAAAAATCAATTAAACGGTTTTGATGATATTGAGCGTGTTAAAGTGTTTAGAATCAATAGAGACATACGTTTTAGTAAAAATAAAATGCCGTATAAAACAAATCGTGGAGCTATTTTTTCACGATCAGGAGTGCATCGGCGAGGGAGTTTTTACTTCCAGATGGCACCCGGCGCCAGTTTTGCAGGAGGCGGATTTTTCAAACCCGAACCGGCAGATCTGTTGCGCATTAGAAAAGAAATTGAACTGGATGCCGATCCCATTCGTAACATTTTAAAACAACCCGATTTCAAAAGGGTTTATGGGGGCTTCAATACCGAAAGTCAGGTGAAGACCGCTCCTAAAGGTTTTAGCAAAGAAGATCCCAATATAGACCTTATTCGGAATAAGAATTTCTATGTAACGCATCAGTATACCGATGCTGAAGTACTGGCTGAAGATTTTCAGGAGCAACTATTAGCACACTTCAAGCTTTTAATGCCTTTTTTTGATCATATGAGCGAAATTTTAACCACAGATTTGAACGGTGAGTCTATAATCTAATTTTCAGTAGTTTAGCGCGATTCTAAAGATTCTTCAAAACTTTGTTAATTAAATTGAGTTTTTCGGCTTTAAAAAACCTCTGCGAAATACTATATTAGCAGACATCCCTTTCTTTTATGGCAGAACAAACAAAATACACCGAGGACAATATTAGATCCCTTGACTGGAAGGAGCATATACGTATGCGTCCTGGAATGTACATTGGTAAACTGGGAGACGGCTCGAGTGCAGACGATGGTATTTATATTCTTTTAAAAGAGGTGCTTGACAACTCCATCGATGAGTTTGTGATGGGCGCCGGTAAAACCATTGAAGTCAGCATTCAGGGAACCCGAGTGATCGTACGTGATTACGGTCGTGGTATACCATTGGGTAAAGTGGTTGATGTGGTTTCTAAAATGAATACCGGTGGTAAGTATGATTCCCGAGCGTTTAAAAAATCAGTTGGACTCAACGGTGTAGGTACCAAAGCGGTAAATGCGCTTTCAGAATACTTTAGAGTTGAATCTACGCGAGATAACAAATCGGCTTCGGCTGAGTTTGAACGCGGGACTCTAAAAGATGAAGAGTTTCTCGACGAAACTTCGCGACGCAAGGGTACCAAAATTACGTTTGTTCCTGATGATACCATTTTCAAAAACTACAAGTTCAGAAATGAGTATGTCTCGCGAATGCTTAAAAACTACGTCTATCTCAATCCGGGATTGACCATTGTTTTTAATGGTGAAAAATTCTATTCTGAAAACGGACTGAAAGATTTGCTGGGTGATCGTATTGCCGAAAATGACATTCTGTATCCTATAATTCATTTGCGGGGAGATGATATTGAAGTTGCGCTTACCCACAGTCGCACGCAGTATTCTGAAGAGTATCATTCATTTGTTAATGGTCAGAACACGACGCAAGGAGGGACGCATCAGGCCGCTTTTAGAGAAGCCGTTGTGCGTACGATCAGAGAGTTTTACAATAAAAATTATGATGCTTCAGATATACGTAAATCTATCGTTTCTGCAATAAGCATCAAGGTAATGGAGCCGGTTTTTGAGTCGCAGACCAAAACAAAACTCGGTTCTACAGATATGGGCGGGGAATTACCTACGGTGCGAACCTATGTAAATGATTTCCTCAAAACAAAGCTTGATAATTATTTACATAAGAATCCTGAGACTGCAGAAAAGCTTCAGCGTAAAATTTTGCAGGCAGAGCGGGAGCGTACCGAGTTAAGCGGAATTAGAAAACTGGCTAAGGAGCGCGCAAAAAAAGCGAGTTTACATAATAAAAAGCTCAGAGATTGTCGAGTGCATCTTACTGACAGTAAGAAGGAACGTAATCTAGAGAGCACCCTTTTTATAACCGAGGGGGATTCTGCTTCGGGCTCGATCACAAAATCGCGGGATGTAAATACACAAGCTGTTTTTAGTTTACGTGGTAAACCGCTTAATTCTTACAATATGAGTAAGAAGATCGTATATGAGAATGAAGAATTCAACCTCTTGCAATCTGCTTTGAATATTGAAGAGTCGATGGAAGATTTGCGATATAACAATATTGTGATCGCAACAGATGCCGATGTCGACGGGATGCACATTCGCTTATTACTTATAACGTTCTTTCTTCAATTTTTCCCGGAGCTTATCAAGGAGGGGCATTTGTTCATTCTCGAGACGCCACTTTTTAGAGTGCGTAATAAAAAGAAAACTATTTATTGTTACAGCGAGCAGGAGCGAAGAGATGCGATTGAAGAATTGAGTGGTAAACCTGAAATTACTCGATTTAAAGGTCTTGGTGAAATTTCTCCGGATGAGTTTAAACACTTTATTGGAGAAAATATTCGTTTGGCGCCAATTATGTTAGATGAAGCGATGTCTATTGAAGAAATTTTACAATTCTATATGGGTAAAAACACTCCAGACCGTCAAAAGTTTATCATCAACAACCTTAAAGTTGAATTAGATCCTGTTTTAGAAAATTAAAATTAGAAAACTCCCTATTTATCTTTTGAGATAAAGCACTATGAGCGAAAACTACGAAGATCCAAATTTAGACCAACCAGAAGACGAGAATTCCGGCGAAACCATCACCCGTGTAACGGGGATGTTTAAAGATTGGTTTCTTGATTATGCATCCTATGTTATTTTAGAGCGTGCGGTACCTGCAATCGAAGATGGTTTCAAACCTGTACAACGCCGAATCATGCACTCGATGAAAGATCTTGATGATGGGCGTTATAATAAAGTAGCCAATATCGTGGGACATACGATGCAGTACCATCCGCACGGTGATGCAAGTATTGCAGATGCGATGGTACAAATGGGCCAAAAAGACCTTTTGATCGATACACAAGGAAACTGGGGAAATACGCTTACCGGTGATAGTGCTGCTGCTTCGCGATATATCGAAGCGAGACTTTCAAAATTTGCATTGGAAGTTTTGTTTAGTCCGAAAATTACAGATTGGCAAGCTTCTTACGACGGTCGTAGAAAAGAACCTATAAATCTTCCGGTGAAATTTCCGCTGTTGCTGGCTCAAGGTGCTGAAGGTATCGCGGTAGGTTTGAGCACAAAAGTGCTTCCGCATAATTTTGTTGAATTGATCGATGCTTCAGTTAAACATTTAGAAGGAAAGAAATTTAAAATTTTACCTGATTTTCCTTCCGCAGGAGAGGCCGATTTTAGTGATTATAAAGATGGTAAACGTGGTGGTCGTATACGTGTTAGAGCTAAAATAAGTCAGCTCGACAAGAACACTTTGGTAATTACCGAAATACCTTTTACCACCACAACTACATCGCTGATTGATAATATATTAAAAGCAAATGATAAAGGAAAGCTTAAAATAAAACGTATTGAGGATAACACCTCTTCTCAGGTGGAAATCTTGGTGCATTTACCGGCTGGTCTTTCTCCCGACAAAACCATTGGAGCGCTTTATGCTTTTACCAATTGCGAGGTTTCGATTTCACCACTAGGATGTGTTATTGAGGACAACAAACCTCTGTTTGTTGGGGTTAGTGAAATGCTTAGGATCTCTACAGATCGTACTAAAGATTTATTGCGTCAGGAATTAGAAATTCAACTTGAAGAGCTTGAAAATCAATGGCATTATGCATCGCTCGAGCGCATCTTTATCGAGAACAGGATCTATCGTGATATCGAAGAAGAAACGACCTGGGATGGCGTGCTTCACGCCATAAATGAAGGGCTTAAGCCACACATCGGTCATTTAAAACGTCCCGTTGTTGAAGAAGATTTGGTTCGCCTTACTGAAATTAGGATTAAACGTATTTCAAAGTTTGATATCGATAAGGCACAACAACGCATTGAAGCTTTAGAAGATCAAATCGCAGAGGTAAAGCATCATCTGGAGCACCTCACCGATTATGCAATCGCCTATTTCAAAAGACTTAAAAAGGAATTTGGTGCCGGCCGCGAACGTAAAACCGAAATAAAACTTTTTGATGATATCGAAGCTTCTAAGGTGGTGATTCGTAACACGAAGCTGTATGTAAATCGCAAAGAAGGTTTTGTAGGTACGTCTCTTAAAAAAGATGAGTACGTGACAGACTGTGCTGATATTGATGATATTATCGTATTTACCAAAGAAGGTGTTATGATGGTGACTAAAGTAGACACCAAGACCTTTGTAGGTAAAGACATTATACACGTAGCCGTATTTAAAAAGAAAGACAAGCGTACAATTTATAATATGCTGTATCGGGACGGTAAAGGCGGTGCCACTTATGTTAAACGCTTTAATGTAACGAGTGTAACGCGTGACCGTGAATACGATATGACCAAAGGTAAAAAAGGCTCTCAAGTATTGTATTTCTCAGCAAATCCTAACGGCGAGGCCGAAGTTGTATCGGTTTATTTAAGAGCTGTGGGGAATATCAAAAAACTCAAATTTGATCTTGATTTTTCTGACATTCTAATTAAAGGAAGAAATGCTAACGGAAATCTTGCTACGAAGCATTCGGTACGCACGATAGAATTAAAAGAAAAGGGAGTTTCAACACTAAAGCCGCGCAAAATATGGTTCGATGATACCGTTCAGCGCCTTAATGTTGACGGAAGAGGAGAGTTGTTGGGAGAATTTAAAGGAGAAGATCGTTTATTGATCATTACTCAAGACGGTGTTGTAAAAACCATAACACCAGAACTCACCACAAGGTTTGATACCAAGATGATCGTGCTTGAAAAATGGATCCCCAACAAACCCATCTCTGCAATTTATTGGGACGGAAACCGGGAGCGCTATTATGTAAAACGCTTTTTGATCGAGAACCCTGAAAAGGAAGAGGTTTTTGTTTCAGATCATGCAGATACTCAATTAGAGATCGTGTCTACAGACTATAGGCCGGTAGTCGAAATGGTATTTTACAAAGAGCGAAACAAAGATCAAAAACCTAATGAAAGTGTTGATATAGAGGAATTTATAGCAATTAAAGGAATCAATGCTTTAGGTAATCAATTTTATACTGAAAAATTAAAACAAATCAATCTTCTTGATCCTTTGCCTTATGAAGAGGAACCAGAAGAAGAGCCAGAACAAGAAGTGATCGAGTCAGATAGCGAATCAGAAGATACGCCTGAAGAGGAAGATGATGCAAAAGGGGATGGCACTCAAGGATCACTTTTTTAAGGTATGGGTTTAATTCAAGAATTTAAAAACTTTGCCGTCAAGGGCAATATGGTAGACATCGCTATAGGTGTTATTATTGGGGCTGCTTTTCAAAATGTCATTGATGTTATCGTGAAAAAAGTCATGATGCCGCCATTATCACTTTTGACTGACGGTGTGCAGATGGCAAATAAAAAAATCATTCTAAAAAATGCGTATACAGCACAAGATGGTACCGAAGTAGCGGAAATAGCTATTGGGTATGGTGAATTAATAGAAGTTCTTATTGACTTTTTTATTATCGCTATTGTTGTTTTTATAGTGGTCAAACTCATGAACAGTTTGAAGAAGCAGAGTGAAGATGAAAAAAATCCTGCTGTTGAAACCCCAAAGAATATAGCGCTATTGGCTAAAATGAATGAATTACTTGAAGAACAAAACAACTTGTTAAAATCTAATAACCTTAATAAAAAGTAAGTTTTTACTTACTTTAATTCTTTTTAATATTTTTTTAAGCTTTTTATCGATTAAATCGCGATATTGAATACTTTGCGTAATTTAAATTCACTATTTTTAATACTCTTTATTGTAGTGACGACGAAGTAAATGGCTAAAAAAGTACCTTCTAAAGATTATTTGATTTCCCTATTGTGGTTTTTGATACCAGCTTTGGTGTGTATTTATGTGTATCATAATTTTAAATCAACACTTCCGCAGCGCCTTTCAGATCAAGTTCAGCTTACCGGGAGTCTTGCTACTCAGGATTTTAAACGCACCGTGCGAAGCAATGTTCAAGGTATTCAAAATCTTGCCGAACGTATTGAAGAAACCAATGGAGAGTATTATGAATTTTGGATTCAAGATGCTAAACGTTTACTTAAGCAAAATGAGTCTCTCGACTTTGTAGAACTTATAAATCCTAAAGGGATTGTTGAAGATATTTTCCCGAGAAGACCTAATGTACCAGCTATTGGTCTCGATATTTCAAAATTAGCGTATCGTTATGAAGACTGGCAAAGCAAATCTAGTCAAGGTGTTACCAATATCACACAATGGGTACAATTGTCTCAAGGTGGAAATTCTTTTTTGGTAGATGTTCCCGTATATATTGATGACGAATTTAAAGGCACGGTAACCGGTGGAATGAACTTCAACGATGAATTTGATCGATTAAGTTACTACTTGAAAGATTTTGCAATTCAAATAAAGGACGAGGAAGGAACTCGTTTTTACAATTACAACAATTACGATCAAGCGCAAACAGACCCTTTTTACGTCTTTGAAACCGCTATGATTATGGATTCTGATATGAATGAATCCTGGAATTTTCAGCTAACCTTTGCTAATCCAGATTTTTTGGCAGAAAATATGCGTCTTGCCGATTATGCGCTTGGAGTAGGTTTGATTCTTTCACTAGCGATCGGTTTACTTTCATTTTTTAACAGAAATGCTCAAAATGCAGCCAGTCGTACGTTGCGTATGAATAAAAAACTGAAGGAACTCAACCTGAGTTTAGAAGAACAAACGCTTAAAGCCAATCAAGCATCTATCGCAAAAACCGAATTCCTATCAAATATGAGTCATGAGATCAGGACTCCGCTTAATGCGATTGTGGGAATCAGCGATTTAATAGGCTCCGGAAATAATAAATTTGAAGAAGAGCATTACCTATCTTTGTTGAAACAATCTTCAAAAACCTTATTGAATCTTATCAATGACATTTTACGTTTAGATAAGATGGAATCCGGCTTTTCTGAAGTAGCACATATTGAATTTTGCCCCCTGAATATTATTGAAAACCTACGCCAATTTAATTTGCAACCAGTCAAGAGCAAAGATCTTGATTTAGAAGTTGTGGTTGACACCAAAACAAAGAGTTATGTGTTAGGCGACCGGGCCAAATTTGAACAAATACTCAATAATATTGTAAGCAACGCGATCAAGTTTACCCAAAAAGGAAAGATCGCGATACATTATTCAGAACGTCAAGAGAACAATAAAGTCGCTGTAGAAATTCGTGTAACTGATACCGGTATCGGTATTCCAGAGGATAAAATAAATGACATTTTTGATCGTTTTATTCAGCTGGATACCGGAATGCGTAAAAAGCATAGTGGTGGAGGAATAGGCTTGTCGATCGTAAAACATTTGGTAGAATTATTAGGGGGAACGATTTCGGTAAAAAGTAAAGTAGGTGAAGGGTCTGAGTTTAAAATAAACTTGGATTTTGATCTGCTTAGCAAAAAGAAAATTGATCAAGATCAATTAACAGCAGTTGATATTCCTGAGTTAAATATTCTCGCTGTTGATGATAACAAACTTAATGTTATTGTGTTATCGCAATTGCTCAAGAAAATTGGCCTAGAGACTGATATAGCTTACAACGGGGAAGAGGCTGTGGACAAGGCTCATCAGAAAAAGTATGATCTTATCTTTATGGATGTTCATATGCCGGATATTGATGGTTATGAAGCGACGCGACGAATTAAACAGTTGTACAAGGATACTATTATATTAGGCCTTTCTGCAGACTCTACAATTAGCGCTGTAGATTCCGGTTTAAAGTGTGGGATGAGTGATTATCTGACCAAACCAATAGATAAGAACAAGCTCACTACGGTTCTCAATGATCATTTTGGTTCTAAGACCAAAGATGTTATTTAATGGGTAAATCGATCAAAACTTGAGTTCCGGCAGGATACTCTTGCTCATCATACAAATCGATAAAGCGAAGCGCATAGGTGTTTCTTAAATTTTTAGAGAAATTTTGTAACCGCCTTAATGTTAGGTTTATTCCTATTGATTTCTTTTGCGTATTTACCTTTTCACTGGCGACTTCCATAGTTTTCTTTCTGCCAATACCATTATCTGTAATAGTGATGGTAACAAATTCATCATTTTTCAAAGCAACGTCTAAGGTCAAGAGTTTTTCACCCTCTTTGGGTTGTAAGCCGTGCCATAGCGCATTTTCTATAAAAGGCTGTAAAATCAAAGAGGGTATTTTTATCGCTTTCAAATCAACACGTTCGTCTATATGTACAGCATACTGGATCTCGTTGCAAAATCGAATATTCTCAATATTTACATAAAGCTGCATCGTGTCTAGCTCTTCCTGAAGCGTAATTTCCTTTTCTAACGAACTCGTAAGGATAGAGCGTATCAGTTTTGCAAACTGATTTAAATAGCGCATAGCGTCTTCTACATTGCTATTTTGAAGATAGATCCGTATAGACAAGAGCGCATTAAATATAAAATGAGGATTCATCTGTGAGCGCATCAGCTTCTGCTCGGCATTGAGGCGTTGCTTTGCGTTTTTTAAGCGCATCTGACGGTATAAGATAAAAAGAATGATAAGTAAGAGAAGCGATAGTAATAGAATGAAAATATTATTCTTTTTGCTCTGAGAAAGCTCTATCTGAGCGATTTGATTGTTTCGCTTCAGTAATTCTATGGTATTCTTCTTTTGCTCCGAATCGTATTTATAAATCAGGTTGGTTACATATTTCTGGTTGGCCTGATTTAAGTATTCTTCCTGAACTTCTTGAGAAGAGCGCTGGTAAGCCAATGCTTCCTGGTAGTTGCCTTGTTGTTCTTTAAGTTGCGACAGGTGCATATAAGCCATACTTAAAAATTGCTTATGATCATTTTCGTCAGCTATATCTTTGCCTTTCATCAGGTATTCTTCCCCAAGTTGATGATTTCCTAATTCGCTATAAGCCCATCCTAGATTTATGTAGGTAAGCGCGATATAAAATTTATCACCTATCTTTTCAGCTTTGGGAAGCACTTCATTTATGAGTGACAAAGCCTTAGAAGATTTCCCCTGTTTTAAATAAACCTGACCTATACTATTGTTGCAAATAACCCTACCTAAATCATTGTTAATCTTATTGTTGTACTCTAATGACTTTTTGTAATTCTCCAGTGCTTTGTCATATTGTTTTCGCTCTTCGTAAGTGATTCCTAAATTCCCATAATTTATCGCCAGCCCTAGATCGCTGGTTAAATTGGCTTCACTATTGATCGCCATTTTAAAGAATTTTTCAGCGTCATCATAATCTCGAAGTAACAAATAAATGTTGCCTATACTGTTTTGAGAAATTGCTATTCCTTTTAAAAGCGCTCTTGATTTTTTAGACTGACTTTCAGCCAGAGCAAGTGCAGCATTGTGTTTGTCTAAAGCCGAACTTACCGCATCAATGCGACGGTAAACGACTCCGGTCATATTTAAAACCGAAACTTTAAGTTCTACATCATTGAGTTCGTTTGCTAGTTTTAGCGCTTTATCGTGATGCTCTAGAGCTTCCTCATAATACGAATGATCTCTTAGATAAATTCCTAATAAATTTTCGCCAAAGGCATTTCCGTAGGTATAACCGGCATTCTTTGACTTTTCAATAAAAGAGGCTATTGCCAATGAATCCCGTTTAAAAGCAGACGTATATTTTTGAAGGGAATCAAAGGAAGCATGTCGCTGTTCTATACTTGTGTTTATAGCATTTTCAATACTGTCCTGTCCTGAAACGGAGGCGCTGTAAACGATAAATAAGCATAAAAAAACGCGGAGCTGTAAAGACACTTTAAATAATTTGTTTGAGAGGATGTGGTAAATTAAAATACAACATAGACAAGGATTCTAAGTCATTTTACAAAATCTATAAATTATCTAAATATAATTATTTTACTGCAGTTGCGAAGAAACAACATCAGGGGAAAATCACCTAAAATTCATCTGGAGAACGTGGGGCGTCTGCAATTTTTGTCACCGTCCCTTTTTGTTTTTTAGAGTCACCCACCAAAGCGTACTCAAACGTATAAGTGTTGTCTTGTGTGGTGAGTATTTTAAAATGAATCGCTTTACGATCCATCATACTTTGTGGATTAATTTTATTTGCGATGTATTCACAATCATTGATCCAGCGTATCGCAGAAGAGTCAGCTTTACCTTGATAATAATCGATTTCAAGGGTGTCATTACGCGTAAAGGTTGTCTTAACCATCTCACCCTCAAGATAGGTTTCAAACTCAAAAGTTCCATTTTTAAAATCGGTACACTTACGTTCCGGATTATAACATGAGTTTAAAAATAGCAGGAGGAGAAGTGCGATTAGCGAATACCGCATGGGAGTTCATATTTTGATTATATAACTCCAAATTTATAGAAGAAATATCAATCAGAATCTATTAGGGATTAAAACTTTTAAAAGTGCCGTCATTATAAAAAATGACAATACGTTCTATTTCTTTTTTATCTGAATTTATTGCAAGAGGCTCTTGCATGCTCTCTCTAGAAGAATCCAAATTTTCTTGTGCCGGTGTTGAAGACGTATCAAAATCTGCCGCCAACTGACTCGATGCAGGTTTATAATTAGGGGTAGGCCTGGCTTTTTTAGGAAAGCTTCCTTTGCCATTAAGTAACCAATACAATTCCACCTCAGGAAAAGCTTCGATAATTTTCATTACAAATTCAAGACTTGGTTTATTTCTGCCAGAGATAATATGAGAGATCGAAGAACGTCCTACATCTATAGCGTCAGCAAAAGAAGTAGCATTTAAGTCATACTCATCCATAACTTTCTGCAGCCTTTTGGCAAATAATTCGCTGTTTACCATTGTAACATTACATTTGAAATTCAACCTTTACAAATGTAACATAATTCTTCAAATAACTTGTTTTACATTTGTAAACAGTGTGCATGAGGCTTAATGTTCCTATACAAGTAACCACACATAATAATCTGTAAATAAAATAATTAAACCTTAATAGCTGTTTGATTGGAAACTTTCCAGAACCACCTGTTTAACCTGCTAACACATGTTTACATAAGTAATTATTGAACCTTATTTAGCTTGTATACAATTGTAAATTACGGAATGTTTACATTTGTAACTTAATATTATTTGATGAATTATACTTCGTTACTCGAATGGCATACTGCGCATAAAGAACAAGCGCTTTATGGACGATACCTTACTATAAATAAACTAGAACCTATATTAGATTGTTTACCGGATCTTTTTGTTAAAGAAAGACTTGGTTATTCGGTACAAAACAGACCTATTTATAAAGTTACTTTTGGCACCGGTGCGATTAAAATATTAGGCTGGTCACAAATGCACGGGAATGAGAGCACTACTACTAAAGCCTTATTCGATCTTTTTAAATGGTTTGAAGCCATTAAAGACACTGAAACAGGTGAAGAATTATTGAGTACGTACAGTTTTACGTTTATTCCAATGTTAAACCCTGATGGAGCTGAAGCCTATACACGCGTTAATGCCAATCAAGTTGATTTAAATAGGGATGCACAAGAACTTACGCAGCCAGAGAGCCTGATTTTGAAACAGGTTTATACCTCTCTCGATCCTGATTATTGTCTTAATCTACATGGACAGCGTACCATCTTTGGTGTAGGCGAACCTGCTCAAAGTGCTGTTGCTTCTTTCTTATCACCATCTCAGGATGCTTTGCGCACAGTTACACAGTCTAGAAAAGAGGGAATGGCTATTATTGCTGAGCTCAATGAGATGTTGCAGGAATTTATTCCGGGACAAGTAGGACGTTATGACGATGGATTTAATATAAATTGTGTAGGCGACACGCTCCAGCAGCTCAATATTCCCACAATTCTTTTTGAAGCGGGACATTTTCCAAATGATTATGCCCGTGAAAAGACTCGAGGCTTTATGTTTTTATCATTAATACGCGTTTTTGAGTCTATTTTATTGCTTAAATCTGAAGAAAATGTGTCTTCAAATCCATATTTCGCTATTCCGGAGAACAAAAAATGCTTTTTTGACTGTATAATTCGTAATATTAATTTACCGGAATACGGAGTAACTGATATGGCGATTCAGTATCAGGAAACTTTAAGAGACGGAATTTTATATTTTGTACCTAAGATAGCGCAAATCGCTGATTTAGATAGCTTTGTTGGACATAGCGAAATTGATTTTGCTCAAGAAAAAATAGAATTCCCTGAAAATTTCACATTAGATGTTGGTCAAAATCTTGAGAATCTTCAAGTAAATAGTAATTTACCTACAACGTTTTCGGTAAAAAGCAACAATTTATTATGAATTATTCAGTGATTTTGTATTATTTTTGATTTATATATAATTTAATCACTTAATAATGGCAAAATTCAAATTAGACGAGGTTGATCATCAAATCCTAGATATGCTGATTGAAAATACCCGAACTCCTTTTACCGATATAGCAAAGAAATTGCTTATTTCTGCAGGTACGGTTCACGTACGTGTTAAGAAAATGGAAGAAGCTGGTATTATTGTGGGGTCGTCATTAACTTTGGACTACGCAAAACTTGGCTATTCTTTTATAGCTTATGTAGGTATATATATAAATAAGACAAGTCAAACCACATTTGTCTTGGAGCGTATTAACCAAATTCCTTATGTTACGGTTGCACATGTTACTACCGGAAAATTCAATATTTTCTGCAAAGTGCGTGCTAAGAATACAGAACACGCTAAAAATATTATTTTTATGTTAGATGATATTGAAGGGGTGTACCGTACTGAAACAATGATTTCTCTTGATGAGAGCATTAACGATAAGAAACGTTTAATGCATAGCATTTTTCAAGACCTGTAAAGTAAACCAAAGAATATTTCTATAAATATACCCTTTGGCTTTGTTGACAAAGGGTTTTTTTTATTCAAAAACCAGACTATTTATGTCCAGACAACCAAAATTAGAACGCTTTAATAACCTGGTAAAATCAAAATATCAGGTATATAATAGCTTGTTTATGACTTTACCTTTTCAAGGTATTACAGATACTGGGGTTTTGCTGCCCTTGTTTGATCGTATTTGTACGCGAGGTTATGACAAGCATTATAACCCAGAAAAAATCGTCAATTATTTCTTTGATAAGTATCAAAGAGACGTTTCTGAAGAAGAACGTTATGACTTACTATTTCGATTTATTCAATATATAGAACGTCAGGTAGTGCTTTTTGATGCTATTGAAGATGCAGCCTATCGTACCGTTAATAATATGGACGGTCGTGGAACGCTGAGAAACATCAAAGAAGAAGCAGAAGCACAATCTAAAACCGGCGAATTAAAAGAATATCTACAAGATTTTAAGATCAGACCGGTTTTAACCGCACACCCAACGCAGTTTTATCCCGGTGCTGTATTAGGTATCATTAATGATCTAAGCGCTGCGATAAATGAAAACAACGTTGAGATGATTAAGAAATTATTATCTCAATTAGGTAAGACACCATTCTTTAAGAAAGAGAAGCCAACACCTTATGATGAGGCGGTGAGCTTAATATGGTACTTAGAAAATGTATTTTATAAAGCCTCTAGCCACATTTATAATTATTTACGTCAAAACGTATTCAAAGGAGAATTCTTTGATAATGAAGTTATTGATTTAGGATTCTGGCCGGGAGGTGACCGTGACGGTAACCCGTTTGTTACTACTGAAATTACGCTGAAGGTTGCTTCTCGTTTGCGTAATACTATTATTAAAAATTACTACCGTGACATTCGCAGTTTAAGACGTCGCATCACCTTCGTAGGTACTGAAGAAGCTCTTGCAGATCTTGAAAAACGACTTTATGATAGCATCTTTTTACCGGGAGATGAAGTTACCGTATCTCTTGAAGAGTTAGAAACTACTTTATTGCGCATACGTAAAATAGTGGTGGAGCGTCATGAAAGTTTATTCTTAGAAGAGATCGATGATATCTTAAATAAGGTAAAAATGTTTGGATACCACTTTGCAGTATTAGACATCCGTCAGGATAGTCGTGTGCATATGCACGTGATGGACGAAATCGTAAAGCAGTGTGCTAAAGATAATTTAGGGATATTCCCTGAAAACTACCTAGAGCTTTCTGAAGAGGAGCAAATCAAGATCCTTCAGGATGTGCGTGGAAAAGTTGATCCTGCAACCCTTGAGGATGATATTGCACGCAAAACGCTAGAGAGTATTTATGCAATGCAAGAAATTCAAAAGCAAAACGGAGAGCGTAGCTGTAATCGTTACATCATAAGTAACAACCAGACCGGACTCAATGTAATGCAAGCATTCTCTATGATTCACCTGACTGGTTGGGAAGATCCAACGGTTGATATTGTTCCTTTATTTGAAACAGTTCCGGATTTGAAGATCGCTAAAGAAGTGATGCGTGGGCTATACACAAATCCAGCTTATGCAGCGCATTTGAAAAAGCGTAATATGAAGCAAACCATTATGCTAGGCTTTAGTGATGGTACTAAAGATGGTGGTTATTTAATGGCTAACTGGAGTATTTTTAAAGCGAAAGAAGAGCTTACTCAGGTTTCTAGAGAATTCGGAATTAAAGTGATTTTCTTTGATGGTAGAGGTGGACCACCGGCACGTGGTGGTGGTAAAACGCATCAATTCTACGCTTCTTTAGGAGAGACTATTGAGGATGAAGAAATTCAGGTAACCGTTCAAGGACAAACCATTAGTTCTAATTTTGGTACGCCAGATTCTTGTCAATACAACTTAGAGCAATTGTTGAGTTCTGGTATTTTCAACGGAGTCTTCTCTCAAAAAACAAAAGCTTTCCCTGATGAAGATCGTAAAACCATGGAAGAGCTTGCTGAAATAAGCTATCAGGCGTATTCAGACTTTAAAGCACATCCTAAATTCTTAGGTTATTTAGAGCGCATGAGTACGTTGAAGTTTTATGCTAAAACCAATATTGGTAGTCGCCCAAGTAAACGTGGCGGAAGCGATAAACTTAACTTTTCAGACTTACGAGCTATTCCATTTGTAGGTTCTTGGTCGCAATTGAAGCAAAATGTTCCCGGATTTTTCGGCGTTGGTACAGCGATAGAAAAATTAGAAGAGCGTGGCGAGTTTGATCGTGTTCAATCTTTATACAACAACAGCATGTTCTTTAGAACTTTGCTTGAAAATAGTATGATGAGTTTGACCAAATCTTTCTTTGCCCTTACAGCGTATATGAAAGATGATCCTGAATTTGGTGCATTTTGGGAGCTTATTTATGAAGAATATGAGCGTAGTAAACGCGTATTACTTAAGGTTACCGGTTACAGCGAACTTATGGAAGATGAGCAAGCAGGTAAAGCTTCAATTCAAGAACGAGAGCGTATTGTATTGCCATTGTTAACTATTCAGCAGTTTGCGCTTAAGAAAATTCAGGAAATGCAGCGCGAAGAAAATCCTGATGAGAAAAAGTTAGAAATGTTTGAAAAAATGGTAACACGTTCGTTATTCGGAAATATCAACGCTAGCCGTAACTCAGCATAATGGCGACGGTAAAAGATCTTGATCACAGCGAGTTTAACGCGTTCTACAGAAATTATGTAGAACTCGTTAAACCTGATCAGGAGTTGCTTGAAGCTTTAAAAGACGGAAAGGAGAAAAGTCTCACTTTTTATTCTGAAATTCCTGAGGATAAATGGCGCTTTGCGTATCAATCAGGAAAATGGACCATACTTGAAGTTTTGCAACATGTGATCGACACAGAGCGTATATTTTGCTATCGAGCACTTCGTATTGGGAGAGGTGATAAGACACCGCTTCCGGGATTTGAGCAGGATGATTATATAACGCCTTCTCGTGCAAATGAGAAAAATATGCATACGATGCTGGAAGAATATAGTTTAGTACGCGATTGTACCATCAATCTTTTTCAATCTTTTAATGAAGAAGCGCTTTTGAATAAAGGTACGTCTAGTGATGCTAGCTTAACAGCAAGAGCTTCGGGTTTTATTATTTGTGGTCATGAGATTCACCATGCGAATATCATCCAATCCAACTATTTGATTTAATTGAATAGGCATTTTTAAAATTCAAAAAAAAGGCTGCAACCTACTTGGTGCAGCCTTTTTTATTAACTTAACCCTGATTATGAATTTTAAAAGCAGAAAAGATCCGTTGTTTTTGAGTGCTTTGCTCGTGCTGATTTTCCTTTTTATCCTGATAGGTGTTTTTTCAGATTCAGGGAAGGAAACAGGCTGGTATTGGTATGTCTTAGGCATAACACCTACATCGATACTTTTTTTGTGGTTCTTTTTTGGTACTTCATATTCTTTAACTTCTTCATTTCTTAACTATAAGTCAGGTCCGCTGAAAGGATCCATTCCGTTAGAAAACATTCGTGAAATCATCAAAAATAAAACCCTTTGGGTGGGGTTAAAACCTGCTACTGCTCGCAAAGGTTTGATCATTAAATACAACGCTTATGACGAGATTTATATCAGTCCGCAGGATAATGAGGAATTCATCAAATCAATTTTATCTTATAAAGCAGATATAAAAATCATTTAATTCATGTGTTCAAAATTTTTCACTCTCATTGCTGCATTACTTTTTGTAATTACAGCTTGTAAAAACACGCCAAAATCCACTACACCAGATCAAACTGAAGAATCCTCTGAAAGCCCGACTGCTATGGAAGCGTATTTGTTGACGTATTTCAAAGATGATACGCATAGTTTGCATATGGCGTTAAGTACAGACGGTTATTCATTTACAGATATTAATGAGGGGAAACCCATTGTTGCAGGGGATAGTATTGCCAGTCAAAAAGGTATTCGCGATCCGCATATTTCTCGAGGACCCGATGGTGCATTTTATGTGGTAATGACTGATTTGCATTTGTTTGCCAAAAATTTAGGGTATCGCGAAACAACCTGGGAGCGCCCCATTGAAGAATACGACTGGGGAAATAATAAAGGTTTTGTGATGATGAAATCCTATGATTTGATTCATTGGGAACACACGAACTTCTTATTTGATGAGCATTTTGAAGGTTTTGATGAAATTGGTTGTGCCTGGGCACCGCAGAGTATCTATGATCCTGAAGAAGGAAAAATGATGGTGTATTATACCATGCGTATGGGACACGGACTTACCAAATTATACTATTCGTACGCCAATGAAAATTTTACTACGTTGACAGAACCGCAGCCACTTTTTGAGTATCCTGACGATTCGATTCAGATTCTGGATGCAGATATAACCAAACTGCCTGATGGAAAATACTGTATGATGTATGTTGCTCAGGAGAATCCTATTGGTGTAAAAATGGCTTTTTCAGATTCGATCAATTCAGGTTATGTTTATAATCCGGAATGGGTTGATATGGAACCTGGCTCCTGTGAAGCACCTAATGTGTGGCAGCGTATCGATTCTGATGATTATGTGTTGATGTATGATATTTACAGTATCAATCCGCATAATTTTGGTTTTGTAGAAACATCAGACTTTGAAAATTTTAAAGACCTGGGGCATTTTAATGAAGGAAAAATGAAAACCACCAATTTTACTTCGCCCAAACATGGAGCGGTTATTCAGCTAACAAGAGCTGAATCGCAAAAGCTTGCACAGCATTGGGAGTATACCTTAAACTTTGAGTAATGACCAACGTAATAAAAGGTCTTTGTATTTTGCTTTTCGCCTTGCAATCCTGTAAACAACATTCTGAAGAAAATCTTCTCACTTCCTATGCGGCAAAGACCACAGAAGGTTCAATTAATGCGGTAATCGAAATTCCTTCCGGAACGCGACAAAAATGGGAAATCAATAAAAAGACCGGGGTGTTAGAATGGGAGCAGGTGGCGGGTAAAGGCAGAATTGTTGATTACTTAGGATATCCTGGTAATTACGGCTTTATTCCTAAAACCTTATTGTCTAAAGATCAAGGAGGTGATGGAGATCCTCTTGATGTTTTAGTGCTAGGAGATCCGGTATCCCGAGGAAGTGTTGTTCCTTGCAAGTTGATCGGGGTTCTACATTTGCAAGATAGGGGAGAACAGGATGATAAATTGATCGCCGTCGCAAAAAATACGAGCTTTTACGCGATTAATACTATTGAAGATTTGAATGAGAACTACCCAGGCGTTACTACTATTATTGAAACCTGGTTTACCAATTATAAAGGTAAGGGACTGATGAAATCTTCAGGATATGGAGATACAGCGGCTGCTACTCAGATATTGAATGAAGCTATTCTAGGATTTGAAAATCAGTAATAAACCAATATTAAACCCTTAACGGCGCCAATAAAAAAGCCGCTTTATGATTTTATAAAGCGGCTTTTTGTTTAAGTCTATTTATTTTGAACCGGGCCGGCATTAAAATAATTCATCCAATTATCCTGCACTTTAAGCACTTGCTCAATGACATCACGTACGCAGCCTTTTCCACCTTTCTTATGGGAAACATATTTGGCCACTTCCTTGATTTCTTTAACCGCATCCTGTGGACAGCAAGGAAGACCAACTTCCTTCATCACGGGATAATCAGGGATGTCGTCCCCCATATAAAGCACATTTTCAGCTTTGATGTTATTCTCAGAGATGTATTTGTTGAATTGTTCCATTTTAGCGTGAGCGCCAAGGTGAATATCTGTAACGCCCAATGCTTTAAGTCGGTTGCGTACGCCTTCATTGGTGCCGCCGCTTATAATGCAAATGTTGTAACCATTGTCTAAAGCGCACTTGATGGCATAACCGTCTTTTACGTTCATAGTCCTGAACATTTCGCCGTCGGTGGTTATCATTAAAGAACCGTCGGTCATCACGCCGTCTACATCAAAAATGAAGGTGGTTATATCTCTTAGGTATTCTTTATAGCTTTTATCGCTCATAATGCTTTTGTATTGCTTTGGTTAAAGTAGTATATAAATCTTTTTGCTCGGTTGTTTGTAGCGCTGCCAATTGTTTTTCAATAGTTTTAGAGTCGTTTCGCTTTGCAGGACCGGTTTGGCTATTTTCTGGTCCTTTTTCAAAGGCTTTCTCAATCGTTTCTTCAAGCAGAGGCTTCAAGAGTTGGAATGAAATCCGGTGCTGCTCACAGAGCGTTTCGGATTCTGTCAGGATGTGATTTGTAAAATTATTACTGAAGACTGCAGCAAGATGGTATGCAGCGCGCTCTTTAGAATTCATTCTGAAATGTTCTGCCTGAAGCGCATGAGTCAGTTTAGAAAGCAGCTGTAAATCCTCCTCAATTTTAACTTCAATTAAAAAGGGTATCTTTTTGTAATTCAGCTCTTTGTTTTTAGAGAATGTCTGTAAAGGATAAAACACGCCAATGCGCTCACGGGGTTCTAAAACTTCTAAGCTGGTACTTCCGGAAGTGTGTACAATAAGTGCATTCGTCTCCGGAATTTCAGCTGCAACTTGAGCGATGCTGTCATCACTTACTGCAATGAGTATGATGTCACTTTGCCCTAACGCGCTGAGTTGCATAGTAGTGTTTGCAAAAGACTGAAAGGCTACAAGCTTTTCTCGTGATCTCCCTGCAACAAACTGCATATGAATCATTTGTGCCTTGCTAAAAGCTTTAGCGAGATGAAAAGCGACATTTCCTGTACCTATTATCGAAACTGTGATCACGCTTCAAAAGTAAACAAAATAGATAAAAAGCCTTGCGATTAGGAGGCGTTAAAGCTTTATTAATGCTCATTTGTTTCGTACCTTCGCGCCATCAAAAAATTGCAACTTTATCATGCAAAAACGTATTGCAGATTTTCTGTTTTCTACCCGATTAATGGCCGTTTTATTTATTGTTTATGCTGTAGCGATGGCAACTGGGACCATCCTTGACGCCGGCCAAGAAACTTCACCCACCCCGTATACTCGTGAACTTGTTTATGAAGTCTGGTGGTTTGAGCTTATTCATATTTTGTTCATTATTAACTTTATTGGTAACATCTGGACGTTTAGACTATGGCGTAAAGAAAAATGGTCTACACTCGTTTTTCACGCAGCTTTTATCCTGATCATTTTTGGTGCTGCCTGGACGCGCTATGTAGGTTTTGAAGGGGTGATGCCTATACGAGAAGGCGAGACACAAAACACTTTTCTTACCGAGAAAACCTATTTAAATGTTTTTATTGATGGCGAGCGCGATGGTGCACCTATGCGTCGTAAATTAGAACCCAAACGTCTAAACCTGTCTACGCGATTAGATAATAACTTTACTTGGGAAACCGATTTTGACGGAAAGCCGGTAAGCATTTCATTTTCAAAATTTATTGACGGGGCAGAAGAAGGACTGATCGAGAGCACAGATGGTAAATCTCAACTGAAGATCGTAGAGGCCGGTGATGGTCAACGTCACGAGCATTATCTTGAAGACGGTACTGTGGCAAGTATACACAATATGCTTTTTGCGCTTAACAAACCTACCGAAGGCGCGATCAACATAGGTTATGACGGAGAGAACTACACCATCAACACACCTTTTGAAGGAAGTACGCGCGTGATGGCAACACAAACCGATTATGAAGTTGCAAAAGACAGCGTTCAAGAGCTTAAGCTGCGTGCTTTGTATCAGCTAGGCGGAATGCAATTCGTTATTCCTGATCCGGTGATCAAAGGTAAAAATGGAATCGTTGAAGCTTTCCCTAAACAAAAAGGACAGCAAGATGCGCTTTTTGTGACCATAACCACCGCTGGAGGCCAGGAAACGGTAGGACTTTTAGGAGGAAAAGGGTTTAATAACGAAATGGTTTCTACAGATGTTGGCGATCTTAAATTTCATATGGCTTATGGTAGTCTGGCCGAAGAATTACCTTTTTCAATAAAACTGAAGGATTTTATTGCAGAGCGCTACCCGGGTACTACAAACGCTTATTCTTCTTATGAAAGTAAAGTGACGGTGATTGATGGCCCGCAGCAGTCGTTTGATTATGATATTTATATGAATCACGTTTTAGATCATCAGGGCTATCGCTTTTTTCAGGCAAGTTTTGATCCTGATGAATTGGGAACCGTACTTTCGGTAAATCACGATATGGTAGGAACGTGGATTACCTATATTGGTTATTTCTTGTTGTATTTAGGCTTGATGATCATTCTTTTTGACAAAGGAAGCCGTTTTGGAGACTTAAAAGTACGTCTGGATAAAGTGAAAGCCAGAAAAGCTAAGCTTTCCGCGGTGATTGCTTTAATAGTTTTTAGCGGGATGCAACTTCAAGCGCAAGAGCAGGAAGTAATTGTTGAAAATGGAAATACTGAAATTGTAGAAGAGCAACCTGAGGATTTCATTCCGGGGTCTGCCACGGTAGTCGAAGAGCAGCAGCATACGTTGCCAACCGCACAGCAAATAGACTCTATGCTTACTGCAAATAAAGTTCCTGCGGAAGAAGCTGCGAAATTTGGAAAACTGGTCATTCAGGATGACGGTGGCCGTATGATGCCGGTGAATACATTCTCAAGTAAACTTCTTAGAAAACTTAGCCGCAGCGATACATATGAAGGTCTTACTGCAGATCAGGTGTTTCTTTCGATGGTAGAAACCCCGTTTTTCTGGTACAATGTAGACCTGATCTATGTAAAACCGGCAAATGATAGTTTGCGTGGTATCATTGGCGTCCCAAAGGAACAAAAGTATCTCAGTGCGCTCGACTTTATTGACGATATGGGGCGTAACAAACTTGATCCCTATATTACCGCAGCGTATCAGGCGGAAGTAAAAAATAGTTTTGATAAAGATTTTATAGATATTGCTGAACGTCTTGGGCTTTTGAATCGTGCCGTAAGTGGCGAAATTCTCAAAATATTCCCACTCATCAATGATGAAAACAACAAATGGGTTTCTTATCCTGAACTTAATGAGTCTGGATATAAGGGCATGGATTCTTTGTATACGAAACAGATCTTACCACTTTACTTTTCCGCTTTGCGTGAAGGAAAAGAGACTGGGGATTTTTCTAAAGCCGATACATTTCTTAACAGTATAAAAAGTTTTCAGGAAAAATACGGAAGCGAGGTAATGCCTTCTCAAAATAAGATTGATGCTGAAGTTTTCTACAACAAGCACGATATTTTTACCAAGCTCTATTGGATGTATTTACTGGCAAGTATCGTAATGTTTGTTTTTGTGATCATTCGCATTTTTAAAGACAACCGCTTTATTAAAACAATGGTGCGTCTGAGTGGTTTGGCTGTAGGGATCTTGTTTGCCTTACACACTGCCGGACTTATCTGGCGTTGGTATATTTCGGGTCACGCACCTTGGAGTGACGCCTACGAGTCTATATTATATGTAGGTTGGGCAACGATGTTCTTTGGATTGGCTTTTGGTAGAAAGAGTTCGCTTACTATTGCGAGTACCGCCTTTGTTGCCGGTTTTATTTTATGGGGAGCAAGTATGAACTGGTTGAATCCGGCGATTTCAAATTTACAGCCGGTTCTTGATAGTTATTGGTTGATGATTCACGTAGCGGTGATCGTGGCGAGTTACGGTCCTTTTACGCTCGGAATGATCTTAGGAATTGTGTCATTGCTGTTGATGCTTCTGACCAATTCTAAGAATAAAAAACGAATGGACCTTAACATCAAAGAACTTACGATCATCAATGAAATGGCGCTTACCGTTGGGTTAGTAATGCTTACCATAGGTAACTTCTTGGGCGGACAGTGGGCCAATGAAAGCTGGGGACGTTATTGGGGTTGGGACCCTAAAGAAACCTGGGCGCTCATCAGCATTATGGTATATGCTTTTGTAATTCATATGCGTCTGGTTCCGGGATTACGCGGCCGATGGTTTTTCAACCTGATGTCCATATTAGCTTACGGAAGTATTTTGATGACCTATTTTGGTGTGAACTTCTGGCTTTCAGGATTACACAGTTATGCGAGTGGAGATAACATTCTCAACTTGAACAAGGCGATAGGGATTTTTGCCGGTGTGATCATTTTTGCACTTATCGCATATCCTAAGTACAAAAAATTCTATAAGAAATAAAATCCAGTTCGATTAAACAAAAAAAGGAGAAGCAAATGCTTCTCCTTTTTTTATTGGCACCGCCAAAGGATTTAATATACTATGCTATGGCTTGCTTCGAAATTAAAAATTCGTTTCCTTCCAATTCTTCATGAGCTTGCCCTGAGGCAGTTTACTTGCTGCGCAAAGGTAGTTTGCTTTTGAAATTGAGGTGTTTACATTTCACCTACCATATCTTCAGGTTTTACCCACTCATCAAATTCTTCAGGAGTAACATAACCAAGATTTACCGCTTCCTCGCGTAGCGTGGTTCCATTTTGATGGGCAGTATTTGCGATTTCTGCAGCTTTATAATATCCTATTTTAGTATTTAAAGCGGTAACCAGCATCAACGAATTTTCAAGCATGGTTTTAATACGCGGATGGTTGGGTTCAATACCCGCAGCACAATGCTCTTCAAACGAAGCGCAAGCGTCACCTATAAGTTGAGCACTATGTAAAAAGTTGGCTGCCATCACCGGTTTAAAAACGTTGAGTTCGTACTGTCCTTGCATTCCGCCTACAGCGATTGCCATATCGTTACCTACAACCTGAGCGCAAACCATTGTAAGGGCTTCACATTGCGTAGGATTTACTTTACCCGGCATAATAGAAGACCCCGGTTCGTTAGCCGGAATTGTGATCTCGCCAATTCCTGAACGCGGTCCGCTGGCAAGCAAACGAATATCATTAGCAATTTTATTGAGAGAAACTGCCAATTGTTTCAATGCACCGTGAGATTCTACGATCGCATCGTGTGCTGCCAAAGCTTCAAATTTATTTTCTGCAGTTTTAAAAGGTTGCTCGGTGAACTTAGCGATATAATCGGCTACTAATTTTGCATAGCCTTTTGGTGTGTTTAAACCCGTTCCTACAGCAGTTCCGCCAAGAGCGAGTTCAGACAAGTGGTCTAAAGTATGTTCTAAGGCTTTGATGCCGTGATCTAATTGAGATACGTAGCCAGAAAATTCCTGACCTAAGGTTAGGGGAGTGGCATCCATTAAATGCGTACGACCAATTTTTACCACTTCACGGAAATCATCAGATTTCTTCTTCAGCGTATTGCGAAGTTTAATCACTCCCGGAAGCGTTACTTCCATAACCTTCTTGTAGGCGGCGATGTGCATTCCGGTAGGGAAGGTGTCGTTTGAAGATTGAGATTTATTCACATCATCATTAGGCTGAAGGGTTTTTTCTCCTTCTCCCAGTTTTTTTCCGGCAAGAATGTGCGCACGGTTTGCGATCACTTCGTTTACGTTCATGTTACTTTGCGTACCAGAACCAGTTTGCCAAATCACCAATGGAAACTGATCATCGTGTTTTCCTTCTAAAATCTCATCACAAACCTGAGCGATCAAATCTCTTTTTTCTTCTGAAAGCACCCCTAACTCATTGTTGGTATACGCTGCTGCTTTCTTTAAGTAGGCAAAACCGTAAACGATCTCTAACGGCATAGAAGCCGGATTGCCAATTTTGAAATTATTGCGAGAACGCTCCGTCTGAGCGCCCCAAATTTTATCTGCCGGAACTTTCACTTCGCCCAGCGTATCTTTCTCAATTCTATATTCCATTTCGGTTATTTTAGTAGTCTTACAAAAATAATGGATTGCGTGTAATTACTATCGATTGCAGCTGTTATAAATATGTTTATAACTTAAAAAAACTCTTGTGTTTTTTAATTAAGAATACTTAAATTTGCAATCAGACAAAAACCATATTATGTTTGAATTTGATCAATACTTAGGCTTTTTAGCATTTTTAACCATCGCAACCATGGGATTTTGGTTAATGATTTTTTTAGTATCTATTCTACCTTATTGGATTGGTGGAGCATTTGTAGAGCGAATGAAAGAAATTCGTGAAAAGAAAAAATTAGAGCGCGGAAATTAATAAGTATTACTCTATATAATTTTAAGTTCAAAAACCTGCTTTTTTTTAAGCAGGTTTTTTTATTGGTATTGACTAGATGCAGTACCTTGAATCTTTTCTCCAGGATTTCTAGCTTTAACTTATTATATAAAACAAAAGCCATTTCTTATCGAAATGGCTTTGCGTCATTATAAAGGAATGAAAGGGTGTTTAAAACTATCCTTGGAAATCTCCACCGTCATCATCATCATTCATAGAAGGCTGTCTGTTATTCTGTCTATCGTTTTTACGCTGGTTGAAGCGATACACAAATGATAGGTTGACTTGTCTTTGTCTCCACTGAAACTGGCTGTCTCTGGTAAACAAGTCGTTTGTTGTTACCTGACTGCGTTTTCTACCGTTAAATAAATCGCTCACGTTCATCGAGATCGTAGCTTTATCATCAAATAAGTCTTTACTTAAAGCCAGATCTACAGATAGAATTCCTTCTGTGTCAGACTGTGCATTTTGGGCAGCACCGCGGTAAAAAGCATTGGTTTGCCAGTCGATACTCCAAGGTAATGAAACTTTAGAGCTGAAACGCGCAAAATAACTGGTGTTCTTAGCGCTGTAGTCTACGTTATTAAAGAACCCTTCAGTATTGAACTGGAAGAAGTTAAAACTACCATTAAGGCGTAACCATTTTGCTGGGTTGTATAATAACCCTATTTCTGCACCTAAACGCTCATTTGAAGAAAGGTTTACAGGGATACTACGAATAACGGTATTTCCGTTTGTATTTGATCCTTGTCCTTGTAGTTCAATGATCTCTTGAACCACTTCAAAAGATTCGGTTTCTCTTTGAAAATAAACAGAAGAGGTAAGGGTTAATTTATCCCAACGCTTTAAATACCCCAAATCATATGCATTTGCAAATGCAGGTTGTAGGTTAGGATTTCCTTGAAATACGTTGTTACGGCTGCTTCTATCCGGGAACGGATTTAAGAACCAACCTCTAGGTCTGTTAATACGGCGGTTATATCCTAAAGTAACATTTTCTCTTTCGTTCAACTCAAAAGTCAAGTTAAGCGTAGGGAAAAGTCCTAAGTAGTTATTATCAAAATCGGTATTGATTTCAAACCCGTAAATATCTTGTAATTCAGCTTCTGTTAAAGCAGAACCTATTTGTCCTTTTAATTGGGTATTCTCCAGACGTAAACCGGCAAGTACAGAGAATTTACCAAATTTACTTCCTAACTGTGTATATACCGCGTTTACATTTTCTGTGTAATCAAATACGTTTGTCAATGTATCATTTTGAACAAAATTATTTGAATTAGCAATTTGCTCTTGATTTACACGATAATCAGTTACTTCATTTTCAAAAGTACCACGATATCCTGCTTCAAATTGTGAACCTTCACCAAAAGGAAGTACATAATCTGCCTGAACCAAATACTCATCTTGCTTTTCGATGCTCAATAAACGCTCTGCGATTATAGGATCTGTATTTTCTGTATTTAGGGTTATATCTTCATTGATGAACGTATTTTGAGTTTCATCACTTGTAGTGTATTGCAAATCTGCAGTCAACTGATGCCCTTCATCATTGAAGCGGTTGATGTAGTTTAAGGCGAACTGATAACGATCGTCTTTTTCTTTTTGACGCTCAATACGCGAAGTTTCTAAAACAGGAGCTGAATTATTAAAACTTTGGGTAAGGTTTGTAGTCTCATCTACATCATTACCATTTCTATAGAATACAGAACCTGTAATTGAAGATCTATCGGTTAAATAATATTCTAAACCAAGGTTAGTATTGAATCCGCGATTTAAACGCTGGATATCGCGATCTTCAATGATACGCTCGTACGTAGGCGTGATATCATCTGTTGTGTTGTAGCGGGTGTCGAAGTATCCGTTACCCGGTGAACTTGAATATCTATAAGAAGTCGTGTTGAAAACATTGAATTTATCGGTACGCAGGTTTAAGTTAGCAGAAATGCTAGCTAGATCAGGATTTCCTAAACTTCCGTTGATCGAACCGTTGAATCCTAATGTTTTCTCTTTACGTAGGATAATGTTTAAAATACCGGCAGTACCTTCAGCATCATAACGCGCAGAAGGAGAGGTGATCACTTCTACACGCTCAATCGCATCTGCAGGAAGTTGTCTCAATACATCGGTAGAACCAAAACCGGCAAGTGCCGAAGGTTTTCCGTTAATTAAAATACGTACGTTCTCGTTTCCACGAAGGCTAATTCCGCCTTCAACATCAACAGATACTGACGGCACATTGTTAAGTGCGTCACTTACTGTACCACCGGCAGTCGTTAAATCTTTACCAATGTTGTAGATCTTTTTATCAAGACGAATGTCTACGGTAGTCGTTTCTGCCACTACGGTAACTTCGTCAAGATCTGAAGCAGCAAACTCTAATTGAATAGTTCCTAAATTAAGGTCTGCATTAAGCGTTCGCTTTAACGTAATAGGCTGAAAAGAGATGTATTCTATTTTGATGTTGTATTCCCCTTGAGGAACTTCAACGCGGAAATTACCTTCCATATCGGTAATTCCTCCTTCAACATCTTGGGCATTGTTAACATCGGTAACGGTAACGGTTGCATATTCCAGAGGAATACCTGCATCCTTATCGGTTACCTTACCGGTAATTGCATAGTTAGAAGATTGTGAAAAAGCTAGTGTCGTAAAAAGACAAAATAAGCTTAGTAGAAATTTATTTTTCATAGTCGTTTTAAGGTTTCAATTGTTAGACTAGAAAAACAAAGTTGGTTTAATCTGCTTCGGTTAAAATTGTGTTAAAGTAAATCGATTTATCTTAACAGCCTCTTAATGTTTTCGGGAGGCCTGCCTATAACCGCTTCATTGTCAAGAATTACAATAGGACGCTCGATTAATTTAGGATTCTCAACCATTGCTTGAACGATTTCTTCATCGGTGAGTTCTTTTCCTTTATACTCTTCTTTCCAGATTTTTTCGGTCGTTCTTACCAGGTCAATAGCATGAATTTTGAGTTTGCCAATGATCGCCGCCAATTCAATATAAGAAGGTGGGTTGTCTAGATATTTCACAACATCATATTCTTTTCCTGATTCTTCTAAAATAGCAAGTCCTTCGCGACTTTTTCTACAACGTGGATTGTGATATATTTTAAGCATACTCTATAATTCGTTACTGGTTTCTTTTTGGCCGGTCATCATCAAATAGGCTTTTAAGAAATTATCTAGGTCTCCGTCGAGAACGGCATCGGTATTACCGGTTTCTTCGCCGGTGCGCACATCTTTGATGAGTTTATAGGGATGCAATACATAATTGCGTATTTGTGAGCCCCATTCTATACTTTTCTTTTCCGCTTCAATTTCGTCTCGTGCCGCTTGTCGCTTCTTAAGTTCAATCTCATAAAGTTGCGATTTCAACATTTGCATAGCTTTCTCGCGGTTTTCGAGCTGAGAGCGCGTCTCACTGTTGTGAATTACAATTCCGGTAGGGTGGTGGGTAAGAATTGCTTTGGTTTCTACCTTATTTACATTTTGACCCCCTGCTCCTGAAGATCTGGCAAAATCCCAACTGATATCTGCCGGATTGATATCGATCTCGATACTGTCATCTGCCAATGGGTACACATAAACCGAAGCAAACGAGGTATGGCGTTTTGCATTACTGTCAAAAGGAGAGATACGCACCAAACGATGCACGCCATTCTCACTTTTTAGCCATCCAAAAGCATAGGCACCTTCGATCTCTAAGGTAACGGTTTTTATACCGGCTACATCGCCTTCCTGATAGTTAAGTTCTTTTACTTTAAAGCCGTTTTTCTCGCTCCACATCAAGTACATACGCATTAACATAGAAGCCCAATCACAACTTTCGGTACCGCCGGCTCCTGCAGTGATCTGCAATACTGCACTCAGATCATCACCTTCATCAGAAAGCATGTTCTTAAATTCCATAGCTTCAACAAGTCGGGTGACTTTATCATATTGCTTATCAACTTCCTCTTCAGAGGCATCACCTTCTTTATGAAATTCCAGAAGCACTTCTAGGTCTTCGGTAAGGGTAACCGCTTGCTCATAGTCTTTTACCCAGTTCTTCTTTTCGCGAAGCATACGCATAAATTGCTCTGCCTCTTTAGGATCATTCCAGAAGTTGGGATCAAAGGTTTTTTCTTCTTCGTTTTGTATTTCTACTCGTTTCTGATCTATTCCCAAGTGCATTTTAAGCGCATCAAGGCGCTGCACAAGATCTTTGATCTGATCGCTCGTTATCATGCTTAACCGTTTGGCCGAAAGTTACTATTTTCTGCGTAAAGCGACGGATTAATTCTGAGAAGTGTCTGTAGTGTTTTGCTGCTGCCTAAGTTGCTGTTGCTGCTGGTATTGCTGCTGTTGCCATTGTGCTTGAAAAGCCAATTGTTGTTTAAACGGCATAGGTGCGTAGGTCTCTGAAGTGAGAATCACATCAGGATCACTCGCTTCCCGCGCTTCAACTTCTACGGTGTAGGTAGTTTCATTCTTCTTAGAGTTGCCGTAAATCACTCCCTTAATAGGAGCACAATCGGTATAATCTTTTCCATGAGCCACTTTTATGTGGTTCTCTAAAGCAATCAAATTGTTTACAGGGTCAAAGCCTATCCAGCCTTTTTCAGGGATATAACATTCTGCCCAGGCGTGCATTTGTGAGTCTCCCTGATAACCATTGCCTTGGTGCAAGTAGCCCGAGGTATAGCGTGCAGGAATATGATTTAAACGTGCAATTGCCAGAAACAAGTGGGTAAAATCTTGACAAACACCAGCTCCTTTTTCTATAAATTCCACGGGAGTGGTGTTCACATCGGTTACCTTGGTTTTAAAACTAAAATTATGATATAACCAACTGTTTAAATCATTGAGGTTATCAAATAGCGAACGCGACTGATCAAAAGAAAATGGAGCTTGGTCCGCTAAAAGTTGTGTCAATTGGGTAGCGCTAAGGAAACGCTCGTGCTCTATTTTAAAATCGATACTTCTTATCTGGTCTTGATGCACGCTATTTACCACACTATCTAAAGCAGAAAAGGGATTTTCAATTTGTTTACTGATGATATAGCTGGCCTCAAAACTTATCTTATCTAAAGGTTTTTTAAGATGCACACGGCAAATAGGAAAACCAAAGGTGTTTGTAGAGGTGTCAACGATGGCATTTGCTGAATTTGTGAATCGCGCCATACGTACGTTTTGGGTCGTGTTTTCTTCCGGTCTCAATAAAAATTGCCAGAAGGCTTCGTCGATCAAAGCGTCATAGGTATTGACCGCTTTGTATTTAATAGTGTATTCCAATGTATAGGGGGTTTAACTTGACAAAAATAAGACTAAAAACCGATACTTTTAATAGTCTAATAATTGAAGTACTCTTTTTCGATCTTCTTGGCAATCTCAATTAGCGTGTCCTGAATCTTTTCGATAAAATCCTCGACGTTGCCTTCTATAGTATCTACGGTCTTAAACCTGTATTCTGCGTGCGTTTTACCTATGAGAAAGGCGGCTGTATCTTTCCCCGGAAATTTATCCTCATTTAACACCGAAATGTGATTGTTTACTTGTACTAAGCTATTCATCACCGAGCGTGGACACTCCGGATTCAAGATTAAAAACTCCAAGGTACTCAGGCTGGTAGGTGTTTTTTTATAATGGCGGCGCATCATATCATAGGCTTCGATACACTTCAATAAAGTGGTCCATTCATAACTTTTACTGAATTTCTTATCATAACCACCCTGCGCATTCAGCGCATCATAATATTTAGCCTGAATAATGCGTACGACTTGTGTGGCTCGTTCGATATTGACGCCCAACATAATTATCGCATAGACTTCGTCATGTAATAAAGTTCCACGTATTTTCCCTCTGATGATCGAAGTAGATTCTGCAACTTGAGTGGTAAAATCAAAAAGCCCTTTGGTTATAAAAAAGTCCTTATCATAATTGAGCACAAAGTGATAAAACTTGTTGATCGATTCATAAAGTTCGGTTGAGATCAAATCTCGCGCGCCATTGGCATTTTCACGTGCGTACTTAATCGAATTCAGAATAGAGAATTGCTTTTCAGAATTAAGACCAATATCAAAAAAGACATTTTTCTCTGTGAGTTCGTAATCATCATCCACCGGCCCATTGGCCATAAACAGCAAGGAATGCAGCACATGGTCTCGGGACTGAGACTTTTCATTGGGAGCATCCAAAGAAGAAAAGTAGTTTACATTTAAATACCGGGCGATATGTTCTGCACGCTCTATATAGCGGCCCATCCAGAATAAGTTATTTGCTACTCTTGCAAGCATAAAAGTTGTTTTTCTTAACTATTGATTTGTTGGCTTCCCAATTATTTTTTCAGTACCCAAGTATCTTTAGAACCACCTCCCTGAGAAGAATTTACAATGAGGTTTCCTTTTTTAAGTGCAACGCGGGTCAAACCGCCTTTGAGCACAAACTCTTTATCTGCACCCAACAAACAAAAGGTTCTAAGATCAACGTGTCGCGACTCAAAAGACTCGCTGTCTTCAATGTAGGTCGCGTGCACCGAAAGGCTCATAATAGGCTGTGCGATGTATTTGCGTGGACTTGCTTTTATCGTCTGCTTTACTTTTTCGATCTCTTCTTTTGTCAAGCGGTTTCCAATAGAAATTCCATAGCCACCAGCCTCATCAACCGGTTTTATAACCAGTTTATCTATGTTTTCAAGAACATATTTCAATTCATCAGGACGGCTGCAATGATAGGTGTGTACGTTATTAAGAATGGGTTCTTCACCAAGATAATACTTGATGATTTCGGGCATATAGGTATACACGGCTTTATCATCTGCAAAACCGGTACCCGGCGCATTTACGAGGCAAACATTCCCTTTTTTATATGCTGAAAACAACCCCGGAACTCCCAGAGCAGAATCCGGCCTGAACTCTAATGGGTCAAGAAAAGCGTCGTCTATTCTGCGGTAAATCACGTCTACTTTTTCAGGACCTTTAATGGTTTGCATATAAACAAAATCATTCTCCACAAAAAGATCGCGACCTTCAACCAACTCGACACCCATGGCTTTAGCTAAATAGGAATGCTCGTAGTAGGCAGAGTTATACACTCCCGGCGTGATCACTACACAATTGGGCTCATCAACACCACGTGGTTTTACCGATTCCATGATTTCTAAAAGATTCTGCGCATAATCGGTCACCGTGTGTGCATTGTAATGGTTGAATACGCCAAATAGCGCCCGTTTTAATGCCGTACGATTACAAATCACATAGCTTACCCCAGAAGGGCAACGAATGTTATCTTCAAGTACATAGTATTTTCCATCAGAATGTTTGATCAAGTCTGTTCCAGAAATATGATTGTAAATTCCACCCGGCGGGTCAATACCAATCATCTGATCAAGATAGTTGGCAGAAGAGCTTATCAGATCTAAAGGAACAATACCTTGTTTAATGATCTTTTTATCGTGATAGATGTCCCAAATAAAGTGGTTGAGTGCTTTACTGCGCTGGAGTACGCCTTTTTCAATAGTTTCCCATTCTTCAGGATCTATAATGCGCGGAAAAAGGTCAAAGGGAAAAATTTTCTCTTTGGCTTCCTGATCATTGTATACCTGAAAGGTAATTCCCTGATTGAAAAAAGAAGCTTTTGCTTTTTCATTTAGTTTAGCAAAATCCTGACTAGAATGCCCGCTATACAAATCAAAAAGCGTTTGATAAACCTGTTTTACATTACCTTTTTCATCAAAAATCTCATCATAAAATTTAGGATCTTTTTCATAAGATGAAAAGATAGATTGTTGGGTAGTTGACATGGACGATTAGTTTTAGGTAAATTAAGAATTTACTTACTAAATGTCTATAATTAATTCTTAATTATAAGACGATAAAGTGCGTTATCGTCAGTTTTATTGGCTATTTTTAATTTTATTTGAATTTTAGATTCCGGCTTTTCAAATTCATCTTATTTTAAGTAACTAGCTTCTCCTAAAACGCTATTTCCATGACAAAAAACATCAGCCTCCTTTTTTTACTTTGCTGCTCTCTAGCCTCAGCGCAATTCCTGGAGAAAAAGAAAGACCTTAAAGCCTATAATGGCTTTTTCAATTTTCATTATAATGAAGCTGAAGATGAGCTTTACCTTGAAGTTGATAAACTAGATCAAGAATTTATCTATGTGCACGCATTAAAAAGTGGTTTAGGCTCTAATGATATTGGCTTAGACCGCGGCCAGTTAGGCGGTACTGCGATCGTAAAGTTTGTAAAAGCCGGGAATAAGCTTTTATTGGTTCAACCCAATCAAGACTATCGCGCGATCACCGATAATGCTGCTGAAAGAGAATCGGTGGAGGAGGCCTTTGCGAAGTCGGTACTCTACGGTTTTGAGATCAAAGAAACTCAGGGGAATACTTATGTGATCAATTTTACACCTTTTTTGATGGAAGATGCCCACGGCGTTGCCCGAAGACTGAAAGCAAATAAAGAAGGTAATTACAAAGTAGATAAATCCCGCAGTGCTCTTGCGCTTAAAAACACCAAAGCCTTTCCTAAAAACACCGAGTTTGAAGCCTTATTGACGTTTACCGGAGATCCTCAAGGACGTAATCTAAGGTCGGTAGCTCCAGATGCTTCGTCGGTTAGTGTGGTGCAACATCATTCCTTTGTCACATTGCCAGAGGATGGGTATGAGGTGCGGGCTTTTGATCCCAGATCGGGAGCGATTCACCGCAGCTATAAAGATTATTCAACTCCGGTACAAGATCCAATAGATAAACGCATCATCGTTAGACATCGTTTAAAAAAGAAAAATCCGGAATTGGCGGTTAGCGAACCAGTAGAACCTATCATTTATTATTTAGATCCCGGGACGCCAGAACCTGTGCGTTCAGCGCTTTTAGAAGGTGCCCGCTGGTGGAATCAAGCATATGAAAGTATTGGTTACAAAGATGCGTTTCAGGTAAAAATGCTTCCGGAAGATGCAGACCCGCTGGATTTACGTTACAATTTGATTCAATGGGTGCATCGCAGCACACGAGGATGGAGCTACGGCGCGAGCGTTGTTGATCCGCGTACCGGCGAAATTTTAAAAGGCCATGTAAGCTTAGGTAGTTTGCGTATTCGTCAGGATTTTATGATCGCTCAGGCTTTAATGAATGCGCCTTTTGCTGATTCTGATGATAATTACGAACCTATGCTTGAGATGGCCTTGGCGCGTATAAGACAATTATCGGCGCATGAAGTTGGTCATACCTTGGGTTTTGCTCATAATTTTGCAGCCAGTGTAGCAGATCGTGCTTCGGTGATGGATTATCCACATCCAACCATTCGATTAAAAAACGGAAAAATAGACTTTAGCGATGCCTATGCGATAGGAATTGGCGACTGGGATAAAGTAACTGTAGCTTACAGCTATGGAACTGTTCCTAAAGGAATGACCGAATCCTGGTACCTAAATGATATTTTAGAAACTGCCGAAAAAGAAGGCTTGCGTTTTATCACAGATAGCGATGCTCGGGCGGCTACAGGCGCACATCCTGACGCGCATCTTTGGGACAATGGCGCAAATGCCGCAGAAGAACTGGAAGATGTTTTAGCATTGCGTAAAAAAGCGATCCGTAATTTTTCTGAAGATAATATTCAAACGGGAGCGGCCTTCAGTACCTTAGAAGATGTATTTGTTCCGCTATATTTCTATCACCGTTATCAAACTGAAGCAGCGATCAAAAGTATAGGTGGGCAGCGGTACAATTATGCGGTAAAAGGAGATGAGCAGCAGGAGATCGTAACGCCACTTTCAGCAAAAGAACAAGAACAGGCCTTATCTGCCGTGTTAATGACTTTAGACGCATCCTATTTAGCGATTCCTAAGGATAAATTAGCATTATTTCCACCGCGTGCTTTTGGTTATCGTCGCTCACGTGAAAGTTTTAAAGGGAACACCGGTATTACCTTTGATCCGTTAGCAGCACCCGAAACTGCAGCCGATATGACGCTAGACTTTTTATTAAATCCTGAACGTGCAAATCGTATCGTAGCCCAACACGCATGGGATGATGGGCTTCCTTCCTTTGATGCTGTTTTAGAAGCACTTCTTGAAGAGACGGTATACAAGAAAACTACAGACAGCTATCTTTCTGAAGTACAACAAACTATCAATTACAGAGTGTTGGAGCATTTAAAAAAACTTTCAGTTTCTAAAAAAGCAATTCCACAAGTTAAGGCGGTGACATTCTCAAAATTCTTAGATTTGAGTATGAAATTGGCATTATCACAAGAAGCTAATGACCGATATATCGCTCAGGAATTGGGCCGATTTATCAAAGATCCTGAAGAATATGAGGAAGTTGCAGCTCCTAAAATTCCAGACGGTTCGCCAATCGGAAGCTTTCAGTGCCTTAATAACTAAAACGTGACCAAAGTAGAAATCGTAAACAAACTCCCGTATTCTGATCCTTTTTTATTTGTAGATCAGATCACCGAGGTGTCTCAGAAGCATATTGTAGGGCATTATACCTTTGATGAAAGCCATGACTTTTATAAAGGTCATTTTGTGAATTTCCCCGTAACTCCGGGGGTGATCCTCTTAGAATGTATGATGCAAATAGGTTTGGTGAGTCTGGGCATATACTTACTTCGCGATAAGAATTTTGATCTCAAAAGTAATTCTACCGTAGCGATGGTTGACAATGAAGCCCGTTTTTACAAACCGGTTTTTCCAAATGAAAAAGTTACTGTTGTGTCTGATTTAGAATACTTTAGATTTCATAAGCTAAAGTCTAAAGTTAAGATGCTTAATGAAGCTGAAGAAGTGGTGTGTAGCGGAACTTTCTCCGGAATCTTAAAACCTGGTGATGAGTAAAACAAGGGTAGTGGTTACCGGGTTGGGCGTATGTGCGCCTAATGGTGTGGGTATTAATGCTTTTACCGAAGCTTTAATGCAAGGAAAGAGTGGCATTAGATTCTTTAGCGAACTCGAAAAACTCAAATTTTCCTGTCAGATCGGTGGGATGCCTTTGATTTCAGAAACCATCAAATCAAACTATTTTACGCCCTTACAACTGCGAAATTTCAATTCTGCCGGAATTTTATACGGCGTGGTTGCCGGCGTTGAAGCCTGGCAAGATGCGGGGCTCCCCATAGACGAGGAAACTTGTGATTTTGATAGTGGAACCATCTTTGGCGTAGGTTCCTTGGGAGTGGATAAGTACCGCGAAAGCATCTACAAAATAGATGAAGGGAACACGCGAAGGTTAGGCAGTACCAGCGTGCAACAAACAATGAGTAGCGGCGTAAGCGCTTACTTAGGCGGAATGCTGGGACTGGGCAATTTGGTAACTTCTAATTCTGCCGCGTGTACCACAGGAACCGAAGCGATCTTGATGGCGTATGAACGTATTAAATACGGTAAGGCCAAACGCATGCTGGCAGGAAGCTCTAGCGACGGCGGGCCGTATGTTTGGGGTGGCTTTGATGCATTACGCATATTACCTTCAAAATATAATGACCAACCCACTCAGGCCTCCAGACCTATGGCGGCAGATGCAGCAGGTTTTGTTCCCGGCTGTGGAGCCGGAGCACTTATGCTTGAAAGTCTTGAAAGTGCTCAAGAACGCGGCGCAACCATCTATGCAGAAATTTTAGGTGGCTCGAGCAATAGCGGTGGTCAACGTAATGAAGGCTCTATGACTGCGCCGAATCCTATAGCAGTAAGACGCTGTATTGAAGACGCTGTAAGCGATGCAGGAATTGAAGCTTCAGCGATCGACGTGATCAATGGTCATCTTACCGCGACTACCAAAGACGGATTAGAGATCGAGAATTGGAGTGAAGCTTTAGGGCGCTCTGGTGTTGACTTTCCGTATATCAATTCGTTAAAAGGGATGACCGGGCATTGTCTGGCGGCTTCCGGAAGTATTGAGAGCGTGGCTTCGGTTTTAGAACTTAAACAACAATTTTTATTTCCGAATGTGAACCTGAATGACGTGCATCCGGAAATCTTAAAACATATTTCTGAAAGTCGTATTCCAAAGAAAAAGACGCCTTTAGCTTTTAATTATTTGGCAAAAGCCAGTTTTGGTTTTGGAGATGTAAACTGTTGTCTTATTTTTAAATCTTTTTAAAAATATAATTCAGTAAAATTTATATATGAGTCAGGATATTTATCCCCAATTAAAAGAGATCATTCAACCGTATTTACCTGAAGATGTTAACCCTGACGCGATCTCCCCAGAAAGCCATCTTGTAACTGATCTTAACATCAATTCTACTCACCTTGTTGATATCGTTCTTGATGTTGAAGATGCTTTTGATATTACCATAGAAGACGACGAGCTTGATAAAATGGAAACTGTTTCAGCTTCTATTGGTCTCATCGAGCAAAAGTTAGCAGCGCGTTAAAAATAGAACTTGCGCACGTTAATACTCGTTAAAGCCGGGTGAAAAAGTTTCATAAAGTTTTATTTTCAATCAAAAATTGCTTGCATACTGTAAGCCTTGAAAATTACTTTATGGAAAAAATTACCAAAATTACACCTACCGAGTTTGAGATTATGGACGAAATCAAATCACGCTGGAGTCCACGTGCATTTGATGATGTGCCATTGAGTGAATCTGAAATCAAACAATTGCTTGAAGCAGGCCGCTGGGCGTCTAGTTCGTACAATCAACAACCTTGGCGAATTATTTACGGACTCAAAGGAGATGCCGTCTATGACCGTATTTTAAGCTGTTTGATTCCTTTTAATCAGGATTGGGCCAAGAATGCTCAGGCTTTATTCATTACTGCATTTAAGAAGACCAATAAAGATGGTGAGCCCTATTACCACGCGATGCACGATCTGGGTTTGTTTATGGGCAATGTGGTGATACAAGCCAATCATAACGGGATCGCGGCGCATCATATGGGCGGTTTAGATCAGGAAAAGGCACATCAGGAATTTGAGTTTTCTGAAGATTTTGAAGTTGCTACGGCTGTCGCCTTTGGTCGTTATGGAGGCGCTGTTGAAAGCCTTCCGGAAGGACTGCAGGAACAGGAACTAGAGCAAGAGCGCAGCCGTATGAGCATTAGCGATTTTGCCTTTAACGGAAACTTTGAATCAAAATAAGCACCGATGAAAAAACTAATCCTACTACTTACTTTCGCAGTTTTGGGTTTGACCGCTCAGGCTCAAATTCAATATATTGAAGAAAAACCTCAGTATATTGAAAAACAAGCCGATTCTTTAACGAAGATCTACACCAAGAAGTTGGGACTTACGCCTAAGCAGGATTTGCTTTTTAAATCAAATGTTGCAGATTACTTAATCAAGCGTGAAGAGATCAAGAAGAATTATAAAGGCAAAAAGATGCTCGATCAGCTGTATATTGTTAGTAAAGAAGAAAGTGGTTCTATGAGTGAGGTGCTTACTGAATATCAATTTGAACTTTACGAGAAAATAAAACCAAGCATACAACCACTGGCTAAAGTAGATCAGGATTAACAACTTTTCATCAATAAACTACCTCAAGGTATTATACCATTTAACAGGTTCAATCAACAAAAAAATCCCCGAAATGTTATTTCGGGGATTTTTTTATGATCAAGGCCTTATTGCTTAATTATGTTCGCCATTTTCAGGCTTCTCAATAAAGTGTTCTTTCTTGGTAGTACTGCTTATCGTGGGCTCATCATACATCATCTTTTTGTCAAGACCGGCACTGTCAACTCCTAAGAATTCTTGTGCTTGTGTAGGATTTGTTACTTGCTTCACTTCATCCTGATGAATGATAATAGGATGTGCCAGCAGCTCCGGACGGTTTTTAATGATATTGATGTAATCATTCTCGTCATAATCTGCTGTCTTTAACTCATCATCGTCGCTAATGTCTTCAAAACTCAACAAACTCTTGATGGGTTTATTTAATTCTTCAGCGAGCTCGGCCCATTGCGTTCCCGTCAGGGGTGTTTTTGCAATATCTATAGTTTGTAATTCCTTGTCTTTTACTGCAGAAATGTGCCCATAGGTGCGTTCACCGGTGCGGGTCGTACTGCTGTAGATTAAGGTTACCTGATTGTCATCTCTTGCTATTGATTTCATAGTTTTTAATCTTAGTGGTGAGACTTCATTTTATCCTTGCGCTTCTTCAATTGAATATTCAATTCACGCGTAGCTTCTTTTACAGACTCGTGAAAGCTCTTTGAACTGTGGTCTGCAAAAAGTCTTGGTCCGGGAGCACTTAGGCGAATTCCCGCGATTTTACCGGTTTCATCGCTAGACGTGTTTTCAGTCTTAAAGAAGACATCTGCACGTACGATAAAATCATATTTATTAACCAGTTTGTCTAACTGCTCTTTGGTAAAGTCCTCTAATGCTGCGCTAGCGGCAACATCATGATATTCAAAATTATAGTTCATATATAGCTGTATTTTAAGTATTACCTTAAAGTTAAGTAAAGCCTCAATGTCTTCAATACATTTTAGGCTTTCTTTGACACCTATACGTTAATGTAACTTAAAACTTACGGAAGTTCTTCTGCTTTTGCGGTTTCAGCTTCGGGTTCCTGACCACCTTTTATATAGAGCGAAGCCAGAATTCCGCCTATCAGCGATACTACGATAACACCCAGCGATAACCACTCGGGCACTTCGATCATATGAGAGAAGATCATTTTAAGACCTACAAATGCTAATATCACCACGAGGCTGTAATGAATGTATTTAAATTTTTGAAGCATACGCGAAATCAAGAAATACATCGAACGCAGTCCTAAGATCGCCAGAATGTTTGAGGTAAATACGAGAAACGGATCGGCTGTAATCGCCAGGATCGCAGGAATACTGTCTAGCGCAAACAAGATATCGGTAAGTTCGATCACGATCAAAGCCAGGAAAAGGGGAGTGGCTGCGCGTTTTCCCTGATCTATAATAAAAAAGTCATGACCTTCCATCTTTGTCGTTACAGGGAACATCTTTTTTACCGTTTTATATACCACAGAATCCTGTGGATCATAATCTTCTTCGCCATTAGACTTGAGCATACGATAGGCGGTAAATAATAAGAATCCACCAAAAACATAAATGATCCATTCAAATTTATTAATGAGTGCTACTCCAAAGACGATCATTAAAGCTCTAAAGATTATAGCGCCTAAAATTCCCCAAAATAGCACACGGTGTTGGTATTTTGGCGGAATTTTAAAAGAAGAAAAGATCACTGCGATCACAAAAACATTATCGATGCTAAGCGAAAGTTCGATCAAGTAACCTGTAATGTATTTGAGCACTGCGGTATTTGCAGAAATACCGGTAGGATTTTCTACCAGTTCTGCACTAAATAACCAATAGATCACACCGCTAAAGGCCATGGCAATCGTGAACCAAACGGCGGTCCAAATACCAGCTTCTTTACTTTTGATGACGTGGTCGTGTTTATTAAAAACGCCCAGATCAAGAGCTAAACAAACTAAGATAAACGCGATAAAAATTCCCCAGACGAGCATAAACTATTATTGATTACTATAAGAAATGAGTTCTGCATTTTGCAAGAACTTGTGCTAAGATAGCATTTCTAATTGAAGTGTAAAGTTAGTATAGTTAGTAAGGCTTTAGGACGCTTAGTTTCTAAATTGCTGTTAAATAATTGTGGTGTTTTTTGATTCTGTCTAACTTTTAAAAAATCAAAAAAACTGCAATGAAAGCTTTAAACGTTACTCAAAAATTAATCAATGACCATCTCATCGAAGGGAAACTCCAACCCGGTGAAGAAATAGGTTTAAAGATCGATCAGGCTTTGCTTCAAGATGCAACCGGAACGCTGGTACAATTAGAATTGGAAGCGATGAATCTGGATCAGGCCAAAACCGAAGTCGCGGTACAATACGTTGACCACAACCTGTTGCAAACCGATTTTAAAAACGCAGACGATCACGCCTTTTTACACAGTGCCGCTCAGAAGTTCGGGCTCTGGTTTTCCCGCCCGGGAAATGGGGTTAGTCACCCTGTACATATGGAACGCTTCGGGAAACCGGGAAAAACTTTGGTGGGTAGTGACAGCCACAGCTGTGCTGCCGGTTCTTTAGGCATGCTGGCCATTGGTACCGGTGGTTTAGATGTTGCGGCAGCCATTGCTGGGCAACCTTATTTTGTAAAAATGCCTCAGGTGATGGGTGTTAAACTTACCGGTAAATTACCCGATTGGGTGAGTGCCAAAGATGTGATCCTTGAGATGCTGCGCCGTCACGATGTAAAGGGAGGTGTGGGAAAAATCATTGAATATTATGGAGAAGGTTTACAAGAATTAAGCGCGATGGATCGGCACGTGATCGCCAATATGGGAGCTGAATTAGGTGCAACCACGACTGTTTTCCCTAGTGATCAGGAAACCAAACGTTTTTTAAAATCTCAGGGACGCGAGGAAGATTGGACTGAACTTCTGGCTGATGACAGTTGTGAATATGACTTGCACGAGCATATTGAGTTGGATAAGCTTGTTCCGTTGATCGCACTGCCTACGAGTCCGGGAAATGTAGTACCTGTAAGCGAAGTAGCCGGTAAACCCATTTCTCAAGTGGTGATCGGGTCTTCTGCAAACCCAGGATTGCGTGATTTCTGGATCGCAGGCGCCATTGTAAAAGGAAAATCGGTCAATCCTGATGTTTCTTTTGATATCAATCCTACCAGCCGTCAAATCATTCAGAATATGATCGATACCAAAGCCTTTGCCAATTTGATCACGGCGGGTGCCCGTTTTCATCAAAGTGGATGTATGGGTTGTATTGGGATGGGACAAGCGCCCGCAAGTGGTACGATAAGTTTACGTACGATGCCTCGTAATTTCCCTGACCGCTCAGGAACCAAAGACGATCAGGTGCATTTGTGCAGTCCGGAAACCGCAGCAGCTTCGGCATTGATCGGAAAAATTACAGATCCTCGGGATATCGCTTCGCTTTACGCTATGGAATATCCACAATTTGAAGATCCTGAATTGCACATCATTAATGAAGATATGCTGGTAGCCCCGGCGGAAGATGGCAGTAAGGTTGAACTGAAAAAAGGACCTAATATCAAGTCGCTTCCTGAAATTGAAGCCTTGAAAAGTGACTATGAAGTACCTGTTTTACTGAAAATGCAGGACAATATTTCTACAGATGAAATTCTCAAAGCAGGAGCAGAAGTACTTCCATTTCGTTCCAACCTTCCGGAGATCAGTAAATACAGCTATACGGTGATCGATGAGACGTTTTACGATCGTGCGATGGAAACCAAAGAAAAAACAGGAGGCCATATCGTGGTTGCCGGTGATAACTATGCACAAGGAAGTAGTAGAGAACACGCAGCTTTAGCACCTAAATATCTGGGTCAGGTAGCGGTGATCGCTAAAAGCTATGCACGAATCGCCTGGCAAAATCTGGTGAACTTCGGGATTCTGCCGTTAGAGTTTGAAAATCCTGATGATCTTGAAAAAATAGAGCAAGGAGATACCGTGGAATTTAAAAATTTACGTCAGTTGGTAGAAAACAGAGCAACTATAGAAGTGCTTATAAAGAAAGAAACCGGCGAAGTTTCAATACCCACGAAGCACTCGTTAAGCGATCGCCAGATACGCGTATTGCTTAAAGGCGGAATCATCAATGACTTTAAAGAAAAACTTTCCGCATAAAACCACTGAAACTACATTTTATAACAAAATTTAGGGACGAATGCTCGGGTACGCATAGTATTTTTGGTATTCGTCCTTTTTTTAACTTATGGAACTACAACAACACAAAGATTTTTTAAAGCGTGCGATCGACTGGGCGAAACGCGGGAAAGCAGCTGAAGGCGGAGGAGCATTTGGAGCCGTGATCGTCAAAGACGGAAGCATTATCGCCGAAGGACACAATCGGGTAGGGGAGAATACCGATTGTACCCAGCATGCAGAACTGGCTATGATTCAAGAAGCCTGTAAAAAGCTTGGATCTAAAAGCTTAAAAGGTTGCATCTTATATACCAGTTGCGAGCCTTGTTTAATGTGTTTAGGAGCAAGCCGCTGGGCAGCCCTTGATGCGGTTTATTATGGAGCTTCTGCCGCAGATGCTAAAGAAGCCGGCTATGTGTATAGCCAACTTTTTTACAATTCGCATACCGGAAAACGACACCAAGAGTTTAATTTAATACAATTGCTACGCGCAGAAGCCGTGGCTGTTTGGAACAACTAATGAGCGAAGAAGAGAAAAAACAACAAAACATTGACCAGGAACTGGAAAAGTCTGAAACTTCAGAAGAGTCTCAGGCAAAAAGTCATGGGGAAATTCTTAAAGAACAAATCTGTGAAGGAAAAAAGATCTATACGCTTAGTAAGAGCAGCGTTCTTATAAGTTCGTTAACTGCCGGACTGGAGCTGGGCTTCAGTTATATGATGTTGTGCAGCGTATTTTTTCATTTTTCTGATTCTTTTAGCGAAGACACTTTGTTTAAATTGATCGCCTTGGTGTATCCGCTCGGATTTATTCTTGTGGTGCTCGGGCAATCTATTCTATTTACTGAGCAAACTTCCTTGCTCACATTACCGGTACTCAATCGTAAACACAGCTTGATGAGCTTGTTACGCATTTGGGGATTGGTGATTCTGGGCAACCTTATAGGAGGATGGCTCATCGGTTTGGTGTTGTTTTGGATCGGTCCTCAATTGGGCATCTTTGAAGCTGAAACCGTCGTTAGCATTGGTGAGCACGTGGCTCATTTTAGTTTGCCGGTTATCTTAGTCAGCGCCATTCTAGCAGGATGGATGATGGGATTGCTATCCTGGTTGGTGACCTCGTCAAAAGATACCGTAAGCCGCATTATTATTATCTTCTTGATCACAGCCACGATGGCTTTTGTAGGATTGCATCACAGTATTATTGGGAATATCGAAGTCTTTGGTGCGTATCTTTTGGGAACCGATATAAGCTTGGGACGGTATTTATGGGTACAAAGCACGGCCTTGATTGGTAATGCTATAGGTGGAGCCTTTTTTGTAGCTTTATTGAAGTATCGTGCTTTTGTAAACAATGTGAACTGATACTGGTAAGATTATTGCACTCATTATGTAAAATAGAAGTTATGAAATATCTGGGATTTTTAATACTGGCTTTGATGATAACCGGATGTTCCGGAAGCCGACAAGCAGCGGACAGCAACGAAGCCTTGAACCAATGGATCACTGAAGGAAGCTACGCAATTGAATCGCAATGGGCATCACCCATGGCAACACAAGCATTTATGGCAGTCGCCAATACGAATATTCTAGGCCCCGGAAATACGGGAAACCGAATCAGTTTGATAGGAAACCCAAATCATTTAAGAATTTACAACGACAGTATTGATGTAGATTTGCCGTTCTTTGGCGAACGCTTTATGGGCGCAGGATACAATCAAAACAATGCCGGGATCCAATTTAAGGCGCCAGTGAAGAATTATGAAGTAACTACCAAGAATGGTTTTTACCAAATCAAGTTTGTCGCTAGTGATAAAACCGAATCTTATAATGTGATCCTCAATCTATTTCCGAACGAAACGGCAAGCATTGCTGTGAATAGCAGTCAGCGTGCGGCCATACGGTATCAAGGTAATGTACTGGCCTTTGATCCTGATGCTAACGAAGAAGAATAGTATTGTCCTTAGCGTTTTTTCAACACAAAAGGAACTAACAATGCAGCCATGGTGCCAACAACAATACCACCAATGGCGCCAAGTTGTAAAGCGTTCAATACATTATGAGTATCCAAAAAGTAAAATCCGAATACAAACAGGCTTACTGCTATAAAAGTGATCAGGAAAATCTTAATACGTTGTGTCATCGTTTTTTCTTTAAGATAAAACACAATCCTCATTCAGCAAACCATTCTATTTGTAAAAGCGCTAATTATAAGAGGATTATAACACAAGGAGCGTGTGACGTTAAATTCTATAACAATGGGTTGGACAATCTATTAAAGCTATTGAATTATTCTATTTTACATAATGTAAATTATAATTCAAATAATATTATTGACGAATATGCGAATTGCTGCTAAAATGCCATTTTTTCCAATAGCTTATAAATCGTTTATTCTGTACAATGGCCCAGAAATTTTCAAATACGCGATTCTCAGCGATCGACCAATTCAGTATTAAAACTGAAAATTTAAGATGAGTTGCTGTATAAAAACCATACTGATGGCGTTTTTATTTAGACGGAACTTTTTCTGAAGCTTTGAATCTAAAGTTTAGCTTAGGATTTCAGATGTTTCAAATACCAATGATCTGTGAAAATGTATTCTTGTTTGGAAAGGTTTACCGTGTGAAAATATCTGTTTTATAGCCCAACAAGGTTCAGTATGCTCATTTGCATAAAATTGCGTTGTCCGATCGTGCCCAGTAGAAAACTATTATAAACAAGGTTTAATATAATACATAGCCTATTTTCAACACACCCTATAAACTAAAAATATAGTTTATAGGGTGTGTCATGGACTTTACAACGTATTCTGCCTGGCTTTGTATGCGCTTTACCTGGGCTTTGATACGTGTGAACTACGGATCAAGCTTGAGTGAACCTCGGGTAAACTACGGGTGAACCTCTATGGATTTCAGGGTTTTCTTGAGAGTAACTGATAGCACAGCCGCTTTATGAAGCACTTAGTAGATCGCAAGGCACTGCATTGCGTTATGTGCCGGAAAAGCTTCTAGGATGTCATTGCTTTCCTGACCAAAACGAATGCCTAACCATACAGTATGTGCTGTTTTTTTATCTAATGTTTTCATCGAAAACATAGGATTTGGATCCTCCAGATACGCCCAGGTATATTGATCGCTGCTGTAAAACGGCAGGTTAAATTCTAAGGGTTGCGGGATGTCGTCAATGGCTATCGGCGGTGTGAGCATACGCACAATTTCGAGCGCTTCAGGATCTAATTCTGAAGTGTATTGCTGCCGCTTTTGATCATAAGTGAACGGCATAAGATTGTAACGAATCAACAACAAATCAAAATGTGTAGCGTGCTCGGGTACAACTAGATGCTCTTTTTTTAGGCCGGCAAAATCAACCAACACGCTGATGGCATCCGCATCTAGTTTGGGTTGAAAACACAGTCTATCGCTTAACTTGTTGTGTTCGTTCAATTCTAAACCCACCAGTGTTTCCGGAGCATTACAGGCATTGAGGCTGCGTTCGCCCTTAACTCCCCTACCCGCTTTTACCAATTCCAAACAGCGGCTTGTGAGTCGGCTATTGAAGCTATAGTCTTTAAATTCGTGCACATAGGGCAAGAGCCCCATACGGATGGCCTTGGCGTAGGAAGAAGCACCACCAAACTCCTTATTGTTTTTGCGAACCTCCTCGTAGCGCGGGTCTTTATTGATGCGTTCTTTGCTGGGTGGTGCCGCTTTTCTACACACCCATTTTCCATTAAGGGTGTAATAGGTGATCCCGTCAATCGTTCCTTTAAATGCGCCGATGTTGCTTGTTGGTTTTGCCATGACCTTTAGTTTTAAAACACTAAGGTATAGTCAAACACGGTCAAAGTCAAGTGTAATCAACTGAATTTAAGAAACTTATGTGAATTTTTAGAAATCTAGCAATGGGAGTGCTAGGGCTTTTGAAGACTTATGATTTACAATAGGGGTAAATTATTGATAATGTATTGGTTACACAAAACTATTGATACACGCGATACAATCGCGCGGTAACGAAAAAAGTAAAAAACTATTTCATGGTTGAAGACTAGAAAAGTTATTGAATAATTTTGACCGATTACACTTCAAAATACCAAGCTACAAAGGACACTATCATAAATAAGATGGGAACTGAACTAATAAGTGTCCAAACTAAGTTTTTTTTCCAGTTTGCCCCCTCTCCAGAAATTAAAACGGAATTGATCAAAGAAGCCAAAAAAGTACCGTAGAACAAAATTATCGATATAAACTGACCATATTGATAAATCCACCTAAATCTGGGATTGAATCTAAAGCCTTCAGTAAATAGGTTTATAGCGATACTCAACAGAAAAAGAAAACATATAAGCGCAGCAAATCTTTGCGTCCAGCTTAGTTGCTTTATGATCTTTGAATTTTTCATTACTAAAATACCGAACTGATAAAATAAATTAGCACACTTCCATAAGTGTATAGGCAGCTGAAGGCAGTGCCTAAAACCAAAAAAAGCTCTCTAAAGCGTTGAAGACGTAATCTATTGTTCAAATAATACCAGTCAAAAAGCTCTAATAAAGTACCCAGGGAATAAAATAGATTAGCTCCGATCCCCCAGATGATAATCACTAAGGTATCGCAATACGACCAATCATAAGTAGTGGCTGTCAACATCTTGAATAATCCCAAGCCTCCCGAGAGTCCCACAAGAATGTTATAAACCCATCTTTTGGATTCCCACCACTTTATATTTGATTTTAATTGTTCTAAGGTCATTTATGGATACCGCCAAAAGATTTATTGTCCTTAGGCTTATTTAAGAATTAATAATTTGGCCTGGCCAGGATTACGCTAAGAGGTTTTATTCAAACCTATCAGGTATCTTCTAAATTTTAAAGATAGGTAAATGTCACGTGTATTTTCACGGCATTGAGGATTAAAGGTGTTTATAACTCCTGATCTATTTCTTTTAAGATGGTATCAATTTCTTTTCTTACTCCTCCTAAAAAAAAGTCAGTATTTGCTGCCCTTATGGTTAGATAATAGCCTAACAAGTAATTTTCAAATTCAGAAGACTCAAATAGCGTTCTATTATCTTTAGTCGCGGATATAGATTGGTAATTCAGACTAACTTTTCCAGTATCTGTTATCACCTGTTTTATGGAACCATTTTTTTGTAGAAAGTCTAGTGTCTTCTGCATGTCTGAAAATGCAAAATTCTTTTGAATATCAAAAAAGGCTAACGAACTTTTAAAAGCTGCTAAGTGCTGCCTTAATTGATTATTCAATATCAGGTTTAACTTTCCCGAGGCTATTATATCATCTAGTACGCCTGTGGCTGGCTGATAAGCGATACCATAGCCAAATACATTATACATTTTTTCTGATAACTCCTGATCTCCGGTTGCCGCTAAAATTTCAGGGTCAAATAATTGTAATAATTCTTCAACGGCTCTGAAATTCCTTGTGTTATTCTCAATAGACTTCTCGATCTTTTCAAAATTGGTTTGAAATTCTGATCGAAGCGACAACAGATATTCCCGCTCTAGATCTCTTTGACTGTTATAGTTATTAAGATTATTTATTTGAAGGGCAATCAAGATTCCAATAATCACAAGGATTATTTCTCCGATAGCATACTTTAAATATTTTCTGGTTTTTCGTTGGGCAAGTAGGTCTTGGCGAATTTTCCTGAAGATTTTCATTGGTGATTGGTGTTAATAGGATTAAAGATAACCGCTACCCCACACAAATACAACTGAATATCAACACTATAAATAAATTCTTACTATGTGAGTGGTCGTAATCTCGGAAGCCCATTGTTCAAAAGGAATACTTCGGTTGGTATAGCGTAATTTCAATTCTTCGTAGATAAAAGCATTTTCAATCAATCTGCCAGTTCTATTTTTTGAGTAATCCGTAGACAATATTGATTGGAAATAATATCTGGCCGATCAACATGACCAAAACGCTTATAGTTATGGCAGCAGTTAAGTCGTTGTTGAATGCGTATGCAAAACGATCTAGGCTATAAAAATTGTGTAAAATCCAAAGCATTAAACTTCCGCCAAAAGTCAGTATTAAATGTATCGCACTTAGCCATGTTGCTGGTTTTTTGTTTGCTTTTGTCATCGCCCAATAGCTTATTCCGATGATGGCAAACAGTACGGAGCTGAATATCGCCAGATGCCAATAATCTATAATCACATAGGTGTCGTGTATATTGATATCTAACACCGCTCCTCTGCTTAGAAATCCCAAAAGCATCACTGGCAAAATAGCCAGTAAAAACGGTTTGTACGGTTTTTTAATAAGCCTATTCATGCTGTTTTTTATCGGCATTCTTTAAGGTATACCACGTTGTCAACGTCATAAAACCACCAAAAATCAAGAAGTTAAATCCAAATTTCCAAAGACTGAATTCCTGATTATCTACATAATCAAATGCGGCCATCATTGCAGCGTAGACCCCACCTCCTACGCATCCACCAATTAAAAGCGATCTTAGTCTTGATTTCATTTTAATATTCGGTTTTATCTTCTTTTACTGCCCATTCCTGAAACGGTGTGATCGCAACTTCGGGAGCCAATTGTTCAAAGGGAATGCTTCTGTCGGCGTAAGGTAATTTCAATTCTTCGTAGATAAAGTCATCGTCAAAGCCTATGTGGGCTGCATCGGTTTTGGTGCTTCCGTAATATACTTTTTCCGGCCGTGCCCAATAGATCGCGCCTAAACACATAGGACAAGGCTCGCAGGAGGTGTATATTGTACAACCATCTAATTGAAACGAACCCAAGTTTTTACACGCATCGCGTATGGCCGTGATTTCGGCGTGCGCCGTAGGATCATTGGTAGACGTAACTTTATTGTTTCCTTTACCTATGATCTTGTGGTCTTTTACGATCACACAGCCAAAAGGTCCGCCCTCATTGTTTTGCATTCCTTTAAGCGCCGCGGTTACGGCTTCTTGCATATAGTGTTTATGATCCATTATTAGTGTTTTGGGTAAAGATAGCTTTTAGACGGGAGACTAATTTAAATACGAAAGTTGAAATACGAAGGTATTAGTTTGCAGTCGCCAGTCACAGTTGCCAGTAGCAGTTGGCAGTCACAGTTGGCTTTGCGCGTTACTTGTTTTATTTCAGATCAAAAGATAGGCAGGTACTGATTTTGAATAAACTAGAACTTCTATTTGTATTCCTTTTCTTTTTTGCATCGCCCAAAAAAGAAACAAAAAAGTCTAGGCTTACAGAAGCTTCTCTAAATTTCATGTTCACTTCGCTGCATGCGCTTAACTCGGCCGCAGGCCTCAAACAGAACCGCCTGCTACGCTACGCTCACTGCAAATTTAACAAGAATCTTCTGATAGGCCGCTGCTGACGTTCTAAGAGACTTTAGATTCCAGAATTGAGATGTTAGATAAGAGAATAAATAGAAATGACAGGGATTGAGATACAAAATAGGAAATACGAAGTGATTAGTTTGTAGTTGGCTTTAGCAGTAGCAGTTGGCAGTCACAGTTGGCAGTGCGCGTTGCTTGTTTTACTACAGTTCTAAAAGGTAGGCCATTGCTAAAGTTTAATTAAACTTGAACTTCTATTTGTATTCTGTTCTTTTGACTTGATGCCAAAGAACCAACCTGCCTGTATTCTAAGGTTTGTGCAAATTTTTATGCTGCAAA
>CESC01094584.1_pt1 | contig 50848 bp, 50 predicted proteins | sample 531131 | NCBI WGS metagenome assembly CESC01 (sample SAMEA2621295, study PRJEB7988) | marine metagenome | biome: marine biome (ENVO:00000447); feature: mesopelagic zone (ENVO:00000213); material: "saline water (ENVO:00002010), including plankton (ENVO:xxxxxxxx)" | depth 800 m
ATTTAAACTTTTAAAAACTGTCAACCTATTTTAGGACGACTCACTTTGTTACTTCACTTTGAGCAATTCAATATCAAAGATCAATGTGGAACCCGGCGGAATTTCACCCATATCTCGGTCACCATATGCCAGATCTGCCGGAATATACGCTCGATATTTTGCACCTTCTTTCATCAATTGCAAGACTTCGGTCCAACCTTTTATCACTTGACCAACGCCAAAGGTGATCGATTCACCACGCTCATACGAACTGTCAAAAACCGTCCCATCGATCAACGTTCCTTCATAATGCACTTCTACACGGTCTGATGCTTCAGGCGATGCTCCTGTTCCAGCTGTAATGATCTCATATTGCAAACCACTTTCTGTAGTGATTATACCCGCTTTGGGTGCATTCTCTTCTAAAAACGCTTTTTGCGCAGCGATACGCTCAGCCTTCAGTTTTTCTTTAAGCTCCATCAATTCACGAGAATATCTTCCCATCACTTGACGTCCTTCCTTTTCTGAAATTTGTGCGCTATCCTTCAAGGCTTCTTGAAAACCGGTCATGAACACTTTTTTATCAAAGTAATTCTCATAGGTAGCTTTGTCTTTCTTGATATTTTCGGCAATAGAAACGCCCATATAATACGCCACCGAATCTTGAAACGATTGAAATAACGGCGGTTCCGGAGTTTCTGCAATTTTCTTACTCCCTCCGCAACTGGCCAATATGACTGCTGCAGCTGCTGCAAGCACTAATTTTTTCATAGAACTTAAATTCATCATTTAATTAAGCTACTAAACTACTCATAAATGCGCAGTCTGTTTTGTGTTTTTATCAATTGCTTATTTAAATCTTCAATTTTGTCAAGCAGATTAAGAATCACATCGATGCCTTCAATATTAATATCCAACTCTGCGTGAATACGCATAATTTTCTCAAAGGTAGCAATGCTCTCGTGCGGTAAGCACAACGACTGCTCTACGCGAATGACTTCAAGCACGCCTTTCTCGTGCAATTCTGTTATAAAGGTTTGTTCAATGCGATATTGCGCGCACAACTCGTGTACCGGAATATAGTTTGTCGTACTCATCAGGATCTTAGTTTTGCAAGTTCTTGAAACAGTTCTTTTTCTTTTGCTGAAAGATTTTGCGGCATTTTGAGGTCATAGGTAATGAATAAATCACCAAACTGCCCTTCCTTTTTATACACAGGAAAACCTTTACCTTTGAGTTTTACCTGCTTGCCATTTGAAGTTTCTGGAGCCACTTTCAGCTTTACACTACCGTCAAAAGTTTCAACGATAAGTTCGCCTCCCAAAACAGCAGTATACAAGTCTAGATCGACAGTTTTATAAAGATTTGCTCCATCCCTGCGGAAGCCTGACGTATTGTTGATTTCAAACTGAAGGTATAAATCTCCGTTAGGACCACCGTTTAAACCTTCTCCTCCGTAGCCTTTGATCTTTATTGTCTGCCCATTTTCTACACCGGCAGGAATCGTCAAACGAATGTTTTTACCATTCACGGTAAGTGTACGTTTATGCTTCTCATACACCTCACGTAAATCAAGACTTAGCGTAGCATTAAAATCCTGGCCTCTAAACTGTGCCTGACGCCCGCCACCGCGGAAACCTCCACCAGAGCCACCAAACATCGAACTGAAAAAATCTGAGTAATCTTCCTCATTAAAACCGCCACCACTGTACTGGGCTCTACCGCTATTACCCGATGTTCTGCCACTAGCATATTGCGCACGTTGCTGTTCTGCTTGCTCATAAGCTTCAGCGTGTTGCCAGTCTTTACCGTATTTATCATATTTCTTACGGTTTTCGGGATTGCTTAAAACCTCATTGGCTTCATTAACCTGTTTGAACTTTTCTTCGGCTTCAGTATCGCCGGGATTTACATCAGGATGATATTTACGGGCGAGTTTGCGATAGGCTTTTTTTATTTCGGCTTCACTTGCCGATTTGTCGAGCCCTAAAACCTTATAATAATCTATATATGCCATTACCTAAAGATTAAAATGAGTCTCCAATAGACACACTTAAAGTTAGCGCGTTTAGCGCTAAAGGCATACTAAAGTGATGTGAAATTTAGACAGAATCGCCTCGGTTTGTAAAGATGATTTTATTCAAAAACTATCCCAAACTATTGAGATAAAACGCCAGCACCAGACCTAGTGCAGTTGCAATTCCCGCCCAATACGAATCTTGCTTATAGGCTTTAGGAAACACTTCGATCGCAAGTGAGGCGACTACGGCGCCGCCGGCAAAACAGCGTATGTATGCGAGAATTTCTTCTGAAACATCTGCGAGTGCCCAATTGCCAATTAAAGCCGCTAATGAGAGTATAAATGCTGTTGCAGACCAAAGCCAAAGGATTTTCTTTTTTGACGCGCCATTTTCAGTCATTTCTTTGGCGCCACCAGCTGCTTCGGGAAGATTGGATAAAAATATAGAGCCAGAAAGTGCGGCTACCGTCAAAGCATCGGCACCTATGAGTGCCACGCCCAATGCGAGATTTTCAGGGATTCCATCCAGGGTGATTGCAGCCAGTAAACCACCGCCACTATCTGATCCCCATTGTTGTTTTACCAGATAATCGAGCGCTGTAAAAACACCTGCTCCAAGTAAAACAATGCCTAATGCGATTAACACATTAGCCTTTTCTACAGCCGGATTGATCAATTCGAGAACTGTAGAAACAATGAGGGCTCCTCCTGCCAAAGCAACGAGAAAGCCCTCTGTTTTCTTTTGTAAATTTCCGTAAATGCCCCAAACTGCGCCTAAAATGAGCGCTCCGGAAACTACGGCAATTACAAGATATGTCAAACCGTGTTTATTTATCGATCACGTCAAGAAGCTCAACGGTAAAGATCAAGGTCTCACCAGGACCAATTTTTGGACCAGAACCACGCTGACCGTAAGCAAGATCTGCAGGAATGTAGAACTCATACTTTGCCCCTTCTTTCATCAACTGAAGTCCTTCTGTCCAACCTGAGATCACTTGATTTACACCAAATGTTGCAGGTTGCTGACGCTCATACGAACTGTCAAAAACAGTACCGTCAAGTAATTTTCCTTCGTAATTCACCTGAACCTGATCGGTTTCTACTGGAGAAACACCATCGCCTTCTTCGATCACTTTGTATTGAAGTCCGCTCTCTGTCGTTTGTACACCTTCTTTTTCAGCATTCTCTGCTAAGAACGCTTCTTCTTTTTCCTTATTTGCAGCAGCTTTAGCAGCTTGCTCCTCTTGTTGCTTCGCGCGTAGTTTCGTTTGAAACTCATTCATAATGCGACGCATATCTGCTTGAGGCATTTCTACACTATCAGTAAGTGCAGTTTCAACCCCTTGCATATAAATTTCCATATCAAAAAACTCATCAGGATTATCTCCCAAAGCTTGCTTAAACTGAGCACCGGTATTTGCACCAATGATATAGGAAACAGAATCTTTAAATGTTTTAAGTTCAGCATCTCCTCCTGAACTCATTTTAGAATCATTACAATTCACTAAAGTAAGCGCAACAGGTAACGCTAGAAATAATCTATTGAATTTCATGTTATAGTTTTTAAAATTTCAGTTGCAAATAACGGCATATTAAAACACCTATAAAAATCTTATTGATATTGATTGCAACTCTAGCTTACAAAAGCACTATAACCGGTAATCGCTCGACCTACAATAAGTGAATTGATCTCTTTTGTTCCTTCATAGCTATAGATCGCTTCGGCATCAGCTACAAAACGCGCCACATCGTACTCCAGCAAAATACCGTTACCACCCATAACTTCTCGGGCTCTGCTCACCACATCCCGGGTGCGCATCGAACAAAATACTTTGGCTAGAGAAGCGTGCTCATCGGTCAATTGGCCGCCGTCTTGCATTTCGCTCAAGCGGAAACATAAAGTTTGCATGGCTGTAAGATTAGAAATCATCTCTACCAAGTGATTTTGGATCAACTGAAAGCTCGCAATAGGTCTACCAAACTGCTCCCGCTTTTTAGTGTACTTCAAGGCTGCTTCATACGCACCACGCGCGCAACCCACAGCCTGCCAAGCTACACTAGCACGGGTCATTTGTAAAACTTTGGCTGTGTCTTTAAAGGAATTTGCATTTTGTAAACGATCACTTTCAGGCACGCGGCAATCGGTCAAGGTGATCAAGGCGTTTTGTACGGTACGAAGGGCCATTTTATCTTTCATCTTCTCTGCGTGAAAACCGGGATTTTCTTTACGCACAATAAAGCCTTTTACGCTACCGCTGTCTTCGTCACGCGCCCAAATAATGGTAATATCAGAAAAGGTAGCATTCCCAATCCATTTTTTCTCTCCGTTTAAGATCCACTCGTCGCCCACTTTCTTACAGCTGGTTCCCAGACCACCGGCAGCACCAGAGCCCACTTCGGGTTCGGTAAGACCAAAAGCTCCTATTTTTTCAAACTTCTGCATTTTGGGTAACCATTCTTGCTTTTGTTCTTCACTACCGCAGAGGTAAATAGATCCCATGGCGAGACCGCTATGCACACCAAAAAAGGTAGAGATAGACACATCTACGCGCGCCAGTTCCATCGCCAGGATTCCTTCCATCAGAAAGGATTGTGCGGGACATCCGTAGCCTTTATAAGCAATTCCTGCCAGATTCAATTCGGCAAACTTCGGGATGATCTCGTGTGGAAATTCGGCACGATTCCAAAAATCATTGGCGATAGGTTTTACTTCATCTTCCATAAAATTGCGCATCTTCATTTGAATTTCGCGCTCTTCGGGAGTGAGTTTTTGAGCCAGGTTGTAAAAATCGCCATCAATTGGCGGCAATTTATGCTGCCCTTTTTTGGCCTGCGAATTCAACATTTTCATCAAGCCTTGCAACTGGCGATCGTCGAGATTGCCTACGGCACTCATCACTTTTGAAAGGTCAACTTTTTGAGATAATTTATTAAGCGCCTCTAAGTCTACCGACTTTAAAAGGCCTATGGTATTCTTTACTTTTCCAAATAACGACATCGTTTGATATTTTGTTTAATACTTTTAAAAATACCAAGGTTTTAAGCGCTAAGCAGCCAAAAAACTGTTAATTGAAATGAGTGTAAATCCATTCACATTATAAAAAAATATCAGAAAAAAGTTCTTCGATCTTTATTTAATCGTAATATTGCAATACAACAATAAAGAAATGGGCTTAGCCAAAACTGAAATCTTTACCGACGAGCAAAATGCCATTGCTGCTTTTGCCAAAGCTTTTGCGCATCCTGCTCGTGTGTCTATTCTTCAGCATTTATACAAGATCAATTCTTGTGTTTGTGGCGATCTAGTAGAAGAGATCGGTCTTGCACAACCTACCATTTCGCAACATCTGAAAGAGCTTAAAAATTTAGGCTTGATCAAAGGCAGCGTTGAAGGAACGAGCGTGTGCTATTGCATCGATACCGAGAATTGGACTGCAATGAAGAATTTGATGTCTCAATTTCTCGATCAAGATCTTACAAACAAGCAAGATTGCTGCTAAAAAAATTTAGGTTTAATCATCGTAATATTACGATATAACAAAAAGGATTATGAAACTATCAGAAGTAAAATCAGCTTTAAAAAGTCTCGAGACTATAGGTTTTCAATTGCCTGACGGAAGTTTGGTTCCCAGTCATTTTCACGTGACCGAAGTTGGCAAAGTATCTAAGCATTTTATTGATTGCGGTGGCACCGTGCGTCAAGAAGATGTAGTGAATTTTCAATTGTGGAATGCCGATGATTATGACCATCGCTTGCATCCTGAAAAACTCATCAGCATCATTGAATTATCTGAAAAAGTATTGCAGATCGAAGATCACGAGGTTGAAGTAGAATATCAGGGCGAAACCATTGGAAAATTTGGGATCGATTTTGACGGAACACATTTCCTCTTGACTACCAAACAAACCGATTGTCTTGCTAAAGATGCCTGCGGAATTCCCGCTGAAAAACCCAAAGTAAAACTCGCTGACCTCAACAACGCATCGGCCTGCACTCCGGGTGGTGGTTGCTGCTAACCCCAAAGATCCCTACGCTTATGGAAAATGTATTATTTCCGGAAATTGACCAGTTTATCAACACCTTAAAGCCGGAAACGATTTCCGAAGAACGCAAAGCGACGCTTCAACCCTTGATCGCTTTTATTCAAGAGAAAGTGAGTGCAAATTCAGCTATACGCATCAATTTTATTTGCACCCACAACTCGCGCAGAAGCCACCTTTCTCAAGTTTGGGCACAAACGATGGCGGCACATTTTGGTATTAAAAATGTGTTTTGTTATTCCGGTGGAACCGAAGCAACAGCTTTGTTCCCGATGGTGGCAAAAACTTTAGCAAATACCGGTTTTCAGATCGCAAAGCTTTCACAAGAAAAGAATCCGGTTTACAGTATTAAGTATGCCGAAAACGCACATCCGGTAATTGGATTTTCTAAACGTCTCGATGACGCATTTAATCCTGCTTCAGCATTTGCGGCGATTATGACGTGCTCACAAGCCGACGCCGGTTGCCCGTTTGTTCCTGGAGCTGAAAAGCGTATTCCTATCACATTTGACGACCCCAAAGCATTTGATGATACGCCACAGCAAGCTGAAAAATATCACGAGCGCAGCGTGCAGATCGCTACGGAATTGTTTTATGTATTCTCAAAAATAAGCCATTAGTATGAGCACCAAAAAACTAAGCTTCCTTGACCGAAACTTAACCTTATGGATCTTTGTGGCGATGGCCGTTGGCGTGGCGATAGGCTACTTTTTCCCATCCTTTCCAGAAGTGGTGAATACGATGAGTAGCGGCACTACCAATATTCCGCTGGCGATCGGATTGATCTTGATGATGTATCCGCCGTTAGCAAAAGTCAATTATGCCTTATTGCCTAAAGTCTTTAAGAACGTCAAGATCCTTTCGGTTTCCTTGCTGCTCAATTGGATCATTGGCCCCGTATTGATGTTTATCTTAGCCATTACCTTTCTTCAGGATTATCCTGAATATATGGTGGGATTGATCTTGATTGGTCTTGCGCGTTGCATCGCGATGGTTTTGGTATGGAATGACCTCGCAGACGGAAGCAGTGAATACGGCGCAGGTCTCGTTGCCTTAAACAGCATTTTTCAAGTGTTTGCTTACAGTTTTTATGCGTGGATCTTTATTACGGTACTCCCGCCCTATTTTGGTTTTGAAGGTGCGATCGTAGACATTTCCATTGCTACCATTGCAGAAAGTGTTGCCATCTATCTGGGAATTCCGTTTGTGTTGGGAATTTTGAGTCGGTCTATTCTGGTACGCCTGAAAAGCGAAACCTGGTATAACCAAAAGTTCATCCCTACCATTTCGCCAATTACCTTGATCGCCCTGCTTTTTACCATCGTGGTGATGTTCTCGCTTAAAGGCGAACTTATTGTCGAAATTCCGCAAGATGTATTGATCGTAGCGATCCCCTTGCTGGTATATTTTGCTTTGATGTTTATCATTGGCTTTTTTGTCACCAAAGCTATGGGCGCTACGTATGACAAGACGGCTTCTGTAGCATTTACCGCTGCCGGGAATAATTTTGAACTGGCAATTGCGGTGGCTATCGCTGTTTTCGGACTCAACTCCGGGCAAGCTTTTGCGGGTGTTATTGGTCCGTTGGTTGAAGTTCCCGCGCTGATCTTTTTGGTACGTGTTTCGTTTTGGTTTAGAAAGAAATACTTTCCAAAAGCTACCGCATAAATTATCTAGCAGCATCAGGAAACTACAAAGCTTTTACCAAACTCTGATGCACAAAAGCACGCTGCGCTGCGGACGTTTCAATATGCAGCCAATCGGCACTTTTGCCTAATAATCGTACGGTATCTTTTCGCGCAAGCGCACCGATTTTTTGAGATTTCGCAGAAGCGCTACTTCTCAAATTGGCTTGTGCAGTTGTAATCGTATAGGTTTTATAAAATTCTGTTGAAGTATCAAGGGCCGGTAACTCCGGCTCTTCTTTTACAAACGGCAACGGATTGATCGCTCCGCGGCTATACACCCCAAAATGCAGATGTGGCGGCGTGGTACGGGCATTACCTGTGTTGCCCACGAGTCCCAAAGTGTCGCCCACTTTTACACGCTGGCCGCTGGTCGCGATAATGCTATCCAAATGCGCATAATACAGGCTGTTGCCAAATAATCCCTCACGCAACCAAACCTGCTTACCGCCCAAACCGCGATTTCCCGTTCTGCTTACATAGCCGTCAACACTCGCGACGACCGGCGTACCGCGCTTGGCAAAAATATCTACACCCTCGTGACTGCGTTTGCCACCATCACGTGCTGCTCCCCAAAAGCTCTGAATGGATTTTGCTGAAGCGCCACTTACCGGAAAATAATATGAAGGCTTGCTCTGAATGCGAATTGCAAAACTAGAGACGGAATTCAATTCCGGCTGAAAAAGCACTTTATAAGTTCCTGAATTTTTAGGTGAAAAGTCTAAAGTGGTAGCCTTATCGTCGGCTTGCTGTACCAATTTATACGGTCGGATACTGTCTGAAGTCTTTTCGTAGAGGTCAATAAAAACCTTCGGTTGAAGCGTGTCTGTTTGAATACTGAAGGTATAGCTGCGGCCGCGCTCCAGATCAAGATCATAACCGTACACCGGATGAATTTCCGAATTGAATATTCCGGTTTCTTGATAAGGAGAAGTAATTTGTAAACTATCATTCAACGCATTTTGAAAAGCGTTCGTCCATAGGCGATACGGCAACGAATCTGCATCAAAATTACGCGCATAGACTTCTCGTGCAGTAGGCTGCGTGATCACATCGGTCACTTGGGTAAGCTTTCCGCAGGAAAAACAGAGGAATACTAAAATGACTCCAATAAATTTTAATAAATGATTTTTCATAGCTTCTGATAATAATCAGAAACTGTGCCAATTGCACTAAAATAGCGAGAGCTGTCCCGGGCGGTATTGCTCAAAAAGTTCGCAATTGAGCGGGGCGATACTTCGGCCTTTGAGATATTTCTTTCTGCCGAGTTCCATTTGTGCTGCGATTTGCTTCGCAAACTCACCGCTACCACGCATACGGCGACCAAATTGCGAATCGTTTAAATTGCCTTCGTGACACGCGGCGATCTGGTTAAGCACTTTATCAGCCCGGTCTGGCATCGCGGTTTTAAGCCACTGCTCAAAGATCTTACCTATCGCACCATTCAAGCGCACCACGGTATATCCTACCGATTTTGCTCCGTGATCTGCTGCGGCTTTGATCAAAGGCAACACCTCATGGCTGTTGATTCCCGGGATGATAGGCGCGGTCATCACATTTACCGGAACTCCAACCTCAGCAAGTTTCTTTACCGTTTCCAAACGTTTTTTAATGCTCGCAGTACGCGGTTCCAGCAAGCGACGCGTTTTTTCTTCTAAAGTGGTGATCGACATATTGACCTGAATCAAGTTATAAGAAGCCAACTCTTTAATGATGTCCAAATCCCGCTGAATCAACGCATTTTTTGTAATGATCGCCACCGGGTGTCGGTAATTGAGAAAGGTCTCGAGCAATTTTCTAGTGATCTTAAATTGCTTTTCTGCCGGTTGGTAACAATCGGTATTTCCTGAAAGGACAATGGGTGACGCTTGCCAGGATTTTTTAGCCAAGTGTTTTTCGAGGAGGCGAACTGCATTGCGTTTTACGAGAATGCGACTTTCAAAATCCAAGCCTGCATCGTAGCCCCAATATTCGTGCGAATTGCGCGCATAACAATACACACAGCCGTGTTCACAGCCCTGATACGGATTTAAGGAATATTCCATTCCTACATCGGGGCTTTCTACTTTATTGACAATGGTTTTTGGGAAGGTGTCTATAAAAAGGGTTTTCAGATCTTGAGGCTCGTCCCCTTCCTGCGCGCAGTAATTGAGAAAATCGTCCCGCAGCTCGTGGCTGTTGGCATCAAATCTATTGGCGATATGACGCTGTGCTCCACGCCCTTTTAAGTGTTCTCCTTCGACTTGCATAAAATAGGATTTATTACAAATATATGGAATATTTCCTATTAAAGTTGAAATCAAAATAACCTGATTGCTTTTTTCCACTTCAGTTTTACTTTTAGATTTTTCCTTTCAAGTAGGTTTCCGGAGTAAGAATGGCAAGTGTACTATGCTTATAGTCTTTTACATTTCTCGTCAAAATCACAGTGATTTCCTGAATTTTTGTTGCAGTAAAATTCTGCAACGCATCTTCAAAATCTTTAAATTTTGAGTTGAGCGCATCAAAAACTACTTCTTGATCCATAGTTAGCACATCGATGATGCTAAGGAGTTGTTTGACTTTCTCGATTACCGTTTTGTGATTTGCAGTTTTACGCAATAAATAATACACGTTACAAATGATCACAGGCGTTACATAACCTCTAAGCGCGCCTGCTTCGCATTGATTTAGAATTTCGGTGGCAAATTCAGAATAGGGTTTACGATCAAAAAAGAAATCTAAAATGACATCGGTATCAATAAGAACGTGGTCCATCTAAGAATATTTTTTTTCAACTCTATCTCTTAGTTCCTTTTTGTAGTCTAAATCAGGAGGCATTTTAAACGAGCCTTTAAGTGATTTTACCACCGGATTGAGCGCTTTGCTATGCGCTTGAGGCGCTTCGCTAGTAAGACTTTTTAAATAATTCTCGATGATATCAGACAAACTGCGGTTTTTGTCTTTTGCGTATGCCTTAGCCCGCTTAATAATCTCCTGCTCGATGGTAAGTGTAAGCTTCGTGTTCATGACAAAACCTTTTTAAATGAAGACTACAAATATAAACAGAAAAAATCACACGTGTTTATTTTTTATATAAAGCACGTGTTACTATGTAAAAAACCATTGAGTAAATGATAAGATTGCTATTGCTAGCGCTATTATAGTTCCTGAAAATCGCCTTAATTTATTTGATCTGCTTTTTAATTTTTTATTATCGCCCTCGACTTTCCATTTTAGTTTGAATATTGAACGAAATAACAATTCATATGATGAAAAAGAGAAAGGGTTCAAAATCGGAAATAAAGGATATCTTTTCTTATCGACAGAGTAATAAATCCAGAGATTTATATAAATCGCAATTCCAAATGAAAAGATACTCAACGCAAACCCAATAAAAATTACTCCGAAAAATATGTCATTCATGTGTATTTGAGCATTTTATGAGCTTTCCCAATCCTAAATACCGATATCAGATCTCTAAATATTAGTTCATGGTTTCAGAAAGGTTTGTGTAAACATTGGCTAGAATTTGATTGAAAAGTCGCTTGTCTGTTGTTTTAAACGTTTTTTTTAATCCTTCACCATCTTCTGATTTATAGAACAAGTCAATTTTATAATAAGGATTCAGAAATGATTTAACATTAGTCTCAACCGAACTTATAGCCCTAGCGTGGAGTTTAATAACATCTTCATCTCTAGAAAAATTTTTATGATAGTTCAATTTAATTTCTCCCATTTCAGACTCAAAACTGGTAAGATAACGATCTGTGATTATCAATGAGAAAAAGCTCAAAACAGCAAATAAGATCAATGCAAAAACAAAGGGGTAGTTCAAATCTAATATCAACGTAAAGTCCAAGACTATTAGCGTAAGCATGATAAAAAGTGGCCCGCTAAGCTTATCTATTACAATATTATGCTTCATAGATTTATAGTTAATTCCCTGGAAACTCCGGTTTGCGTTTTTCTAAGAATGCGGTGGTTCCTTCTTTAAAATCTTCGGTGGCGAAAGACGCACCAAAACCTTCGATCTCGGCATCATAACCGTTTACTCCGGGTTTAAAACCGGCGTTAACGGCTTGTATCGCGGTGGCAATGGCAACCCCGCTATTGTTTAAGATCTTACCCGCAATTTTTTCGGCAAGTGCCATCAATTCTTCCTGCGAAGTCACGTGATTTACCAAGCCCGATTGAAAAGCGCGATCTGCATCGATCATCCCGGCGGTCATAATCATTTCAAAAGCGCGGCCTTTGCCTACTAACTGCGGTAAGCGCTGCGTACCACCATACCCGGGAATCAAGCCCAGTGAAGTTTCTGGCAAGCCCATACGCGCGTTGTGACTGGCAATACGTATGTGTGCCGCCATCGCGAGTTCGAGGCCGCCACCCAAAGCAAAACCGTTGATCGCCGCAATGACGGGTGTGCTAAGGTTTTCGATAAAATCAAAAAGTATTTTTTGGCCCTTTCGCGCCAGCAAAGCACCTTCTTCCTCTTCAAAATTGGCAAATTCGCTGATGTCTGCTCCGGCTACAAAAGCCTTCTCGCCACTTCCGGTTAAGATGATCACCCCAATGTCTTCATCGGCATCAGCTTCAGCAAATGCGTCGTGCAGTTCTTGTATGGTTTCTTTATTGAGTGCGTTTAATTTTTTAGGTCGGTTTATGGTGATGATCGCCAATTGATCATCAACCTCATAGATGAGATTTTCAAAATTCATAGTCAATATTTTTGCTCCGCAGGGCGGAAATTAAGCTTCAGCTTTAGGGAAAGTCACTTTAAAAACAGTGCCTCGATCTTCCTTAGAAGTAAAGGTAATGGTTCCGTTATAGGTTTCCACAATATTTTTAACCATCGCCAGCCCAAGTCCCATTCCGCTTGACTTAGTAGTGAATTTTGGTTCAAAAACCTTCTCGATGTTCTCTTCCGGAATTCCGTGCCCATTGTCACAGACTAAGATACAAACCGTATCGACATCACTTTTGATCTCCACGCGAATTTTAGGATCCTGAACCCCTTCTGTCGCCTGAATCGCATTTTTAACCAGATTGGTTACCACCCGTATAAGCTGCGTGCGATCTAGTTTTACCGTGATCTCCTCTGCATCGGTGCCAAAAGTGAGGTAATGTTCTGTGAAGATATCCAGCGCAAGTTTGGTAACAAAAACCACGTTGAGCGTTTCATTTTGCTGCGCCGGCATTTTTGCAAAGTTTGAAAAAGCCTCAGCTATCGAACTCATCGTATCTATTTGCTGAATCAAGGTTTTACTGTATTCATCTAGCTTTTTGTGAATATCAGGATCGTTGGGATCAAAACGCATTTGAAAACTCTGTACCGTCAAGCGCATAGGCGTCAACGGATTTTTAATCTCGTGCGCAACTTGTTTTGCCATCTCACGCCAGGCAGCCTCCCGTTCACTTTGCGCCAGTTTTGCAGCACTGTTTTCAAGTTCGTCTATCATCCCATTGTAGGAGCGTACCAAATTGCTTATTTCTTCGCTTGCATCGTCAATCTCAATACGCTGGTTGCGCTTATCAAGACGCGTCTGGATCATCTTATCGCTTATCGTTTTAAGACTGCGGGTAATGTATCGTGAAAGAAAATAAGAAAGTACGGTCGCGATCAACAGCATAAATAAATAGCCTTCTGCCAATCGACGTAAGAATTCGTCAAGTTCGCGCGTGATAAAATCGTCATCCTGAATGTAGGGTAGATTCATTATCGCCAGCGGCTTGAATTTGTTATCGTTGATATACGTGTAGGAAGATTGATATTTTACCCCGTCGATCTCAGATTGTACGATCCAGCGTTTTGTAGGCGTATTGGCTAAGCCTTCTAAGACGGAAGGATTCAAACTGGTTTCCAGCGTGTCTTCAGTAAAAGTTTCTTTTGATTTGACGAGTAGTTTTCCGTCGAGATCGTAAATATTTATGGGCAGTTCGTGAACATCGGCAATACGATAAATATCATTATTGAACTTTAAAATAAACGGAATGTTTTTAGAAATCACTTCGTATGAAGTCTGATCTAAGACATAATCGATCTCTGCTCTGATTTGATCTTCTTTCCGCAATAACCTATCGCGATGATACTCTTTTGCTTCTTCTTTGTACTGCACTACGCTTATGATCCCAATGAGAATCGAAGCTCCTAAAATGAGCAATACCATCCCAAAGAAAATACGCAGGCGTAAAGAAAGCTTGTTGAATTTCATCGAAAACTAGTTATCAAAAATCGCGCCGTTAGGCATTTGGGTTTTTTTCGCGAATGCTTTTATAGAGTTTTATACCTAACATTAAAAGCACTGCCAAACAGATCAAACCGGCCAATCCCCAAATCCAATTGGTGGCACTTTTTGTAATGACCAAAAAGATCACCGCAAACAAGATCAAGGTTGGTCCCTCGTTCCAGATGCGCATGAATTTTGTAGTGTATTTAAAATTACCGGATTGTAATTGCCTAAATATCTGATGGTTTTTAAAATGATAGGCATACAGCAACACAACAAAACCCAGTTTAATTTGCATCCAGGGAGCGTTGAGCAATCCCGGGACAATATGCAGCATCATAAAGGCGAATAAACTCGCCAGAATCATCGAAGGCCAGGTGATAATCTTCCAGAGGCGTTTGGTCATCAAAGCCAATTGATCGCCCAGAATGCTTCGGTCTGGTTCGGGTTTTTGGGAAGCCTCGATCTGATACATAAACAGGCGCGGCACATAAAACAGTCCCGCAAACCAAGTTACAATAAATATGAGGTGCAGGGATTTAAAATAAAGGTAGTATGCTTCCATAAAACAAAGGTAAACCGAAATAATAAAAAACGATTCGCCGCCTCAGCGAAAGGCGGGAATCGTTTTAAAATTTATTAGAAAGATGTGCTTAATCTATTCTTCTTCTACAAAAAGATAGTTGAGCTTCATCTCGTTAAACGCTTCATTAAACGCAGTAACCTCATCGCTTACCAGCGTGTCAAACTTGTTCAATTCTGCATCTATTTTAGCCGTTAATTCATTTTTTACCGCGATATCCTGATCTGTTGGTGCAAAATCTCCCATACTTACTAATGAATTCAAATGTGCCAACTTATTGGTCAATTTGATCGGGAAATTAAGCGGATCCTGACCACTTCGGTTTTTGGTTTGATACAGCGCTTTTTCAATTTCCTCAAGATCTTCGCGCAGAGTTTTTGACTTTTCCCGAAGCTCTTTGGTATCAGGATTGTCTTTGTACTGCTTCTCAAAAGAACTCAACTGCGCGTTGATGTTTCTGATCTTTTTGATGCTCTGGTGCGCGTGATCTACAGTCTCATTTACATCTGAAATAAAATCGAATTGCGCCTGCATATCTGCAACGGTCGCTTCAGAACGTGGATCTGCCAAAACTGTATAAGGCTGCGTATAATCGGTTCCGTTTACATTCAGTTTTACGGTGTACTCACCAGGGATTTGCTGTGGTCCCTGAGTACTTGCCCACCATAAGATCATTCCCGGAAGTCGCTCTGCACCGTCATAGGTCATATCCCAGTTAAACTGATTGGCACCTTCTTTTACGTTCAATTTATCCTTACCTCCTTTGGTGCTATACGATTTGATCGTATCGTTTTTAGCATCAAAATACGTCAATGAAATGCTGTCTTTTTCAGCATCATATTCCGGAAGGTGGAAATAGGTCATCACGCCGCTTGGGTGATTGGTCCCTGCCGAATTTGATTTGCGGCTACCACCGTCCATTCTGTAGGTGTCTTTTGGCTTATACAAATGCACCGCATCGGTATCTTCTGCTTCGATCGCCTGATGCAACATACTTAAATCATCAATGATGTAAAGGCTGCGCCCTTGTGTTGCTACGATCAAATTATTCTCCTTAAGCGCCAAATCGGTGATGGGAACAATAGGCAAGTTCAACTGAAAAGGTTTCCAGTTTTCACCGGCGTCAAACGAAATGTACATTCCCGTTTCGGTACCTGCATATAACAAACCTTCTTTTTCAGGGTCTTCGCGCACCACACGTGTGAAGTGTTCTGCTTCGATTCCGTCAGTGATTTTTTCCCAGCTTTTACCGTAATCTGTAGTCTTGTATAAATACGGTGCAAAATCACCGGTTTTATATTTGGTTCCGGCAATGTAGCACGTGCCCTCGTCAAAATAGCTCGGTTCAATGCTGTTGATCATCATCCACTCGGGCATTCCTTTTGGTGTCACGTTCTCCCAGTTTTCACCTCCGTCGCGCGACACATAAACCAAACCATCGTCGCTACCGGTCCAGAGTAAGCCTTCTTTCAACGGACTTTCATTAGCTGCAAAAATGGTACAGTAATATTCTACGGAAGTATTGTCTTGCGTGATCGGCCCTCCGGAAGAACCTTGTTTTGATTTGTCATCAGTCGTAAGGTCCGGGCTGATCACTTCCCAACTTTGTCCTTCATTTGTGGTTTTATGCACGTGATTACTGAAGGTGTACAACACATCTGGATTGTGACGGGAGAACATAATGGGGAAATTCCATTGAAAACGGTACTTCATATCTTCAACCCCGTGTCCCATTGGGTTATCTGGCCAAACAGAAACCGAACGCACCGAATTGTTCTCGTGATTCACTCGGGTTAAGAAACCGTCGTAGCTTCCGCCATAAACGATATTTGGATTTTCTGGATCTACCGCAATATGCGCACTTTCACCACCGGCAGTGCTTTCCCAATCTTCTTCGGTAATGCTGTAGCCATCTGTTCTATGCGGAATGCGCACCGTAGAGTTATCTTGCTGTGCCGCATAAATACGATACGGAAACTGATTGTCTGTTGCTAATCTATAAAACTGAGCAGTAGGCTGGTTGCCATAAGTACTCCAGGTTTCTCCACCATCATAAGTGATCTGAGCACCACCATCATCTCCCATTACCATACGCATAGGATTTTCTGGAGCGATCCACAGATCGTGGTGATCGCCGTGCGGAGCGTTGTTGCTTTCAAAAGTTTTACCACCATCGGTGCTTTTATGGTAGCTTACATTAAGCACATAAACTACATCTTCATCTTGAGTATCTGCATACACTTTAGTATAATACCACGCGCGCTGTCTCAAGTTGCGATCGTCATTGATGAGTCTCCAGCTGGCACCACCATCTTCACTTCGGTATAAACCACCTTTATCTTTATTTTCAACAATTGCAAAAACACGTTCTGAATTTACAGGTGAAACTGCAACTCCGATGATTCCTAAAGTATCTGTAGGGAATCCGCTGTTTTTTGAAATTTCTTTCCAGGTTTTACCGCTATCGGTAGATTTCCATAAGGCTGAACCTTCTCCACCACTAATAAAGCTGTATGGCGTTCTGCGGGAATGCCAGGTCGAAGCATATAAAATACGTGGATTATTAGGGTCGAATGTCAAGTCGACTGCACCGGCATCTTCGGTAGCAAAGAGCACGCGCTCCCAGTTTGCACCACCGTCTGTAGATTTGTAAACCCCGCGCTCTTGCGTTGGTTTATAAATATCTCCCAAAACCGCAGCATAAACGATATCTGGATTGGTTGGATGTACCCGTATTTTTGAAACATGTCGGCTTTTAGGTAAGCCAGCTTTTTCCCAGGTTTTACCGGCATCTGTAGATTTCCACATTCCGTAACCGGAAGAAACATTTCCGCGCAGCGTGTTTTCACCACCACCCACGTAAATGATATTGTGATCACTAGGAGCGATCTCTACGGCGCCAATACTTCCGCCGAAATAACCATCAGAAATATTATCCCAAGAACGACCACCATCTTTGGTACGCCATACGCCACCACCGGTAGCGCCAAAATAAAATAAGTTTGGTTTGCCGGGAACGCCGGTCACCGCCGCACTACGCCCGCCTCTAAACGGACCGATGAGTCGGTACTCTAAAGCTTCATACAATGAAGGATCAACATCCTGTGCCTGGATGTTAGTTGATGATAAAAAGAAAAAAGAGCAAAATAGCCCAAGCAAACAAGTTAGGGAAACACCACGAGAAGCATTGGTCGTGCTTTGCTTCGTTTTGGAATAACCGCTTGAGGCATTCAACTCTCGATTTAAGAGTAAAAGTTTACGCATAATTTAAAGAACTTAGTTAGTAGCTAACTAAGATAAGTAATCCCTTTAAATACGTACACATTCTAAGACAAGAACAGTCGGCTAAACGCTTATTTATGCTGAAGTTGAGCTCGAAGTTAAATTTCTGGTCTCTCGCCATAAAAAATAGGCCGTCACCACAGTAGACAAAGTGTCTGCGATAGGAAACGAGATCCAAACGCCCAATTCTCCAAAAAACTTCGGCAGAATAAGCACGAGTGGGATAAAGAAAAATCCTTGTCTGGTAAGCGTTAAAAGCAAGGCCGGAGTCGCTTTACCAATCGCCTGATAATATGCTGAACCAATTAATTGAATCCCAATGATAGGAATCGCAGCAAACACCCAGCGCATCGCCCAAGGTGTATCGCGCAGCACCGCTTCGTCTTGCGTAAAAACGGAAACGATCGCTTCAGGAAACGCCATAATTACTATAAAAATAAGAATTGCCACTCCGCACGCATAGAGCAATGCGAGTTTGATACTTTCGCGTACGCGTGTAAAATTCTCAGCTCCGTAATTGTAACCCGCAATGGGTAGAAAACCTTGCGTAACTCCAAGAACAGGAAATAAAGCGAACATAAGCATACGACCAATGATCGCATACACTGTAACCGAAGCTTCACCGCCCAGTTCAAACAAGATGTTGTTCATCAATAAATAGGTTAAGCTTACCACTGCTTGTCGTGCAAGCGTCACAAAACCTAAAGCCGACATTTCTCTCAAAATAGGCCAATCTAGACCAAAATGACTGATATCGATTTTTAGTTCAGAATTGTCACTTAAAAAGTACCATAGAACATAGAAGAAACAACAGATGTAGGATGCTGTGGTTGCCCACGCCGCGCCTTCCATCCCCATATCTAAAATGTTGATAAGCAGGTAGTCGAGTATCAAATTCCCCAGCGACGGAATGATCATCGCGATCATTGCAAATTTGGGTTTTCCTTCTGCTCTTATCACGTTATTACCCATCATACACAAAGCGAGCACAGGCACACCGTAGAGCACAATGCGGTAATAAATTTTAGCAGGTTCAAAAATATCGCCCATCCCGCCAAAAGCCGGGATCAACTCATTGACAAACACCAAGCCCAAAATCACCATACTCACCGTTAAAAGTAAGGTGATGGTAATCTGATTGCCAAAGGTTTTGAGCGCCTTATTAGGATCATTTGCGCCAAGGGCACGAGAGATGATCGAAGAACCACCAATACCGATTGCCATCCCCAGCGCAGCGATAAAAAAGGATACGGGAAGCACTACATTAATTGCAGCGATCGCAATACTCCCGATCCAATTACCCACAAAAATGGTGTCGACGAGGATATTGAGTGACATTACCAAAATCCCGATCGATGCAGGTAATGCCTGTTTGATCAGTAGTGTGCTAATAGGGTCTTTTCCTAAAGCTTCAGAACGTTCAGATTTCAGCAATTTGTATCAGGTTAAAAAGATTCATGCTTGTAAGGATTCTCGAAAACAAAAATTCAAGATGCTTACAAAAAAAGATTCCCGCCTAAGCGGGAATGGAATTATGCTATAGCTTTTGAAGCTTCAACTAGTGCCCAATCGTTGATCCAGGTAGCAACAACGTGCGCCCAATCGTCACGATCATTTAAGCAAGGAATTGTCGTAAATTCTTTACCGCCCATCTCGTGGAAGATCTCTTCACCTTCCATCGCGATTTCTTCCAGCGTCTCAAGACAATCACTCACAAAAGCCGGAGTAACGATTGCCATTTTTTTGATGCCTTCTTTACCAAAACGCTCGATGGTACGATCGGTATACGGTTGCAACCACGGGTCAAAACCTAAACGAGATTGGAAAGAAGTAAAATAGGTTCCTTCTTTTAAATTGAGTTTTTCGGCAACCTGGCGTGTGGTTTCATAACACTGGTGACGGTAACAAAACTGATGTGCCTGAGAAGGCGTTTGACAACAGCTGCCGTCTATTTTACAATGACTTTTTGTAACGTCGCTTTTGCGAATGTGTCGCTCAGGAACTCCGTGATAACTGAAAACCAACATCTCATAGTCGAGGTCTTCAATTTTCTCGTGAATGCTTTTTGAAAGTACTTCAATATACTCCGGCTTGTTGTAAAACGCAGGAATATCTGAAAAGCGCATATGCGGAAAATGTTCTTTGCGCAGCTCTTCAGCTAAAACTAAAATAGTTTCGGTAGTCGCCATAGCAAACTGAGGATACAACGGGAGAATCAACACCTCATCTACCCCTTTCGCATTGAGCTCTTCAAGACCTTCTTTTAAAGACGGTGTGCCGTAGCGCATCGCCAATGCCACAGGAACATCAACCTTCTCTGAAACTTTTGCCTGCAGGCGTTCACTCAACACGATCAATGGCGAACCTTCATCCCACCAAATTTTTGAATAGGCTTCAGCAGATTTTTTTGGTCTGGTATTTAAGATGATTCCTTTTACGAGCAGCGTACGCGCCCAAAGCGGCACGTCGATCACGCGTTCATCCATCAAAAACTCCCCTAAATATTCTTTTACATCCTTAGGATCGGTGCTTTTAGGCGATCCTAAATTCACTAGAAGTACTCCTTTTTTCATAATTACAAAACTACTGTAAAAGGATTACTTCTTTTCTAAGAAGTTTATAAAGAACTCAAATAGAATTATCACATTTACTTACCGTGAATGAGATTTACAAATTGTCCTCTATCAAGAGCCGCCATTCTACTTACAGCTCCAGGTTTATAGGCACCTGATTTGTTTATAAAAGCATAGGTAGGAAAGCCACCTCTACTATCAAACATAGTCATAAGCTCTGCCTCTATTTTTTCATCAACATATAAATGAGTCCCATCAAGCTGAAATTCTGCGATTCTTTGTTTCCATTCCTCTTCTGTTGATCCATTAGAAGAACATAAGTAAATAAACTCAACAGGTTCATCTTTCACTTCAGCATGAATTTTCTTACTTGAGGGAAAATCTTTAAGACACGGACCGCACCAAGTCGCCCAAAAGTCCAGCATCAATGCTTTGTTTTTGAATGTCTCCCTCATACTGCTTAACACTTCGCTAGCCTCAACATCACTTACCGTGTATAAGTCTGCGCCAAAATCGGTCTTCATCACAGGTGTCGCAAAAGACAAATTCCCATTTGATGCTTTGGCATTGTTAAGCGATTGATTGATCATTGCAAGTTTTTGATGTGTTTCTTCTGCTTGTTTTTCAAACTTTGATAGTATCCAAGGTGTCTTGACTTTATCAATTAAGTTATCCTGAAACCACGCTTTATCTTCAGGAGTTCTTAAATCGGTTTGTAGAACGATCAGATCCACTTGTTGTTGCGGTAGTTCTTGGAGTCTTTTCTTTAAGTTAGACATCATTCCTTCTCTCGTCTTGATTTTGTTGGTGCCCACTAAATAGCTTGATAGACTACTATAGAATGAAGTACCTGAATTTGAAACAGTATATACTTTATGGTTTATAATTTCTTCCCATAATGCGGTAGGAATTTCTTCATTATCGCTACGTACTAATAAAAACTGCAAGAACTCAGACTCTCTCTCATTGTCAATAAACCATGCATACTCTGATGCTTTCGGATTCTTACTAATAAATGTTTCATCGAGTTTTGCAAAAACTCGTTTTAAACTATCAAATTGGGCAATGTATTCCGAATAAGAATAAGCCCCTCGCTCCCAATATGTCATTCCGGCTAACTTATCTTCGCCCGTATTATTATTTTGTTGGGTGTAGACGATGTGTTTATTCATAATAGTATTCAAATCCCCGCCTTCACCATCAAATTGTATCGCATCACCATAAAAAAACAATTTTTCTTTTCCGGCTTTTGACAGGTCTAATTTTACTCGAAGATCTGGGGTGGCATAAATGCTTCCATAATAAAAATTCCCTATACTTAGAAATACTTGCTGATATGGATAGATCTCATCAAGGTTTAGCTTCAAAATACCATCTGACTTGAGATCCTCGGCGTTTTTAATTTGAAAATTCTTTCCAAGATTAACAGTAGTATAGGAAATCGTTATTGGCTCTGAAATACTATCAGGTATGTTTTTCACTTCGACAGTAACACTGGGAGTGTTCTTTACATCACTTGCAAAATCATTCATTGCAGCACTGCTTAATGCAATGGGTTCTGAGGGTTTTTGTTGACACGAAAGGATTAGAAAGAGCGAAAAAATAGGCAGAATAATTCTCATAATTTATTGATTGAATGAATATTATCTTTAAATATAATATAATTTATTCCATCAACCAGCGCATCACACTTTCCAGATGCGCCTTAAATGCCACCTCATCATAGGCTTCGTCGGTGTGGCCACCGCCGGTGTAATACATTCTACCTCCATCAAAATCCTGATACCAGGCAATGGGATGATAATCGCCGTGGGTTCCGCCTTCATAGCTGGTTTCGTCCAAATATAACGTAGGAGTCACCGCATCACTTAGATTGTAGTAGTTATACCACTCGTCTGTGCGCTCAAAAGTTTTAGCATACATACTCGTGGTTACGTGTGGAGCCGCTTTTTTTAAGGAAGCCTTGCGCACATTGGGATTATTAGGATGATCTTTAAAATAACCACCTACTAATTTACCATACCACGGCCAGTCAAATTCGGTATCTGTGGCTGCGTGGATTCCCATAAATGCACCGCCATTTTGAATGTAACTTTTAAAAGCAGCTTCCTGATCAGGACCTAAAATATCTCCGGTAGTGCTTAAGAAAATAACAAGATCGGTTTTAGCTAGATTTTCAGTATTGATAGCCAAAGAGTCCTCGCTTTGCGTAATTTGCCAACCTTCCTGAGCTCCTATCTCTTTGAGTGTTGCAACTCCTTTTTCAATAGAACCGTGACGCCAGCCCATCGTTTTAGTAAAAACCAAAACCTGTTTTGTTCCCATCGTTTTTTTGGCCGAATTGCACGCGGTAATTAAAAGCATCAGAACAAATGCCCCGAGTATTTTTTTCATAATTAACTAAGTGATTGAATGTATTTTTTAGGCGTAGTCCCGTATTGTTTTTTAAAAGCCGCGATAAAATGACTTGCGGTACTGTAGCCAATTCTCAGCCCTACTTCATTTACATTATGCGATCCGCTTGCCAGCAATTGGCGGGCAACTTCCATCTTATAATCAAACAAAAAACTATAGACCGAATCCCCATAGATCTGCTTAAAACCTTCTTTGAGTTTGTTGAGGCTAAGGTTGATCTCATCGGCGAGTTCCTGCAGCGATGGCGGCTCGGCCATTCGAGCGATCACGATGTCTTTAGCGCGTTTGATCTTGGCTACATTATCTTCATCAACCAGAAACGGACACTGCTCAACATCAGCTTCAGAAGGACGGTTAAAATACAAGCTAAGCAACTCATAGGCTTTCCCTTTAAAATACAAAGCTTTTACCGATGGATGCAGGTTGTAGTTCATCAATTGATTGAGCACAATTGCCATCGAAGGTGAGATCAAACCGTCTTTGTAATATTTTCGGTCTCGATTTTCATCACTTAAAAAGGTAATAAAATCGGCTTCTCTTGAAAATAGCGAATGGAATTTCTTTATAGAAATAAACACCGAAATCACCCAAGTCTCGGGAGCGATCTCCAAATTGATTGGCAAGTCCCGTTGCGGATTATAAAGCAATAAAGAATGCTCTTCTCCTAGCGGAAGTTTATAATTTCCTTCATTAAATTGAAAGACCGAATTACCCTTTGCACAAAAATGAAATTGGATAAAACTACTGTCTACCTCTCGGGTTACGAGCTGTTTTTCAGCGGTTTCATTATTGAATTTTAAGATGAAAAAACCTTCTTCAATAGTGGTTTCTCGATACAAACCTGTAGCGATATTTTTTAAAGTTTCCATAACCGGAAAAATGATATTTATTTAGATTTATTCTAAACAAAAGCCAACATTCAGCTTTTGAATACTTCACTAAATTAGCCTATTTTCAGCATTTTACTGAAAAATACCCGCTTTTATTCGGTCATCGTTAAAAATCATACCTCTAGCGTTATTTTTTGAGTTATTCTCGAAATACATTTGCACCCGAACTTATGAATACAAACGGCAAACGACATTTTTATCCGGCTTATCCCGGTGATTTTTTCGCCATTGGCTTAAGCTATTTAAAAGCAGATGCTGAGACGCGCGGGCATTTTAGTGTTGACAGTACCATTCAAGAAGCGATTTTAAAGCGCGCTCACGAGGAAGGTATTGAAGGCCTGAGTATCATTTCTACCTGTAACCGTACCGAATTGTATGGTTTTGCTCACGAACCTTTAGATCTCATCAAATTACTTTGCGAGCATACGCGTGGGACGATCGAAGAATTTAAAGCGGTTTCTTATGAGTATAAAAATGAGCAAGCCGTTGAGCATCTTTTTAAAGTAGGCACCGGTCTTGACAGTCAGATTCTAGGAGATTTTGAAATTATAAGTCAGTTGAAAAGTGGTTTCAAGCGCGCTAAAAAGCTCAATCTGGTCAATCCGTTTATGGAGCGTTTGATCAATGCCGTGATTCAGGCGAGTAAGCGCATAAAAAATGAAACCAATATTTCTAGCGGAGCAACTTCAGTAAGTTTTGCTTCGGTTCAATATATTTTATCGCGTGTTCCTTTTATTTCAGAAAAGAATATTCTCCTTTTCGGAACCGGTAAAATTGGGCGCAATACCTGTGAAAACTTGGTAAAACACACCAAAAACGATCACATCACGCTCATCAACCGCACCAAAGACAAGGCAGAACGCATCGCGGGGAAATTTAATCTTATTGTAAAAGATTACGCAGACATTCAGTCTGAAATCGCACAAACCGATGTCTTGATCGTTGCCACCGGCGCACAAAAACCTACCATTTCTAAAGAGCTTTTGTACCTTAAAAAGCCTTTGCTTATTCTCGACCTTAGTATTCCTAAAAACGTGAATGAGAATGTTGAAGAGGTTGAAGGCGTAAGTCTTGTGCATCTGGATCAACTTTCAAAAATTACCAACGATACGCTCAACCGCCGCAAAAAACAATTGCCGCAAGCGCAAGCAATCATTACCGAAATTCAAGATGAATTTTACGAGTGGTTGACCACGCGTCAATTTGCACCCACAATTAAAGCGCTTAAATTGAAGTTGGCCGATTTTAAAGATGGCGAGATTGACAACCAGCGCAAAAAGATCGATGGCTTTAATGAAGAACAAGCCGAAATCATAAGCGAGCGCATCATTCAAAAAATTACTACTCAGTTTGCAAAACACTTAAAAACTGAAGACTTTTCTACTACCGAAAGTCTTGAGTTGATTCAAAAAGTGTTCAAACTTCAAAACTACTAAGCTTTGGCAAAAACCATACGCATAGGTACCCGCGACAGCGAGTTAGCGCTCTGGCAGGCACATACCGTACAGGATCAATTGGAAAACTTAGGTTATAAAACCGAGTTGATTTCAGTTAAATCAACCGGAGATCTTATCCTTGACAAACCGCTTTATGAACTAGGAATCACCGGTATTTTCACCAAGACTTTAGATGTTGCAATGATCAATGGCGATGTAGATATCGCGGTGCATTCTATGAAAGATGTTCCTACACAACTTCCAAACGGTATTGTGCAAGGTGCGGTTTTACCTCGCGCTGCTACCGAAGATATTTTTGTCTTTAAAAAAGATAAAAACGCTACAGATTTTACTAAATCTGTTACCATTGCTACGGGAAGTTTACGCCGCAAAGCGCAATGGCTTAACAAATACCCAAAGCACCAGGTAGTTGATCTACGCGGAAACGTGAACACACGCCTTCAAAAAGTAGCCGATAATGATTGGGCGGGAGCTGTGTTTGCAAAAGCAGGTTTAGAACGCATTAACTTGAAGCCCGAAAATCACGAAGTTTTAGACTGGATGATTCCTGCTCCGGCGCAAGGTGCAATGGTGATCGCAGTAATGGATAATGATGCCTTTTGCAAAGAAGCTTGTGCAAAACTCAATGATGCTGATGCAGCGCTAACCACAAAAGTAGAGCGCGAATTTCTTCGGAAATTAGAAGGAGGTTGTACTGCTCCTATTGGCGCGATCGCAAAAATTGAAGACGACCATATTCATTTTCACGGAGCGCTTTTCAGTCTGGATGGAACTCAAAAATTAGAGATCAAAGAAAGTATTCCGGTATCAGAATGTCTGGATTTTGGTGCGCTGTGTGCTTTAAAAATTTTGGAAGAAGGCGGCCGCGAATTGATGGAAGCTATTAAGAAAGAACTTTAAAACCTCTCATCCTCAATCCTTCTCCCAAAGGAGAAGGAAGCCCTTATGAAAAGAAGCAATCACATAAAACTTGCGCGCTTGCTTAGACAAGACTCAACCGAAGTAGAAAAGGTGCTTTGGGAATTGCTTCGTGATCGTAAAATAAACGGACTAAAATTTAGAAGGCAACATCCTTTAAAAAGTTATATCGTTGATTTTTTCTGTTATGAATTAAAACTAATTATCGAGCTAGACGGTGGTTATCATAATCATCCAGAACAAAAGGAAAAGGATGAAATTAGAGATTTACATTTGAAAGCCCTTGGCTACAAGGTACTGCGTTTTTCAAACACAACAGTTTTAAAAGAACCTAAGGTTATTACAGATACAATTGCAGAATATAAAAGTTCTAAAGTGAATCGTTCCGCTCCCCTCTCCGTCGGGAGAGGGGCCGGGGGTGAGGGAAAAAGCATTCTTTCCACTAAAAAACTCACCTCTGCCCAAAAGAATTTGATCTTGGGTGCTGGTTTTTCGGTGGTTGAATATGATGCGATTCAAATTGAATTTCTAGATGTTGAATTTCCGAAGAATTTAGAAAATCTGATTTTCACGAGTAAAAATGGGGTTCAGGCTTTTTTAAAGATGCAACCCGATCTGAATACCGAATCTTTTAGCTGTTTTTGCGTAGGTTCTAAAACCGAAAGTTCCTTAATGAAAAAAGGTTTGAATGTGGTGAAAACTGCTCAAAATGCAGCAGATTTAGCCGATTTCATCGTGAAAAACTATCAAAATGAGCATTTTTCCTTCTTTTGCAGCACAATAAGAAGAAACGAACTTCCGGAACATTTGACTAAAAATCAAGTGCCTTTTGAGGAAATCGTTTGCTATAAAACACAGCTCAATACGAAAGAATTTAAACAGGAATTTGACGCCGTTCTTTTTTTCAGTCCGTCTGGAGTACAAAGTTTTTCGGCTGTAAATAATTTTAAGAATATGCTTTCGGTTTGCATTGGTAACACCACCGCTGCCGAAGTTCAACAACATACCCAAAACGTTACCGTTGCCAATGCCACTACCATCGAGAGTGTTATTGCGCGGGCGGTAAAGGCTTTAAACTAACCTCGGGTGCGCTCGAGACGACAAGAAACTATTATGATCAAGAACGATTTATTTTTAAGAGCATTAAAAGGAGAAACGGTAGAGCGCCCTCCGGTGTGGATGATGCGTCAAGCGGGACGTTATTTACCCGAATTTCAAGAGATCAAAGCGAAATACGACTTTTTTACCCGTTGCCAAACTCCAGAGCTTGCCAGCGAGATCACCGTGCAACCCATACGCCGTTATGGGATGGACGCCGCGATTTTATTCAGTGATATTTTGGTGATTCCGCAGGCGATGAATATTCACGTGGAGATGAAGCCGGGCATTGGGCCGTGGTTGCCAGACCCTATTCGCTCTCACAAAGATCTAGAGCGTGTGATCGTACCAGATATTAATGACACGCTGGGTTATGTGATGGACGCCATCAAAATGACCAAGGAGAAACTCAACGACGAGATTCCGTTGATTGGTTTTGCTGGGAGTCCGTGGACGATCTTGTGTTATTGTGTGCAAGGTCAAGGTTCAAAAAACTTTGATATCGCAAAAGAATTTTGCTTTACTCAACCCGAAGCTGCACACGCACTGCTTCAGAAAATCACAGACACCACAATTTTATATTTAAAAGAAAAGGTAAAAGCCGGAGTGAATGCTGTTCAGGTTTTTGACAGCTGGGGCGGAATGCTTTCACCGGTGGATTATCAAGAATTCAGTTGGCAATACATTCAACAGATCATTGACGCTTTAAAAGAAGAAATTCCGGTGATTGCTTTTGGAAAAGGCTGTTGGTTTGCGCTGGGCGAAATGGCAAAAAGTGGCGCTTCAGCCTTAGGTGTAGATTGGACCTGCAGCCCACGAAATGCACGCTACTTAACCGGTGGAAATATTACGCTTCAAGGAAACTTTGACCCGACACGCTTGTTTTCGCCTCCGGCGGAAATCAAACGTATGGTTACCGAAATGATCAACGCTTTTGGAAAAGATAAATACATTGTGAATTTAGGTCACGGTATTCTACCGAATATTCCGCTGGAAAATGCCGGTGCGTTTATTGAAGCCGTAAAAGAATACAAAGCAGAACGATGAGCATTCGAGCCCGTTTAAAGGCCCTGAGCTTGCCTCAGCTTTTCAAATTGGCTCGCTTATTCCTGAAAAATCCGGAATATGTTTTTTTAACGGCGCGGGCTTCAAAAAAAGCCTTACAAATTGCCACAACGCACTACGGAGACACCCATCATAAAAGCAATCCTGCCAATGCATTTAGACACGCACTGTGGACTGTTTTATTGGGTCAGGCGGTTTATCAAAAAACAGGAAGTCTAAGAGAAGCGCAAAACTGGGCAAAACAATTTACAGATTTGCACGAGCAGCTTTTTGTAAATCGCAAAGCAGACCGAACGATGGATTTGCACAATAATAGTTTTGGTATTCAAGCGCTGCGGCTTTTTGCTGCCAAACCGCAAGAAGAAGCAGTTATGTTTTTACAGGAAGCGGCTAAAAATGCAGTTCAAATACGCAATGCAAAAGATGCTGAAGCGTATCCCAATAAATTGATTTATCTTTCAAAGTAATGATCAAAGCACTACTATCTGGACTTTTTGCTTACAAAGAAGCGCTGCCGTTGATAGGTAAGCTCAAACTTTGGAAATACTTTGCTGTTCCTATGCTTATTAGCTTCATAACAGCTTTGATCATAGGCTTTAGCGCTTACGGGTTTTCTGATAATTTGGGCGCTTTTATCGCAAAGCTTTGGGTTTGGGAATGGGGTGCAGCAACCGTGCGTACGCTTAGCGATATCGCCGGGGCACTTATCATAATCGCTTTGGGACTCATCGCTTATAAACATATTATTATGGCATTTTCGGCGCCGTTTATGAGTCCGGTTTCAGAAAAGATCGAAGCCTATTTATATGCCGGCGTTCATCAACACCGCGATACTTCAAATGCAGGTCAGCTCGTACGCGGAATCAAAATCAACCTACGTAATCTTGCTTGGGAACTGCTTTTGAGCATTCCGCTTTTGCTTCTGAGTCTGATTCCCGTTGTTGGCATTCTTGCAACCGCAAGCCTCTTCCTGATTCAGGCGTATTATGCCGGATTTGGAAATATGGATTATACGCTGGAACGCCATTTTCGCTATCGCGAAAGCATTAACTTTGTAAAAGCCCATCGCGGTTTTGCGATAGGCAACGGTATCGTTTTTATGCTGTTTTTATTGATTCCCGTTATCGGGATTATTTTGGTTTTGCCCATTTCGGTTACGGCCGCAAGCAAAACAACGCTTGAACTATTAGACCAAAAAAAATCATGAGTGAAGCACCAGAATTTGAATTGAGGCTGCTGGCAACCGAAGATGCCAAAGCCTTGTACACCTTATTCAAAGAAAATAAAGATTCTTTTAAAACGTATTTTCCGCAGACGTATAAACAGACTAAAACGATCAAAGCCTCTAAAGCCTTGATCGAGGAAACGCTAAATATGGCTGAACGTAAATCGGCTTTCTATTTTGGTTTACACACGGTAATTCACCCGGAACTGGCAGGCTTAATCATTCTTAAAGAAGTAGACCACGAGCATCACGAGGGAGAGATCGCCTACTGTATAGCCAAACGTTTTAGAGGACGCGGGTGGGTGTCGCAAGCTGTAAAGCAAGTTGCAGATTTTGGATACATCAATCATCAAATACGAACGTATAAAATCATTACTCACAGCAGTAATGAAAAGAGTATTCTCGTTGCAGAACGCAATGGTTTTACCTGGCACAGTACGTTAGAAAACGAATTCAAACCCTTACAAGGGAAAGCTCAGGATATGGAGCTTTACATATTAAAAAAATAAGGAATGAAAGAGCAGTTTGTAAGCTATATCAAAAACTTACAAGACCAGATCACTTCAAAACTTGAAGCTATAGATGGCAAGGCAACTTTTAAAGAAGACCTGTGGAAACGTGCTGAAGGCGGTGGTGGCAGAACCCGCGTGATCGAAGATGGAAATGTGATCGAGAAAGGCGGCGTTAATATCTCTGAAGTACACGGCCCATTAGCCCCGGCGATGCAACAGTATTTTAATGTAGGCGATGTAGATTTTTTTGCCTGTGGTCTTAGTCTCGTCATTCATCCTAAAAATCCGTATGCTCCAACGGTACACGCCAATTGGCGGTATTTTGAAATGCTTGACAAAGCCGGAAACCTGGTCGATTCTTGGTTTGGGGGTGGGCAAGACCTGACTCCTTATTATCTTTTTGAAGAAGATGCGCAGCATTTTCACCAGACGTGTAAAACAGCTTGTGACAAACACGATCCAGAGTTTTATCCGCAGTATAAAATGCGCTGTGATGAGTATTTCTACAACGCCCATCGTGGAGAAGCTCGTGGTCTTGGTGGTTTATTTTTTGACTACCTCAAAGCTACAGATGAACGCTCGATGCAAGACTGGTATAACTTCGTAACAGAGGTTGGTGATAGTTTTCTCACGGCCTACGCTCCTATTTTAGAAAAGCGAAAAGATCTAGCCTACGGCGAAAAAGAGCGCAATTGGCAAGAAGTGCGTCGTGGTCGTTATGTAGAATTTAATCTAGTGCACGATAAAGGCACACTTTTCGGTTTAAAAACTAACGGAAGAATTGAAAGTATTTTGATGAGTCTTCCGCCGGCGGTACAATGGCGCTACGATCATCATCCCGAGCCGGGAAGCCCCGAGGCTGAGTTAGTAGCCGTTTTGGAAAATCCCAAGGATTGGGTTTAAAACATTAATTATCTTACCCGTATGATAGAAAGTTTATTAGAAGCCTTAAAGTTTTCTCCAGATAATATCCCACTGCGGTTACAAATCGCCAAGCTTTATTTACAAAATGGAAACACGCAGGAAGCAGAAGAGCATCTCCTGTTTATTTTGAGTAAAGAGCCTAAGCACCAAGAAGCAAAGTATAATCTTGCCAAATGCTTTTACCAGCAGGAAAAATATGGCGCAGCCGAGTTACTCCTTGAAGAAATTCTAAATCAGTATAAATCAATAGATGCACTTGAGCTTCTGTGCTATTGCTACATCAATCAAGATGAACTAAATGATGCGCAACAAACCTATCAGGAAATTTTAAGTCTTGATGAACGCTATAACAATGCAGATTTTGATGAAAAACTCAAGCACACCTCAACCTCAAAAGATTCGGCTTTTACAGACGAAGATGCCCTAAGTTTTATCGAAAAGCCAGAGGTAGGTTTTGAGGATGTAGGCGGTATGGAACATATAAAACGCGAAATAGATCTCAAGATCATTAAGCCTCTGCAACATCAGGATATTTACAAAGCCTATGGCAAAAAAATAGGTGGTGGTATTTTGTTATACGGCCCTCCGGGTTGCGGTAAAACGCACCTGGCAAAAGCAACTGCCGGACAAATTAATGCCGACTTTATAAATGTTGGTATCAACGAAATTCTTGATATGTGGATTGGAAGTTCTGAACGCAACCTGCATGAGATTTTTGAAACTGCACGAGCCAATAAACCTTGCGTGATATTTATTGATGAGATTGACGCATTAGGAGCCAATCGAAATGACATGAACAAGTCGGCTGGACGCTCGGTTATCAATCAGTTTTTATCCGAGTTAGACGGTGTTGATTCAGACAATGACGGGATTTTAGTTTTAGGAGCCACCAACGCTCCCTGGCACCTCGACCCTGCGTTTAGAAGACCGGGAAGATTTGATCGAATTATTTTTGTTTCTCCTCCGGATGAGCCTGCACGTGAAAGTATTTTTAAAATTCACCTCAACAACAAACCTGTAGAACACATCGATTACAAAAGCTTAGCAAAAGCATCTAAAAATTTTTCGGGTGCAGATATTCAGGCAGTAATAGATGTCGCTATTGAAGAAAAACTAGAGAAATCTTTTGAAGCAGGCATTCCGGCGCCCTTAAAATCAAAAGACTTACTAAAAGCTATCAAAAAAGTAAAACCCAGTACTAAAGAATGGTTTTCTTCAGCAAAAAACTATGCCCTATATGCTAATGATGCCGGACTCTATGACGATGTTTTGAACTTTTTAAATATTAAAAAATAATGGCTACAGCATTAGACAGAGGCATCACTTTATTTGAACTGGGGCGTTATGAAGAGGCCGTAAAGCAACTAGGTGAAAGCCCAACAGATTTTACAGCACGATATTATATGATGCTTTGTTTCTACAATCTAGAACAATACGACCGTGCAGCTTCATTATCATCGGAACTTTTAGCTGAAGATCCTAATCAGCCAGATGTTTTCTTTATAAAAGCTCGTATTGCCAATCACCGTGATGAAGAGAAGGATGCACTCAAATTTGTAGATGAAGCTATCTCAATGGATCCTGAAGAGGCCGATTATTTTGGTTTTAAAGCAGGACTACTTCTAAAGAAAAAAAAATACCAAGAAGCCCTTCAACTGGCTAATCACGGACTTTCCCTTGATGCCAAAAACAACTATTGCCTTAACCTGCGCGCACAGATTTTAACCAAACTCGACCGTAAGGAAGAAGCTGGAGAAACCGTTGAAAACATTCTATACGACAATCCTGAAGACAGTTATTCGCACGCAAATGTGGGATGGGTTGCATTAGAGCATAGCGATCACAAAAAAGCCATTGAACATTTTAGAATGGCTTTGCAACTTGACCCAAATAATGAGTACGCCCGCAATGGAATGAGTACAGCATTGAAGGCAAAGAACTTCATCTTCCGCTGGCACTTAAAATATGCATTTTGGATTTCGAAACAACAAGGCAAAAATCAATGGATATTTATCATTGGCATTTACTTAGTTTATCGTCTTTCGGTGAAACTACTGGGTGCTGCCGGACTTTCAATACTCGCAGTTCCTCTGATCATAGCCTATTTATTATTTGCTCTGGGAAGCTGGATGATAGACCCAATTTCAAACGCAATCCTCTCCCTTGACCGCAACGGGAAGTTTTTATTAGACCAACAGGAAAAAAATAGCGGAATTGCTATAGTTGCTCTTGCTACTACTGCTTTGATAACCGGTATTCTATTTTATACAACAAGCATAGATTATTTTGCTGCCATTGGCCTTGCTAGTCTTTGTGCTATGGTACCCTTGCCTAGTTCATTTTTAAGAGAAGAGAAAAAAAGCAGGTATTTTGCAATGATCTACGGTAGTCTTATTCTCTTGGTAGGTCTAGCAGGACCTTTTGCAGTAGCAGATATCGGCATGGTATTAATTGCCACTATATTTATGCTAGTTGCCTTTACTTGGCTTGATAATATTGTCTCATAAAAGTAACCTGCGTCTTGAATGTGACTACTTCCAGATTGTGGCTTGTTTGGTTTTAACGTTTCTGTCTTTTTTCAGTTCGTTAAATCGTGCTTTCAGAAGTAGTTTTCTACCTTCTAGATTTCTGGTAAAGATTAATGCTGACTTTCCCAGAAGAAGCTTCCAATTTTCATAAAAAACAGAAGCTTCTTTCTTTCGCTGTGCGAAAATTTCAGGAACGGCAAAATAACTTGAAAAGCCTAACTTTTCACGAAACCAATTGGCCTGCGTAATAATATATCTCGGGTTATCTATCGGAGCGAGTACTTCCTGCAAATACTTAATAAATAGCTTTTCTTCCTTTTCGGTAGCGCCTTTTAAAAAACAATTTAAAATTCCTGCTTTTGGTTCTTCAATTACGATCTTAATTTGACTGGAGTTCGTATGTATATGTTTGAGTTTTACCATAGTATTGAAAACCACCTTGGCTATGCTTTCAATCTCCTTATCTATTCTGCCGTAAAACATATACAGCCGTGTGGCTTTATACAACTTGGGTAAAAGGCTTATGCTAAAGGCAGCAGCTACTGCCACTATAAAATGCACAATACCTTTGGCGATTAATACACGTAAATAGCTTAAAAACAATTCAGGAAGAATAACGGTAAGCACCAATACAACTTCTACCACCGCATATTTTACAGTGCTGTTGTAAGCAACCTTCCTTTTTATTGCAAAAGCTTTGTTATCGTCAAAGTTGAGCTTTAACTCGTTTACCATTATTGAGCCCAACGCTATTGCCCGCTCCCATCGTTCTTTAACTTCTTTTCGATCTTTGGACAAATGAAGCATCTCTCGATTTAATTCACTTATGTTATGCGCTTTTACATCCAGATCAAGTCTATCGCTTCCATTTTCTATAACCGGAGTGCCGGTCAAAGTAACTCCACAAAAAGCTTCAAACCTACGCTGCAACAGTTCATAATCTGCTCCTCCTCCTTCGGCTGTAGGATCAAGACACGCCAAGTGCCAAATTGATGCAACCTTTTCTGGGGATTTGGCTGAGACTCGTATTGCTCGCCCTCGCATTTGATTAGACATTACAAAAGAGCCTACAAAGGATGCAAGAATAAGCGTATTGATGGCGGGGCAATCCCATCCTTCACCCAGCAAAGATTTGGTACCGATCAATATCTTGATAAAGCCATCTTCAAAAAGATTTGTAAGAACTCCAATTAATTTTGTTTTTGATGCCGAACTTGGTTTTAAGATCAAATACGAAGATCGTTCAAGCTGTTCCCAAGTAAGCTCATCTTCTGCCAATAACGGTCTTAAGACCTCTATGACCGAACTGTGTACGATAATGAGTGAGCCTGTTAGAACGGCAATATCCTTTTCGGCGACACCATTAAAGCGTAAATGCTGAAAAATGGGAATCACACCCAACTTGTTTATTGTTGATATCTGACTCGGTGCTAGGTCTAAAAATTCCTTTCGTATATAATCTGACAGAATCACAGCTCTTAAGGATTCACCTAGTGCTTCTTGCTCTGCTTTGGCAATATCCCGTATGCTATTAAGCTTAGTAATACTTTGAGAAAGCGATTTATAGAGCCGTTGCTCTCCGATAAGATTAACGCGCTTTTGATCTAAGCCTCCTACGCGCCGTAATTCTTTCTCTAGATTTGCTAGAACAGCTTCATCTTCAAGATATTGCTCTCTATTCTCAATAAGATAATACTGAAGAAGCACCTCTACCCATTCGTATGAAAAATTTGGAATGTGCTCCTGTTCTTTTTCATCAAGCCCTAAAACTTCAAGCTTCTCTTTAGTGATCGTTTCACCCGACGCATTTAGAAAAATAATAAGGGCAGAATAGCGTTCTGCATTCTCGTAGATTTCCGGTAAAAATTGTTCGGTTTTGCTATAAAATCTATGTCTTTTTACAAGATCAATAAATGCTGAATTGACCGTAAGTGCATTTACAAAATGACGCAATTTCTCACGATATTCCTGAATGTATTTGATGCGCTCCTGACTAGGTTGTGAAAAATGAATAAAATCCTGATGCGGACAAAGATTCTTTTCCTTAACAAGTTCTGGCACGGTGATTTCAACATCTACAGGACCGCATAAATCAAAATAGTTACGCAATTCACGAGGCGAACTATCGTAGGGAGGTGTTGCCGTCAAACTTGTATAGATACAGTTTTCTAGCTTTTTAAGCTCAAAGAGCGGAAACCACCACTCATTTTTGAGATGATGCGCTTCATCTAGAACTATATGCCCAATATTTTGATCTTTAAAGAAATCTATTAAAGCCGCTGCTGAAGAATCCATTTCATTTTTAAACAATGCGTGTAGCGATTGATAGGTTGAAAAGGTCAACGTTTCCGGTTCTTTCAGGTTGTACGAACAAGCAACCGCTTCAGCATCTTTAAGGAAACAATTTTGCAAGCGATCATTCCACTGGTTTCTAATGGTTAACGTAGGGCATAACACCAAAGTTTTTCGGTTTATTCTCCGTATCATTTCCAAACCCAAAACTGTTTTCCCAGATCCCGGAGGAGCAATGACGTGAAGGTGATCGTCATCGATATGAGTGTCAAATTCTTTGAGGAATTTAGCTTGATACGAACGCCAGGGAAATATAAAATTGAGATGCTGGGTTATAGCAAAATCAGACTTTAAGCTCAAAATATAGTGGTAAATTTGCAGGTAAAATACAGAATATTATGTTCCCATTAAGAAGAAATCGCAGATTACGTACTTCAGAAGCTTTACGCGCTATGGTACGTGAAACTATAGTAACGCCCAATGATTTTATCGTTCCACTTTTTGTGGTTGAAGGAAAAGGTGTGAAAGACGAAATCGCATTAATGCCGGGCTATTACCGCTTGAGTTTAGATAATCTTCAGAAAGAGATTAAAGAACTTTGGAAAATGGGTCTTAAAAGCGTTTTGCTTTTTGTGAAAGTTGACGATAAATTAAAAGACAACGCCGGTACCGAAGCGCTAAATCCAGACGGATTGATGCAACGCGCCATCAAAACCGTTAAGGAAACCGAACCGCAAATGGTAGTAATGACCGATGTGGCCCTTGACCCCTTTTCTTCTTTTGGTCACGACGGAATCGTAGGCGGCGGAAAGATCATTAACGATGACTCGAGTGCTGTTCTTGCCGAAATGGGATTATCACACGCCAATGCCGGTGCCGACTTTATCGCGCCCAGCGATATGATGGATGGTCGCATTTTTGAAATGCGCACCCTTCTTGAAGATGAAGGACACCACGATGTTGGGATTATGAGTTATTCGGCAAAATATGCTTCGGCTTTTTACGGTCCGTTTAGAGATGCGCTCGACAGTGCTCCGGTAGATCTTAAAGATGTTCCAAAAGATAAAAAAACCTATCAGATGGATTACGCGAACCGGGAAGAAGCCATCAAAGAAACCATGATGGACGTTGATGAAGGCGCAGACATTGTGATGGTAAAACCGGGTCTGTGTTATCTGGATATTGTACGCGATATTAAAAATGCAGTGAATATTCCGGTTTCTGTATATCAGGTAAGCGGTGAATATGCGATGATCAAAGCTGCAGCCGAAAAAGGATGGCTTGATCACGACGCCGTAGTTCTTGAACAAACCTATGCGATCAAACGTGCCGGCGCAGACCTTATCGCGAGCTATTTTGCAAAAGATGTAGTGAAATTGATTTCTTAAAAGATGCGTAAAATTCTATTACTAATCGTTTTGATTATGGGGATCACTTCATCCAATGCTCAAGAAAGTCTTTTTAAACAAGCTTGGCTTGAAAAATGGCAAAATTCAAAAGAATATTTGATTGCTGTCGCCGAGAAAATGCCCGACTCACTTTACGGTTACAAACCTACCGAGCGAGAAATGAGTTTTGGGGAACAGCTTGAGCACATAAATCAAAATATGGAATGGTTATCAACCACTTATTTTGATAAACAAGAGGCCGAGGTTAGCACAAATGTGAACGAAAAGAAGCGCATTATTGCAAATCTTCAGAACGCATTCGATCTCATATATGAAACGATACAATCGTATCCTGAAAGCAGGCTAACAGAAAAAGTCGACTTTTTTGCTGGTGAAAAATCTAAACTTCAAATACTGAATTTACTTCAAGATCATTTGACACACCATCGCGGTCAGCTTATTGTTTACCTTAATTTAAACGGCTTAGAACCACCTAGATATACAGGTTGGTAATATAAATTTTTTAGATTTTGATAGGTTTAGACCCTAAGCTTTTCTTAAGCCTTGGCTAAGAGTTTTTGAATTATATTATATTTATCACAAATCAAACCTAACCAATGGCTTTACTCATCGCATTTGCGTTTATATCGATATTTTTCTCGTTTCTCTGCTCTATTCTTGAAGCAGTATTGCTAAGTATCACGCCTAGTTTTATTCGTATTAAAACCAAGGAAGGTAAAGCCTATGCCGAAACTTTAGCCAATTTCAAGAAGGATATCGATAAGCCGCTTATCGCCATTCTTACCTTAAATACAATTGCGCATACCGTAGGTGCGATTTTAGTGGGCGATCAAGCCGGTAAAATGGCTGCAGAGTCCGGCTACGATATTCATATTTTAGGGATCAACTTTGTTGGTTTGGTTTCTACGGTAATGACCTTGGCCATCTTGGTACTTTCAGAAATTATCCCAAAAACCATTGGTGCAACATACTGGAAATCTCTAGGGAATTTCACCGCAAAAGCGCTTAAGATCATTCTGGTACTTTTAAAGTATACCGGGATTCTTTGGCTTCTCATGCAAGTGACCAAATTGGTGGGTAAATCGGCGCACGTAGGTACGATGAGCCGCGAAGAATTTATGGCGCTTACCGATGCCGCCGAAAAAGAAGGGGTTTTTGAAGATAATGAGACCACAGTAATTAAGAATTTATTGGTCTTCAAATCGGTGATGGCAAAAGACGTGATGACGCCGTTTCCTGTGGTGGTGACCGAAGATCAAAGCATGACGCTTAAAGAATTTCAGAAGCAACATCCGCATTTGAAATTTTCCAGAATCCCGATTTACGAAGAAAAATCACACAACATCACCGGTTTTATTCTCAAAGATGATGTTCTTGAAGAGATCGTAGAAGAACACGGCGAGAAAACTTTGGCCGATATCAAACGCGATATTCTTATTGTAAATGATAACCAACCCATCCCCCAACTTTTTGACACCTTTGTAAAAAGCAGAGATCATCTGGCATTGGTTACAGACGAATTTGGAAACACGATAGGTATCGTTTCTATGGAAGATATTATCGAAACCCTTCTAGGTCTCGAAATTATGGATGAGAGCGACACTATTGAAGATATGCAGGTGCAAGCGCGTAAAAATTGGGAACGTCGCGCAAAACGTATGGGAATTCCTTTAGAAAAAGTCAATACACCTAAAACCAACGTCGAACTTTCTCCGCAGCACGACACGGATGTCAAACGCGAAGATATGCCGGATTCTGACAAAACTTCAGAATGAGTCAGGCCTTTATAGCTTCTCCGCTGGGAACCCTTGAAATTATAGGAGATACCCATGGAATTTCAAGGGTAACATTTATCGATGAAAAAATTCCGCAAAGCGAAAAAATTCCAGAAGCTTTAACCACTGCTGTATCGCAACTCCAAGAATATTTTAAAGGAAATCGCACTCATTTTAATCTTAAACTGAACCCTCAAGGCACCGATTTTCAAAAACGTGTTTGGGAAGCACTCGGCCAGATTCCTTTTGGAAAAACCACTTCCTATTTACAAATGGCTAAAAACCTGGGCGATCCCAAAGTGATTCGCGCAGCTGCTTCGGCAAATGGTAAAAATCCTATTGCGATCATTATTCCTTGCCATCGCGTCATTGGCAGCGACCAGTCGATGACCGGTTATGCAGGCGGCATCTGGCGGAAAAAATGGCTGCTGAAGCACGAAAGTCCGGTGACGCAGCAATCGCTTTTTTAAACGTTGAGCATTTAATTTTTTGGGTATCTTTAAGTTATGAAAATACTCAAACGCATCTTTTTAAGCTTAATAAGCCTGATTCTTGTACTCATCATTGCGCTTTATATGTTTGATTATGACTATTTGATCAAAGCCGTGCGCACCATATATTTCACCGGCCACACCACGGCGTATCTTGAAGATTATAAAAAGTTTGACAACACCACCATAGAAGCCGGAACTGCTCAGCCCTGGCCACAAGCTAAAAACTACAACAATTACAGGTTGAGCGATGAACTGATGCAGATTCATAAAGAGTTTGGTTCGATCGCGTATTTGGTGATCAAAAACGACAGTATTGTTTTTGAAGATTATTATGATGGTTTTGGTCAAAATTCCAAAAGCAATTCTTTTTCGATGGCCAAAAGCTATGTTTCAGCATTGCTGGGTAAAGCAATAAAAGACGGTTATATAAAAAGTTTAGATCAGCCTGTAGGTGATTTTATTTCAGAATATTCCCAAGGAACTGCAGCACAAATGACCGTGGGGGATTTGGCCTCCATGGCTAGCGGACTCAATTGGGACGAGTCGTATTACAGTCCGTTTTCTGTTACGACGCGTGCGTACTTTGATGATCATCTAGAGCCTGTAATGCTGGGGTTAGGAATGAAAGAAAAACCCGGAACCGGATATCAATACCTCAGCGGAAACACCCAATTACTCGCAATGGTTTTAGAGCGCGCCACCGGCAAAAAATTAGCCGATTATCTTTCTGAAAGCTTGTGGAAACCGCTGGGCGCCAACCAAGATGCGCTTTGGCAATTAGACAGTGAAGAAGGCGGCCTTGTCAAAGCCTATTGTTGTATCGCTTCTAACGCTAGGGATTTCGCGCGTTTAGGAAAACTGTATAAAGATTATGGTGAATGGAATGGCAAACAAATTCTGGACTCAGCCTTTGTAGCCCAATCGATCACACCCCGATTTGAGGGCGAACCTTACGGCTACGGATTTTGGCTGAAAGATTTTAAGGATAAAAAGGTGTTTATGATGCGTGGGCACTTAGGTCAGTATGTGATGGTGATTCCTGAAGATGATCTTATTGTCGTGCGTCTGGGCCACAGCCGTGGTAAAACCAATACGACCGGTTATCCCGATGAAATGGACGCCTATCTTGAAGAAGCTTATAAAATGAATTGACTATGATCTCCCGACTTCAGCTTGAAAACATTCTATTTTTAGATATTGAAACGGTTCCGCAACACGAGCATTTCAGCGATTTGGATCCCGAATTACAACAACTCTACGCCGATAAAACCGAATATCAACGAAAGGACGAATACACTGCTGAAGCTTTTTACGACCGGGCAGGAATCTGGGCAGAATTTGGCAAGATCGTTTGTATTTCTGTGGGGTATTTTCACAACACAGAACAAGGCCGAAGCTTTAGAACCACTTCATTTCACGGGGACGAAAAGCAGCAACTCCTCGCATTTAAAAAATTGTTATCTGAGCATTACAATAAACCGCAACATGTACTTTGTGCCCATAATGGGAAAGAATTTGATTTTCCATTTATTGCGAGAAGAATGATCATCAACGGAATAAAGCTTCCGTTTAAGCTGGATCTATTTGGAAAGAAACCCTGGGAAGTTCCGCATTTGGACACGTTAGAACTATGGAAATTTGGTGATTATAAGCACTATACTTCCTTAAAATTACTCACCAAAATTTTAAATATTCCATCTCCTAAAACCGATATCAACGGCAGCCAGGTCTGCGAAGTCTTCTACAAAGAGAACGATATCAAACGCATTGTAGAATATTGTGAGCGCGATGTGGTTGCTGTTGCACAGATTGTACTGCGTCTGCGTAACGAGCAATTGCTGCAAGAAAACGAGGTGACTTCCGTCTAGATTGCTTCAGATAAATTGTACTTTTAAAGTGTGAATCAAGCGGCACTTCTTTCGGTTAAAAATCTAAGTCTGGGATTTAAATCCCGCAACACGACTAATGCAGTTTTACACGACATTAGCTTTGATGTTCTAGCTAATGAAATCGTAGGAATCGTAGGCGAATCAGGCTCGGGAAAATCAGTAACCAATCTTGCTGTTTTAGGCTTGTTACCTCAAAAAAGTGTCGATATTTCTTCCGGAGAAATTCTTTTTGAGGGCGCAGATTTGCTCAACTATTCTACGCAAGAACTTCAGGAAATACGCGGTAACGCGATCTCGATGATTTTCCAAGAGCCTATGAGTTCGCTCAATCCTTCGATGCGCTGCGGAAAACAAGTCACCGAAATATTGCAACGGCATAAAAAACTATCCACACAAGAAGCCAAGACTGAAACACTAAGGCTTTTTGAACAGGTAAAATTACCAAGACCGGAAAGTGTTTTTAAAGCTTATCCGCATGAAATAAGCGGCGGTCAAAAACAACGTGTGATGATCGCAATGGCGATTGCCTGTAAACCTAAATTGCTCATCGCAGACGAGCCTACGACCGCACTTGATGTAACGGTGCAAAAAGAAATTGTTCTGCTCTTAAAAGAGCTTCAAAAGGAAACAGGAATGAGTATCCTGTTTATTTCGCACGATCTTTCTCTGGTGAGCGAGATTGCAGACCGTGTTATCGTGATGTATAAAGGGAAGATCGTTGAGCGTGGGAGTTCGGCGTCTATTTTTAAAAATCCTCAAGAAGATTACACCAAAGCTTTGATCTACGCCAGACCCTCAACCACAGAACGTCTGGAAAAACTTCCTACAGTTGCAGATTTTTTAAAGGGAACGCCGCCGTCGTCACCGGTTTCAACAGCAACGCGTACAAAGCAACATCAAGAAATTTATGCCAAAACGCCTTTGCTTGAAATAAAAAATGCTCAAAAAGAGTATTACACTAAAGTTTCATTCTTCGGAAAAACCGAAAGCGTTAAGGCTGTAAATGATGTAAGTTTTAAAATTTATGAAGGAGAAACTCTAGGACTTGTGGGCGAAAGCGGCTGCGGAAAATCAACGCTAGGAAATTTGATTCTTCAATTAGACAAGGCGACTTCCGGTCATATTTTTTACAAAGGGAAAGACCTGACGCAGTTAAAAACCCTTGAATTGCGGAAGCTGCGTAGGGATATTCAAATTATTTTTCAAGATCCATATTCCTCTTTAAATCCACGCCTAACAGTAGGTCAAGCAATCACCGAAGCTATGGAAGTTCATAAACTTTATGCTTCAAAAAAAGAGCGCAAAGCAGAGGCATTAAAACTGCTGGAACAGGTAGGATTACTTCCCGAACATTATGATCGCTATCCGCACGAGTTTAGTGGCGGTCAGCGCCAACGTATAGGCATCGCGAGAACTATCGCAGTAAAACCCAAATTCATTGTTTGTGATGAGTCGGTCTCAGCTTTGGATATTTCAGTTCAGGCACAAGTACTCAATCTTTTAAACGCCTTAAAAGAACAATATAAGTTCACCTATTTGTTTATCTCTCACGATCTGGCTGTAGTAAAATATATTTCAGACCGTCTGCTTGTAATGCGCAACGGGCAATTTGAAGAAACCGGAGAAGCCGATGCGATTTATGCGCATCCACAAAGCGACTACACCAAATCTCTGATCAACGCCATCCCAAAAGGGATTTAAAACATAAAGAAAAATACTTTTTTTGTGAGATACCAAAGGTTTGAAATAACCTCAAAGGTGGCTTTGATAGTGGTTGCTATCTTAGGAGCAGTGGCAGCATGTTGAGTAGTCATGGGCGTGAATACAACTTTAGTTAATAATTAGGGATTACAGCTAAAAAAACACCTTGATTCTATTAAAAGGTGTTTCGTTTTATATTTAAAATCTTACGATTTAGGGTTTCTAAAAATAAAAACCGCAAGGCTCCCCTCGCGGTTTTTTTAAACAAATCATAACATCAAAATACTCCTATTTTGAAGCTAGACAACAACCTAAATTTTGCAATTCCCGGGGTTGTTGTAAAATCTTACCGAGTTGGATTGGTGCTAATGTAGGATTTTTTTTCAATGTGTCAAACAAAATCACTTGTATTTATCAATAAAATGTTAAAAAATATCGTATTTCAACCGGGTTTAGGTGTTTTTCAGCGTTTAAAAATCCAAAATAGGTAATTCAACGAGTAACAACGCTCGTTTAAAGACAAAAAAAGAGCCTTTTAAAAGGCTCTTTTATATCGATAAAATACAAGGTATTTATGCTAAAATCATTTCGGGAACATCATCTGGTATTTCGAGTGTTCCTTCAGTCGCTTTTTTGATTTCCTCAACACTAACTCCCGGAGCGCGCTCTAAAAGCTTAAAGCCAGATGGCGTTACTTCAAGAACAGCCAAATTGGTTACGATCTTAGTAACACAACCTACACCGGTAAGTGGTAGTGTGCAGCGCTTTAAAAGCTTAGACTGCCCGGCACGATTGGTATGCATCATCGCCACGATGATATTTTCGGCACTCGCGACAAGATCCATCGCACCGCCCATACCTTTTACCATTTTACCGGGAATTTTCCAGTTGGCAATGTCCCCGTTCTCAGCAACTTCCATCGCACCTAGAATAGTCAGGTCAACGTGTTGCCCTCTGATCATTGAGAAACTTAAAGCAGAATCAAAAAACGAAGCACCCGGAAGCGTAGTAATGGTTTGTTTACCGGCATTAATAATGTCGGCATCCTCTTCCCCTTCAAAAGGAAAAGGTCCCATTCCTAAAACTCCATTCTCGCTCTGAAATTCAACTTCAATATCATCTCGCACATAATTGGCAACCAATGTAGGTATGCCAATCCCGAGATTCACATAAAAACCGTCTTGAACTTCGCGAGCGATACGCCGTGCGATTCCGTTTTTGTCTAGCATATTATTTGTTTGGTTGTGGAGTCATTCGTAAGTAAGGCTTGATCTCTGTATGCCCTTTAGGGAAAAACTCCGGAATTTGCTCATTGCTTACACTTGGAGAGATCACACAATCTTCGCCATCTTTCCAGTTAGCAGGGGTAGCCACTTTGTGATACGCCGTTAACTGAAGCGAATCGATCACGCGCAAAATTTCGTCAAAATTACGCCCAGTTGAAGGTGGATACGTCAGTGTAAGTTTAATTTTCTTATCTGGGCCAATCACAAAAACCGACCGTACCGTAGCCTTTTCACTCGCATTGGGATGAATCATATCATACAGTTCTGCAACCTTGTGATCTTCATCTCCAATAATCGGATAATCTACTGTTGTATTTTGGGTTTCGTTGATGTCTTTGATCCATTCTTTATGAGATTCAACACCATCAACACTAAGCGCGATAGGCTTAACATTACGTTTTTTAAACTCGCTGTGGTAATTGGCTACCGTACCTAATTCTGTGGTACAAACCGGCGTGTAATCTGCCGGGTGAGAGAATAAAATCCCCCAGCTGTCTCCAAGCCACTCGTGAAAATTTATAGTTCCTTCTGTTGTATCTGTTGTAAAATCTGGTGCAACATCACCTAATCTTAAATGTGCCATTGTTTAATTAAATTTTGGTTGTTATGTATCCTTAGTTGTTACTTGTCTTGTTTCCTTACGGTACGTTGCTCGATACGCTTTTCATAGTTCTTTCCTTCAAAAATGCGTTGAACAAAAATCCCGGGAATGTGTATTTGGTTAGGATCTAATTCCCCGGCAGGTACGAGCTCTTCAACTTCGGCAACAGTAATCTTTGCTGCCCCACACATTATGGGATTAAAATTGCGCGCCGTTCCTTTAAAAATGAGATTGCCAGCAGTATCACCTTTCCAAGCCTTTACAAAAGAAAAATCGGCTTTAAAAGCGTGTTCTAAAACATACATCTTGCCATCAAACTCACGCGTTTCTTTGCCTTCGGCTACTTCGGTACCATAGCCTGCAGGGGTGTAGATCGCCGGAAAACCTGCTTGTGCAGCACGGCAACGTTCGGCTAAAGTTCCCTGCGGAATCAATTCGACCTCAAGTTCACCGCTTAACATTTGACGTTCAAACTCGGCATTTTCACCCACGTAGGATGAGATCATTTTTTTGATCTGCTTTTTCTGAAGCAATAAGCCCAAGCCAAAATCATCTACGCCGGCATTATTAGAAATACAGGTTAGATTTTTCACGTTAAGTTTAACGAGTTGCTCGATCGCTTTTTCCGGAATTCCGCTCAATCCAAAACCACCCAGCATCAAGGTCATATCGTCCTCGACACCTTTTAATGCTTCAGTTACTGAGTTTACCGTTTTTGTTATCATTTTCTCATTTTAGAATAAGAAAATTACAAAATACGTTTTCTAACCGCAATCTTTTAGCAGTAATTTAGGGTATTCAGAATATGGATTTTAAGTCGGTTAAAAATCGAGTTCGTCTGGTAATTCTACTTCTTGACGCTCCCCTTCTACCGGTTGCGAGCAATCGACACGAATACTCAAATCTTCGGGACGTTCAAAATCCTCTTGTGAGATATTTAGGGCCTCATCTTCATAGCATTTTTTCATAAAGACCGCCCAAATAGGTAACGCCATGGTGGCTCCCTGACCGTAGGTTATACTTGGGAAATGCACCGAACGATCATCACCTCCTACCCAAACACCACTTACCAGATTAGGCACCATTCCCATAAACCAGCCATCACTTTGGTTTTGAGTAGTTCCGGTTTTACCGGCAATCGGGTTTTTAAACATATAAGGATGACCAGTAACCACGTTGTTATACACATAATTATTGATCGCTCCAGAACGCAGTCGCGCTCCAGAACCGTATTGTGTTACTCCTTCCATTAAATTCACAGTTACATAAGCTGATTCCTGACTGATAATATCTTTAGCCTTTGGAACGCTTTGATACAACACCGTACCGTTTTTATCTACGATCGTCGAAACGATCTGTGGTTCTACGTGAACCCCTTTGTTAGCGAAAGCAGAATAGGCCGAAACCATCTCGAACAAGCTTAAATCTGGCGTTCCTAATGCTATTGAAGGTACTGCCGGAATATTTTCGGTATCTACGCCTAATTTGTCAATTAAGTTGATCACCGGTTGCGGACCTACACGGTGCATTAAACGCGCTGAAACCGTGTTGATCGAGTTGGCAAGTGCCGACTTTAATGTGATCATTCCCTTGAAGCCTTCGCTAGAATTTTCCGGGCACCAATCCTCCTGCGCGCCCATATCTCCTGCAGGGATACAATACGGAATATCTGGAACCGTATCACAAGGCGAAAGGTGCAATTGATCTATAGCTGTAGCATACAAAAACGGCTTGAAAGTAGAACCTACTTGTCGTCTACCCGTTTTAACGTGATCGTACTGAAAATGCTTATAGTTGATTCCTCCTACCCAAGCTTTTACTTCGCCCGTTTGTGGCGTTAAACTCAATAAACCGGCACGTAAAAAGCGTTTGTAATACAAAATACTATCTCGCGGGGTCATTACCGTGTCTACTTCTTTTGCGCCATCTTTCCAGACGAAAACACGCATATCGGTCTCTTTGTCAAAAGATGCTTTTATGTCCTCTACCGCGATATCCTGAGCGGCCATTTTTCTCCAACGATCAGAATTGCGCATTGCACGATTGATAATTACTTCCTCCTCTTCTGTAGTAATATCTCTAAACGGCGCCGTAGTGTTTCTTTCGTTTTGGCGATCAAACTCTCGCTGAAGGTTTTCCATATGTGCAGTTACCGCTTCCTCTGCATAACGTTGCATACGAGAATCAAGCGTTGTGGTAATTACGAGTCCGTCGCGATAAATGTTATAATATTCTTCATTACCATCTGCATCAAAACCTTTTGGATTCTCTTTGATCCAGTCTGACATAAATGCTCTAAGATACTCTCTAAAATAGGTTGCAATCCCGTCAGCGTGACCTTCTGGAGAAAATTTTATCTCCATAGGCATTGCGATCAGGCTGTCCCGTTCAGCTTCGGTGATTTTTCCGGTTTCGGCCATAAGTGCTAAAACCGTATTTCTACGCTCTAACGACTTGTCTTTTGAAATCTCCCGATACGGATTGTACTGACGGGGATTTTTTAGCATCCCGGCAATGATCGCCGATTCTTCAGGTCTTAAATCGATAGGTTCTTTGTCAAAATAAATTTTGGACGCAGAACGGATTCCCACCGCTTGAAACAAGAAATCTTGTTTATTGAGATACATGGTAATGATCTCTTCCTTGGTATATTGGCTTTCTAAACGTGTGGCGATGATCCACTCTTTTACTTTTTGCAAAACACGCTCAAACTTGCTGCTGGGCGTATCTGAAAACAGAAGCTTTGCCAACTGCTGCGTGATAGTACTCGCTCCCCCTTTTGAACCTAAAAAAGCTACAGCTCTTGCGGTACCGCGCATATCGATGCCAGAATGCTCGTAAAAACGTCTATCTTCCGTAGCAACAACTGCATCAACAAGGTTCTGTGCTAAATCTTCATATTTAACCGGAGTACGGTTTTCATTGTAGAATTTTCCCAGTGTTTTTCCGTCAGAAGAAAGGATTTCGGTAGCCAGATTGCTTTCTGGATTCTCAAGTTCTTCAAAGGTGGGTAGTTTTCCAAAAACACCCCAAGATGCGAGTAAGAACACGAGAATAATCGCCCCTAATCCGCTTAAAAATAAAATCCAAAACCCTTTAATATATGGGCGATAATTGGTTTGTTTTGCCTTTGCAGCAGGCTTCTTTTTATTTTGAGCCATTTTATTATAATTCGTTTGTTTTTTCAATACGCAAACCTACATCCTTTATTCCTTCTAAATCAGAAATAGGATCTACGTCTCCGTTACGGCGCATCGCTTGTTTAACTTTAAACGTATAGGTACCCGTCTCGTTAAATTGTATGTTCTCTTTATACCAAAGTTTATTTTCTTTCAAATCACCAAAACCTTCACCAAGCCAGCTTCCGTCTGGTTCTGCCATTTTATATTCTAGTGTATCTGTAATGGTTTTTCCGTTAGGGAACTGCATTTCTGTGATTAAAAACAGATTACTAAAAGCGTATGCGTTATCATTCCGCAAGGTTATAAACGCATTATATTGGCTTAAAGTGTCTAGATCATTAACTTTTAAGATTACTGCAGAATCACTTTTCCAGTATTTAGGCAGTGACTTATACTCGTGAAATGCTGCTGTTTTATCGCAAGAAATAAAACACATAAAAAACAGCACGGCATATACTAGTCTATGCATTTTTCTTAGGTCCCTTTTTGCGGTAATTCCCTTTTTTACGACGGTTTTTTGAACGCTTTCTTGATTTTTGAGGTTTATCAAAACGTGTTAAACTGTCTTGCCCTACTACGTTACCAAATTCAACTTTAGTGTCTGTGATAAGTTCTGCAGCGTACTCTTCAAGACTTGCCACCTTGTTTTTCTTCTTGTTGGCTTCGATAATTTCATTGGCCTGCGTGGTGGTCAACTTATGCCAGTTCATCCACTCGCCTTCATAAGCATACCAAAGGTGTCCCTGAAAAATATCGATCTTCTGGCAAACGGCCGTTCCCTTATCGGTATAGAGTTTTTGTTCGGTTTTGGGGAAATCTTTGAGCGCATCTAAATAGGCATCCAACTCGTAATTTAAACAGCATTTTAACTTCCCGCATTGCCCGGCCAATTTTTGCGGATTTAATGAAAGTTGCTGATAGCGTGCTGCGCTTGTGGTCACCGATCTAAAATCGGTTAACCAGGTTGAGCAACACAGCTCGCGCCCGCAAGAACCAATTCCGCCTAAACGCGCCGCTTCTTGTCTAAAGCCTATTTGACGCATTTCGATACGTGTTCTAAACTCTTGTGCAAATTCTTTGATCAATTGTCTAAAATCTACACGCTCTTCTGCAGTATAGAAAAAAGTCGCTTTTGACCCATCGCCTTGGAACTCAATATCAGAGATTTTCATCTGAAGTCCTAAACGAATAGCGATTTGGCGTGAACGTACTTTGATGCTTTCTTCACGCTCCTTTACGCTTTCCCAAACTTCAATATCTTTTTGGTTTGCTTTGCGGTAAATCTTTAAAAAATCGTCGGTTTTATACGGAATGCGTTTCTTTTTCATCTGAACACGCACCAACTCACCCGTTAATGAAACGATACCTACATCGTGACCCGAAGCCGCCTGCACCGCCAGTACTTCGCCCACGTTGATCTGTAATTTATCTACGTTCTTCACGTATTCTTTGCGACCGTTTTTGAAGCGAACTTCAACAAAGTCAAAGGGTTCCTGCCCATCGGGCAGACTCATATTTGAAAGCCAGTCAAAGACTGTAAGTTTATTGCATCCATCGGTACCACAGGTACCATTATTTTGACAACCACGCGGTTGACCGTTTTTGGTCGTACCACAATTTCCACACGCCATGAGATCCTATATGTTTGTAAATCTCCAGAATAAAAAACTCCGGGATTTGATGATTTATATATGTTGACAACGGAAAGCTTCCGTCTTAATTGCTGCTAAAGATAACATTTTAGCTATGCAAAAATATAGTAATTCTAATTGGGGATTAAAGCAAATGTGTGGCATTTTACATTTCGGAAGCAATTGCGCATAAAAAAAGTCGGTTATCTAAAACCGACTTTTTCTACGTTATTTCTTCAATTCTTATGCTTTCTTCTGAAACTTCAGCTTTTCAGACCTGCCCTTTTTAAAGATCTTGTTGCTGTTAGGAATGCCTTTGCGCAGTTCTTTTTGCACATCATAAGGCAAAGCGATCACCTCTTTACATTCGTCTGAACAGGTGTGATTCATCGCTTCTGCACACTCGTCACATTGTATAAAGAGTAAATGACAAGCTTCGTTAGCACAGTTTACATGCGTGTCACAAGGCTTTCCGCACTGGTGGCAATTTGAAATAATATCTTCTGAAATGCGCTCGCCACGACGGTGGTCAAATACGAAGTTTTTCCCTTTAAATTTATTTTCAAGCTTCAACTGCTCAACCTGACGTGCGTATTCAATAATCCCGCCTTCTAGTTGATAGACTTGTTTAAAACCTTTGTGTTTATAGTAAGCGCTGGCTTTTTCGCAGCGTATTCCACCGGTGCAATACATCACCAGTTTTTTATCTTCTTTGTGATCGCGTAAGTCTTCTTCAATAAGATCTAAGCTGTCGCGAAAGGTATCAACATCTGGAGTTACCGCATTTTTAAAATGCCCGATCTCGCTCTCGTAGTGGTTGCGCATATCTACGAGCACCACATCATCTGCTTCTATGAGTTCGTTAAAGGTAGCGGCATCTACGTGAACGCCTTTATTGGTAACATCAAAAGTGTCGTCATCAAGACCGTCTGCCACGATCTTAGGACGCACTTTAACTTTAAGTTTTAAAAAGGATTTGGCGTCTTGCTCGATGGCGATATTAAGGCGAACGTTCTCTAGAAAATCAATCCCGTCTAAAAAGGTTTTGAACTCGTCAAAGCGTTTTGCCGGTACCGATAGTTGTGCATTGATCCCCTCGTGCGCGACATAAATTCGCCCCAGAACATCCATTTGATTCCAGGCTAAAAACAGGTGATCTCTAAAAAGTTGCGGATTGCCAATTT
>CESC01169160.1_pt1 | contig 50438 bp, 53 predicted proteins | sample 531131 | NCBI WGS metagenome assembly CESC01 (sample SAMEA2621295, study PRJEB7988) | marine metagenome | biome: marine biome (ENVO:00000447); feature: mesopelagic zone (ENVO:00000213); material: "saline water (ENVO:00002010), including plankton (ENVO:xxxxxxxx)" | depth 800 m
ATCATAACGTCTTTTGTTGCGATCATTTTGAATTTGTGGAGGCCGCGTAGCTACTATGGCAATATTTATATTCTTTGCAGGAATGTTTATCGGCGTCCCTGTTGTGGTGCTGTCTATTCTGGACAGCGCCTATCGTTTTGTTCAAGCATGGAAAGGAAACGACCTATGAAATTCACGTTCAAAGGCCGCACGGTGGCCACTATTCCGCACCGGAGTATTCGCTCCAAAGGTGAGACGGAACGCATGAGCGAGGATGCAAAGGCACTATTGCTCCGCCCTCACACCTTTCGCAATCATTCGGGACTGTTCAGCCATGGGTAAAGCTTATCTAGGCGGGCGAAAGACCGGCGGCTATAGTCTTCGGGAAAGCCTTACAAGTCAAGGGGTTACAAGCGAAGGGGCTATTCGTGAGCACCTTTCCTTTGTCCACAATACTTTGACAGCCAATCCAACAATGGATATAACGCGGTACAGGGTAAGCCCTAACTTTCCCAACGCCGCCCCAACAATGATGGGATAACGACAGCATAGCGATTAGGGGCTGGTGGTATAATCTATCATCGGCCCTTTTCCCCTGCGCTGAGTATGTGTGGGAGCCCTTGAGTTTAGGATTAGCAAGGGTTTGTCTAATACCTAGAAAAAGGATTTAATATCATGGAATTGCGTGAAATCAATGCCCGTATCCGTGGCATCCGTACCCGTCGTGAAGGCACCCGCGTTGCTATTCAGGAATGTGCTGTTGGCATCGTCGAACATGCTAACGAACACGGCGATTGTTCTGCTGCTCACCGTCTTTGCCGCGCTATGGAGCCGAAGCTTCGCTCGCAAGTGGTCAAGTGGTTCACTGAAATTAGCCCTATCAACGTCAAGATGGGCAAGACCGCTGCTGACGACAAGGCCAACCTCCGCAAGCCGGAACAAAACGGCTACAACGCCTTCAACATTGACCGTGCCCGTGTTCTGAAGTGGTACGAGCTGGAAACGCCGGAAAGTGCGCCTAAGGTGTACGATCTTACGTCTTTCCGTGAGGACGTACAAAAGGTGCTTGGCCGCTACGCCAAGATGCTCGAAGGCGACAACGCCAAGATCACTGGTGCGGCTGCTGATGCTATCCGTGCTGACCTTGCAGCTTTCCACGAGGCTATTGCATCCAACGGCCAGCGTGAACAAACACCGAACCGCGTTAACGATACTAACCCTGTCGTCGACGCTCCGCTCGCAGCACCTATCGCTGTAGCGGCTTAACAGTCCCTAGTCTATAGGGCCGACCTTGGGCACCGTCGCAAAACTGCCCCCTCTTTTATAATGAGATACGGGACTAATAAGGTCTGTGACGCCTAAAAGTATCACAGTAATTGCAGGTATTTTAATCGGTTGCCTGCCCCTTTTTCAGGTGTTCGCGCGGGCTTTATCCGTGTCTCTTTCTAACAGTGATAATGAAAGGTAATCTATCATCATGTCTGATACCAAACCTCTCAACCTCGACGAACCCGTCATGCTTTCCGACGGACGTTCCGCTCGTATTATCTGTACGGATAGGGTGTCTGATATGGGGCGAACAGTGGTGGCCTTGGTGACTCAGGTAGACCACGAAGCAGCTCTGTATTTCAAGGCTGACGGAACGAGCCTAGGTAGGCTCACTCTCGTGAACGTGCCTCCGCCGAACCGGTTCTTTAACCTGTACAACAGCACTGCTAGTGACATCTGTGGACACAAATCTCTTGAAAGAGCCCAAGACATAGGTAAGGACACTCCGTACAGTTGGAAAGGCACTCTCGAAGAAACCCCCGACGGAGCGTTCGTAGCGTTCCACCCGAAGCCACAGCCGGAGTAATCTATCATGTCTGTTCTTGCTGTATTTATGTGGGTCATCGGACTGCTGGTGGCCTACGTCCTTGTAGCAAAGCTTACCTACGCTGCCCTTGACGGTTTAGGGTTTTGTCAAACCTGCGATGATGAAACACAGTCTATTATGGCGAGTGTGTTTTGGCCTGTCGGCATTCCCGTCATCGTTTCTTTGCAATTGCTGAAAGGTATCGGACACCTCTTGACACCTACTAAGTGGTTGAAATTGTTCAGCAAATTGAGAGGCAAAAGGGACGACGAGATTATCCCCGGCGTGACTAAGCCTTCGATCATTGCTGCTGACATGCTCGTGGCCCAGATGATCCAAAACCCCCGTGAGGTCAAAAACCTCTCCTTTTCCACTTCTAAGGTTTCTCTTAGGTGGAGAGACGGGTTGTATCCCTCGTATCAGGTTCGGAATTTTATCCTCTCTGTTCCCGGTAAAACTGAAATACGCTTCGAGGGTGAAGCTGAGCAACGCCTTATCAAAGGTTTGAAGAAAGCCAAGACCCTCCGTGACGAGATGCTCAAGGCTGACGAGCTTGCCAAGCGTGAGCAAGAAGCCCTCGACGTAATCGAAGCCCTTACAATTGGCAATACCTCTAACGAACAGGAAAAGGACTAACTGACATGCAATATAGACGACACGGCGCTGATTGTTGCGGCGCAGGACACATTTCTGGTTTCGACAACGCTACTCCTGACGACCTTGACCGGTGCATCGGGGAGCACGAACGATCGTGGGCCGGTACTAACCGAATGATCGAGGTTATCCTCTCCGAACGCCAGATCACTACGGGCCGTATGCCTGCTGGTCGTACTGGCCAAGACTTCGCTAATCGCATTACGCAAGCTACTCGTGATGCTGGCGGCTGGGCGCAAGTGCTTTCGGAGCGAGGCTTCAAGTTCGTTCGCCGGTTCCGCAACAGCAACAGCGGCCAGAATTGCTACGTGTTTCACCGCATCCCTGAGGAACTGTCCCTTACGGATAACCTTCCGTTCAACTGGCCGGGTGAAGCACCGAACGGCGGTCGTGCGGGTGTTGTTGAGGCTCCGGCTCGTAACCCCGTTAACAATGAGCGAGCAAACTTCCTGAGCCTTGGTCACGGAGGCACAGCAATTAACGCCCGTGTACAATACTTTAACCCTCGCGGCGCTCGTCACGGGCAAACGGGAGTTGTAGTAGATCGTCACGGACATGTCGGTGAACTGGAAGTTCGGTTCAATGCTGATGGAGCACGTGAACGGTACTCTGTTACGTCTTTCCGTCCTGCTCCGCCTCCGGTTGGTGGCGGTCGTGGTGAACCTCAGCCCGCCCCTGTTCCCCCAGCTCCGGTTATTATGGCTACTGAATGGTTCGCTGTGTTCGGTGACGGTCGTGAACGTGGGGTGTTCCGTACTCAAGCTGAGCTTCGGGAAGCGTATCCTCGTGTGCGTCGTTGTCGCCAACGCCAGATTTGGAACAACGGTACTTTCAACTTCCTCCCGATACAAAATATCGAAAGGTAATCTATCATCACTAATGCTCGCATAGCAGTCTATGGTACGCTTCGCAGGGGAGGCCCGGCTAACGGGTTTCTCCTCGGAGCCAAATACCTAGGCCAAGACAAAATCAAAGGCACGATCTACAACCTTGGGGCTTTTCCGGGTCTTGTTCTCGACGACGGTGGTGAGGTTATTGTAGACCTCTATGAATTGCCCGCCGACGACAACGGCTCTATGCTGCAAGAGGTTGACATTTACGAGGGTTATTATCCCACGGATAAAAGTCGTTGTCTTTACCATCGCCGTAACGTCACAACTCTTGAAGGTTGCCTTGAGGTCATGGCTTACGAATATGCCCACGAGGTTGACAACAAGTGGGTCGTTAAATCGGGTGACTGGTTCAACCCAAGCTAAACTCGGAGATACATACAATGGTTCATCGTTTCGCGGATATGGTTTTTAAGCCTGACTGCTCGGAAAAGTCCCTTGAGGTAGCTCGGGGCATCTGGAAAAACTCTAGCCCAAGCAACTACATCAGTTTCGCTTGTGGTTCAGGCGACCCCCATCCCGAAGGCGGAGAAAGCTTTAACAAGTACGCTCGTGCAGCTTGCCACGGGCACGTAGCTGGTTGGGGCTCTGCCCACAGAAAGCGTTACGATTGGGTAACGTCTCGGCTGTCGGTTTATACTGACGCTGACCGTAAACACCTGAACAAGATTTGGGAGTTTGTTGGAAGTAAAGATTGCCCGCTTAGTCGGTTCATTCTTAACGCTGACACGATGGTGACGGACCGTGCCCTTGTTGCGTCGACGGATGCTCCACGACACATTCTTCACCTTCTTAACCTTATCTCTCGCCGAGGTTCGGAACACGCCTACGGCCAGCACCACTACGCTGAGATTGAGCCGTTCCTTGATAACAAGATGGTCGCTCTTTGGTTCGCCCTTCACCTTGGTTCCAATTTCTCTGACAAGCAAGTCGTAGTGTTCTCTGGCGCGGTACACGGTGGAGTGTTCTACAACGTAGGTGTTGACTCGCTCAAGACTTTCGCCGTTGACCACGGTGTTGTAACCTACGACACCGCTACGTTCCGTGAGAACCGCAATTACACTGGCACTTCTAGCATGATGGGCCAGAACCGTGGTCAAGCCAGTGCGTACAACGTTATCGCTGATCTTCTCAAAGAACCCGATATTGCTGCTCAGCTTGCCGAGTATCGCTCTAAGCGCGACGGCAAAGTCGAGGTTGCAGTGCCTAATCCGTTCAAGCCTCAGCCTGCTACTTCTGGCAAGCCTCTTGCGGGTCAACTCACTGGCGAGGAGTTCAAGAATTTCCTTTGTCCAATCCTTAACGAAAGGTTCCCAACACCGTGACCGATGAGACGATTGAAAACTACACTGACAAGGTTTGCCCGGACTTCACCGGCAAGAAAGCCTTTATCGCCAACGGCGCTATGCGTGGCATGGTTGCTGCTATGTTCGCTGCTTGCGGGTTCACTCGTGCCGACACTGTGGAAGACGCTGATATTATTGTCTTTACTGGTGGCTCTGACGTGTCTCCTGCGTTGTACGGACAGACAGCTATCTCTGGCACGTATTTTAACCGTGACCGTGACAACCTTGAAGTTGAAATCTTTACAAGGGCAAAGGAACTCGGTAAGCCGATGTTCGGTATTTGTCGGGGTATGCAATTCCTTCACGTCATGGCTGGCGGTGCTCTTTGGCAAGACGTTACCGGACACGCTGGGCCCGATCACTTCATGGTGGACATTGAAGAGGGCGTTCGCCTCAAGGTTACGTCTCTGCATCACCAGATGGTGCAAGTGTCTGACAAGATCAACATGCAGCTTATCGGCGTGTGTGAGGATACAATCACCAAGAAGTTTGAGGATGAAAACATTCTCATGCACACTGGTGCTTTGAGCAACAATGCTCGGGAGTCGACTGCTACTCTTGAAACCGAGGCAGCTTTTTACCCTGACATTAACGCTCTTGCGGTGCAAGGACACCCTGAGTGTGGTTCCGACGAATACAAGTCGTGGACTATGAACAAGATTAAGGATCGCTTCTTCGACGAGGCCGACCCTGAAGATTACGAACTTGAATACGAAGTTATTACTGTAAACGCTGAAGGAGATAGCAAGTGTGCGGAATCGTAGGAATAGCAGGCAAGATCGCCCAAAAAGAACGCAAGATATTCGACAATCTGTTGACTGTCTGCCAGCTACGGGGCCGCGACTCGACCGGCGTTGTTTCTGTTACGCGTGGCAAAGAGGCCAAGTACATCAAGCAAGTCGGAACGCCTGAGACACTGATCGACCGTAAGCAATACGAATCTATCATCGGCTATACTCCGGCTATCCTCATTGGCCATTGCCGCCACACGACTAGCGGTTCAACCAACTACTCTAACGCTCATCCGTTCGACTTCGATGAAACTATCGGTGTTCACAACGGTACGTTGGCTCACTCGTGGAACCGTGGCGAGAACGCCAAGGACTACACTGTCGACTCCGAGTGGTTGTACAGTCGTATTGATGAAGTCGGTATCGAGGATGCTCTCAATGACATTGACAAGACTGGTGCTTGGGCTCTTGCCTTTTACCGCAAGGACACAAACACTCTCAACTTTATCCGCAACAGCAAGCGCCCGTTGTATTTCGCTTGGTCAAAGGATAAGGACACGATGTTCTGGGCTTCTGAGCCTTGGATGCTTTGTGTTGTTGATCGTGACATTGACATGGCTGTTCTTAATGAAGAGACCGGTGCATGGTACATGCCTCTTCCTGAGAATACTCTCTGGGAAATTGAAGTCGACGCGACCACTAATAACAAGTCCAAGATTTTCAACATGAAGCCCCCGAGGGAGATTGAAGGTGGTGCAAATTTTACCTTTCTGGCACCTCCGAAAAAGGTGACACCTCCGACCGGCCATGGCTCAACTGGTTCTGCTAACAAAGGAGGGAGCGGCGTCATCCACCCTTTTCAAAGAACCGGGGCCGTAGACAGTACGGAGGAAGAACTAGCCACGCTTCTCGGGTTGCCAGCCCCGACTACCTCAACAAAAGGTTCGGACGCCAAAGCGGACGAGAGTACGAGTTCGACGAAATCCGAAGGGAAATCACAGACGAGTTCGCAGCGGAGTTCGGGTTCCACGACGGGATCGAAAAGTACAAGCTCTTCTCGGAAAGGTACTCTCTCCCTTCCGGGTCTCAGTTCACCGTCTTCACCTACAACCAGCAAAAGAAAGCCCTCAAGCGGCTCAAGCGAGCAAAGCGACTCCTCGACGCGGGAAAGCTCCCCGAATTTAACGCTGGTGCACAGTCAACCCTCGACATGGAGGGGAGTTAGACGAAGCTCCGACGAAAACGCGAAGAACGTCTCGCTCCGCAATGTTGCTGGGACTTGGTACATCTCTAGCTTGCAAACTTCTATGGAAATAAGCGAGAAAGTATTCGAAGAAAATACCAATGGCGTGTGTGCGTTTTGTAAGACGCCTATTGGTGGTCTTGAAGAAGTCCACACTCTACTTAGTCGTAACGCTTTTATTTGTACTGATTGCGGCTCTGGTAGCTAACACTTACTTGAAACGAAAGGATTGAATGTAATGAATACTTCATTTACCCTCGGGTGCGATCCCGAAATCTTCGTCAAGAACAAGCGTTCCCAGAAGATCGTCTCGGCTCACGGCCTTATCGAAGGCGACAAGAAAGCCCCTCACAAAATTCCTGAAGGGGCCTATCAAGTTGACGGCATGGCTGTCGAGTTCAACACCGACCCGTATGATCTATCACGTGGTTCGTCTGCTGTGTTCTCTCGTCGTGTCCTCAACGTCATGGACCAGATGAAAGCTTCGGTTCAGGCAAAGGACAAGGACCTTACGTTTGCTATCCAAGCAACAGCGGACTTCGATCCTGAGTATCTTGAAGCACAGCCTGAGGAAGCCAAGGAACTTGGGTGTGACCCGGACTTCAACGCTTACACTCTTGAGCAGAACCCCCGTCCTAACGGTGAGGTTCCGTTCCGTACTGCTGCTGGCCACATTCACCTTGGCTGGACTGAAGGCGCTCCTATCGACCACCCCGATCACCTTGCCATTTGCGCGAGTATCGTCAAGTGTCTCGATGCTACGGTTGGCTTTGCTTCGGTTATCTACGAGCGTGACACCCGTCGCCGTGAAATGTACGGTTGTGCTGGTGCGTTTCGTCCGAAGCCTTACGGAGTTGAATATCGTACCCCGTCTAACTTCTGGATCGCCAACCACAACCATCGTCAGTCGATGTTCCTTACCGTTAAGCAGACTGTCAGCACTCTTCGTAGTTGCGGCGGCGACGAGGTTCGGGCCATTGGGAATTTGAGCGGTTTAACCCCTGAAGAAGTTCGCACAGCTATCGACAACAACAATGTTGAAGCAATTCGTGAGCGATGCTTTGGTCTTCGTGGCCCTTGGTACGATGACTTCCTTAACGAAAGGTTCGCTAATGTTCTGGACTGATTTCGAACAAGCCCAACAGCGGCTACGTGGTACGATTGTCATGTACGACGGTTCTCCGTTTTACATCGAGAACGTGCGTGTTTCTGAGGACGATCCTGAGGAGTTCGTAGCTCACGGTGGTATGGTCAATGACCGAGGTGTTTACGAGCGCCATGACGTTAACCTTGAAGACGAAGGGTGGAACGACTTTCGCAATCTTCCGGCGCTTGGTTACGTCAACACTCCAACGCACCTGTACCACATCGCTCGGCTTCCCGCTCGAACGGTCAAGCACGGCCACGGAGGGGAGAACACTCGTCTGTCCTATGTCCAACCCAACGGAGCTCTTGGACGAACGGATACTTCGGTAACAAACTTTGCCACGTCTGTTAAGAACGGTAAGTGGTACAAGCTGGCTTGCCAGAAGGTTTTCCCTTCGTTCAAGGATGCCCTCGACAACCTCGACCTTCACCCGCAAATGACGATTGCGTTTAGTCCTCGTCACTACATTGTCCGTGACAAGTCTTCGGGTGTTACCTCGATGTTCCGTGACCAGCGTCAGATTGGTATTATCCTCGAAGATGCTGTTCTTTTGACACGAAAGAACGCTTGCTATCGCGAAGAACTCGCTGATAAGTATGAAATCCCCAACATTATGGAGGCCTGACTGTTACTATGACTGACAAGAATGATTTCCTCAAGGCTCTTGGCGGCAAGTCCAGCGCAAAGAAAGCCGTCAAGCGCGAGTTCCCTCTTCCCATGAGTCCTTCCAAGCCGTTGGCTGCTAAGTCGGCTGTCGGTGATGTTGGTATTGAGATTGAGGTCGAGGGCCGTAATCTACCCCGCGGTATGGCTGTAGTCGACAAGTCTATTTGTCCCACCACTTCCTCTGTGTGGGTTACTCACGACGACGGCTCGCTTCGCGGCGAGAGTGCTGAGTTTGTGCTTGACCCTCCGGCTGTGATCGACGAGGTTCCCAACGCTCTTGAGTTCCTTTGGGGCAAGTTCAATCGCGACGGTACTCGTATCGACGCATCCAACCGCACGTCTACACACGTACACGTCAACGTCCAAGGCATGAAGATCAACGAGTTTTGCTCGTTTATTGTGCTTTGGCTGTGCTTTGAGAGTGCTCTTATCAACGTGTGTGGACCAGCCCGTAAGAGCAATCACTTCTGTCTCAGCAATCGTGACACTGGCGGCTGGCTTGTCGATCAAGTCGAGAAAGCTCTCGTGACCGGCTCCTTTGCGTGGCAGCAAGGTATGAAGTATGGGGCTCTTAACCTAGCAGCGTTCACCAAGTTCGGTTCGCTTGAGTTCCGCCCTATGCGTACCATGGAAAGTGTCCAGCAGCTTGTCGATTGGACTCGTATTCTTGTGGGTCTTCGTGAGGCTGCCAAGGGTCAGATGTTCAAGGACCCGTCGCTTATCCCTGCTCGGTTCTCCGAGAACGGCGCTGACTATCTGTTCCGTACTATTTGCGACGATGCTGGTGTGTCTCGTGAGTTTGTCGACGAAGTGTTCAGCCATTACGACGACGTGATCTCGTTCAACCAAGATGTTATCGACGGTCTTCGCGATGCCCAAGGCATTTGCTACGCTCTCGACTGGACTGACTGGATGGACAAGTTCGAAGAGGTTTACATTGAGAACCCCTTTGGCTCGACCAAGCCTAAACCTGCTCCTCGGGCTCCTCGCCCACTGTTCTTTAACGAGAACCCTGCCCCCGATAACAACAGGGACCGTGCTGCTGAAAACTTTGGGCGTATCGAACGGGAACGTCAACGCCAGCGTGAAGCAGGCCGTCAAGCAGCTCAAATTATTGCCGATGACTTCAACGACGACTTTTAATACAAAGCAAGGAAAATATTTATGAGATACAGAGTTTTGCCCTATCGAGGTGGCTCAAGAGGGGCCACCGCCCTTGCTCGTAGCCTTAACGGCATGTGCCTTCGTCTTAACGGCAGTCGGTTCCGCCCTCGCCGTAACGATGTTGTAATCAATTGGGGCAACACCAACAACCCTGATCTGGTACGGCTTTGCACTCACAATGCAATCGACCTTCGTGACGCAACCAACAAGCTCAACTTCTTTGAGCGTATGAGAGGTTCTGGTCTTGAAAACATCATCCCGCGTTTCTGGACTCGCCCGGAAGATATTCCTGACGACGCCTTTCCCATCGTCTGCCGTACCGTCTTGGCGGGACATTCTGGTGAGGGCATTGTTATCGCTGATACTCGTGCTGACCTTGTGCGGGCTCCTCTTTATGTTGCTTATGTAAAGAAAGAGCAAGAGTGGCGCATCCACGTAGGCCGTCGCGCTGATGATGAAGGAATTATTATCGCCAAGCAGCGTAAGGCTCGCTCTAGGGACGTTCCTGATGATGAAGTTAACTGGCAGGTACGCAACCACCAGAACGGCTTCATTTACGCACGGAACGACGGCGTAGAGGCTCCTGAGCGTGTAGTTGACGCTGCTCGTCAGGCTTTGCTTGCAACTGACCTCGACTTTGGCGCAATCGACGTGATCTATCATAGTCGCACCCGCCTTGCCCACGTCCTTGAAATCAACACCGCACCGGGTCTCGAAGGTGAGACTGTCAACGACTACGTGCGTTTCTTTACGGGAGCCTAATTATGACACGTGATGAACAACACCTAGCCGACCTATACCACGAACACAAGCACGGAGGACGTTGACAGTGTACCGATACAAGTTCACCTTTGCAGGCCACGCTTCTGGCTGGTCTCAAGATCAGTACGCCACTCGTGACGATGCGTTCATAGCGGGCACTGCCAAGGTCTTGGAAGACCCTAACCTTATCCGAAACGTACACTCTATCGTTGTCTCGGTTCCAACGGTTGACAACCGAGTCTAAGCTTGCTATAATACTATAAAGAGAATATTAACATGAGTAAGACATGGGTCTACAGTGACCCTCACTTTTACCACCGTAACATTTGCAAGTTCACTAAAGAAGATGGCTCCCCTCTGCGTCCTTGGGATTGTGCCGAAGAGATGACTGAGCAGATGATTGAGTGGTACAACGAGCTAGTAGACGACAAAGATAAGGTCTACATCCTTGGTGACGTTGCTTTCAGTAATCGTAACATGCACGAGAGCGTCGGCCGATTGAAAGGCCGTAAGGTTCTGGTCCCCGGCAACCACGAACCAGTGAAGATGCGCAAGTACTTCGATCTGTTTGATGATGTACGAGGTTACGTTGTTAAAAAAGGTTTTATTATGAGCCACATTCCCATTCACGAGGGCTCGTTGTCTCGGTGGGAGCTGAACATTCATGGCCACCTTCACGCTAATGTTGTAACGAAGCCTTATGTCAATGGGTCAGACACCCCTAAAGACGAGAGCTATGATCCGTTGAATGAGACGATTGCAGACACTCGTTACTACTGTGCTTGTGTTGAGCACACTGATTTCCGTCCGAAGCTTCTGGACGATATCCTAAAAGAAAGAGGACTAAGATAACATGCGCTGTGCTATTTGCGACGCGACTCTCAACCCTTCGGAGATCGCTTACAACCACGACCACGACGAGTTTGAACCTTGCGGCACTTGCCTAGAGGCTATCGCCAACGTGTTCGAGGACCATCTGGACGAGGATGAAGTTCGTGTAATCGTCGAGCGAGACGAGCGGGAAATGTTCGGGGACACTGAGGAAGATAATTATGATGAAGAATACGATGAATAATTACAGGCCCCGAAGTTCGAATCTTCGCAGAGGTCCTTGTAAAAAATCAACCTCGGAAGCCTTTGATAATCTTGTACAAAATCGTCCAGTTAAGAATCCTTGTGGATTTTTCGTGCCAGATGTTAAAAATAGTTCTTGACAAAACCCTTAAATCTTGGTATAATTACTTGTAAGGTACGAGGGTAGTAATAGGTAAAGGTATATGGCTTTAAGTAAACTTACACTAGATGAATTTATTAACACCTATACAAGAGAACACAACCTTAGGGAAGTGCCTAAAGATAGAATGTTCAATCTTGTTCGTCAGGCAGGCAATCTTTTGTCTCAGCAACGAGAAAAGAACCCTAGTCTCCCTCAGGCTTGTGTAGCAGGAGGGTTTCTCAGGGATACAATCCTTGGTACAATTCCAAAGGACTTTGACATCTTTGTCCTTAACTCCGGTGGTGATGACTCGGCAGACAATGTACTCCGCTATCTTCCAGACCATTGTGAGTTCTGGGATCGTGGTGACAAACCAGAAGGTGAAGGTTCATCAGCTTTCTCGTCTTGCCCCGAAACTGGTGAGGCTCGTGAACCGTTTTATGTGGCTAACACCACTAACTTTTACAACTTTGACGACTTTGGTGAGAACGCTTACCACATTGGTACACAAGTTATCGGACGCCCTCAAGCCACTATCGAAGACCTTCTGGCTGACTTTGATTATGGGCTTGTCCAGATCGCTTACGATCCAGCAGATGGCTCGATCACTATGAACCGTGAAGTGTGGGACGATTTCCTCAAGACGGGCCGGTACGTCTTTCCAACGGAGCAAAGCTACACTAGAGCTTTGAGCTTCCGTCAGTGGGTGACAACTCCTGCGTATCCTCGTTTCAAAATGGTCCCCTACGGAAAAGTGATTGAAGTAGACCAAAAGCAATCCTTCAAAGGAACCTTTACGTACCTTGGCAACCCCAACGACGAAAAGAAGCCGAAGGTTAATCATCCTACCTCGTCTACCTCGCCTAGCATTTGGAAAACTGCCTCTTGGATGCCAATTAAGAAGGTTAACTATTGACTAATCCTAACACACTTACTCATCAACCCTGTCCTTGCGGCAAGTCTTCTGATGCTTGCACCTATTTCCTAGACACTAAGAACGCTAAGTGTCATTCTTGTGGGGAGAAACACCGAAACGTGGAACCACCAACTACCAATACTACTACCCAGCCTATCCCTCGGAGTGCCAGCTCTACTAAGTTCTCAGCCCCGTCTGGCGAGTACCGGGACTGGCCGGAGCGAGCACTGTCCCGCGACACTCTCAAAGCTTACCGTGTTACGCTAGGCGGAGAGGATGCAAAGTACGTCGCCAAGTACGCTCGCTTCGACACTGAGGGCAACCACGTCGGCAACAAGGTTCGCCTTAAGCATCAGATTGGACAACCAGAGAACAAAGGCTTCATCTACGAGGGCGAGTTCTCCAAGATGGCTCCGTTCGGTATGAATGCCTTTGAGAAAGGGTCTGCCAAGTACCTGACGATTGTCGAGGGTCAAGACGACGCCATGGCAGCGTATGAAATGATGGGGTCTAAGTATCCTGTTATCTCTGTCGACTCTGCTGCTACGGCTTCGGAAGAAATCAAGAGACATTTCGAGTGGGTCAATTCCTTTCCTACTGTTGTCCTTTGTTTCGACAATGATGATCCCGGACGAGCAGCAGCACGAGCTGTAGCGGGCCTTGGGTTCGAGCTTGGCAAAGTCAAGATAATGACCCCCCGCAAGCACAAGGACGCCAACGACTACAAGAAAGCGCGTGACACTGAACAGTTCATGCGTGAGTGGTGGTCTGCTCCTACGTACAAGCCAGATGGGCTCAAGCTCGGCTCGGACATGTGGGAAGAGATCATTGACCGCAAGGAACACTTTACGGCACCGTATCCGTTCGAAGGACTTAACCGTCTAACCTACGGCTTGCGTCTGTCTGAAATGATCGTTGTTACTGCCGATACTGGTGTAGGTAAAACATCAATCCTTAAAACCATTGAGCACTCTTTGCTCACCAATCCCGACGTAGTGGAGAAAAACTATGGAGTTGGTTTCCTTCATCTCGAAGAACCCAATGGAGATACTGCTCTGGGCTTACTTAGTATTCACAACAGTGTTCCTTATCATATCCCCGGAGTGGATAGGCCCAAGGATGACCTCCGACGAGCTTACGAAGAGCTTCTTGACAATAATCGTGTGGTCATTTGGGACCATTTCGGAAGCAATTCTGTGGACGCAGTTGTTGCTAAGATACGACACATGGCAGCTTTGGGTTGTAAATATATCGTGCTTGACCACCTTAGTATTGTTGTATCTGATCAAGCCGGAGACGAAAGAAAGCAGTTAGATGAAATTGCAACCAAAATTAAAACGCTGGCAATGGAGCTGGACTTGTGCGTTATTGCCGTTATCCATACTAATCGACAAGGACAGATACGAGGAACAGCAGGCGTGGAGCAGCTTGCCAACATCGTCATGCGCCTTGAACGTAACAAAACGGACCCTAACGAATGGCGTAGGAATGTCACTAAAGTTACGGTGGAGAAAAACAGGTTCACCGGTTACACAGGTCCTGCTTGTTACCTTTGGTATAATCGCGAAACAGGCAGATTGACTGAGCTAGACCAAGAACAAATGGATTTATTCGATGGCGGAGGAGCCCTCAATGACGAACCCTTCTAAGATTGACGTTCTACCTGAGTATCTCTCTGAAGAAAACATTTGGAGAGTTGCCCAAATTTATTGGGATGAAATGCGAGAACGTCTTAACCTTCCTCGTGCCGATCTTCCTCGAAGCCGAAGAGACTTTTATGAATTTGCAAAAAGGCGATTGGAGCGAGATTCGTAAAGAGTGAGCTACTTAAAATACGACGATAACTACTGGGCCATTGACATTGAAGGGGACGATCTTTACCCCGGTGTCACCACAGTCTGGTGTGCGTGTCTAGTAAACATTCACACCGGAGAGGAACGTGTCTTTACAGACATGGCCGAACTCAAAACTTTTATTGAACATGAAAAACATAAAAATAATGCAAAGTTCGTCGCACACAACGGTATCGGCTACGACTTCCCCGTCTTACGGGATTTGGTCGGTATTAACTTTTCTCGGCAAGATGTGCTGGACACCCTTGTTTATAGCCAGCTATATAATCCGTCCCTTAAAGGCGGACACGGCTTGGGAGCATGGGGTGAGCGACTCCGGTCCCCGAAGGGAGAGTTCAACGACTTTTCCAAGTTAACCGATGAGATGATCGAGTATTGTCTACAGGACACTCGTCTGTGTCGTAAGATTTTCCTCGAACTTGTACGCCGAATGAACCGCCTTGGCTTCACTGAAGTCGGGCTAGAGATTGAGCACTACTCGTGGGCACTGGTCCAAAAGCAAAAGCTTGCGGGCTTCGCCTTCGATTACAAGAAAGCTCACATTCTCTATTGCACCTTGCGAGCTAAAGAAAATGAAATAAAGGACAAGCTCCATGAATACTGGCCACCACAACTCCAACCAGTCGGAGAGTTTAAGCGACCATACAAAAAAGATGGAACGCCAAGCGCAAACTTTGTTAACCACAGCGCAAAATATCCGAAGATCGAAGTTAGCAAAGACAAAGAAACCTACACGGCTTTTGACTTTGTTGAGTTCCATATTGGAAGCCCAAATCAACGAATTGAGAAACTCCTTGAAGTAGGTTGGGTTCCCCGTGAGTTTACCCCTACCGGCAATCCTAAGCCGACCAACAAGGGCAAGCTCACCCCGTCTCTTCAAGAGTTCGTCGAGTCTTCTGGACTTGAGGAACCTAAACTCATCGCACAGTGGATTGAAACCAATTCTCGTGCAAACATGATTAACACATGGATGGAGGCTTACAATGATGACACTGGTTGTATCCACGGCAGTCTATGGATTGCTAACACTTTGCGCTATCGTCACTCTAATCCCAACACTGCTAATATCCCTGCTGTGCGCCTCAACGATAGAGATGAGCCCTTACTTAAGGAACAGGGGGCCTACACATACGAGGCTCGTGACCTGTGGGGTGTCCGCTCTGCTGATCGGCGCTTGGTTGGTGTTGACGCTAAGGGCATTCAGCTCCGCGTCCTAGCACACTATCTCAATAACCCTAAATTTACGGAGGCTGTCCTTGAAGGCGACCCACACTCTTACAACCAAGAAGTTGGAGGATTTAGAACTCGACCTATTGCAAAAACTTTCATATATGCTTTCCTCTTGGGAGCAGGAGACGCAAAAGTCGGGGAGATCATTGGCGGCTCGACAAGAGACGGCAGAGAGATTAAGAAACGATTTGTCGCTAACTTTCCGGGACTGTCTGATCTACTCGATGACCTTGAACGACAGGTGGAACGAACTGGCCGCATTAGACTTTGCGACGGGACTCCCCTCGCAGTTGAGCACCCACATACAAGACTTGGGTATCTCCTTCAAGGGGATGAAAGCCGCATAATGAAGAAAGCCGCTATACTCACAGCGGAACAAATCCATCGACGCAAACTTGATGTCATTAAAGTAGGAGACATACACGATGAATGGCAATCAGACGTATTCAAAGACCACGTTGAAGAACTCACTGACGATGTTTACCCGGAGAGCTTCGGCGCTAGCGGCAAGTTCTTTGACTACCGCCTTCCTATTCAATGCGATAGTAAAGTAGGTTTGACATGGGCTCAAACACATTGATCTACAGGTTTGTCTACTCAGATGGCTCTAAAATGGATAAAGGGTTCAGCTCTAAGAAACAAGTTGCAGACTTTGCACACGGAGAAGGAGATCACCTTGTAAGATTTTTTAGGGTTGACCGAAAATGAAATTTAGTCTAGTAAGTGATATGCACCTTGACCACCCCCAACTTAAAACTCCCTACGAGCTTTTAGAAAAGAATGTAGTGGTTGCAGGGGACTGTGGTAATGGTCTTATAGGTCTTAAATGGCTTAATAAGCTAAGGAGAAAAGGTCACGATGTATTCGCTGTAGACGGAAACCACGAGCACTATAGCAATCTCAGATCAGGGAGAGAATGGATTGAAACCGAAAATTCCTTTGCGAAAGAAAACCCTCACGACAATGAAATAGAAGGAGTTCCAATTGTCTTAAAGAACGGTTGGTACACTGTTCCTGTCGAAAGTCACTGGCTCAGGTACATGAACGATGGTCGTTATGGGGCTTTGTCAGCAGTGACAGTTAACAGTCTGGCTAAAGGTCACGCTAGGTTTATTGGCGAAAGACTTGCTTTGTGGCGTAACCGAGGTAAAAGAGGCATCGTTGTAACACACACGGCCCCTTGCCAAGAAACTCTTGACCCTCGTTTCGAAGGGGAATATAGTAATTATTACTACTATAATCCTTATATGCGAGAGCTAATGCAAGAATTTTCTGAGCAAATTCACGTTTGGTGTCACGGCCACACTCACGCTCCTCAAGATAAAGTTGTGGAAAATGTGAGGGTTGTGTGTAACCCTAGGGGGTATCCTAGAGAAAATCCTAATTGGAAACCGATAACAATCGAAATTAACACTTGACAAACACCAATAAAATTGGTATAATGCTGGTATAGGGTATAGGGCCCTATAAATTGTAATAAATATATAAGAGTATAAATAGTAATAATATGAGTGATAATCGTACTACTGAAGTAATTCGCGGCAAGAGTTCGTTTGCTAAAATCCTTGGTGATCCTGTACTTAACTACACTGGTGACGGTAAGGAGTGGAAGATGGACCTTGAGATTACTGACGACACCAAGAAGGAGCTTAAGGCTCTCGGTATCGACAACAAGATCAAGACTAAAGATAACTACCTTGACGGTCGTCCGTTCCTTACGTTCCGCCAGCGAGAGCTTCGGCCCAACGGTGAGCCTAATCGTCCGATCACTGTCGTAGATGCTGCTGGTAATAAGTGGCCTGAAGACGAACTGATTGGTAATGGCTCTACGGTAGACGTAAAGTTTACTGTCGTTGACTACGGCAAGGGCAAGCCTAAGGGCATGTACATTTCTGATGTTCGTGTTCTTGACCTTGTACCTTACAACAAGACAGCCTTTGAGCCTCTTGATAAGAACGACGAGTTCTACGAGGAAGCTACCAAGGCTGAAGAACGAAAGCAACGAGATGTTACTGCTCTGCGTGGCACCCAAGCGCAAGACCCGGACCTCTCGAATACTCCTAGCGAAGACGACGAAATCCCTTTTGAATGAGGAATGGATACCAAGTCTAAGCTATCCTGACATTTTAGTCAGTAGCTCAGGCCGGGTAAAACTACCAGATCGTGAAGCAAGTATGCCGAACGGTGGAACAAGAAAGTACGTAACTAAGCCTACTTATGGTTATAAAACTAAATCTTGTAAAACTGCTAAGCATATGTATATGAATATTAGTAATAGATTTTATGGTAATCTTAAAGTCCATCAACTAGTATGCGAAGCTTTCCATGGTCCTCGTCCATTCCTGACAGCGGTAGTAATTCACAAAGATGAAAACGGGACCAATAACAATAAAGACAACCTAAAATGGGGTACTCAAAAAGAAAATTTGAACGCTCCGGGCTTTATTGAATATTGTAAATCTCGTACAGGGGACAATAGTCCCGTTGCAAAAGGAAGACTTAATGATTAATCTTCGAAACGACAGCGGCACTGCTTTCTAATAGGTAACATCTAGTCGTCTCTCGTCCGTGGCTTACGGCAGCGCGGTCGAAGTATCAGCCCTTCTTTGGGTTACTGTCGTCCATTTTAATTGTGAGTAGTAAGCATAGTAGCGATGCCCGACTTAGTAGTTCGGAGAGCCGGGTGCAATTCCCGGACTACCGCCACAAGGACACTAATGAAAAAGATACGCATATCTTTCACAAGACTTTCTACGGTAACTGAAACCGGCAAAGCGGATATTGAGGTAAACGACCCGACCGACGCTGAAGAGATCGAGAAAGCAATTTCCTCCAACGCCTTTAAGGCTTTTATCATTGACAAACGAGAATATATTGATCCCGAGTGGGATTGGGAAGTAACAGATGGCTGAGCTTAAAACACTTCCAGAAGACATACTTGGGCTATTCGACCCTAACGTAACGCACGAACCGGACGAAGAGAACCTTGACTGGATTGCTGATAATCTAAAGGACATTCTTCGCACTCGGCTAAAGGAACGGGAAAAGGTAGACAACCCTCTTCGCTTCTCGTCTCTAGGTCGCCCCGACCGTCAGATTTGGTACACTGCCAACTCAAAAGGTGGAAAGGAAGACCTCAACGCAAAGACGTACTTTAAGTTTCTGTACGGCGATGTAATTGAATTACTTGTCCTTTTCCTTGCCAAAGAGTCGGGCCACAAGGTCGAACGGTTGCAAGAGGAGATCGAAGTTGATGGAGTTCTTGGACACATTGACGCCGTTATTGACGATGTTGTGGTTGATGTTAAGTCAGCTTCGCCATACGGATACAAGAAGTTCAAAGAGAACGCTGTCCTAGACGACGATCCGTTTGGGTACGTCCAGCAACTAGCAGGGTACTCCACGGTTCTTAACCCCGGCGGTCACGCAGCTTGGGTGGCTTTTGATAAGGTACACGGCGATATTTGCGTCAGTAATCTATCATCATCCATCATCGCCGACCACGACCCGGCCAAGCGTATTGCTGAACTGAAAGAGGTAATCGACCAAGCTGAACCTCCTAAGAGGTGCTACCCTGACAAACCTGAAGGTAAGTCCGGTAATCGTGTACTGGCTATCGGTTGCTCGTACTGCCCGTTCAAGAACGAGTGTTGGAACGGCCTTCGCACTTTTCTTTACTCAAATGGTCCGAAGCACTTTACTCACGTAGAGGTTGAGCCCAAGGTTTACGAGGTTAAAAACGATAGGGAGCCAGACGCTGAAGTTCAGGAGTAAGTTTGAAAAGAAGATTTGGAACAATGCTAAGAAGTCTAAGAGAAAAATTGAATATGAACCTCAAGACTCTCATCTTTCCTATACTCTTTCTCGTAAGTATATCCCGGACTTCCGACTACCGAACGGCATTCTTGTCGAGGCAAAGGGACGATTTACTTCCCAAGACCGAACAAAGATGCTCCGTGTCCAATTGGAAAACCCCGGACTAGACATTCGCCTTTTGTTTCAAAGGGCTAACAACCGACTAACTAAATCTCCTAACAGTCTCATGTACTGGCAATGGGCAGAGCGTCATGGCTTTGAATGGGCTGAAGGGGAGACAATACCAGCACAATGGTGGAAAGAATGAGGCAGTGTACTTCGTGTTTTCAAACACTCCCTTTGCACTGCTTTTATACAAACTCTAATGCGCCGGACGGGCGAAGATCAAAATGTAAAGAATGCCAGAGAGTCGTCTCGTCAGCGTATAAAAAGAAAAGAAGGGCCTTAGCCAATAAAGGACTTCTACCTCCGTTTAAAAATGAAGACAAAGTATCTCGAACCGAGTACTCTCTTCGAAAGTTATACGGAATCTCACTAGAGCAGTACGACAAAATGAGAGAAGATCAAAACTATTGTTGCGCTGTATGTTTAAAGCACGAAACCTCTCAAAAGAAAAGGCTTTCAGTAGATCACTCCCATACAACAGGAGAGATTAGAGGTCTTTTGTGCGAAAATTGTAATCTAAGTTTAATAGCTCAAAGAGAAGACCCTGACATCTTTTTAAGAGCTGCCGACTATTTGAAGAAAGGTTCTGGAATTTATGTACCGGAAAAATAAACGTGGCTAACCCTAAGATACTTACTCTAGATATAGAATGGAGGCCCACAGTCGCGTTGGTATGGAGCCCTTGGAAAGTAAACGTCGGCCCAGATCAAGTGCTTGAGCATGGCGGGCTCCTTTGTGTCGGCGCTAAGTGGCTAGGTAAAAAGAAAGTCCATCTGTTCTCTGAGTGGAAGCACGGACGAAAAGGAATGGTTGAGGCCATTCATGCCATGCTTTCGGAGTGCGATGCGGTAATCACCTACAACGGTGACAAGTTCGACCTTCCTAAGCTGCACGGTGAGTTCCTTCTTCAAGGGCTGGCCCCGCCTCCTCCTCTTACGTCTATCGACCTTTACAAGTCAGTACGTAAGCTTGGGTTCTTTATGAACCGCCTTGGATTTATTGGACCGTTCCTTGGGCTGTCTAACAAGCTTGAGCACGAAGGTATCAACCTGTGGAAGAAAGTAGAGGCTGGTGATCGTGATGCACAGCGTCGTATGGCTGACTATTGTAAGCAAGACGTAAAGCTGACCGAAGACCTTTACAGCAAAATTCTTCCTTACATTAAGAACCACCCTTACCTCGGCGACACAGACCCGCATCACTGTGGCTCATGCGGAAGCGAGAAATTGCAAAAGAGAGGGTTCCGACGGACACGTTGTTTCACTATTCAGCGTATCCAGTGTACTGATTGCGGTTCGTGGCAGAGCGGGGCTCGAAAGAAAGTTAATTAAAGTGGATGACGAACTGAAGAAAGCTATTTGTGATAGGCTGGAAGGTTGGGAGCTTGTAGACTTTCTTCAAGTCCCAATCGAAGAAATCCTAGACCTACTAGAAGAACGCGTAGAAGAGAACATAGAAGACGTTCTCGATTTTTGTAACCTTAGAAACGATAACAATAATAACAATGACTAAAGACAACGACAACAATAGTGCCCTTTACTTTTGGATCGGAGCTGATGCTGATGACGTTAATGAACTCACAAAAGAAGAGTTCGCGCAAAAGGCCCAGCAAGAAGCGGACGAGGCTAAAGAAAGTGGGCAGCTCGAACTGCCCCTCGGCCCTTGCCCTGTCTGTGGGGACGAAGATGGCGAGTGCTAATCCCCTAGACGTACAAGAAGGCGGTGGCCACTATAAGGATTACAAGATACAGCCAGTAGAATTTGCTATGGCTAACAATCTTGATCTTTGTCAGGCTAACATTGTCAAGTACACCGTTCGATTTCGAGATAAAGGCGGTCTGGAAGACCTAAAGAAAGCCCGCCACTATCTTGAGCTACTTGCTAATTTTGAGTATAATGAAAGTGTATAATCGTGACCAAGGGCATGAAAGCCTACGAAGCGAAGCAGAGGCGACGGCTAAGGCGGCGTAACCACATAGCGCGGGACTTACAGAAGCCTGAGTTTAGGCAAAGAAAAAGGGATGGCAAGCCTAAGAACTCGTGCCCTCCCGAGATTGATGAATGGGATGATGAAGATGAGAGAGAAGATGCGTACCAGTTTTGGGATGAATGGGATGACGAGTTTGACTATTGGGATGAACACATAAATGACTAACCCGTATGCGCCGTTCCCGGACGCTTATTCCTCTTTTATTTACAAAAGCCGTTACGCTCGATGGCTTGAGGATGAGGGTCGCCGAGAGAATTGGGACGAGACTGTTAATCGTCTTGTAGAGTATTATTATGAGCAAGCCGATAAGAAAAACGGGACCAGTCTCCCTACAGGCGAACTGTATAACGCTATCTACAACCTAGAAGTTATGCCGTCTATGAGGGCTCTTATGACTGCTGGGCCTGCTCTTGATCGTTGCCACGTCCCGGCTTACAACTGTGCCTACCTTCCAGTGGACAGCCCTCGCTCCTTTGACGAAGCCATGTATATCCTTATGTGTGGTACTGGAGTTGGCTATAGCGTAGAGAATAAATATGTCGAACAGCTCCCGAAAATCTCCGAAGAGTTCGAAGAGTCGGACACTATCGTTACAGTTAGAGATAGCAAAGAGGGATGGGCCAAAGCTTTCAGGGAAATCGTATCCCTACTCATTGCAGGTCAAGTACCCAAATGGGACGTCTCAGGTGTTCGCCCTTCAGGAGCAAGACTTAAAACCTTTGGAGGACGCGCTTCAGGGCCAGAGCCCTTGGAGGATTTGTTCCGCTTTTCAGTTGATCTCTTTAAGAGGGCGGCTGGAAGACGCTTAACCTCTATTGAGTGTCACGACCTTATGTGTAAGGTAGCAGACATTGTTGTAGTAGGCGGTGTACGTCGCTCTGCTATGATTAGTCTGTTTGACGTGACTGACGACCGTATGAACAAAAGCAAGCACGGCGCTTGGTGGGAAGCTAACGGTATTCGTCGATTGGCCAACAACTCAGCGGTGTACGAACATCGTCGCCCGGATATTGGCTTCTTTATGGACAGATGGAAAGAACTGTATGACTCCAAATCAGGAGAGCCCGGACTCTTCAGTCGGTACGCTTGCCAAGCAATTGCTGGACGAAATGGACGCCGCGATGATTCCTTTGCTTTCGGGACAAACCCTTGCAGTGAGATTATCTTGCGACCATTCCAGTTTTGCAACCTTACCGAAATTGTTGTCCGATCTAGCGATACAATGGATGGGCTCAAAAGAAAGGCTCGCGTTGCGGCAATACTCGGAACGATACAGTCGTCTTTCACGGACTTCAAGTACCTCCGAAAGAAATGGCGAGACACTTGCGAAGAAGAACGACTCCTCGGAGTAAGTCTTACTGGTGTCTGTGACAACCTAGATGTTCTTACAAAGGAAAATCTAAATGAGCTCCGTGACATTGTGGTGGAAACGAACAAGGAATGGGCTGCTCGACTTGGCATCAACGCCTCGACGGCTACTACTTGCGTTAAGCCCTCAGGAACTGTTTCTCAGCTTGTTGGCGCTGCCTCTGGTCTTCACGCTCGCCATTCTGATCGTTATCTCAGAACGGTAAGGGGTGACAACAAAGACCCTCTGACACAATTCCTAATTGACCAAGGAGTTTACAATGAGCCTGATGCGATGGCTCCGAACAATACTACTGTCTTCTACTTTCCAGTGGAAGGGCCGAAGGGGTCCTATACTCGGGAAAAGGAAACAGCTCTCGACGCACTCAATCGGTGGGAACTCCTCCAAGACGAGTGGTGCGAACATAAACCGTCATGTACTGTAAATGTTCGTGAAGACGAGTGGATGGAGGTAGGCGCTTGGGTCTACGAAAAGTTTGATAAGGTATCTGGTATCTCGTTCCTTCCGTATGACGGGGGTACGTACAAACAGGCACCATATCAAGAACTTAGCAAAGAAGAGTTCGACAAGTGGGTAGCGGAACATCCGACTCCGAAGATCGACTGGACCAAGCTAAGTAAATTTGAAAAAGAAGATAACACAACAGGAAGTCAAGAATTAGCTTGTTCATCCGGCGGATGTGATATTACTGATATTATTGGAGTTAAACCATAATGATGGAATTTTTTAAGCGTACTCACACGTACACCAACCTTAACCTTGGGTTCATTATCCTTGGTGCTGTAGCTGTTGGCGCAATCCTCTTTTAATAGAGATGATGGCAGACCAACAGAAAATTCTACAGAACGGTCTTTATTGTACTGAAGATAAAGACGCACGAGAGATGATTGAGCGAGTTAACAAGTTCAACATCAACCATATTGGATCGCCTGTAAAGCTCGATGTAATCCCTTACGAAAAGGGTGACGAGTTTGTGGACAATCCCCATTACAAGTTCAGGTTCCTGTTCCCTAGCCGAGAGGTTATGCGGGCTTTCTGGACCGAGTAGTGGTCACGTACTAAAAGACCCCAGAGTACCTTAGTTGGCGCTCTGGGGTTTTCTTTTATTTACTTCTATCTCTAATAACAATTGAAGTATCTTTTACTTCTTCTCGTAATCGTTGCATCTCATTGATTAGATCACGCATTGCACCAACTACCTTTTCCATTTGATCTTTGTTTGTCCTTAGTTGCTCGGACATCATAAGCATAGAGTAGTTGTCTTGGAGCACTCCTGACGTTATCAAGGTCTCGCTACTAGAGGCTTTCCCTTCCGATGCGTCCTTTTTCCCCTTCCAAACTCCCGCAAATATAGAGCCAACAAACAAGCCTGCCCCTACCACAAAGGGGATGTATTCAGCAAAATCCATGTCTAATTACGTCCTTTGAGGTATAAGTTTTATAGGCTTTCTCCTGTTAGCTTCCAACCAATCTTCAGAGGCCGACTTAGCAGAATAGCAATCGGCAATGAACAACCAGAAGTAAGTAATGGTGCCAGTGTTAGGGGGGCCTTGTGAGAACCCTACGATCAAGTGCATGATAAAGAATGCCGAGATCGCGCTGGTCACTATACGAATGGTAGGTGTCTTTCTCCACAGCCCGTTGATTGTAAGAGCAGTTCCTCGCAACAACGCCACTAGGACAAGACACATACCTATGGTGAATGGGGCGTATCCTCCTAGCCAATCGAAGGCGTCGAGAAGACCCGTAAAGAGGGGGGCTGTCGCTGGATGGACAAACATCTCTGGGTAAAAGAGGATCATTAAACCCCACGTAAAAGCCCACCCGGACATACCCCATTCGATAGCCCGAGCTTTAAAGTGCTGTTTAAGGGATTGAATGATAACCATGGTATTAGTAGATGCCGTCTAAGTATTCAGGCTTCTTGCTCTTTCCGACAGGAGCGTCAGACGAGACGCCCTTGTACTTCTCAAAAGTACGCAAACCACCAAGACCAAGAATACCGAGCAGAACAGTAGTCAGCAAAGAATTATCTAGTTCTGGAAACTGGCCACCGTAGCCATAGGTAACTCGGGCAATCCAAGAAGCGACAGGCTGAAAGATAGCAGCGTAAGCAAGCCCAGCAGCGCCCACCCAACCAACAGCAGGACGCCAACCTGCAACAAAAATACTTTTATGTTGAGCTTCCACTTTGTTAACTTCGATCTGACCCATGTTGGCTTCGTGAAACCGCTCATTGGCCTTGTCTTTAAGTTCTTCAAGCTTAAACTCCAACTCTCTCTTTTTATCCTTGTCAACGACTGCCTTGCCGATGATTTCACCAGCAGTGTCGATCAAGTCTCCTATAATGGGAATAGCCATAGTTGTTATACAACCTTTCCTTTGTACCCGCCCTTTAACAGAGCACTTTGAAATTTCTCAGCGTAACCAGCAATAAGTGATGCTTTGTCCATGATGTTGACAGTCCGACGAGCTTGCTCAAACTGTTCCTTTGTTCCGATAGGATTAGGAAGATAGGCTGAAAGCGGCTTAGGCCCGAACCATCCCTTTTCCAACCCCCGATCAAGAACCTTGGCAGACAACTCAGTCTCAAGGGCCTTGTCAGGATTGAGAATAAGAGCACCACCAAGTCCAAACTCCTCATCTACTTTTCGATAGTTAGTCTCCCAAGTGAGCTGGACATCTCCTCGCCCGTACCAAGGATAATAGCGAAGGTTCTTTTTTCGCCAGTTGTCAGAAGCGTTTAGCCCCTCTCGAACTGGTTGCATCCTTTGTGCTGTCTCGTGAAAAGACGTAGCAAGCTTATAGGCAGCATGGCTAACAGCGTTGCCCGTAGAGACAAACACTTCTAGCTTCTTTTCAATACCTGCTACTTGCTTGTGAGTAAGCTTACCTCCCGCAAACAACGGCCTGATCTCATCAAAGAAGATAGCCGGATAGCGTAGTGACTTGTGCTCAGAGCTGGTGTCTACATTGGCCGGGGCCTCGGGCATTCCGCCCGAAGCTTTCTTGGCCTCCGTGAGCAACTCAAGAAGCTCAATAAGAACCTCCATCTGTGCATCAGTTAACTCCACGGTTCTTTTCCTCCGCAATAATAGTTCTTAACGTATTGTAGTGCCCCATGTACGTGGGATAAATAGTCCCAAATATCTCGTTAGGGCACCACATTCCTTTTCTTAATAGACGCCGTACTTTGGCTCTAGTATCCATCGTTGTTGTTATACCTCAATGCCTGCGGCTGCTGCAAGAGCTTCAATGTAATCGGCTGTTGCAATATTGCCGTCGCTTCTATTCTGCCTACGGGCTTCTTCAAGAGTTACCCCGCTGTGGTACATGGCCATAGCATCAGTCCAGTTGCCTGCGGCCTTGTAGTTCTCAGCAAGGATGAACAACCCTAGGTCAACGTTCTGTTCAGGAGACAAGTCCTTTACCCGTTTACCATACCTAGCCTGTGCAGTCTTGTCGTGGAACGCATCTACAACTTGCATCGGCCCATAAGCAGTCCTTCCCTTGCCCGCATTAGCACGAGCCTTAGGATTAAACTTGCCCTCGTGGCCTGCAAGAGTTAGTGCCACTTCTACAGGAATGCCAGTCTTTTGGGCAATACGTTCGACAGCCTTGAATACCGGACTATCCCCGTACTTAGCACGAAGATTATCGGGAGACTCGACTGTCACCTTTTGACCACTTGCTCCCCGAGTAACTACGTTCCCTTGAGGGTCTACAGCGTTACCTTCCGAGTCCAGAATAGCAGGAATATCAAAGTCAAAACCTTGCTGGCGAATGCTGTCCCTGAAGCTTTCGATAGACTTCAGAACATTAGCCGGAGTAGCCTTGCTTTCTTTTTCCTGCTTGCTCAACTCTTCTTGGACCTTGCGAGGCACACGACCTTGCGAGTACCACAGAGCCAGTTCCTTTTTGTTCAAGCCTTGCGGAGTGCCCTCGTCAATGCTGGCAGTCTCTACAAGAAATCCTTGAGCGTTGTTAAGAGCCGACGCCGTGGCACGAGCCTCAGCAGGAGCTTCAGGAACAGCAGCACGCGACTGGCGAATACCAAGCTTAGTGTCCATGGGGTCGCCAACAGCGCCACGCGAGGCAGGGCTTTGTTCCCATGCTCTACGGTTAAACTGGACTTCCCATTTCAACGTCTTATCGTTATAGACAACAGAGTGGAAACCAAAAGTCTTATCCTTTTGACGAAGCCCGTTAAGAACGTTAGCCATACCGGCACGAGCGCCAAGACCGATAGCCTGAGCATACTCTTGGTCAACACCGTCTGCGGCTCCGTTAGCAAGACGTACAAGCACTCGGCTCGACGCACCGCCAAGAGACGTAGAAGCGTTAACTAGCGCACGAAGATCAGCAGCCGGGCTCAACTCACCAGCAGCAACCGCAACCTCGGCCATACCATTAAGATAAGCATCGGCTTCAGCGTAGTCGCCCTTGTCAAGCTGAACTCGCAACTCTTTCACCACACCGTTTACAGTCTTAAAGATTTTGGAAGCCTGCTGCGGGGTAATGTCGAGCTGCTGTAGGGTCTTGTTGCCCATAAGAATGCTAGCAATCTCAGCAACTTGCAACATACCGGAGTTACGCTCCATAATGTCGTACATATTGAAGTTGTTCAACTGGCCGATCTCCGAAGCAAGACGCTCACGGGTTTCGGGGCTGGACGTTTCAATCAGTACGTCAGTAAGCTGCATAGAAATGCCAAGGTTCTTCATAGCCGAGATAAACGGATATGCTTGCATCATACCAAGACCAAGACGATCTTGCAACTTGCTAAGCAATTCAGACGTACGCTTATCCCTGTTCTCGATAGGAGTAAGGATAGTGTTGGTGTACGACTCTTCAAACTGGCCCACGATCTTGTCTGCCAGCTCAGGGCTGCCTGCCGGATGGGCGAGAATTTCAGCTCGCATTTGCTCTTTGACAATTTGCATCTGGGTGTTCATCTCGTCCATAGCAATGCCGAATTTCTCTTCCAGAGCAGGGTTAGCCCCCGCCTCAGGCATCATGCCAATGATCTTGTTCACCGACTCAATGTACGGAGACATACGGGTATAGAACTGCTGAGTGAACACAGAACGCATAGAGTCAGCAGCTTGCCGGTTGTTGCGTTCAATCTCACGGTCAGTCAAGTCACCCCGAGCCTTCTGGATTTCAAGGTCAGTCTTGATGGCTTCCATTTGCTGCTCTTGCTGGATAGCTTCCCAGCCCTTAGCAATGATCGCCTGATCTTCAAGACCGGCAGCAGCAGGCCCAAGGATTTCCATACCCTTTTCCCGGGCCTTAGTGATAAACTCCCGACGACCCTTTTCATTGGCATTGTAGTCGTCGATATTCTTTCCGAGGTAGCGGAACAGATGGCTCTTTACGCCTGCCTTATCCATAACAGCAAGAAGAACGTCAGGGTCTACGTCAGGGAACCTAGCACGAGCTTCCTGAAGAATACGGTCAACGTGTGCCCGTTGTGCGGTAGCTGGAAGGGCCCCCTGAGAGACAGCAGTCTGTGTGTTCTGATACGCTTCTGCATCGCCCGCAACAGCCTGAGCAATCTCATTTACTGTCTCTTGTGAAACAGCACCAGAGTTGACAGCACCTTCAACAATAGCTCCCGCAGGGTCAAGAGTGCCCGCAGGACCAGAGCCCCCGGCCCCTTCTGAGGCAAAGTTACCAGCAGGAGGAGTGGCGTTTACTAGTTCAAGGTAAGGATCGGTCGCCTGTACGTTACTTTCACTAGCATTAGCAGCAAGCAACTGATCGACAACAAAACCCCTAGACTCTTGTTCACGAGCTTGCTTTGCCGCTTCAGCGTCCTCTTTTTTCTTTCGAGCACGTTCTTTCATGTCGTCCGAGAACTGAGAGACGCCTTGCGACAGTGTGTTAAGGATAGGTACTAGAGGGCTAGGACCGACTTCCAGAACGGGAGCAGGTACGATACCTTCGGCATCCGGCAATTGAACACTAAAGTTTGCCATAGTTGTTATTCACTTTCCTTTAAGGTTTCATCCTCGATCAGAGGAACCATTTCATCAATAAAGCCCGAGTTGCGAACGTCTTGTTCCCAATTCTTCTTAAGGGCGTTGTACATATCCACGTCTTCCACTTCACGGGCTCGCTGCCTGATCTTGACTTGGACATGCGGAGGATAAAGAGACATAAGAGCCGCAGCCTTTTGCATGTTCTCTTCCCGAGTGTCAGGACGAGTAAATGCTTGCTGCCTCCAATTCGACAGCTTAGTAGCTGCCTCCTTAATCATCTCTGTATCGTCTGCTCCATTGAAGTAGAACGACAGCTTATCTTCCGTACCCGGCGTAAACGTCATAGCAAGGAAGAATGCCGACGACTCCGGCAAATCAGAGTCCACCAGCGCTCCGCTACGTGAGTAATACTCGTTGTAACGGTGAGCAATGTAAGCCCTGTGAGCCCCACGGAACGAAGCGACTTCATCAGCCAGCTTCAACCACGAGTCCTTTGCAAGAGGCCCTGCCTCAGCTCCGAGTATTTCGTAAGCCGAATATTCAAGAGCATTGTACAAGGACGGGAACGTAGACCCGAGCTTACCACCAGTAGCGCCGAGGAACATCTCAGCTACAGACTTTTCCCCATACTCGCCCGTGCCGAACAAGTCACGGACCACATTAACGATAAGGTCGCCTGAAGCAATACGCTCACCGATCTTAACGTCTGCACCAGTAGTGAGGTAGGCGATACCGTCGTAAAAACCACGAGCGATCCACCCATCTACTTCGTCCATCTCAACTGGACTGCCCTTTTGCTTCTCGTAAAGCTCCTTAATCATCAACCCGCCGGGGATGGCCGCTGAGCCACCCATGATAAGGTTCATGGCAAAGAGACGAGCTTTCTGTTGCGGGGTGAACCGCTTACCGAGAAGAGCGTCCATCATACGGAACGAATAGGCCCAGAACTGTGTAGGAACCGAAGCCAAGCCGTGCTGGAAACCAGCCGAGGTTTGAGACATCATGTTAAACGAGTAATCGTCAGTCAACAGAGCGAACTCTTCCTTGAACTTAGACGACCCAACCTTAACACCACGTTCCTTTAGCTCTCCCCACGCAATGCGAGAAGACACAGACCTGTTAAGCTGTTCAGCAAGATAGAAGAACATGCGGCCCTTTTCCGACACCCCATCATACACAGACGAGGCCCCGAAGATACGGTTAGCACCGAACTCCTTAATCATAGCAAGGTTGTGTCCCGAGACTTCATAAAGCCCCGTGTCACGGAGATACCTAGCGTACTCTTTGAACTCAGCCGGACTATCGAAACCACCCGCCATATACTTCTTCTTTGCAAGAGTATCAAGCACAGTGTCGTCATATCCACTCATAGCGTAGACCTTCAACGCCTCTGCTGTCCTGAACCCCCGGAGGCCGTACTTCGGGCTCATTGCCGAAGCCGATGCCATAGTGGAAGTCTGAATGAACAACTGGCCAATGTTAAAGAAGCCAAGGTTAGCATCAAAGGCTAGCGTACGCATGAACTGGATAGGGTTGCGTTCTTGTAGGTTCAGCATCCCCCGACGAGCAGCAGCACGAAGACTATCGTCAGCAGCATCACCAAGGACAGCCTCAGAAGCCATACCCCAACGGATACGAGCCCTCTTTTCAAACTCCGTTTCAAAGTTCATCAGACGAACGATAGCAGACTGTTCCTGTCCGATCTTGGCAGCAATATCTTCGGGTACGTCCCGACGAACCTTTGCCTTGGCCAAACCATACAGCGTATCTGTCTCACCTACGAAGTCAAGGTCAAGGTACGGAGCATAGGTGTTCTTGAACCTAGCAGCTACGTTTTCCTTGTATCCTCTGAACCCGTACACACGAGCGGCTTCGTTGATCGTAGAGTTAAGCGTTTCCCACGGATCGATGGTTGCAGCAAACGATCCAGTCGTATCTTGAAGGTGGTCGCCTTTTGTACCGTAGTACATCTGGCCTGTAGTCTTGTAGTACGAGTCGATCTCCAACTCTTCAGGATCAATGAACCTCAAAGCCTCAGGGTCTTTGCCAAAGTAAGCCTTAGGCGACTTACCGTTCTCAACTACCTCGAAGTCAAAGTCCTTACTGATCTTGCGAGTCTCAACCATTTCAAGAAACTCTTCACCAGACGGATAACCGTCACGGTTCTTAAAGACAGTCTCAAAAGCAAGCGGGTTACGCTCACCTTCTTTGTACAGCCTCAGAGCTTCGTTCATGTCCGTTGCCCAAGCCTTCATCTCATTGAGGTTCTTGCCTGCGACAAACGTACGAGGGCTAATCAGGTTTCCGTCTACATCTTGCATAGCCTGTTTGATGTAGTGCGAAGCGTCATACGCACGAGAACCACCTTGACTGTAGTTAAGCTGCATACGGCGAAGGGGGCGACTCTTAAGGTCACTCTTCTTTACCATAGTGTGCAACGCATACCGACCATCGGGCATCTCGAACGGACGATCAAGCTTCAGCATGACGTACCCTTCATCCACGAGGTCTTTAAGCTCTACGCCGTTTGGATCAAGCCACCGTTCGTTACTGGCATCCCAGACGTTGTTCTTGTGTCCGGTTGGCCAGTTCTTCGGGTTAGGGTTAATGACGCCATCAATGTCAACGTCACGACCGCCAAGACGAATGTTGTGAGACTCGAAGCCTTGGTTAGACTTGCGAATGTACACAGCATCGTTACGCACCGTCCACGTCACGTCAGACATAAGACGATAAGCCGAATAGGCGTCTTGCATAGCCGGAGTAGGAAGCTGGTTATCAGGATGGGCTCGCTGATACAGTTCAGCAAACTCTTCCGGGTTGTACCACTTAGCTTCGTTCTGGCCTTTCATAATTGTCTGAGTAAGAACTCGACGATCTTGGCGAGGAAGACCTTTTACGTGGTCCTTTAGGATTTGCTCCGATTGCTTGAGGAAACGGTTAGCCGAGTTACCAGCAACCACACCCTTTGCAACAGCCGTCCTGTCAGCAATACGGGCCGAGGACCTTATCCAAGGGAACCAAGCCGAGGGGGTCTTAAGCTCACTGGTGATAAAGCCGTCAACAGGTACGGTGACTTCCATACGGGCGAACCACTGACCAGACTCAGGGTCTTTGAATGTTTCACCCTGTCTCGCAAATTTATCAAGCAAACCATCAGCAAAATCTTTACGAGCATAACCGCCGCCTTCTTTCTTTCCGAGAGTGACCTCGACAGTATAGACATTTGCCCCGTCTTCGTTGACGTAAGGGCTCTTTCCGAAGTCACGGCTCTTGCCCGAGTTCAGATTGGTTTCAACAAACTTGATGTCTTTGATGTGTTTGCCATACGTGTCTTCAAGCAATTGCTTCTCAGTAACTTGAAACGCTGCAAGAATATCGTCAGGGTTGTCGAACTGGTTGACCGAGATAAGGTCAGGCATAATGTCCCGCAACTCACGAGCAGCTTGCAAACGCGAAGCTACGTCCGTGCCGAGGCTTACGCCTGTGCTAGTCGGATCAAAGAACTTGGTAGACAGTTCAGTAGTCAACTCTTCAGAGCCGATACCCGTAGCTGCCTTAGCTGCATCAGGACCGTTTTCAATAGCAGTGGTTACTGCCTTGGTTGTCTGGATTGTAGCTGCCCTACGAGCACCCATCGAAGATAAAGACTTGCCGACCCGGCCTACAGCAGTAGCGCCAAGAAGAGTAGCGTCAATGATACCAAAGACGTTGTTTACCGTGCGAAGGCTGTTGTCTTCTTGCGGAGCAATCAACATCTGGCCAAGTTCCATACGACGAGTAGGATCATCCATCAGCCAGTCCGCATTGTCACGGATAGCTTGCATGAACTCACCGTCCTTTGCCAGCGTACGAGCAAACTCTTCCGGGGACAAGTCCCACAGAGACTCTCGCTGATCTTGGAGGTTATTACCGGCCATGATGAACTTCATAAGCGAAGGTGTTTCGTTGGTAATCCCAGCGTCATTGGTAATACCCGATGCCGAGAAAAGATCGAACGTAGGGATCGCACGGATGATACCGTTAAAGAAACCACGAACCCAACCGGAGTCTTCATATTCAGCTTCAAGTTCTTCCAATCGCTGAGATGCAACAAGCACCTTAGCCATGTGGTCTTGGATACGCTTCTCTGCACCCCCGCGAGGGCCTTCTTCCCCTTCACGAGCAAAGAACTGGTCAGCCACAAGCAAAGCCTCGTGGTTGTCGTCATTGGTCATGTAGGTTCTGATCTTGTCGATAGCTTCTAGTTCTACCGCAAGCTGAGCTGCATCTTCGTTGTTCTTTTCAACAACATCGTTGTACACTTGGTCAATGAAGTCCAGAGTGTTCTCGTTTACAGACGAAGTACGAGCCTCTACTTCAAGGTCTTTCCTAAGGGTATCAACATACGTCAAAGCATCGAGCGACCTGTTAGCGGCCACACGAAGACGAGCGTTATATTCCTGTTCACCGTCTAGGAGTTCACGAGCCGCTACAAGATTGGCTTCGTTCATCATAGTTATTTCATTGTCAAGCTTAGGGTCAGCAAGAGCAATGGCGAGTAGCGAGGCTGCAATAGGGCGACGCTCACCGGGAACCCGGCTTTTATATTTGTCTTCAAACAGCTCTGTTCCAAACTTTTGCTCGGCAATAGCCGTTTGCGTAACCATCTCTTCCTCTGAGTCATCAAAGGGATTGAAAGCCGCTTGTGCTGGAACATTGCTCGCAGGAGTGCCTACGGTCTCGATAGCACCAGCTTCGGGTACATCGGTTCCGGGGTTCTCTACGAGATCGCTGTTAATCAGGTCTTCATCCATTTCCACTGTTTCCACTACCGCCGCCTCCACCGCCGAAGGCATTAAAACCTCCTGCGCCTTGGAACACTTGCATACCTAGTGAGCTAATAGCGCTCCAAGTTTGAGACGAGCTAGAACGTATGTTTGCTTGACTTGCGTAGTAACCCGCAAGATTTGACAATTTCTGGTTTGTATCGAGGAACGATAAGTTTCGGTTCAACTGGCTTTGAATAGAGCCAAGAGCGCCTAGAGCCACCGAACTCCTTTCTGCTCCTGAGTTAGCCGCTGTTTGGAGCATGGCCCCTTGAGCTACTCGGGCTTGCCGAATGGCGTTTACTCGTTCGCGGGCTGATCGGTTGTTAGCGAGTTGCCGTTCGTACTTATACTGCTCCCGCATATCCTTGCGAGCCTTGCCTGCTTGAACGGCAGACATGACTGTAGCACCGGCAGTAACGGCAGCGCCTACGGCAGCAACTATAGGTACAGCGGGCATCTTAGTTTAGTTCCTTTCTATATTCAAGGACTTCAATAGGATAGGCCGAGTCTACAAACGTGCTGTTCATAACACGACCTGTCTCTTTGAAACCAAGGAACTTGTTGTACCGAGCATGGGTGTCGTTTTCTCCCCAAGTGTACAGTTCCTTGATCCCCTTTTCCTTGAACGCCTCATCAATAGTGTGGCTGATTTTCTGAGCAGCTTTAAGATCGTCAAGCGTCGGTTCTGGATTGTACAGTTCTGAGTGGATAACATAGCGCCCCTCCCAGACGTGGCAAACCACGATCCCTTCCGGGCCTTCGTAAAGAAGGTTAAGGTTGGGTATTCCCGACATAAGCAACTGACCAACCAAGGAGTTCGAAATTCTTTCCTCTCTCGCTTGTGCCGTACCTGAATTGAATTGACTTGCCACTGCCTCTTACCTTATTTTTAGTAGTCACTACATCGAATGCAGTGTTATCTGCTGTTGAATTGTTAGGGCGCCTGCGTTCTCGGTAGACTTCTACTTCAGTAGACCACCTGTTAGACGCCAACGAATTGGCCCAGTCCCACTTGGCTCTCATCCTGCACGAGCTGTCTTCAGCTTGCTTAAAGTGACAAAAGACATAAATAGGCTGTTTGTCTCTCATGGCATCGCCCATGATCTCGTAACCAGTTTCAACAAACGAGTCGTATTCGTAACCAGTTCCGTTCCACGAAGACCAATCTACAAAGTTTGTATCCGAAGTCGTAGCAATTGCTTGGCTACCGTCGTGAAGATCGACAAGATATTGTACAGAAGACGGAACATACGAAGACAATACGTTAGCAATAACCACTGGCTCACTTGCATTGGTAGTTACCGGATTGCCCAAAGAGTCGATAACATTCTCTGTAGTTGTAGAGAACGACTCCCCGATGTTGTTGTAAATGCCGCTAACCTTTGGACGATCATCCTGTGTAGCGAACTCCCAAAGAAAGAACGCTTGCAAGGTCACGTCAAAGAGTAAGACTTTATTGTACCGATAGTAATAGCTGGATGCTATACCATCTGAGAACAACCACATTACCGTGTTATTTCTAGGATCGAAACAAGACTTGACGTATTGTCGTTGAGTTTCTGGTATCTCGTTAATAATGGATTGAATAGTCTGTTCAGACACACTAGTATTCCCGAACTTGCCGGGGATAGGCCCGAACTGTCCGCTAGCTTGCTGCATAGCGTCAATACCAATTTCACTCCACCAAAACAGCGTACCATCTACTTCTATCGCAGCCATTGGCGACTTAGTTCCAAGCGACGAGACTTTGCTTACTGCAATAGACACGCCTGAGAAACCTTCGTCACCGCCTGAGATGAACCACACCCCGTTCTGAGCGAACACAAGGACACCGTTAGCCATCGGAAGTATCCGACGGATGCGGTTAGCCTCGGGGATAGGAACAACACCACCGTCTGAAGCAATCAAATCTGAAATATCTTCAGAGGTAGGGTCAGCCTCTTGGTAACACATAGCAGCCTTTTTGATGCCTGTGCTATCTAGGATTTGACTGAAGTAAACAACACTGCCCGAACCGTACCAAGCTCTCCCGGAGAAGAACGATACTGCCTCTGGCCTGTGACGCTTAATGTCTGTTGGAATACCCGATACGCCAGAAACGCCTGACCTGTCGATCTTGAAAGCGTTCAGGATAAAGTGACCGTTAGGAGCCCTGTTGTTACCGCTGTACAGTTTATCAAGGACTTCAGGAAGGAAATCACCCGCCTTCACATTATCGTCTGGGTTGTCTGCTTCTGCTCGGGCTACCCACCATTGCTTGTTGTTGCCGGGGTAGCGGCCAGTCTGGTTCTTAAACAGAGCAATAGGGCTTGTAGAAGGGCTAGACCTAGAGTACGAAGTGCGCTGCCCAAACGGGCGGTCGATTACTTGACGCGAAGAAAGAACGTAATCTTCATACGCTGTCTGATTAAAAGCCGAAGTCCCTTGAGTACCATACAACCAGCCTTGGTTCAGGAGATTGTAGTGGTGTTCTTTGCTTAGGGTTACGGGCTCTTCGTCATTAGCAAGACCGTCATCAAGACCGTCAAAATCACGAATAAGAATGTTAAGGCTATTAACTTCAATATCATCGGCGTCTATATCGTAAGTGACAACCAGAGGTTCGGTGTACTGGCTGACAATGAAAAGGTATCCTTTGCCTGAAGCAAACTGGAAAAGCTCTTTACTAGCAGAGGTATCACTGCGACCAGCAATTATATAATCGTTAAGATCAATTTCAAACGACTTAAGAGAGTCAGCCGATACGTTAGTCGACATGTCAAAGAACTTAATCGTAAGTCCTTTTTGAACGACAAGGAAGTTAGTGTCAGGCTGTTCTGCTACGGCTTTCCAGACGTACTCTGTACTCGACCGGTTAAATCCCGGAACAACAAAGTTGGGTGTCTTAGTGTTTGCAAGGTAGTTAATACCAAGTCGACGAGTGCGACTACCCTTTCTTGAAAGAACTGTATTCAGCTCGTCGTAAGAAGTATCTTCAGGATACGTCAAAGGACTGGCCTCTGAGACCAGCCCCTTAACAAATGTTCTGTAGAGTTTATTAGTAGTGGCTCTCGCCATATTTTTTAGTCCGTTTTATCTACGATCTTACTCTTTTCCCGAGGTACGGGCTTCGGATTATTGGTAAAGTACCGATCTAGGGCTGCTTTTGCTTTCTTGAAGTTTGTATATTTACACGTACAAATATCAGGAGCAACACCGCCATTCAACATTTTAATCTCGAACAACCGTCCATCGACCACTCCAATCCTGAACTTGCTTCCCTTAGGGGACTCGTAGACAACTTCAAGATGGGGGTTAAGGTCACGGTTTAGCATAGTTTGATCCTTTGAATATTTCTCCACGTTCCTTCTTATCTCGCCATTTGCGGTATTGAAGGTGGACACGGCCTTTACGCGACTTCTGTTCTTCTTTCTGGTTGGCCATTTGCTTGATCGTTATGAAACAAGTGCTTTTGGACTCAGACAAAAGAAGGGGAAACAAGTCAGCGTCAATTGAGGGAATAAAGTCGTCTTCCATTACAAACGGTTCGAGCATCTCACCCCAGCCGAAAGTCTTAGAAGCCTGTAGAGTAGAGTCGTAAAGCTGGTTGTATCCGTCTGTAACTAGATACTTGTCATTTAGTATCGTGTAGTACCGAGGACGCTGATTTCGCTTTACATAATAAGTTACGCCCGAAGAGGCGTCTGTAACAGCTTTAACATCACTGGACGATCCACTGTATTGTAAAACACGCTTTACAAACTCTTCTTGCGGCATGAAGTCCAGATCGTAATACTTACCGTCTTTACTGTCTAGATATTTAAGCCACGTAATAGAAACAAGGTTATCGGGAAGCTTAAGGTAGTTAGGCTGGTTTAGATCACCTAGTCCTTCCAGCTTAATGAACCCGATCTTGTCTGGGATTTCAATGGTAGAAAACAGGTAGTCATACGTTTCTTTTACAATCTCTGCTACTTGCTGAGACTCAATAGTATCGTTGATGCTGTTAACTTCATCCGAGTCCATGGCTGAAAGAATGTTTTGAACCATAGACAACAATGTCATCTTAGCCATAGTTTGTTATCCCGCAGTGAACTTGCACGTAAGAAACGCTTTAACTGCGTTAGTAGACGCTCCGTTTGTTTCGATTTTAAGAACTTGACCCTCAGTAAATGTGTACGTGGGTGAAAGGTTCTTTGTCAGTTTAACTCCATCACCGCTACCGGCAACAGGAAGTGAAATGGACTGACCCAAAAGAATGCCATCCCTGTAAAGAGACAGCTCAGAGTCAGAACCAGAAAGAGCCCCGCTAAGGACTAGAAAAACATTAGTCAGTACAGAGTTTCGAGCGACCCTGAAATAAACGCTTGATCCTGTGGTCGATACATCGTCAATCAACCCGTTCAAATCGTAGCTGTTAAGATTAGAGACAGTCCCAAGAGGGTTCTGCCAAGAGCCGCTACCAGCCCCGTCAGCGACATACACTTCGCCGGAGCTTGCAGTAGAAGCACCTTTCGGTTCGTGCAAGTCTGATCCTGTTAGCGAACTATGTTGTGCCATAAGTGCTCCGAATAGAAAAGAGGGCTAGGGCTTGTCTTTCGACAGAGGCCCTAACCGGATTACCGATTAAACGGTGTAGTAGTTAACGATTAGCTTAACGCGACCGGCGGTGTAAGTACCAGTCGTGGTGACAGCGACGTTAAGGTCCTGTGCAGCACGAGTACCAATCTGAGCGCCGTCAGTACCAGCAGCGACACGGATACCATCCGCATCCACTACAGTACCGTCCTGTCCAAACGTACCAACCGTGTAGTTAGTACCGCCCGCCGGGGTTTCGAGAATAATGACCCGCTGGCCAGTAATCTGTACGCCCTGAGGCAGATAAGCGTCTAGGCCAGTAAAGCCGTCAGCAGTGCCGTCGTTGTTAAGGTCAGTCGAGAAGATGGTGCGAGCCGCGCCAGTCAGTTCAACTTCGAGAATGAGCTCCTGCTCCTTCGAGTTGCTCTGGGTAGAACCGGGGCGAGCTCCGCGCTTGCCCTGATCCGTACCATAGCGGACGAGTAGACCATCATCGTTTACCCAAGTTGCCATGTTATATTATCCCTTTTCTTTCAATTACCAAACGATGTCGGTCTGGCCGAGCACAGTGATAAGGTTCTCAGGACGATACAGAGCAGTGTCATAACGAGCAGTCGTTACATACTCTTCGCGCTGGCGATCCTTGTTGTACTCTGCGTCAACCTTCGGCATCTGACGCCATGCACCGATCCACGGAGCAATGTCCGCACCGGGCTGGACCGAGAAGAACAGGGCTGCGGTTGCGTCTGCACCCGAGGCCACGCTGTCGATGGTCTCAGAGAAACCGCTCGGCAGATAGTTCGACTCATAAACGTCAAAGCCGTAGATGTTACGCGTAAAGCGCATACCCGTGCCGACGCCTTCAGCAACGATGCCTTCCCACTTGGGGTTGTACGTTACGTCAAGGAAGCCAGCCTGCGTGTTGAAGTAATATTCAAACGCCGGATCAACAATGGCAATGAGATTGGTCAGAGGCACGTTTGCCTTCTGAAGCGAGTGACGAGCCTTAGCAAAGTCCTCAATACCGATAACACGCTGACTGTCAACAGTATCCGAACCAACCCAGCGGTGAGCACCGCCGTTAATCATGTTCAGGCTGCCAGCCGTCTGAGTGTTACCATTCGAGAAGCCGGGCTGACCAGTTTCAAGAATGTGAGCTTCCACATCGACCATGATTGCGCGCATCTGAGCGGGCAGGAACGCAGCTTCGAGACGAGCAGCATAGTGCAAGTCCTGACGAGCTTTGTTGGTGATGTAGGTAGCCGAGGCGAGGTATTCGTTAATCTGGAACTGGAACTCACCAGTGGCCATCGGCGTGTATTCAATCGCCGTGTCTTCGGTGTAGTCGTAAGCGTCCAGATCACCAATGCTCGGGATCGTTAGAGTATCGCCATCCGGGAAATCAATCCAGTTGACGTACTTGGTTGCATCAAGCGTATCTTTCAGCGACTCTTTAAGCTGGTTCGACCAGATTTCAGAACGGATGAGAAGATCACTATTAGCAGTAGTCATACCACTCATAGGTTAGGTCTCCATATTTTCAATTTGAGAGGTTATTCGTAGAACTTAGCGCCCTGTTCACGAGCGTCTTTCATAAGTTCACGTTGTACGTGCGGGGAGTAGTAAGCACGAGAGTCAGCTTTACGCAGTTCCTCGTAATACTTGAAGTTGCGACGATTAGCGTTGCGATTTAGTGCGGCAGTATTGACATCACCCGAGCTCGCATTAGGCGAAGAAAAGGACTTACTGTCCAATCCCACCGTGCGATAAAGAGCCTCAGGGCTTCGACCTGCCATATCCATCAGCCAACTTACGTCAACCTTCAGTTCAGCAGCCTTATCCTGTAGGGCCTTCTGGGCTTTTGCTCCACTTCCGTAGTGGTTCGCAAGCTTCTCAGACACAGAGTTTACATTGTCCGTAAACTTCTTTTGCGTGTCTCGCTCATTCATCATCTCCGCAATTTTAGCGGACAAGTCCTCTTTATTGTCGTCTTCATTCGGTCGTTGGCCAGCAGGGTCGGGTTCTTGGCCCCGTGGCTGTTCCTCACTATTAGACTTCTTACGGGCTTCCGCAAGGTCTTTTAGGACTTTGTTTTCGGCTTCAAGTCGCGCCTTCTCTGCTTTAGAAGTCTGGATAAAGCCATCAGCGTTTGCATAAGCTTTTGCCAGTTCATCAGGGTTGGCGTACTTTTTGCCTTCACCAACGAGGTCCTCAAAGGACAGGGTAATCTCGTTGTTGTTTTCGTTTTCTTCGATTGGGTCTTTCGAAAAAATATCAGCCATTTGGTATGGGCTCCAATGTGTTAGAGTTATTGACTTTCGACTTCTTCATAAGGAGTACTTGGTGAGAACACCCTTTCTGCGCCGATGTTTACACCGCCGGGGGCGGTGCTTTTAGTGATTTTAGCGAGTTTTGGATCAATCTGGATTTGGTACTCCGGGTTGACCCCGTCGCTAATAGTCACTTCTATGGGCGAGTCGCTTACTTTGTCAATGAAGTTCCTCGGGTTTTTCCGAAAGGACCTCTTATTTGATGTCAGGTTACGCCTGCTCATAATCTCTGTTACTCTTGTCTAACCAGCACAACGCTATAATAGTTTCAAAGGCTTCTTTTCGACCGTTAAGGTGCGCTTGCTTGTGAGACCAAGATGGAATATCATAATCCGAAGATTTTATATCGCCATCATTTCTAACTATATTATACACTATTTTGCACAATTTGTCAAGTGTATTTTTATCAGAAATTAATTGAGCCTTAAAAGCATCCACTTCTTCGGCCGGAATATCCTTTAGCCAGCGAGTGTCAAACTTGTAATTATCGTTATCCATAGTTACGGCTGCTGTCCTTGTGTTGAGCTGGGTTTAACGCCAGCCTTTGACTCTTGGTATCCCTGTACTGTAGCTGCTGCCTGATTAGGGTCCATGCCTGCTGTTTGTTTTTCAAGCATCGCCTGTTCCAGCGAACCTTGGACATCTTGCAACTCAGCCATCTCGTAAAGACGTACATTGTCTTGTACCAGATTGTAGTCTTCCAAACCGAGAAGGGTCTGGATAACCGTGGCCATCTTTTTACCAGAGATGTGGCTGTTGATGGTCGGGTCTTGCGCTAGCGGGCTGTTAGCGAACTGGACGATATTCTGCATGATGGTTGCGTTCTGGGCAAAGTGCCTTGCTCCCATCGGGCGAAGCTTACCCGTAGCTGTAAGGTCTTCCTTGGTAATCTTGCGGAAGATTTGAGCTTGGGTTTCATCATCCATGACACGGATAAGGTCTGACTCGTTGAGGTTTCGACGAGCAGTCATAAGCATGTCGTTCAGCAGAGGCTCAAGGAACATCTCTTCAAAGTAAGATACCTTGTTGATGAACACCTTGTTAGCGCCATTCTCTAGGACTTGGACTTCGAATGCAGTCTTTTCACCCGGAGTACGGAAACCGACAGCTTCCTTTGGAGCCCCGGCCATCTCTTCCATCTTACGCTCGTACATTTCGATCTGAGTGTCTGCGTTAAGGAAAGAGGCGTCAGGACGAAGGAATGTCACATCACCGTCTACGTCTGCATAGACACGCTGATCCGGCCCAAACTGGAAGTCTGAGACCTCACCCTTGATAAGAGGCATCGGGTGAACGTACATATCCCACGCATCGCTCTTGCAATTCTCAAGGTGGTCAATACGGTATTGCAAGCCGAGAAGGTTATCCAACGGGCCCATAGCGTAAAGGTTGTCTTGGCGCTGTCTCCAACCACAATGGCGAATAGCCGAGTGTCCCATCCAGTTCTCAAGAGGTTTCTTGCGAAGAACGTACGCCCGATCAACAACTGTAATCAGGTAGTTCTCATACAGCTTATCTTCTTCAACGTCATAGTAATCCCCGTAGAAATCAAGGACCTCAATGTAGTCGCTGTTGAAGTATTCCCAGAAACCCGTAAAGCCTGCGTACTGGAAGTGTGAGTTCTTCTTAAAGTCACCAGACGAGTAAGCAGAGAACCGCCTACGAACATCAAGAGACTTCTCAAACACTTCCTCCATGTACCCCAGCTCAGGACGAGTAGCGATCTCTTTCTTCAGAGTGCCAAGGGTCTTGAGTGATCGGATAATCTTAGGAGCGTTCTCGAACACCGCCGTAGTGGGATCGAACGTGATGTCCTCAGGGGCGATACGTTGCAACCTTGGGCCTACATAGCTGGGAACTTCTTCCCCTGTGTCTGGGTCAGGCTGATAAGATGCCTCAAACACTGGCATAGCAAAACAGTTACCGCAGTCAATGTAATCGAGTACAAGGCGACTTACCTCAGTACGGAACTTAGTTTGCCGAAGCTTGTTTTGCATGTACGCCTGAATGGTCTTACGCTTTTCCTTTGTAGCAGAGTCAGCGTCAGCACCTTCCCAAACGATACTCTTATCATTAGGAAACAGAGTTGCCATATAGTTGGCGTGGAGGTTGTCTCGGATTTGGCAAAGCTTAGGAATGTGGACTTTGTTTTTCCAAGGCAACGACGAATTAGATGTAGTTGTAGTGTTTGTAGCAAACAGATACTCTTGTACCTCTTGCTTAGACTCTAGCCAGTTCTCACGAAGAGTGTCCCACTCGGTCCACTTCATCGCAACGTCGGCTGCCATAGTTTCGGGGTCTACAAACTCCCGTAGATCAATAGTGCGGGCCAATGTTATTCTTCCTTATAGTCTTCTAGCATATTTGAGAAATAGGCCAGCATTAGCTGAATTGACTCAGGGTCGTTATCGGAAGCTGCACAATACATCTCTCCGCTTTCCCTGTCTACTCCTACGATTGCAACATTACTTAACCGATCAATGCAACCGATTAGCACGTTGTTAGGCTTCGTAGGTTCGCCTTCTTTCCATTCATCGTATTTATGAACGACAAGCCCAGAGTCGCCTAGATTTTCCAGCGGGATGCTGGCAATGGCTTCTTCGTTGTCATCTGGTTCATAAATTATCATCCAAGCCCTCCAAATTTAGGGTGAGGTATTACAGTAACGACATCTCTGTGATCTCGGTTAAAGTTGCCAACAGGCGGGACTGAGATTGAGACAGCCGCAGCAAGAGCATCGCTAACGTCATCGTGAGGAGGGTACTGAGCAACTAGCTCATCTTCCAACACCTGACAGTTGCCTGCTCGGTAGTGCCACATCGCCATGTTCTCGTAACGAGGCTCAAGAATAGCGGCGATACGTTCTTCCTTTGAACCCTGTCGAGCCGAGTGCTTCAACTCTTCAATAGACAGGCTAAGGCCGTAAGGTTTAATGTATCCGTCTTTGAGCTCTCGAACGATCATCTTCTGGCCTGCGGTAACTTCGGCCCCGAGTTTCTTAAACTGCCACTTAGCGTGGAGCATTCGAATGTTCTCGAAGATTTCAGATACTTTCTCTGTCTTGAACCTCTCAATATCAAGAACGTAGATGTTGTTGTCTTTATCCACGCCGATAACTACGATAGCTGTAAAGTCAGATCGTTTATTTGCGGTATAGGCAAAGTCGACAGACGCAAAGATGTTAAGCCGTTCTTTTTTGAAGTACCAATAGCCACCGGACTGTTTGAGATGTTCTTTTTCGTAGTACTGGAACTTGTCTCGGTTAATCCGCTGATCGCCGGGATCGTTTGGGTCGTTGTAATACTGTGCCCGGAACTGACGCTTGTCGAGGTACTTGGCTCTCTTCTTGGCAAGGATTTCAATGTTGAACCCAAACCATTTACCGTCTGATCGTTGCTGACGCGGCCAAAGGAACTCACCCACGCCCATGTTAGAGTCTTCAACTTGGCGTTCGAAAATCTTGTAAACAGGGGTCTTGTTGATAAGCTCCCCGTCTTTGTTGAAGATTTCCTCTTCCATCTCTTGCATGTCATTGTAGAGGTCCTTTGGGTGGTAACGAGTACCAACAACCCATTCCTCAGCTTCACCGCCTTCAATAGACGAAAGAAGCGAATACTGCGTACGAACCTTGTCACGACCTTCTTGTGTGTAGGCGTTCTCTTGGACAACAACGTCGTCTAGTACAGCGATGTCACAGTGAAGACCCGTAAGTGAAGTAGTCAAACCCCCGGTGAATACCGTAGGGTCTCGAATGCCTTCTTCTTTTCGCTTCGGGTGGTCAACAGCGATTTCAGTGTTGGTCCACTTTTCTCGTTTACCTTCTTCCTTTTCAATAAGCTCGGGCCAGTACCTGCGAACAATAGGGCTGGTCAAGATTTGCTTAATAAAGTAAAGCTGCTTTTCAGCAAGGTTACTAGTTGAAGAGATGTACAGGATACGAATGTCGGGGCGCTTGACAACCATCCAAGCGCACTTAAAAGCTACATATCTTGATTTACCGTGGTCTCGGGGTAACAGAGTGAGTTGATGCGAACCAGCCTCTTCCGAAGTAGTCCATCTGCACCACTCACTGTGTATGCCTCCGATGACTTGCCAAGGAGCGACAAGACGGATAAAGGTTTCTAAATCCGCCTCTGCCAACTCCCTGATTTCATCTTTTGTCATAATATTATGGCTTATACTTTATTCTGTTACCGTCTGTTGGGTCATACCAAATCTGCCCGCTTACAGCAGCCGCAGCAGTGGTTGGGATATTGATCGGCACAAGACGGTTGATTTCTGTTGTTCCACTTCCCTGTCCTTGTATTCGAATACCCTGATTAGTGACTGTAGGATTGGACGCCTGAATAACCGAAAGCGATCCGTTAGCGCCCCTTGTAATCCCGGCGTGTTGGTCCCACTTGACATCGACTTCAGCCGAATTTTGTGCTGACGGGCCTGTCGGAGTGGCTGGGTTAGGGACGTGCCTATCCTGTCTACAACCTGAAAGGTGTACGTCAACAGCATCCCACCAGAAGCCGTGGCTTGGAGGAAACACTACCATGATTTCATCAGTCGAAAGAACAGGGGTGTTAAGAGTGATACTATCCGATCCCCACGTATAGTCAGTAGTTACAGTAAGCGCAACACCGTTCTTATAGACGTACCGGACAACCCCGGCTGCTGTCGTAGTATCGAACGGCAACGTAAAGGTCGTTTGCCCAGCCGTAAGGTTTGCTCGTTTAGCGTCAAAGTAAACCTTATCACTGATTACCCGACAACCAATAAGAGACGACCCAGCATCACTGATTTCAAAGGCCTTGTGGCCGTGACACGGAATAACTGTAACACTTGTAATGGTAGAGCCATACTCTGATGCGTAAGGCGATGCAGTGTGTTCAGCGGTATTTACTTTGCACCACTTAGCCAAACCCGGTCCAACAACAACACCTTCTGCGGAGAAGCAAGTAAGGCCAATGTTGTCCGACTTGGGATTGCCTCCTTGAACAAACCAGTTACTAATAGTAGTTTTTTGAGGTCCCGGTCTAAAGTCTCCATTAGCAGTAACAGCAATACCCGGCTGAATGTTGATACCCGGCCATGTCGTTCCTGCGTCAAGGACAGTAATATTAGAAATGAGGTTGAAACCGCGGAAGCCCGCTCCTGACGCTTGGCCCGCTCCCGGACGCTTACCGTAGTTCGAAATGTGGATGCCGTCAAAATACGTAGGCCCTGACACAATGTCTGCGAGACCGTTAGGGCCTCTGATTTTCCAGTCGAGGCCGTCTGCACCGGTAGCGCGAGTTGTCAACCCACGGATTTTACCGTTGTAGGATTGCATGTGGTTGCCAAGGCCGTAAGACCCTACATGGTGAATGAAAGTGTCAAAAATCTCATAGTCTTGCATCACATGATCGAACGTAGTCGACGAACCAAGAAAGATACCATGATGAGAATTGTTAGACTCTCCGGCCCCTTGGATTTCAAGACCGCCTAGTCTTGCCCTGCCCCATTCAGAACAAAAGATTATTGAACTAATAGAGCCGCCAATGCGAGTGATCTTTGTTTTAGAACTGCCCTCTACCCCAACTAGTCCGATACGCTCGGTGAGCATAAGGCAAACTTCAATGTTGGACGACACTTGCCCAGAGCCCTCTGAAGTAGTCCAGTATTGAACTGTTTCAGACGAAGCAAACCTAAAGTTACCCGCAGGCACTCTGATTTCGCCGCCCCCAAGAAGAGCGAGGTAGTTGCGAGCTGCTCGGAAAGCAGGGGCGCTGTCAACAACACCTGTAGGGTCAGCTCCGAAGTCCGTCACCCAAACACCGAAGTCTTTAATCTTAGACAGCAAACCTCGGACAATAGCATTAGGATCGTCTATAGTCTTGATACCTACAAGCTCAGCACCGTCTTCCGAAGACAGGTCAGCCGAGTCTACCTTTAAGGCCAGTCCCGCGTTAACGTCTGCGATGTCCGCCTTTGCATTGAGCTGAATAAGAAAAGCCCCATCGACCACTGTTTCAAGGTCTTGGAGCCTAACGACGTCTGTGGGAATAGACGGCGCAGGCACATTAAGAAGCCTGTTACTGTCCATGTCAATGTTGCCAGTTACAGAGAGTGACCCGTCTCGGTAAAAGACTTTATCGAACTCATCTGCTACAATGTCGAAGTTGTCGTTGAGAGTAGGAACACCAGAGTTAATCTCGATGTTCGTTACGTTGTCGACAGTAACTTTAGTGCCCATAGTCTGTTAACGCTTCCTTTGTGCTTTTTTGTTTCGTTTGAACGAGCGGTTCTTAGCTTTACTTTGCATAGTAAGATTAGACGATTTGTTATCCCGTGGGTTGTTGTTCTTGTGGGCTACGTCTTTACCATCGCCCTTTCGAGCCTTACCCGCTTTAATCATCTTTCGCCGAGCCGCGTTACGAGCAGCCCGACGCTTCTTCTGTTTTGTGGTGCTGTTATACTTAGCTTGAGCACGTTGCCTAGCCTTCGTATTCTTTTGCGTTGTTTTCTTTTTAGCCATGCTGTTAATTACCGGTCCCCGGTGTTTTCTTTTTACGATAGTGGCGCATCTCAGCAGCCTTTACCTTTTTCTGGGCAGCAGACATAGAAGACCCATCCTTTTGCATGGTGGCCTTTACCTTGTTGTGGTATGCCGCTAGGTCTGGATTGCCACGGGCCTTGTTTGCTTTAGCTCTCATGGTTTCTTTACAACTTTCATCATACTGATACGAGCAGCGTCATCTTCTTCTTCTTTGGTCAGACGTGCTTCTTCTTTGAGTTTGCCTCGAACTTCTTCCTTTGATGGCCTACCTCGCGTTTTAAGCCCCTCTGAGGCCTTATCTCGGTCGACCCTAGTGAAGATAGCCTTGGCGGCGGAAATCGCTTCAGAAGGCTTCAGATCGCCACCTAGGGCTAAAAGACCCCTCAGGGCGTCTGTTGCTTCTTGTTCCAGCTTGGCATTTACTTCTTTATCCCATTCTTCCTTTGCCTCACGGAACCACTTGGCTTTCATAAACTCGTTCCAGTGGTCGTAGTTCTCAAGAAGACGACTAGCAGTTTTGTACCCTGTGGTGTCCATGTCCCGAACGTATTCCTTGCGGAAGTTAATCATTCCGTCAATGTCGTCGTGTAGACTGTACATCGGTTCAATGAGTCGTCGCTCAAGGGGCAGGCTTCGCTGGATGTCCCAGAACAGTTGGGCTGTGTAGCGAATGTTGTTAGCCGAGCGGAACTTAGGGTTAGGTGTGCGTTTAGCTATTTTAGACATTGTAACCTTGTATGAGTGTATCCTTTCACCATTATTATACACTATTTCTACGTTCTTGTCAAGTTATTTGTTAAATGACGCTAGACCTAAAATAAAAAGACAATGAAATCAATGCTTGTAAAAATTAACGCTTGACAAGTTGAGCACTTTATGGTATAATTACTTGTAAGGTACGAGGGTAGTAATACCCCTCCTATATCTCTTTTGTAATAGCATGGGGGACAAGGAGGCCGTAGGCCGACTAGGGGGTATCAGCTGTAAATAGATAATGTAATGTTTGTTGTAAGGGCAATTGTAGAGTAGTCACTCAAGGAGGGAGGGGCGACCTACGGGAGCCCTGTTCTCTTGTGTAAAGAGTAAATGGAGGCCCTTTGGTAAATCCCCGAGTGGTAGTCGTCAAGAATGCCAACTTTTCTCCGAGAAAATCTTAAGGCATGTATCCCTTTGAATAGAACCACCCCCCTATCCCCCCGGTACCCCCGTCAACTATTATCTATTCTATGGTATATCATCACATGTATTCCCCTAGTGTATTGCCTCACTAACACACATGTAACCTATAGGTGACTTAACCTCAGCATCACCCCGCAATACTGCTAATCATTCTCACTCTCACTCCCAAACCCTAGGTTTCTTGCTATTGATAATCACTATCGTCTATTTCCCCTTTGTCTCTCACTTGGCACACATCTTGCTACGCGCACCCGCGTTCATCATGTCCCGCGTACAACCATGTCAAGTATGCTTTACACTTGGTTACATTATATCATCTCGTTAAATTTATTTCACTCCATCGGGAACCATCCCCTTGCCTTTTGCGTTTACTCCGGTATGCCTGTGAGTAATTCCACTCACTAGCCTAACTTTGGAGTATTGAGAATGTCCAAGAATATCAATGGTTTCCGTCCCCTCGGGAATAATGCCTTCGCCGTAGTGGCCAATGGGCGGGAAATCGGGAGCGTTGCAAAGGGGACAGGCAAGCGGTGGCATCTGCTGTCTGCCGATTGCCTAGTGTCTGAATGCTTTGAACACACACCGAAACATGCCGAGTGCCTTGTGGTCCTAGGGGCCTGCTAATCTATCATCACAATCAATTGAAGGAACAAGACTAATGACTATCCAACAAGTGTCCGCCCGCACCTTCAAGAACGCGGTTATCTATCGGCTGTCTTGCGAAGATACTATTCGCCTAGACACTACGCCGGACCAAGTATTCCTAAGCGAAGGGCAGGCAAAGCAATGGATGACGGCCAACAATGTAAGGGACGCTAAGTGGCAAGGGTACACTACACTTCACTTGCCCAACATGCAGTACGTTAGAGACTGATCTATCATCGCCCCCTCCACCTTGGATTGACCCGCTAGGCTTCGCGCTTGGCGGGTTTTTCTTTGTCTCTGGTGTGCGATACAATGTATCATTTGCCCTTTCTGTGAAAGTTTCTTTCCTTTTATTTCAATGACTTATGAAATAATTCGCACACCTTGGGAACTTTCCTTTTCGCCGATCGTCTTCCCTACGTTGATTGATTGAATTTGCTTCGATTGGTTGACGTTACATATCAATCTTTAGGACATTCGCTGTCCGCCCGCTTTGGCGGGAGTTAAAGAGGAGTTAAGCTAATGGCAAGCCGTTCTGTACGGCGCGCTAGAGCGAATGAACGCAAGGCGGCTAAGGCCTATCGGCTAGCCTCCCGTGCAATTGCTCACAAGCGCCAAGAAAACCTAGCTATTGCCGCAAGTAACCGGCCGCCAACCCCGGCGGAGTTACAAGAATTGCGAGCTTGGCGCGGTGTTACGGATAGCACACAACATGTAGCTAATGCAGCTGCATCCAGTATGCGGGAGGCTTCCAACGTCAATCGCGCTGGCCGTGATATGTCCGACTTTGACAAGGCTCGCTTCAAGGCAAAAATTTCTCACAAGTATGGGAACCTTTCCTAAGCTTGTTGGTTGATACTGTATGGTCTAAGCCACCATTAACGGCTAACACATAGGCGGGGATTAGTACCGCCATGCTGTCACCCATCCCGATATGCTAGGGATGGGGCTAGAGTTAACGCGACACTCTGCGAAGCTGTCTCGCATTGACTAAGGCCGGACCCTAACGGGTTGCTGAGCGCGGGGAGTGCCTCTTACATGGGGCGTCGCTGGGAACCTATACGCGGAAGCTATAGGGACTGGCAATGGCGCTACTGTGGGACTATATTTGGCTGAAATAATCCCCTTAGTTTACCTTTCGTCTATCGACGTGGGGTTTACTAGTGAGCAATGAGGGCATGACCGTGATAATCTATCATTGTCCCTGTGCCGTGCCCTCTTTTCTCATTAGTAGTGGAGCATGTATCATGCTTGAATATTGGTTCGATGAACACAACGGCCAATGGGTCGTGGCACACAAGCAAACAGGAGCCTTTGTCTCCGCTCACAACTATGAATGGCAAGTCAAGGCACAATACGGCCAAGACATCTATCATAACGTCTTTTGTTGCGATCATTTTGAATTTGTGGAGGC
>CESC01169159.1_pt1 | contig 44610 bp, 44 predicted proteins | sample 531131 | NCBI WGS metagenome assembly CESC01 (sample SAMEA2621295, study PRJEB7988) | marine metagenome | biome: marine biome (ENVO:00000447); feature: mesopelagic zone (ENVO:00000213); material: "saline water (ENVO:00002010), including plankton (ENVO:xxxxxxxx)" | depth 800 m
CTATTTCCGTGAAAACGGAAATCTCATGAACCCAACTAAAACTGCTTCCGTAAAGACGGAAATCTCACATAAATAATAATGCTCCCCTACGGGGTACTTATAGCGAATAATGAAAACAATATTAAACAGACTTATAAATCACGAGCAACTCAATAAGGAAGAGGCGCGGGAGGTTTTGGTCAACATCTCTGAAGGAAAATACAACACCAGCCAGATCGCGGCTTTTATCACCGTGTATATGATGCGTAGCATTACGGTTGAAGAACTTGCCGGCTTTAGAGACGCACTCCTAGATTTATGTATCGCCGTTCCTTTTGAAGGTTATAACGCGATCGATCTATGCGGAACCGGTGGTGACGGCAAAAACACGTTCAACATTTCTACGCTTTCTTCTTTTGTAGCTGCAGGCGCAGGAATCAATGTGACCAAGCACGGAAACTACGGAGTTTCTTCGGTGAGTGGAAGCAGCAACGTTATGGAAAGCTTCGGAATAAAATTTACCAACGATGCCGACTTTTTAAAGCGCTGTCTGGATGAAGCCGGTATTTGCGTACTCCACGCGCCCCTCTTTCACCCGGCGATGAAAAATGTGGGACCTATTCGCCGCGAACTCGGCGTAAAAACCTTTTTCAATATGCTGGGCCCTATGGTAAATCCGGCATTTCCTGAGAATCAACTCGTGGGTGTTTTCAATCTGGAACTGGCTCGTTTATACGGGTATCTGTATCAGGATACTAAAAAGAATTTCACCATTTTACACAGTATCGATGGTTATGACGAAATTTCCCTTACCGGAAATACCAAAGCCATTCGCAACACCAGCGAGCGTATGTTAACAGCTGAAGATTTTGGAGTACACACAATCAAACAGGAAGACATTTATGGTGGGGACACGATCGAATCTTCTGCTGCGATCTTTAAAAAAGTGATCAGCGGTAAGGGTACCGAAGCGCAAAACAATGTAGTTTGCGCCAATGCAGGAATGGCCATTGCCACCGTTAAAAGCCTCGAGCCTAAAGCAGGTTTTGAACTTGCCAAAGAATCGCTTCTAAGCGGAAAAGGACTCGAACGCTTAAATAAACTCATAGCCTTAAGCAGCAAATAAGATGAATATTTTAGACAAAATAATCGCTGATAAATATAAAGAAGTAGCCTTACGCAAGCAGCTGATTCCGGTGAAGCAATTGGAGCAGTCGGTGCTTTTTGATCGTAAATCGCCTTCCCTTGCACAAGCCTTGAGCACAAGCGCTTCAGGGATCATCGCAGAGCATAAACGCCGGTCGCCCAGTAAAGCGACGATCAACCACAACCTCAACGTCCAAGATGTAGCTAGAGGTTACGAGCAAGCCGGGGTTTGTGGAATGAGTGTGCTTACCGATGGGAAATATTTTGGTGGCTCGCTAGACGACCTGTTGCTCGCCCGTGCTGCAGCGCAATTACCGCTGTTGCGTAAAGAATTTGTGGTCGACACCTATCAAATTCTGGAAGCGAAAGCCTATGGTGCCGATGTGATCTTGCTTATTGCAGCAGTGCTCACGCGGGAAGAGATCAAAAGCCTTTCAGAATTTGCAAAATCGCTTGGTCTTGATGTGCTTCTCGAAGTCCATAATCTGGAAGAATTGCAAAAATCGGTCATGCCGTCTTTAGATATGTTGGGCGTAAACAATCGCAACTTGAAAACTTTTAAAGTCAGCCTCGAAACCAGCAAAAGTCTTTCTGCTGAAATCCCGGATGACTTCGTAAAAGTTTCTGAAAGCGGAATCAGTTCGATCGAAGCGATCAAAGCTTTACAGCCGTATGGTTATAAGGGCTTTCTCATTGGCGAGAACTTTATGAAAACCGACGATCCCGGCGCCAGCGCAACCGAGTTCATCAAACAGCTTACTTAATAGTATAAATGCGAAACCTCCTTTTGTTCCAGAATAGGCTTTATAAAATGGGAAAGACAGCGCAGCGCCCATTTTATAAAATGGTTTCCATAACCGGCTAAGGTTATGGAAAATTCCTAACAAAAGGCGTCCTTTTCTTTGGTTCGTTTCTTTTGGACGAGCAAAAGAAATGAACAAAACAGAATAGAAAGTAATAATGCTTATGGTCAAAATAATCCATAATAGAAAAAATAATAGGCTAAGCCTTAAGGTTTGCGGCATGAAACACAACACGCTTGAAGTTGCGCAACTTGAGCCGGATTATTTGGGTTTTATTTTCTTTGAAAAAAGTAAGCGGAATTATGACAAAGCCCATATTGAAATCCTTCCGGAAGGCATCAAGAAAGTCGGTGTTTTTGTAGATGCAAGCATCGCATTTGTCGTCGATAAAATCAAGCAGTTTCAGTTTGATGTGATTCAGCTGCACGGAAGCGAAACTCCGAAATATTGTAAGACGCTTCAAACAGATTCAAAAGTTGAAGTTTGGAAAGTCTTCAGCATAAAAGACCACTTTGACTTTTCGGTTTTGGAAGCTTATGAAACTGTGGTCGATAAATTTTTATTTGACACCAAAGGCAAAGAAAAAGGCGGCAATGGCTATACCTTTGATTGGAGCGTGCTTCAAGACTATCCTTCGCAAAAGCCTTTTATCTTAAGTGGCGGTATAGGATTGGAAGAAATCCCAGCGGTAAACGAACTAAAAAAAACAAAACTTCCACTCTTCGGTATTGATGTCAACAGTAAATTTGAAGACAAACCGGGATTGAAAAATATAGACTTGTTAAAGTCTCTTGTAAACGAATTAAATAGATAGAGATTTCCGTCTGAGTTGAAATAAAAGAATACTGTGAATTAAAAGATTTCCGTCGTAGTTTATCCAGAGCGATAGCCGAAGGGCGGAAATATCAATATAGAATTATGAACTACAACGTAAATGAAAAAGGATATTATGGAGATTTTGGTGGTGCTTACATCCCAGAAATGTTATATCCTAATGTAGAAGAACTGCGTCAGAATTATATAAAAGTGATGCAGGAGCCGGATTTTCAAGAGGAATTTAAGGCGCTTTTAAAAGAATATGTGGGGCGTCCTACTCCACTCTATTATGCTAAGCGTTTTTCTGAAAAATACGGAACAAATGTTTATCTCAAACGCGAGGACCTGTGTCATACAGGAGCGCATAAAGTAAACAACACGATTGGCCAGATCTTGATGGCCAAGCGTTTGGGTAAAAACCGCATTATCGCCGAAACCGGTGCCGGTCAGCACGGAGTGGCCACGGCTACCGTATGTGCGTTGATGGGCTTAGAATGCATTGTGTACATGGGAGCGATAGACATCAAACGTCAGGCGCCTAACGTAGCCCGAATGAAAATGCTGGGCGCTACCGTAGTTCCCGCAGAATCCGGTAGCAAAACCTTAAAAGATGCGACCAATGAAGCCATTCGCGACTGGATCAACAATCCAACCGATACGCATTATATCATTGGTAGTGTGGTTGGGCCTCACCCCTATCCCGATATGGTGGCCCGTTTTCAAAGTGTGATCTCTGAAGAGGTTAAAAAGCAATTACTGGAGAAAGAAGGCAAAGAAAACCCCGATTATGTGGTGGCCTGTGTAGGAGGTGGCAGCAACGCAGCCGGGATTTATTATCATTACCTCGATACGCCAGAAGTTGGTATCATCGCTGTAGAAGCTGCCGGGAAAGGAATTCACTCCGGGGAAAGCGCCGCAACTTCGGCCTTGGGTAAAGAAGGGATCATTCACGGAAGCAAAACCCTGTTGATGCAAACCGATGACGGGCAGATCACCGAGCCGTATTCGATTTCTGCAGGTCTTGATTATCCCGGTGTTGGACCTATGCACGCGCATTTGTTTAGAAGCGGCCGTGGTGAGTTCATCAGCATCACCGATGCCGATGCGATGCAGGCCGGTCTTGAATTGTGTAAACTGGAAGGGATCATCCCCGCGATCGAATCGTCTCACGCTCTGGCCATTTTTGAAGAACGCAAGTTTAAAAAAGAGGATATCGTGGTCGTGAATTTGAGTGGTAGAGGAGATAAGGATCTAAGTACATTTATAGATTACTTCAAACTCGCTTAAGCGCGTTTGAATTTTTCATTTCCGCGAAGGCGGAAATCCCTTGAATGTAAGCACACATTTTAAATGGAAGAATTATTCTACATATATATTCTTACAAATAAAAACCACACAGTGCTTTACATTGGAGTTACCAGTGATTTAAAAAGAAGACTTAAACAGCATAAACAAAAGAGCAATAAAGGATTTACAAGAAAGTACAATGTTGAAAAACTCCTCTATTTTGAATCGAGCCCTTATGTCGAAAATGCCATTAAAAGAGAGAAACAGCTCAAAAAATGGAATAGAGCCTGGAAAGAAAATCTGATCAACGAAATGAATCCTGATTGGAACGATCTGAGTTGGATGCTAGACGAATGAGGTTTCTGTAGAATACAACATATTTAAAACTTGACTTGGATTTGAAAGATTTCCGCTGAGCATATAATTGGAATTAGAATTAGACTGGAAAGATTTCCGCTGAGCACAACGTAATTAAAACTTGAATTGAATTGGAGAGATTTCCGCCTAAAGTTTATCCTGAGCGAGAGTCGAAGGACGGAAATGACTAAACATATTATTATGAACAGAATAAATACGAAATTAGAAGAAGGTAAAAAGTTGCTTTCTATATACTTCACCGCGGGTTATCCTAAACTGGAAGACACCACAACAGTTATTGAAAAGCTGGTGGAAGCCGGGGTAGATATGATCGAGATCGGTTTACCGTTTAGCGATCCCTTAGCAGATGGGCCCACGATTCAGGAGAGTTCTACAGCTGCCCTAAAAAACGGAATGACCACTGCAAAGCTCTTTGATCAGATCAAAGACATTAGGAAAACCGTTGATATTCCGTTGATCGTGATGGGGTATTTTAATCCGATGCTTCAGTATGGTGTTGAAAAATTCTGCGCCACCTGCGCCGAAATAGGCATAGACGGACTCATCATGCCAGATCTTCCGCTTGCGGAATATGAAGAACACTATCAAGCTACTTTTGAAAAATACGGTCTTAAGATGATCTTTTTGATCACGCCTCAAACTTCAGATGAGCGCATCAGACAGATCGATGCAGCAAGTGATGGTTTTATCTATATGGTGAGTAGCGCGAGTACTACAGGTAAAACTTCGGGCTTCAGCAGTGTGCAAACCGATTATTTTGAGCGCATCGCTGCTTTAAATCTGAAAAATCCACAGATCGTAGGTTTTGGTATTAAAGACGAAGAAACCTTTAAGGCCGCAACGCAAACTGCGCAAGGTGCCATTATAGGTTCGGCTTTTATCAAAACACTTACCGAAAAGGGTATTGAGGGCATTTCTGGCTTTATTAAAAGCATAAGACCCTAAGTCTTAACCCGCTTTTAGCAAGTTCTTATCAATAATTAACAGCTGTGCTTCTTATCTTGAGGTCAACAAAAAAAGAGAACTATTATGGATAAGAAATTTGAACGAACAGTAGACCAGAAAGACAGCGACCCTACAAGTAGCCTTGGAGATCGTAAAAAGAACACCAATAAAGTGGACATTGATGAAAAAACCATCAAAGACCAGCAAAACAAGCACTAAATGCTTGGGCTAACCATCAAAAACTAAAAAAGCCGATACTTAACGTATCGGCTTTTTTAGTGCGCTATTTTGCATCGCTGCCCACCAGATTGTAGGTAGGATCTTCGATAATATTCACATCAATGATCGCCTCGGCATTCTTCAGCAAACGGCGACAATCGGGGCTCAAATGTCGTAAATATACGGTCTTACCCAGTTTATGATAACGGCTGGTCACCACGTTCAAAGCTTCGATAGCCGACATATCTGCTACCCGGCTTTCTTTAAAATCGATGATGATCTTGTTGGGATCGTTCAGGATATCAAACTTCTCTGTAAAATTGGTGGTCGAAGCAAAGAATAACGGTCCGTAGATCTCATAATGTTTGGTTCCTTCATCGTCTACATATTTTCTAGCTCGAATGCGTTTAGCACTTTCCCAGGCAAAAAACAAGGCAGAAAGAATCACACCAACTAATACTGCCAGTGCAAGGTTGTGCAAGATAACGGTGATAGCTGCTACGATGATCACCAAGAAAATATCTTTTTTAGGTACTTTATTGAAAATACGCAGCGTGGCCCACTCAAAGGTTCCTACAGCAACCATAATCATTACCCCAACGAGTGCTGCCATCGGAACTTTCTCAATAACCGGTGCACCGAACAACACAATAATAAGAATGGTAAATGCAGCGATAATCCCAGATAAACGCGCTCTGGATCCCGCTGAAAGATTCACCAAGGTTTGTGCAATCATCGGGCAACCTCCCATTCCGAAGAAAAATCCGTTGAGCAGGTTAGAACTTCCTTGAGCGATACACTCCCGGTTTCCGTCTCCTTTGGTTTGTGTGATCTCATCGACAAGATTCAAGGTAAGCAAACCTTCAGTAAGTCCTACTGCCGCCATCACCATAGAATACGGTGCGATCACTTTTAAAGTTTCGTAAGAAATAGGAATTTCAGGAATATGGAACGGAGGAAAACCACCACTTACCGAAGCGATATCTTTAACCGTTTTGGTATCAATTCCGAAGAAATACACCAACGCAAAAACCACAATTATAGCAACCAACGAAGATGGAACCGCTTTTGTCAACTTCGGAAGAAAAATCACGATCAATACTGTAAGTGCAGCCAGACCTGCCATAATTAATAAAGGTGTACCGGTTAACCACGCTACTTCCCCATTTATTATGGTTTTAAATTGCTTGATCTGCGACATAAAGATCACAATAGCCAGACCGTTTACAAACCCAAACATCACCGGATGCGGCACCAGACGAATAAACTTCCCCAGTTTAAAGAGTCCGATCAATACCTGGATGACTCCAGCAAGTGCTACAGCCGCCAAAACATATTCTAAACCGTGGGAATTCATCAACGCGATCAGGGTGATCACGGTGGCTCCTGCTCCTCCCGAGATCATCCCAGGACGGCCACCAAAAATCGCGGTCACTAAGCCTGCAATAAAAGAAGCATATAAACCCATCAAAGGAGGAAGACCAGCTAGAATCGCAAAAGAAAGCGATTCAGGAATCATGGTCATCGCAACCGTAAGACCGGCTAGAATTTCAGTTTTGTAATTGACCTTTTGAGTTAAATCAAATAAGTTAAATACTTTTTTCATGAAGTAGTTTTGTGCAAAAAGCGTGTGTTTTTTATTGGGGTAAACAGTCAAAAAAATCAAGAATCGCACTTGAAATGCCCTGTTATTTAGCAGGTTAAAACCCAGCTCAATTCGGCTGCAAAAATAGCCTTTTTAATGAGAAGGGCAAGCATATCACGGCAGGATACGCCTGTAATGGTTAGAGTTTACCAATCAAGCGGTTACGCAAAGGATTTCGCCAATACAAGACATTTCAGAAGCCGTTAAACTTATATTAATCTGGTACTGCTGCAGATCGCTGGCTCGCTAAAGTCTTATTTTCGTATAAAATCACAAACTATGAAAATATACCTCTATATTTTAGCCGGTCTCGTTTTGTTCACCGGTTGCAAAAATGATAAATCAGTTTCTGAAGATAAACAGGAAGAACTCGCCGATAATGGTCCGGTAACTGTGGAAACGACTGTGGGACCTTTAGAACTCCCTGCTCCTTTTGCTTCAGAATCGGTTACTAAACAAAGTAAGGTAGTTGCCTGGCCTGCCGGAAAAACACCGGTTGCTGCCGAAGGTTTTAAAGTAGAACGCTTTGCCGACTCCTTAAAGCATCCCCGATGGACCTATGTTGCACCTAACAATGATATTTTTGTTGCCGAATCAAACACAAGAGACAGCGCCAATAGAATTACCTTGTTACGAGACACAAATGCTGACGGAGCTATCGACGAACGCTATATTTTTAAAGAAGACCTCAACCAAAATTTTGGAATGCTGGTTTTAGACGGTTCGTTTTACATTGCAAACACCGATGGCTTGTACCGTTTCCCATACACCGAAGGACAAACCAAGTTAGAAGGTGAAGGCGAGAAAATCGTTGAACTTTCAGCGAGTGGTTACAACAACCACTGGACGCGAAATATCATCACTAATGAAGCGGGAGATAAAATCTATATCTCGGTAGGATCTGCCAGTAATGTGGGAGAACAAGGAATGGAAAAAGAAGAACGCCGCGCCAATATTCTTGAAGTGAATCCTGACGGTAGCGGAGAGATCATTTATGCTTCCGGACTTAGAAATCCTGTAGGAATGGATTGGAATCCGGTGACCGGTGATCTTTGGACGGCTGTAAATGAGCGTGATGAATTAGGCAACAACTTGGTTCCCGATTATGCTACTAGCGTTAAAAAAGGCGGCTGGTACGGGTGGCCGTACAGCTATTACGGGCAGATTAATGATCCGCGATGGGAAGACGATCCGCATCAGGATTTAGTAGATCAAGCCCTCATTCCTGATGTTCCTTTAGGACCGCACACCGCTTCTTTAGGCTTTACGTTTTACACTGCAGATCAATTCCCGGAAATGTATCAAAACGGAGCATTTGTAGGACAACACGGGTCTTGGAACCGCGAACCTTTTTCTGGCTATAAAGTAGTTTTTATTCCATTTGAAAATGGAATTCCCAAAGAACCTGTTGACTTTTTAACCGGGTTTATTCCTGATGAAAACGGAAACGAAGTTTATGGTCGCCCGGTGGCAACCACAGTTGCTCCCGATGGTTCCTTATTAGTAAATGATGATGACGGCGGAGTGATCTGGCGTGTTTCTGCAGAATAAACTAACCCATATAAAACTTCTTGGCATTTAGTCCTTCGGCGGTGCCAAGCAGTGGGTATATGTTTTAGTATTTTTGAAGTTCATTAGAATTTCCATCCTCGATTAGCGAGTACTTTATGAAAAATATTCTTTTAGGTCTGTTGTTGTTTTCCGGATGTGCATTTGCGCAAGAGAAAACAGCAACAGACTCTGTTTTTGTACGCAACACCTTAGGTGAAGTTATCATCACCTCCACGCCTATTCAAGACAAATTGCAACGTATTCCTGCGGCGGTAAATAGCATTACGGCTGAAGATTTTCAGCGTGGTGACCAACTTTCCATCGCTAATGAGCTCAATAAAAACCCGGGAATTCAAATGCAGCAAGGTGCGCTCAACACCAGTCGCATCAGCATCAGAGGCCTAGGAGCGCGTAGTCAATATTCCACAAATCGCGTAAAGGCCTATATTGAAGGTATTCCCTTGACTACCGGAGAAGGAGAAACTACCTTAGAAGATATAGACCTCAACCTGATCGAACGTATGGAGATTATCAAAGGCCCCGCGAGCAGCAGCTACGGAGCCGGATTGGGTGGCGCGATCAATATTTCAGTAATCAAACCAAAACCAGAAAATAGCAGGATTAGGTTGAATGGGATCGCAGGTGCTTACGGTCTTTTTAAAAGCGGAATCACTGCAATGCTTGGTAATCGTGAAACCGGCGGATTTGTAAGTTATAATCATCTCGAGAAAGATGGCTTTAGAGCCAACAGCAATTACAACCGAAACACGCTTACCGCTTATGCCAAAACACAACTTAACGAAGTGAGTTCGCTTTCTTTCTTCGGAAATTATACGCGTTTAAAAGCATTCATCCCAAGTTCTGTAAATGCTGAAACCTTGCAAAACAGTCCCGAGGATGCCGCATTCACTTGGGGGCAAGCCCAAGGTTATGAATCTTACGACAAAGCTTTAGCCGGGCTTGCTTATAAATGGGACATCAATGCCAACAATAGCTGGCAAACCAGTGTTTTCGCCAATTACCGTGATGGGTATGAACCCCGGCCTTTTGATATTCTTGATGAAGATTCTTTTGCGTTTGGTATTCGAAGCAGTTTAAATTCGCAGTTTTCGCTATTCAATATTCCCGGAAAAAGCAGTATTGGAGTCGAATATTTTGATGAGCATTATCAAGCGCAACTCTTTGAGAATTTATATGAAGAAAACAACGGTAACGGAAGTCTGCAAGGCAATCGCTTTAGCAATCAAGAACAAGATCGCAAATACTTAAATCTTTTCGCACAATTAAGTCTACAGCTTACGCCAAAGTTTAAAGCGGATTTAGGACTGAATTACAACCACAGCAGATACCGTCTGGACGATCACCTTAACGAAAGTAATGTCGATAACAGCGGCGTGTACACCTATCCCAGAATCTTTTTACCACAAGCCGGCCTGAGTTACGAGGTGGCTAAGGATAAATTTATCTATGCCTCGATAAGTCGTGGCTTTTCTTTACCCACAGTTGCCGAAACGCTGACTCCCGAAGGCGCTATAAATCCTGAAATCAAACCTGAGATCGGTTTCAACTATGAATTGGGATTGAAAGCACAATGGCTGGATCATAGACTCTACACAGAGCTCGCTTTGTACACGGTACAAGTTAATGATCTCCTTGTTGCCGAACGCGTGGGTAATGATCAATACGTGGGTCGCAATGCAGGCGCTACCGATCATAACGGGATTGAATTCTTAATCAATTATCGTGAAAATTTAACGCCAGCATGGTCGCTTCAGCCGTATGGGTCTTTAGCGCTGAATGACTATTCGTTTGATGCCTTTGTAGATAATGATGAAGATTATAGCGGAAACGAGCTTACCGGAGTTGCAGATCAGGTGATCAATCTCGGCCTGGATGTGGCTTTTCAAAACCGTTTTAAGTTCAACATCAATTACCGTTACACCGGAAGCATTCCGTTGAATGACGCCAATACACTTTATAGCGATGCTTACAATCTGGTGAACCTTCGGGCAGATTATAGTTTTGATCTTTTTGCTAAAGTAAAAACCCGAATTTTTGCCGGCGTAAACAATGTTTTTGACACCGATTATGCTGCACAAATATTGCCTAATGCTACAGGATTTGGTGGTGCAGCACCACGTTATTATTATCCCGGAGAACCTGTAAATTTCTATACCGGATTAAACGTGAAGCTGTTTTAAAACTAATTTCCGTCAGGGAGTTTCATTCCATTTTCACCAAATTTGTTGAGTTCGGTTTCAAAGCTGTCAGCGAGTGCTATGAATTTATCTAAAAGGTCTAATTGATTTTCAGGTTCTAGCAGATTGCCCGGCAATTGCATCGCATCACAGTACTCAAAAAACAGATTGTGGTAATACGCGTCAATTCCCAGTTGTTCGACTAAAAACTCCCGGTTAAAATAATCATCGGTAGCAAAGAGCACCCGGTATTGTTTATAAGTAATGGGAGCATATTTTTCCTTTTGTTTGGAAGGGTCTTTTTTAAACAGACTTAAAAAAAGCCGTCCCAACTCCATAAAATCAACGCCATTGGTACTGTTAGGCGGGCGATACAACTGACGGTTCTTTTTGATATCATTCTGAATCCTGCTGTTGAAAATACTATCGTATTCTTTGACGTCAAATTTCTTCTCCTTCGGCGCTTCGGTAAGGCGCACTTCGTCGAGTTCGTTCAGGTTCTCTTTAAGTTCAACCACCCAGATCTTTTCGAGCTGATAGGGTTCTACTACAAAAACCTGGGTTTCCATAAAAGGCGCACTAAAAACCAAAGAATCTTCTAATCGCGCAGCTAAGCTAAAATCTCCTTCATCTGTAGTCGTCGTACTTTTATGCTGCGTCAGGTTTTGCACCAAAACACCGGGAACGCGTTTATCGCCCGCATATACTTTTCCTGAAGTATTTTGAGCACGCAGTGTGCCAGCGCAAAGCAAACTGAAGCCTAGAAGAATGTATATAAATCTCATCAAAACAATTTAGGTTGCGAAGTTAGCTTAATTAGTTTGTGCCTGTTTATGAAAATCGGAACTGGTCTTAAGCAGATACTCTAAAAAGCGCATTTGATTCTTTTCTTGCAAAAGACGCGCATCTATTTTTCTACTTAAACAATAATCAAAAAACAAGGGCTCTTCTTCTCCGGTGATCGACAATTGATTTCTCAAAAGTTGCTGATTGAAGAAAGCGTCTTTTTTAAAGAATGCTTCAAGTTCGCCTAATTTTAAGATTCTAAACCGGTTAGGATCTTCTGCTTTTTCTTTTTTATCTTTCTTTATCGAATTCCATACCATTTTTCCTATCGCGATAAAATCTATCCCTCCTCCGGTAGGATTCGGACTGTACATTCCCGGATTTTCCTGAATATCTTTTTTCAGCCAGAAATTGAAGTTTTTATCGTACTCTTCAACACTAAACTCTTTAACGGAATTAGTTGCAGTGATGGTCACGGCATCCAATTCATTTCGGTTTTCTTTCAATTCGACTACCCAGATCTCTTCAAGCTGGTAGGGCTCTATTTTATGAATTTGTGTCTTAAAAAAGGAATAACTAAAGATCAAAGAATCTCCAAGTTCAGCAGCGATCTTAAAATCTCCCTGCGCATTGGTCGAAGTCATGACATCTTGAGTCTTGTTGATAATAAGTACGCCTTCTAGCGGTTTATCATTTGCATATACTTTACCCTTAGTTTCTTGAGCTTGAAAACTAAAACTTAGCAGAAAAAATAAAACAGGGAGTAAAGGTCTTGGCATAATCAGGTCTGTTGCATAATGACCTGATCTATGTGCTAATGTTGCAAAACTTTATACGCGTACCGCGTCTGGCACCAAGCCGGTGTAATCCCCGCCATTGCGAATAACATCACGCACGATGGAAGAAGAAATATAACTTTTACCTGAAGAAGTGAGCAAGAATACCGTTTCTATTTGCGCCAGCTTTCTGTTGGTATGCGCAATAGCCTTCTCAAACTCAAAATCTGCCGGATTGCGCAAACCTCTAAGAATAAAGCCGGAATCTGTAGCATTACAAAAATCAACCGTAAGCCCTTGATACGTCATGACTTTGATCTTGGGTTCGTCTTTAAACGACTCTTTTAAGAAACGCTCGCGCTGCTCTAAAGTGAACATATATTTCTTATCGGCATTGACCCCGATCGCTAAAATGATCTCATCAAAAAGCTTTAAGCCCCGCTCGATAATATCATAATGTCCTAAAGTAAGCGGATCAAATGATCCCGGAAATACTGCGCGTTTCATAATTAGGAATTCAATGTTTAAAGTTCAAAATTAAAGGTACAAAAACTGGAGCGTTTGAAGCTTGTGGTTTAAGGTTGCTTAAAGTCTATAAAATATTCAGCCCATTGGCGGTGCCTAAAAAAGTTGCTTTTCAGATTATCTACTGTTTACTGGGACTGCCTACTGAGACGTTCTATCACGCATCGCTTGCTCAATAACATTATCAAACAATTCTGGCAAGCTTATCCCTGCCACCTTTGCCTGCTGCGGGATAATACTCGCAGGACTCAATCCCGGAGTGGTATTTACTTCTAAAAAATGCGGCTCCCCATTATGAAAAATAAATTCCGCTCGGGTAAGACCTTTCAATTTTAAGATCTTGAATACCTTTTCTGCTTCGCGTTGTACGGCTTCGGTTTGTTCATCAGTAATTCTTGCCGGTGTGATCTCCTGCGATTTGCCTTCGTATTTTGCCTGGTAATCAAAGAAGTCATTGTCGCTTACAATTTCCGTCACCGGGAGCGCCATGACGTTTCCCTGATAATTGATCACACCCACCGAAACTTCGGTTCCTTCTAAAAAGGATTCGATAATGATCTCATCATCTTCTTTAAAAGCCACTTCGATCGCTCCTTCTAGTTCTTCGGCACCATAAACTTTAGAAACCCCATAACTGCTTCCCGCTTTATTGGCTTTCACAAAACAAGGCAAACCTACTTGCTCCAAAATTTCAGTCGCATGGATCGCATCACCTTTATTCAGCAAATAATTGGTTGCGGTTTTGATTCCGTAGGCTTTCAACACACTGATGCAATCCCGCTTGTTAAACGTAAGCGCAGCTTCATAATAATTGCACGCCGTCTGCGGAATATTCAAAAGCTTCAAATAGGCCTGCAAAATTCCGTCTTCTCCAGGCGTACCGTGTATGGTGTTAAAGACGCAGTCAAAAGTAATCTTAGTACCCTCTACATTTATAGAAAAATCAGCCTTATCAACAGGAATAGGCTTGTGATCTGCGTGTTTGCAAAACCAACCTTCCTTCAAAATATGAATAGGAAACACATTGTATTTTGATTGGTCTAAGTGCTTGCAAACCGTATTTCCACTCAAGATCGAGATATTTACCTCACTTGAGAATCCACCCATCACGACTGCAATATTTTTTTTTGACATAGTAAAAATGAAAGCTTTACGTTATCTAGTAATAAGATGACTTTCTGGTCATCTTCAGCTATTGAAAAAACAATTTTAATTAAGCTCGGTTTACCGAGTAGTTTAAGGCTTCAAAGAACGTTATTTTTAGAATAAATAGGCAAAAAAAATGATTGCAATTGAGCGTCAGCCAATTTTAAACTAAGTTTGTAGCCGCAAAATCGCTATCTATGGGATTCTTTAAATTTATATTCAGCAAAGTGTTTTTAAAACAGCTCTTGCTGGCTTTATTGGTACTGGTATTACTCGTATTTGGGTTGCTGTATTGGCTGCGTGCCTCTACAAATCACGACCAGCGTATCGCGGTGCCAGACCTTAGCAAAATGTCTTTAGGTCTCGTGCAGCAAGAGCTCGAGAATGCCGACTTGAATTATGTGGTGATCGACTCTTCAAATTACAATCCAGATTTCCCAACCTTTTCTGTAATTGAGCAAAATCCGGCTGCAGGAAAATTTGTAAAAGAAGGCCGAAAAATCTATTTGGTTTTAAATCCTTCAGGATACCGAAAAATTGAAATCCCAGAATTGGTAGGTAGAACACAACGTCAGGTAGAACCTACGCTGCTTGCCCTTGGATTCAAAATAGGAAAAATTGACTATCGCGATCATATAAGTTCTGACGAAGTGCTTGAACTGCGCCACGATGGCCAAACCCTTAATGTAGGCGACGCCCTGCGGAAAACCTCGGTCATTGATCTGGTTGTAGGTAATGGAAAAGGCAGCTACCGCACTTCTGGCGATGCTGCACAAGATGTAATTAACGATGCTGAAGATTTAGACGATGCAGGATTTTAAAACCGAAGGTCCTGATGAGCAGGATGATGAATTGTATGAGCATTACAGCTTTACTGCGGGCAAAGGCCAGGAGCCGCTGCGTGTAGATAAGTTTTTAATGAATTTTATTGAAAAAGCGACGCGTAATAAAATTCAGCAAGCTGCAAAAAATGGCAACATTCAGGTAAATGGAGCGGTTGTAAAGCAAAATCATAAAGTAAAAGCCAATGATGTGGTGCGGGTTCTTTTTGAGCATCCACCCTATGAATTTTTACTTACGCCTGAGGATATTCCGTTAGATATTGTTTTTGAAGATGACACACTGCTTGTGGTGAATAAACCCGCCGGTATGGTCGTACATCCCGGTCACGGTAATTATAGTGGTACGCTCATTAATGCATTGATCTATCATTTTGACAACCTGCCCGAAAACAGCAGCGGCAGACCCGGTCTGGTGCATCGTATCGATAAAGACACCAGCGGACTTCTCGTAGTCGCAAAGACCGAAGAAGCCATGACTCATCTGGCCAAACAGTTTTTTGATAAAACCAGTGAGCGCGAGTACATCGCGATCGTATGGGGAAATGTCGAAGAAGATCAAGGCACCGTTGAAGGGCATATAGGTCGTCACCCTAAAAATCGTATGCAAAACACGGTTTACGAGGACGGCGATCAAGGAAAAGAAGCAGTGACACATTATAAAGTTTTAGAACGCTTGGGCTATGTAACTAAAATCTCCTGCAAGCTTGAAACCGGCCGCACGCATCAGATTCGTGTACATATGAAGCACATAGGTCACACGCTTTTTAACGATGAGCGCTATGGCGGGGATGCGATCTTAAAAGGAACCACCTTTACCAAGTATAAACAGTTTGTAGAAAATTGCTTTAAAGTTTTGCCCAGACAAGCTTTACACGCAAAAACCCTAGGCTTTGAACATCCAAAAACAGGGGAATGGATGCGTTTTGACAGTGCGATCCCTGAAGATATGGAAGCCTGCATCGAGAAGTGGCGTAATTATGCAAAACACGCGATGGAATAGCACTATTGCAAATGCTGTTTTAAATTAAGTACCTTTGACGTATGCTCGATTTTATTCCAGATAATTTACAATCTATACTCATCATTGTTGTTTTGGCTGTGCTTTTTTTAGCTGTGATGGCAAACAATAAACGCAATCAAAGTAAATTAAGAGACCGTCGCAAACGGAATTTTAAAACCGATTACTTCAAGCTTAAAAATGAGCGTGAAAAAGAATCAAACTCCTAAAAACTAAGCTGTGAAAATCTATACCAAAACCGGAGATAAAGGTACTACCGCCCTCTTTGGCGGCACACGGGTATCTAAGCACAACATACGCATTGAAAGCTACGGCACCTTAGACGAACTCAATTCGTATTTAGGCCTGCTACGCGATCAGGAAATTGACGCGCACAGGAAAGCTTCTTTGATTAGTATACAAGAGAAACTATTTGTAATTGGCGCTATTCTGGCAACAGATCCTGAAAAGGCTGTTCTAAAAAATGGAAAAGAGCGCTTAAATATTGATAAGGTAAGCGAGGCCGATATTCTATTCTTAGAACAAGAAATGGATGCAATGGACGAGCAGCTACCGCCAATGACCCATTTTATCCTACCCGGCGGACATCAAACGGTGTCATTCTGTCACATTTCACGCGCGGTATGCCGCAGAGCGGAAAGACTCGCAACCGCTCTTTATCAGGAAGTTCCGTTTGAAGAAAATGCACTTAAATATTTAAACCGCCTTTCTGACTATCTCTTTGTACTGGCACGGAAGTTGTCTAAAGATTTGCAGGCTGAAGAGATAAAATGGATTCCTGAAAAGAAGGATTAAAACCTCCAAAACTAAAGCCTAAACCTCGTAATCACAAGAGATTACAGACGTTCATAAAAATAATTTTGAATTAACATTCAATTTTCTTGGATTTTACGTTAATAAATTTATTTTTGCAAAAAAATAAATACGTTAACTTATGTACTGGACATTAGAACTAGCTTCTCATTTGAGCGACGCGCCTTGGCCTGCAACCAAAGATGAATTGATTGATTATGCAATTAGAACGGGAGCACCATTAGAAGTTGTTGAGAACTTACAAGCTATGGAGGATGAAGGGGACTCTTACGATTCGATTGACGAAATATGGCCAGATTACCCGTCTGAAGACGACTACCTCTGGAATGAGGATGAATACTAGATTTTACAACATTGTAAACATAAAGAAGTCTCGCTATGAGGCTTTTTTTTTGCTTAAATTTGAAGTGCAAAAAAGAGGAATTCAGTTTTAAAAATTCTTCAGAAGAATAAATATATTTTCATACTAAAAAATGAAAATAGATCCTGGGACTTCAGGATTAGATGAGATTAATTTTTCCCTTTAAATCGAAACCATAGGTTTCGCCGGGATAAAAGAAAAAACCAATTATGGGATTATTAGACAAAGTATTGAAGGTTTTTGTAGGTGACAAATCCAAACAAGATGTCGCTGCAATTCAACCTATTGTTGATAAAATAAAAAGTTTTGAAGCGCAGCTTGAAGCCTTATCACACGATGAGTTACGACAAAAAACTATAGAATTTAAAGCAAAAATCGCCGACGCTCTTGCCGATACTAACGCCTCTTTATTGCAATTAGAGAAAGAAGCTGATGAAACGGAGGACATAGACCGTAAAGAAGAGATCTATGCAGAGATCGACAAGCTAAAAGACGAGTCTTATAAAATAAGTGAAGATGTCTTAAATGACATTCTTCCAGAAGCTTTTGCTGTGGTTAAAGAGACTGCAAAACGCTTTGTTCATAACCCAGAATTAAAAGTAACAGCAAGCGCCTTTGATCGCGAACTGAGTGCCGAGCACGATTATGTTCAGCTTGATGGAGATGATGCGATCTGGTCAAACAGCTGGGACGCTGCCGGAAAGCCCATCACTTGGGATATGATTCATTATGATGTACAGCTTATAGGTGGTGTGGCGATGCACCAAGGTAAAATTGCAGAGATGCAAACCGGTGAAGGTAAAACCCTTGTAGCAACGCTTCCGGTTTATCTTAACGCACTTACCGGGAACGGGGTACACTTGGTAACGGTTAACGATTATCTTGCAAAACGTGATAGCGCGTGGATGGCGCCACTTTTCAACTTTCACGGTCTTACCGTAGACTGTATCGATTATCACAGACCTAATTCTGCTGCACGTAGAAAAGCCTATGCTGCAGACATTACTTATGGAACCAACAACGAATTTGGTTTTGACTACTTGCGCGATAATATGGCGCACGCACCAAACGATCTGGTACAACGTGCCCCTAACTATGCAATCGTCGATGAAGTCGATTCGGTATTAGTAGATGATGCGCGTACGCCATTGATCATTTCAGGGCCTGTACCAAAAGGAGATCAACACGAGTTTGATGCGTTGAAGCCAAAAATTGATAGCTTGGTGAGTCTTCAGCGTCAACAACTCACAGGAACTTTAGCCGAAGCAAAAAAGCTTATTTCAGCAGGCGATACTAAAGAAGGTGCTATTCTTTTATTACGCGTATACCGCGGTCTGCCAAAGAATAAAGCATTGATTAAATACTTAAGTGAAGAGGGTATTCGTCAACTTTTACAGAAGACTGAAAACCACTATATGCAAGACAACAATCGCGAGATGCACGTGATTGATTCTGAATTATATTTCACTATTGACGAAAAGAACAACCAGATCGAATTGACCGATAAAGGTATCGATCACCTGTCTGGTAAAGAAGATCCTAATTTCTTCATTATGCCAGAAATGGGCGTTGAGATCAGCAAGATCGAAAACGCAAATCTTTCTACCGAAGAAGAAGCTGAAAAGAAAGAGGAACTCTTTAGAGAATTCAGTGTAAAGAGTGAGCGTATTCACACGATGAACCAGCTGTTAAAAGCCTACACTTTATTTGAAAAGGACACCGAATATGTGGTGATGGACAATAAAGTGAAAATCGTTGATGAGCAGACCGGTCGTATTATGGACGGGCGTCGTTACAGCGATGGTTTACATCAGGCGATCGAAGCAAAAGAAAATGTAAAGATCGAAGACGCTACGCAAACTTTTGCAACGGTAACCCTTCAGAATTACTTTAGAATGTACCGCAAACTTTCAGGTATGACGGGTACTGCAGTAACAGAAGCCGGCGAATTCTGGGAAATTTACGAATTGGACGTTGTTGAAATTCCTACCAACCGCCCGATTGCCAGAGATGACAAAGACGATAAAGTTTATAAGACCAAGCGCGAGAAATACAACGCTGTTATTGATGAAGTACAGCTTCTGGTACAAGCCGGAAGACCGGTACTTATAGGTACGACTTCAGTAGAAATTTCTGAGATCTTGAGTAGAATGCTTTCAATGCGTAAGATTCAGCATAACGTATTGAACGCAAAATTGCATAAAAAAGAGGCTGATATTGTTGCCGACGCCGGTAACGCCGGTCAGGTTACGATCGCTACCAATATGGCGGGTCGTGGTACCGATATTAAACTGAGTAAAGAAGTTAAAGATGCCGGTGGTCTTGCGATCATAGGTACCGAACGTCACGACTCGCGTCGTGTAGACCGCCAGTTGCGTGGTCGTTCTGGACGTCAGGGAGATCCGGGCAGCTCTCAGTTCTACGTGTCGCTAGAAGATAACCTGATGCGTTTATTCGGTTCTGAACGAATCGCTAAAATGATGGACCGTATGGGACTTCAGGAAGGCGAAGTAATCCAGCACGGAATGATCTCTAAGTCTATCGAGCGTGCGCAGAAAAAAGTTGAAGAGAACAACTTTGGTGTACGTAAGCGTCTTTTGGAGTATGATGATGTGATGAATGCACAACGTGAGGTGATTTATAAGCGTCGCTATCACGCATTGTTTGGGGAGCGTCTACGCGTAGATGTTGCCAATATGATCTACGACACTTCTGAAGCGATCGCCGAAACCAATAAAATGGCGCAGGACTTCAAAAACTTTGAGTTTGAGCTGATTCGTTTCTTCTCGATGAGCAGTCCGGTTGACGAAGCCCAATTTGCGAGTTCGTCTGCAAAACAACTTGCAGTGACCGTTTATGAGGCCGCTCTTAAACATTACAAAGAGAAGATGGAGCGCAATGCCGCACTCGCCTTCCCTATCATTAGTAATGTTTATGAAAATCCTGAAAGCAATTATGAGCGTATCGTGGTTCCTTTTTCTGACGGAACTAAAGAACTTAAGGTTGTTACCAACCTAAAAGACGCTTACGAGTCTGAAGGAAAACAACTCATCACCGACTTTGAAAAGAATATCACACTTGCGATCATTGATGATGCCTGGAAAACGCATTTACGCAAGATGGATGAATTGAAGCAAAGTGTGCAGCTAGCGGTTCACGAACAAAAAGACCCGCTATTGATCTATAAGTTTGAAGCTTTTGAGCTTTTCAAACAAATGATCGATCAGGTAAATAAAGATGTGATTTCCTTCTTGTTTAAAGGAGAATTGCCGGTACAGCAGCAAAATCAGATTAGAGAAGCGCGTCAAGTACGTCAAACCGAAAAGACGCAGACTTCTAAAGAAGAAATCCCTAATCTTGATGAGCGCGCCGCACAAAGCCGTGCAGCAAGTGGCAATACACAACCTCAACGTCAACAAGTGACCGAGACCATCACCCGCGAGCGCCCTAAAATAGGTCGTAATGACAAAGTAACGATCAAGCACGTGATGAATGGAGAGAACAAAACAATGAAATTTAAACAAGCTATTCCGCTTCTTGATAAAGGAGATTGGGTACTTGTAGATGAATAAGATTATAGAATTCAAACAGCAAAAAAGTTCGGTTAACAACCGGACTTTTTTTGTGAATAACTATTTGCAATCCGTTAGTTTTAATCTTTACATAAACTTAATATTGCAGCCTTTTTGAGACCTGAGAATACCCCTAGTTTTGCAATCTAAAATCCTATTATATTGTTTTCTAAAGAACGTCTACACAACGAGTTAATTCAATCTACAAACATGTCTGCAGTAGAGCTGCGCGCGTGGTTGCGCACCGATATTGCTCCCATAACCGTGGCCAATTACAAGGATGCTCCTTCATTGGATCAATCCAATAAATTGCTGACGATCCTGATGAAAAATACAGAGGAACTTACCAAGACAGACTGCTTTTTTATTCAAAGTATTTTGCAGCGTATCAAGTACCTAAAAAATAACCGCAGCCGAGAAGGTTATGCGCGTCTTGATTGGGAAAACAGTTTACGCAATCTAGGCTTCGATGTAAAAAAGCAAATCAAACCTGCCAGAAAAGTAAAGGCTTATTTTTAGCTAAATTTAAAGGTACCACTTTTAAATAATTGAGATTTATACTACCTTCAATACGCCTTAAGACTGAAACAGGCTGGTATGAAAAATTGTAGGTTAGAATTTAAATGGGCAGTTATCTATACCCTTTTTCTTTTGGTATGGATGGTTTTTGAGCGTTTGATGGGCTGGCATGATGTGCATATCGCCAAGCATCACCTGTACACCTTGCTTATTTACCTTCCTACAGCCTTATTGTATTACTTAGCCTTAACCGATAAGCGCAATAATTTCTACGGGGGCATCATAAGCTTTAAACAAGCTTTTCTCAGCGGATTGGTTTTGACGATTTTTATCGCTGTTTTAGCAATTCCTGCACAATATGTCATAAGCACTTACATTACCCCTCTGTATTTCGAAAATGTAATCACCTACGCCGTCCAAAGTGGTAAAGCTACGCCTGAAGAAGCTGCATCGTTCTTCAATCTTCAAAGCTATATGATTCAAGCGGTAGCAGGAAGTCTTGCTTTCGGACTCGTTTTGAGCGCCTTGATTTCCATTTTTGTTAGGAGAAAATGATAAGAAAAATCTAAATCTTTCAGCAAAAAATCATGTTGGATTATCTTTGAAGCATGACAAAGAAAATCCAACTCATGTGTTCTGACATTGATGGAACACTACTCAATGCAAAACGCGATATCGCTCCCGAAACTGCTCAGGCAGTAGAAAAATTACCTAAAGATTTCCCAATCATTCTGGCCTCTTCAAGAATGCCTTCGGCAATGTATTATTTACAAGAAAAAATAGGTCGCTTAGGCAGTCCTATCATCAGTTACAATGGCGGACTTGTACTGGATGATAAAGGCGAAAAACTATACAGTCAGACAGTTTCTCTTGATTTTCTTGAAACCGTGATCGCACATCAAAAGGATTATGATTACAACATCAGCACCTATTGTACTGATACTTGGCGTACCGCAAAATCAGATTACTGGACCTTACGGGAAATAAGAAGCACGCGTGTAGAACCTGTCTACACACCGCTAGAGGAACACGTAGCTGTTTTAAAAGCCATAGATGAACAACCGCATAAAATTATGTGTATGGGTTCGCCCAGAGCTATAGACAGTTTAATCAGCACGCTGAAAGAAAAACACGGGGATGAAGCCCATCTTTACCGTTCTAAAGATGTGTATGTAGAAATTACTCCAAAAAACATTGACAAAAGCAGTGCTCTTGAGGCTTTGATCAGCAAAAAATACAATTTGACTTTAGATCAAGTCATCGCATTTGGAGATAATTTTAACGATACCACGATGATCAAAAATGTAGGTCTTGGCGTTGCTGTTGCCAATGCAGCACAAGAAGTAAAGGATGTTGCAGATTACGTGAGTTCTTATACCAATAAAGAACATGCTGTGGCAAAAGCGATAGAAAAATTTCTAATCTAGGTAAAACCGTAAGAGTCAATTTCACCTCAACACAGGTCTCTGGGTTTTAATCTCATTATAGCACAAAAAAAGAGAGGCGCAACTTCAACCAATCAGTGCGCCTCTCAAAACAACCTAACCAATAATCGTTATTTCTTAGTCTAAATACTTTTCAAAATTATTTACTTCGATCTTTGCTCCTAAATCGTGCATCAAATTGTACAAGCCAAAAAATGTGCGGTTGATGTATAAAAAATGTTTGCTACCACGGTTACCATTCATTTTGCGAAGTTGGGTGTCTTTTGAATACTTATCACTTAAGTCTGCAATTTGAGCAAAGAAGCTTTCATCACTAAAATCAAAAGTATCGAGGTGAAAGGGCTTGGTGAACAGACTCAACATTTCGTGAAATAGCTCTGAGAAAAAAGCAATTTCTTCAGGGGAATCTTCTTTCTTCAGTATTTCCAGTTCAAACATTTTTTCTTTGAAAATGACTGGGTCATTTATATTTTCGGGCTTCGCAAGCTCAAAATAAGGTTCATAAAATTCCTGAGGCACTTTCTTGATGCATCCAAAATCAATAGCGATCAAATTATGATCAGCATCCACGAGGAAATTACCAGGATGTGGATCTGCGTGAACCTGCTTTAGGTGATGCATTTGGAACATATAAAAATCCCATAGTGCTTGGCCTATCTTATCTGCGGCATCTTTATCGGTATTCACTTCTGTAAATTCACTAAGATGCACACCCGTCATCCAGTCCATCGTAATGATGCGCTCACTAGAGAGCTCCGGATAATATTTAGGAAAGCGCAAATCGGGGATAATGCTACACTGCCTGGTGATTTCCTGACTTTGCTTTACTTCCAGCAAATAATCGGTCTCTTCAAGAAGCTTTTCTTCAACCTCTTTAAAATACTTTTCTTTATCCTTTCCCTTAAGATTGAACATCCTGGTAGCAATTGGCTTCACTAGAGCCAAATCGCTACTTATACTATCTGCAACACCGGGATATTGAATTTTCACAGCAAGTTTTTTCCCATCTAATGTAGCCTGATGCACCTGACCGATGCTTGCGGCATTCACACTATCTTTTTTAAAGGTGTCAAATAGGTCTTCAGGATATTTATCTAAATATTTTTTAAAGGTTTTTCTAACCAATGCTGCAGAAAGTGGTGGTACTGAAAACTGAGACAGAGAGAATTTTTCAACATATGCCTTTGGCAAAATATTCTTCTCCATACTCAACATTTGTGCTACTTTAAGTGCACTACCTTTTAGACTTTTAAGTCCGTCATAAATATCTTCAGCATTTTCATCGTCTAATTCTTCTCGTGTTAAATTAGCATTGAAGGCTTTTTTGCTGTAATATTTAGCATAATTCCCTCCAACTTTTACTCCAGTCTTGACGAGCTGCGAGGCACGGGACAGTTTATTGGTAGGTATGTGATCTATCGTTTTCATACCTTTTATTTAGTTCTACTGAAATTTTCTTTAAACAAAAATTTACCAAAATCCAGCACACTCTCTAAAGGTGTGGTGTTAAAGACATCAAAGATTGCGTTCACTGATTTTTCAATGGCTACATCGGTCTTTTCAAAACGTGCCGAGTTATCATCCATCCAATACTTCATTAGAAAGAGCGTTTGCAACCAAGCACCTTCACTAAAGATTGAAACAGGATTTTTAGTAAAACGAGAAGATTTTTCTTCATTGCTTTGTTCGATCAAATCACTTGCAAATTCACGTACTTTTAAACGTAGATCTCGCAATTGAGCCAGTGATTTTAATTGGTCTTTTTGCTCCTGAAGTGCAAAAAGCACGTAACTGCGATTGGCAGTCAATACTTCAAAAAATGTATAGAAGAACGACAACATTTTTTCCCTGTTTGGATATGTTGTATACTCTTGATTTTTGTGTAAAACAGCTACGGTATTTTCATAAAAAGCAACCCAAATCGCCTCCCTAATTCCTTGAAAAGAACCGTAAAAGTTATAAAACGCTCCTTCTTCTATATTGTGCTCTTTACAAAATTTAAATACAGAAGCAGGTCGATGTCCGTGTTCCAGAACATATTCCATATACATCGTCATTACAGCTTCTGCTGTAAGCTTTGGTGTCTTCTTAGTAGTGGTTGTTTTTTTTGTAGTTGCCATAAAGTGTTTTCTTTAGCTCAATGTAAAAGTAACTATGTTCAACATTTTTTCAAAGATGTTAAACAAAAGCTTTCGTTAAAGTTCTTTCAGTTTAAATGAAAGTTGTGTCAGTTTGTCACGCAATACGCTTTGGTATTTTTTTTGAAAACTTCGTGTCACAATTATTAATTCAAAATCAAGTTTTACCGAAGTTCGCTTCGGTACTAAAAAATCAAATACATTATGTCTACAGGTAAAATCAATGTTGCTGTTGAGAACATTTTTCCGTTGATCAAAAAGTTCTTATACAGTGATCACGAGATCTTCTTGCGTGAGTTAATTTCTAACGCAACCGACGCTACACTTAAATTAAAGCACTTGACAAACATTGGCGAAGCCAGCGTCGAATATGGAAATCCGGTAATCGATGTAAAAATTGACAAGGATGCCAAAACCCTAAGCATTACCGATCAAGGTATTGGTATGACCGAAGAGGAAGTACAGAAATATATTAATGAAGTTGCTTTTTCTGGTGCAGAAGAGTTTCTTGACAAGTATAAAGACACTGCAAAAGACAGCGGAATTATTGGGCATTTTGGTTTAGGTTTCTATTCGGCTTTTATGGTTGCGCGCAAAGTAGAAATCATCACCAAATCTTATAAAGACGAGCCTGCTGTAAAATGGGAATGTGACGGTTCGCCAGAATTCACAATTTCACCGGCTGATAAAGACGTTCGCGGAACAGAGATCATCCTTCACATCGCTGAAGATTCTGAAGAGTTCTTAGAAGAAAATCGCATTAGCGAACTGTTGACAAAATACAATAAGTTTATGCCGGTGCCGATTAAATTTGGCACTAAAGAAGAGACACTTCCACTTCCTGAAGATGCTCCGGAAGATGCTGAAGCCGAAACTAAGACTGTTGATAATATCATCAACAACCCGAATCCGGCATGGACAAAACAGCCTACCGATCTTGAGGAACAAGATTATAAGGATTTTTACCGCGAGCTCTACCCAATGCAGTTTGAAGAGCCGCTTTTTCACATTCATTTGAATGTTGATTATCCTTTCAATCTTACCGGTATTCTTTACTTCCCACGTTTGGGACAGGATATGAATATCCAAAAAGACAGAATACAGCTTTATCAAAATCAGGTCTTTGTAACCGATAATGTTGAGGGTATCGTCCCTGAATTCTTAACAATGCTTCGTGGGGTGATTGATTCTCCAGACATCCCGCTTAACGTATCACGATCTTATCTTCAGGCAGACGGTGCAGTTAAGAAAATCTCGAGCTACATCACCCGTAAAGTGGCAGATAAACTGAAGTCGCTTTTCAATGAAGATCGCGAAGATTTTGAAAAGAAATGGAACGATATCAAAGTGGTGATCGAGTACGGAATGCTAAGCGAAGATAAATTCTTTGACAAAGCAGATGCTTTTGCACTTTATCCTACGGTAGACGACACCTATTTTACATTTGCCGAGCTTCAGGAAAAAATCAAAGAAAATCAGACCGACAAGGATGGTAAGCTGGTTGTACTTTATGCATCTAATAAAGATGCGCAACACCAGTACATTCAAGCAGCAAAAGATAAAGGATATGAGGTATTATTACTAGATTCTCCTATCGTTTCTCACTTGCTTCAAAAGCTTGAAACCTCTAAAGAAAACATCAGCTTTGTACGTGTAGATGGTGATGACATCAATAATTTGATCAAAAAAGACGAGGAGCAAATCTCTAAACTTTCTGATGATGAAAAAGAAAGTTTAAAAACCTTATTAGAAGAAACCATCAATGATAAAGCATACACCGTTAAGCTTGAAGCGATGGATAGTTCTTCTGCTCCGTTTATGATCACGCAGCCGGAGTTTATGCGTCGTATGAAAGAAATGCAAGCAACCGGTGGCGGTGGAGGTATGTTTGGTATGGGCAACATGCCAGATATGTACAACCTCGTGGTAAACACCAATAGTGAGCTTGTAGGTGAGATTTTAAACACCAAAACCAAGAAAAAACAAGAGCGTTTGATCACGCAGTCTATGGATTTGGCACGTTTATCTCAGGGCTTGCTTAAAGGCGAAGCTTTAACTAACTTTGTAAAACGCTCCTATGAGATGATTAAATAGGTAGTTAGATCTTAGATTTGAGACACCTGGATCTAGAAGCCTGACTTCATAATTGAAACCGCTCTTTTTGAGCGGTTTTTTTATGCCTTAATTCTAACGATTCTTTAACCACTCGTAGCCGGCGATTACAGCTTAATTTGGTAAATTCACTTAACCAAATTTTTATAATGTTTCAGTTTACTGCTACGTATACCGATCTATACCAATTGAGTATGGCTCAGGTTTACTTCAATAAAAATCAAAACCAGCAAGCGGTTTTTGATTACTTTTTTAGAAAACTTCCCTTCAATGGTGGCTATGCAATTTTTGCCGGACTCGAAGAGATCATCTCTATAATCGAAGAACTTCGGTTTTCTGAAGAAGATATCACTTACCTTAAAAAGCACGATTTTGAACCTGAATTTTTAGCCTATTTAAAGGACTTTCGCTTTCGCGGAACTATCAATGCGATGCAGGAAGGCGAAATCGTTTTCCCTACAGCACCTGTCCTTCAAGTTGAAGCGAACCTTATCGAAGCGCAGATCATTGAAACTATCTTGCTCAATACGCTGAATTTTCAAACCTTGATCGCGACCAAAGCAAGTCGCATACGCACTGTTGCCGGTGACAAAACTTTGCTCGATTTTGGATTGCGCAGAGCACAAGGCCCAGGCGGATATTACGCTTCAAGAGCTGCAATGGTAGGAGGATTTGACGGAAGCAGTAATGTGATCACCGGGCGTGATTATGGTTTTCCTATTAGCGGAACAATGGCACACGCTTTTGTTCAAAGTTATGATGACGAACTTACCGCGTTTAGAGATTTTGCAGAGAACAGACCTAAAAACTGCGTGCTGCTGGTAGACACTTACGACACCTTAAAAAGTGGAATGCCTAATGCAATTACTGTCGCAAAAGAAATGGAAGCACGCGGTCAAAAGCTACTTGCCATTAGATTAGACAGTGGTGACCTCGCCTATTTGGCCAAACGCTGTCGTATCATGCTCGATCAAGCCGGTCTGGATTATGTAAAAATTGCAGCTTCTAATCAGTTGGATGAATACGTTATTCAAAGTTTACAAAATCAAAATGCACCCATAGATGTTTATGGTGTAGGTACCAATCTGGTTATTGGCAAACCCAACGGCGCCCTGGATGGCGTTTACAAACTCTCTTTCGCGAACGGAAAACCACGCATTAAAATTTCTGAAAGTATTTCAAAAGTGACGCTTCCGCATAAAAAACAAGTCTATAGAATTCTGACTGAAGATAATGTACTTATCGGTGCAGATGCGATTGGTTTATCTCAAGAAGCGCATATTTCGGTTATGCATCATCCTGTAGAGCCTTTCAAAAACCTCAACATTGATGATTTAACACAGCAAGCGATGTTGCAACCGGTGATGCAACAAGGAAAACGGGTTTATCCTGAAAAAACAGTGCAGGAAATTGCTGCTTTTAGCAAGAAACAATTGGCCGCTTTACCTGACGAATTTAAGCGTTTTGACAATCCGCATATTTATAAAGTAGGCATTAGTGACCAGCTTAAAGACGAACGCGATCGCTTGATTGCCGAACATAAAAATTAACGTATGAGAGTATTCACCCTCTGTTTTCTATTATTCGCTCTTGCGCTTCCAGCTTCTGCCCAAGATGCTAAAGCCAGAGACCGCTTGACTCAGGAAGAAAATAAAACTTGGCTTTTAGAGTATCAGCAGCTTGATGATTCAGAAGAAAAGCTAGAAATGATCAAAACCAAGATTCTTTACGATACTCAATTTGTAGGTCCGCGTCCCGGCATTTCGTATACCGGTTTAAATAAAGCGCAACGACAGGCCTTAAAAGAACAAGAAAGCAAAAAACCTCGAATCACCGCTGATTGTAAAATCCTATTTGTTTTACAAACAACGCAATCTCACTTTTTGGATTTAGAGAAAAGTCCACAATACAAACCTTTTGTTGAACACTTAGAAACGTTCTCGATTTCTGACACCATCTTAACCGGCGCCAATGCATCTGCGATCTACGGAACTCGAGCACGTTGTGGTGTCGTTCTTTTAAAAACCAAAGATCCTGAGGCCCTCAACTATTTAAAAACTATAAACAACCAGAAATAACCAACACTTATGAAAGCCCTTGTAATCATCGATATGCAAAACGATTTTATGCCCGGCGGCGCACTAGCCGTACCCGGTGGAGATCAAATCATTCCTTTGGTCAATAAGCTTCAGGAAAAATTTGAACTGGTCATTGCCACGCAAGACTGGCATCCTGAAAACCACTCGAGCTTTGCAGATAATCACCACGACAAAGAAAATTTTGACACTACCACGATCGATGGTCTAGAACAGACCCTGTGGCCTGTTCACTGCGTGCAAACCACAGACGGCGCAGACTTTCACCCACATATGAATGCGGCGCGTATAGAAGCTATTTTTAGAAAAGGCACAGATCCTAAAATTGATAGCTATAGCGGCTTTTACGACAATGCGCATAAAAAATCGACAGGTCTTTCTGGATATCTAAAAGGAAAGGGAATTACCTCTTTACACTTTTGTGGTTTAGCTGCAGAATATTGCGTGAGCTACTCTGTGCTTGATGCGCTTGACGAAGGTTTTAAAGTCACGCTTTATGAAGATGCTACACGTGCGCTCAATGAGGCTGATTTTGAAAAAATGAAAAAGCAAATTCTAGATAAAGGCGGAAGAATCAAACACGCCGAAGAACTGATATAATGCTTCTGGGAGGAATTGATGGTTGCAAAGGCGGTTGGCTCGTGATTTTTAAGAACGAAGGGGCATTTTCATATGAAATTGTTTCTTCGATTGAAATGCTCAACCAGCGCTTTTTGCAACCCTCTCGTTTTTTTGTAGATATGCCTATAGGGCTTTCTTCCGAAGGTTTTACCCGAACCTTAGAGACTACATTACGCACAGAACTACAATCTAGAAGGTCTACCATTTTTAATCCTCCTACTCGGGAAGCAACCTACGAGCCGAACCGAGAAAAGGCCAAGCAGCTCAACAAGCGCATCGAAGGCAAAAGCCTTTCAGAACAAACGCTTAATATAAAAAGTAAAATACGCGAACTCGACCATTTTCTACTCCATCAAAAGAATGAAGCGCTTGAATTGATTGAAAGTCATCCCGAAATCTGTTTTAAATACCTCAACAAAGGCGAGGTTTTGCAGAGTAAAAAAAGTACTTCTGAAGGTATTAAAGATCGTTTAAAACTATTGTCTAGCTATGATCAAGATGCTTATACGCTTTATCAAGAGATCTTGAAAAATACGCAACGAAAATGGGTGAAACGCGATGATATTCTAGATGCTCTTGTGCTTTGTATTTCCAATGAACTGAGCGTTCTCAAAAAAACATACTATTTTGAAGATCAGAATATACAAGATTTGAAAGGTCTCAAAATCAGATTAGCCTATTTTAAATAGTTTTCTCCATATTTATATTATATAAAGTATAAATTAATGTAAATTGAGCGGGCAAATCAGCCCCAAAGGAATAATGTAAAACTCTACTTATTACGCGGTACGTTTTTTAAACGGCTGTAATGTCTCCCTAGCAAACAGTAATAAGCGACTAACTCTTATTTATGAAATTGTTATACAAACGATGGAGACTTTTTTTATATCTCACCATTGGTCTCGTATGGATTTTTTTTTCAATTACTAAAAATGTCATTATTGACGAGCCTTTAAATACGATTGATTATTTGCTGGCTTGTTTTGGTATTTATTATTTAGGTAAATTTATTTATCAATACCGATATCAATATTTAACTGTCACTCAAGATCAAATTATAAAGCACTTTCCTTTTTATTCTAAATCGATCGAAATTCAAAATATTGATCGATTTTACAGAAATAAGGTTGGAGATTATGTCATTGAAGCAGGTTCAAAAAAAATTAGGATCAATCCAATTATCGTAGAAAAAAAATCGTTGGAAGCATTTAAAGACTTCACCAATCAACTTCAAATTAAACAAGAAGTATATTAAAGTTTCCCTATGAATTACGTTTGGCATCTTTATGTAATGGCCGCAATGTATATCCTCGCAGGAATTATGCATTTTGTAAAGCCAAAAGCCTATATGCGCATTATGCCCAGATATCTGCCTGCCCATAAAACCCTCGTTTATTTAAGCGGTCTGGCAGAAATACTATTGGGTATCTTATTTTGTTTTCCAGATACTAAGAACATCGCTATTTGGGGAGTTGTCCTTATGTTGGCTGTTTTCTTTTTAGTCCACTTTTATATGCTTTCCTCAGCAAAAGCCGGACTCAACTTACCCAAATGGTTATTATGGGGTCGCATAATCCTTCAATTTGGGCTCATCTATTGGGCTTTATTTTATCTTGATGCATAAAAAAAGTCCTGCTCATTTCTGGCAGGACTTTTCTATTATTAGGGTATTAAGCTTATTTAATAGCAATTTGTTTTGAGAAATAGTCTTTACCTATTGAAACTCCAATTCTGTAGTTACCTGCTGGTAATTCTTCAAAATTAAGCGCTTGTTTAACAACAAGGTTGTGATCAGACATTGATTCGATAATCGCACCACTCTCGTCGTAAACTCTTGTAGTTGTCTTTACTTCTTTAGGATTGGTAAAAGAAATCATTACGATGTCATTTTCAACTCTGTAATTCGGTTTGAAAATAGTTTTACTCTCATCCTTTACGATATCAAGACCTTTAAATTCTTTTTTGATTGTAGTATACGATTTAGCATAATCATCTTCGTAGATCAAGTAGTATTTTCCTACCGGCAATTCTTCTAAACTTAATGTCTTAGAGTCGTTTGCTACACTTCCTGCATACTCAGTGTAAAGACGCTCTCCGTCAACATCCTCAAGATAAATTTGAGCTCCTTCTATTGCATTAGTATATTCAACTTTTACTTGGAAGTCTTCATTTACTGTAACTGCAATTCCATCTGCTGCACTGGCATTTAGAGTAAGGGCTAAAGTCAATGCGAATACCAAAGTTTTAAATAATTTTTTCATAGTTTTTGGTTTTTGTGAGTGTTTTAATTTTTTCACATTACAAATGTAGGGCTCAAATGCACCTTGAAATAGAACCTATTGTGCAATTTTATGTGCTATTTTAACCTTGAAGCAATTAAAAAAATTAACTTTGTGAAAAACATATATATTTAGGTTAATATAGCACAGGTTTTAGGTTAAGACCTATGCTAACTTTATACTTAATTAACAGGAAATACTATGATAAAATCCCCAAAACCAGCTTTTGAAAAAATTGAACCGGGTTTTGGCAGCTCGTTTGCTTACCGTACCTATGACGAAAATCACGAGAATAACAGTCACAATTTCTGGCATTATCACCCTGAACTTGAGTTGGTTTATGTAAAGGGTGGTACCGGTAAACGACAAGTGGGTAGTCATATTTCTTACTATCGCAACGGCGAACTCATTCTCATTGGTTCAAATTTACCCCATTGCGGTTTCACAGATTCTCTTAATAATTATGAACGTGAAACGGTAATTCAAATGCATCCAGATTTTTTGGGCCCAGAATTTTTCAGTATCCCGGAAATGCGCGGAATCAAAGCGCTATTTGAACGTGCAAAAATGGGAATCGTTTTTCACGGGGAATTGAAACGCTCGGTAGGCTCAAAAATTGAAGCTATAAAAGAAGCTTCTAATTACAACCGACTATTAGTACTTCTTGAAATTTTAAAGGAATTAGAAGCTGCAGATAAATACACGGTTCTCAACGCCCAAGGCTTCATACTTGAAACGGAACTACAAGACAATAACAGAATCAATATTATATTCAATTTTGTAAAAGAAGAATTCAAGCGTCAAATCACTTTGGAAGAAATTTCAGAACTGGTAAGTATGACGGTTCCTGCTTTTTGCAGATACTTTAAAAAGATCACCGGCAAAACATTTACACAATTTGTAAATGAATACCGTCTCGTACACGCAGCAAAACTACTTCACGAAAAACCCATAAGCATTACAGACGTTTGTTATGAAAGTGGTTTTAATAATTTTAGCCACTTCAACAAGCAATTTAAAAGGTTCACCGGTAAGACACCTTCAACCTATCGCAATGAACTCAAATTTGTTGTTTCTTAATACCAATTTTTAGCCTTCTTCGCTTTAAAATAGGTTTTTAACTACACCCAAAGAGATTCATTCTGTCTACTTTCACATTAATACTGTTTTGATTTAACAAAACCTTGTGCATTGGCTAAATTAGGAAGTAAGTATTTCTTACAATTCTAAAATAATGTTTGGACAAATTGTTGAGCCAATTTCGCTACTAAAGCCTTTTAGCAATCTAAACATTCAGAAAATCAGATGCTTACATTTGAATCAAAAATGCTAATGTTTTGTTAAAAGTCGACGAAATGAAAATTAAACCCGAATTTCTTGTAACTTTTCTTTATCCTCTAAGACGCATATACCACCCCTTATTTAATCTAAATCCTACTGTGTGCCATGATACAACTTAATTGGCAAGATATATTTATAATTGACCGATTTTCTACATCGAGATGGGATCCTGATAATAATGGTGACCTCTATTTTCAAATCCTTTTTATCGAAGAAGGAAGCGGTCGAATTACAATTAAAAATAAAGTTACGCCATTCAAAAGTCGTGATATTTTTGTGTTTGCCAAGGATGAAATTCCGCAGATCAAAACCCACGAGAATACTACTTTTATCGTATTCAAATTTACAGATCTCTTGTTCTCGAGTAAGATCAATCTTCCCGACCGCCAATCTTGGCTTCGTCGAAGCGAGTTTATTTTAAATCACCCCAAAAGAAAATTTGAAGAATCGCTTAAAAGCGGAGAAGATCGCGATCTTATCTGGCGTATTTTATTTTTTATTCGAAAAGAAAACAACGCAAAAGAGCAATACCATTTACAAATCATTGCAAATATGGTAAGTACCATTCTTAGCATTCTTGCGCGTAATGTGACCAGCAAAAATCCTGAAAGTGTAAAACCTCGATCACATAAAAAATCAGATCGTATCGATGAGATTTACGCTTACATCAGATACAATATTTACGATTCTAACTTGCTTAAAATTTCAGCTATTGCTAAGCATTTTCATATTACCAGCAGTACGCTAAGCAATTACTTTAAGAAGGAAACCGGCAATTCGCTACACAACTATATTTTGCTTTATAAATTAGAAATTGCAAAAGATAGATTGCTCAATTCAGATTTTACAGTTTCACAAATTGCTATTCAGCTTGGCTTTACAGATGAGAGTCATCTTACGCGTATTTTCAAGAAGTATTGTGATGCAACACCCAAACAATACAAGGACAGCCATATCACAACCGAAGAATAAGATTATTCTTAGTAGTGATTGAACTGTAAAAAACTCAACATAGTATTTAAAAAACACGGGCTATGATCTCAAAAAAATCATAGCCCGTGTTTTTAATTTAAGGCTGTTGTTATTTTAATCAAACAACTCATTTAAAAGTGCTGCTAAGCGCACACCTCCTTTTTGCAATTGGTTTTGAACCATCTGGTTATAATCTGCTTGATAGCGATAACTTAGCTTCTCTCCTATTTCGGCAGAGTCATACACTTTTTCTGCTAAAATCTGCCCTTCACTTACCCAATCCATCAAATCGCCTTTACTAATCTCTTTAAATTGCTTTTTAGATACTTGACCAAAATTTGTGGCTAGTTCGCTATACGACATCCCGTAACTCTCGATAAGTTTTGAATCCCAAAGCGAGTGTAAGTTCGTCCCGTTATTAAACCAACGTACTTGAAAGTCGTTTCCACCTTTATCTTCAGCGTGTCCTAAATGCAACGGCTGGTGAAGATCTCCTATAAAATGCACCAACATCTTTAAGTAAAAGCGTTTTTCTTCTACAGTAGCATCTTCAGAAGTGATCACTTCTTTACACGTATTGATACCTTGTACTAGATCGCCATATTCATTTTTATCTGCTTCTGCATAGCTCAAACCTGGCGCGATATTCACATAATGCCAACTGCTGTATTTTCTATACTCTTCATAACTTTTGATCTCATCACCATAAGTGGAAACGGTCACCAAAGTCTCATCTCCTAACAGCTTCTCAATAGCTTTCTTTGTACGCGGCTTTAAATATTTTACCGCAATAGCAGCTGTAGCTCGATGTCCCTTGCTTCCCCAATCATCTCCTTCGGTATCAAAAGCAAAACTTTTAAAACCTATCAAACTGGTTACTACTAAACCTAAAATCAACGTTCTCATTATGTATTTTTTTTTTGCAAACTTAAACATTGAATCGCTTTATAAGGCTCTTTTTTCGACTCTAATGATTCTAAAAGTTTATCAATATGAGTTTCAAAACTATAGAAAATCACAATATTAAAGAGACTTTCGATTTCTAAAACAATTAAACTTATCTTACGATTAATTCTGTGCAAGACTTTAGTTAACTAAATATCTTTGCCATTGATTTTGGCATCATTTTTAATAAGTTAAATCTTATATGAAAACGTTTAAAGAAATACAGCGGTTTGACCAATGGTGGTTGCGTCTATTGTTAGTTGTCATTTTAGCAATTGCGGTAAGCCCTATTGTTATGGAGTGGGATACACTTGATCTTTCACGATACGAACTTGCATCTGTGGTATTGAGTATTCTTGTGGTGCTCGCATTATTCTTAGGGTTTTGGTACATTTTTAAATTGGAGACCACAATAGATGAAAAAGGAATCACCTACAGGTTTGTTCCGTTTCACATTAAATCCAGATTTAAATCCTGGCAAGAGATCAAAAGTGCCAGCATACGTAAATACAATCCTATTCGAGAATATGGTGGTTGGGGATATCGTATCTCTTTTACAAAACGCAAAGCGCTTACCACCAAAGGAAAAAAAGGACTTCAACTTGTTTTTCAAGACGGAAACGAGCTCTTGCTGGGCACACAACATCCCGAAAAAATCGCTCAGCTACTTAAGCATTATAATATTCAATAAACCTTCTGCGTATGCGGTACAATTTGCTGCTTTGCTTTTTATTCAGTGTATTTTTTACTCAGGCTCAGAACATTTCAGAAACTGAAGTACGCGTTACTGATTTAATCAGCGGTTCTCTCCTAAAGCCTGAAAAGCAAACCGATACTTTAGTCATCATAATTGCCGGTTCCGGACCTACAGATCGCAACGGCAATCAACAGATGATGAACAATAACAGTTTAAAAAAACTGGCACAACAACTTACCAAAAATGGTTTTGCAAGTTATAGATACGACAAGCGTTTATTTGCGCTTATGCGTCAAAATGCCTTGATTGAAGAGCAACTGCGCTTTGATGATTTTGTAAATGATGCTGTTGCAGTCACCAAGCACTTTAAAGATCAAGGATATGATCACATTATTTTGCTTGGCCATTCTCAAGGCGCACTTATCGCAAAACTTGCTGCACTACAAACCAGCGTAGACAAAGTGATCTCTTTAGCGGGCGCCGGTCAATCTATTGATAACCTCATTATAGACCAACTTAAAGCACAGGCTCCGGGATTGTTTGAAAATGCCAGACAAGCTTTTTCTGATTTGAAAGAAAAAGGAAAAGCAGAAAGCTACAGCCCGGGATTAAGTTCCTTATTCAGACCCTCTGTGCAGCCTTTTATGAAGAGTTGGGTTAAATACAACCCTGCTGAAACAATTGCTTCTTTAGAGCTTCCTATTTTGCTTGTAAGCGGCAGTAAAGACCTTCAGATTCCATCAGAAGAGACCGAATATTTAAAAAAGGCACAACCCAATGCTCAATTAGCAATGATTGAAAATATGAATCACGTCTTGACGATTATAGAAGGTGATGACATCGAAAATGGCAAATCCTACAATGAATCGGCTAGACCTATTTCTTCAGAATTAATAGAGGTCATTACTTCGTTTATTCGCACAAACTGATTCTACTTTTTCAAGTGTTTATAATTTACTTGGAGTAACGCAACTTCCGCTAGCTTTTAAAGAAGATTTTAGGCATATTTGTAGCCCTCAAAAAATCATAAAATGCAAATTAGATTAACTATTCTTAGCCTTGTGAGTTTATTTTTACTAGCAAGTTGCAGCAAGGATGGAGACTTTACACTTACCGGAAAAGTAAACGGATTAAAAAAAGGAAAAATTTATCTTCAACGTATTGAAGATACTTCCTTAGTGACTATTGATAGTGTTATTGTAGACGGCGACCCAACGTTTGAGTTTATCACAGACCTTAAAGAACCGCAAATCGTTTATCTGGCACTTGAGAAAGTAGATGCTTACGAGTATGATGATCGTATTATGATCTTTGCAGAACCGGGACAAATGACCGTCAACACTTCACTTAAGAATTTTGAAAGCCAGGCTGCGATCACAGGTTCGCAGAATCAGCAAAAATTAGACGAGTATACTAAAATCATACGTCGCTTTAATGACCAAAACCTTGATTTGATTAAAAAGAGTTTTGAGGTTAGAAAAGAAGGATGGGAAGACTCTATTGTATTTTACGACAATAAGTTGCAGAACCTAACCAAGCGAAAATACCTTTACACTGTGAATTTTGCATTAAATAATAAAGAGTATGAAGTAGCTCCTTATCTGGCAGTTTCTGAAATTTTTGATGCAAACGTGAAGTATCTTGATACCATATACAGTTCTTTAAAACCGAAAATCAGACGCTCTAAATATGGGAAGGCTTTGAAGGATTATATTAAAGAGCGTAAAGATATGCCTGAAGAAACCACCACAACTACAACAGATTCTACCTACACAGAGTAATTCATAATATTCTTGTAAGCAAACTCCCTTCGAGCAGTTTCTAGAGGCATTGATTTTGAAAAAAAAATCAACTTTGAGACAAGCCTTGGGTAATTAAACTCTTAAGCGGTACCCATAAAAAAAGCCTTCAATAATTGAAGGCTTTTTTATTTGCATTTTGCTCTTGTTATAAATCGTTAACACGATCAATAAGTGCTTTACCGCGCTCTTCAAGCTCGGCGCTTACCGCTTTTAACTGCGCGCGACGATCGTCTACCTTACGATCGTTTACTTTAGCGATCAATTCGTCAAAAGTTTTTATTGCATCATCAATAATTGCTTCTGATTTAGTGTGATCTTCTTTAGGATTAATTGCCTCCCAGATATAAACCGCATCAATAATATCTCCAAGAACAAAATTAATATCTTTTTTAAGGTCTCTTATACTTGCCATAAATTAAATTTTCGGCAAAAATACGCCTAATTATCAGATGTTCTACAAGTAAACTTCCAGAATCTCGCAAGAATCTGCTTTCAGGCTTACAGCCTCATTTGCTGCAGGAATAAGCAAGGTTTCGCCTGCAGATAAGTTACCTGTTGTTGAACCGTCTGAAAATTCCAGAGCACCAGAAACCACAATAATAATCGTGAAAGAATCCTTGCGGCTCACCTCATAAGCTTCGGTTAAGTTGACCCACTCGGTTTTAAAATAGGTATGATGCTTAACGACCTGAGGTTTATTAGTTACACTACGATCGTAGTCCAGTTTAAAGTCTTGTGTGGTTTCAAAGTCAAGCACTTCTCTCGACTCCTTAACGTGAAGGTCTCTTAGATTCCCGTCATCGTCCTTTCGGTTATAATCATATACGCGATAAGTCACATCTGACGTTTGTTGAATTTCTGCAAGTAACACACCTCCACCTATTGCGTGAATGCGTCCTGCATTAATAAAGAACGCATCTCCTTCATTTACCACGTGCTGATCCATCACTTCTTCGATGGTCAAATTATCTATGCGCTCATCATATTCCTCTTTAGTGATTTTTTGATTGAAACCCACCGTGAGTTTCGCTCCTTCATCAGCCTGCATTATGTACCACATTTCAGTTTTTCCTACGCCTGTTGGAGAAGTTTCATCTGTAGGATGTACCTGTATGGAAAGATCGCTGGCAGCATCAATGAATTTAATCAACAACGGAAAATGAGGACCAAATACGTCATGAACTTTAGTTCCTAAAAGCCCTTCTGGATTTGCAACAATAGCCTCATGAAGCGATTTTCCAGCAAGTGCTCCGTTTTTAACCGTACTTTGACCTTCTTTCAAATCGGCAATTTCCCAGCTCTCTCCTACTTTTGCCGTAGCACTGGTTCCTTTGCTAAAAATCGCATTCAGTTTTTGACCTCCCCAGATTTTCTCTTTTAGAACCGGGTCGAATGTCATTGGATAAATTGATGTACTCATATTCTTTTGCGCCTTAAGGCATATTGATTAGTATATAGTTATCTTTTTTTTAGTTGCCGGAATAGGTTACCGAATTACGCGGAGTTTCATACAACGTAATTTCAATAGCAAATTTAGCATCTAGTTTTGCTTTAAGCCTGTCGTAAATTACCACACAAATATTCTCTGCTGTTGGATTAAGTTGTGAAAACTCAGGGACGTCGAGATTCAAGTTCTTATGATCAAAAGGTTCCTCAACCTCAGATTTGATAAGATCCTTGAGCACTTTTAGGTCAATCACAAAACCGGTTTCAGGGTCAATTTCTCCTGTAACCGCAACGATCAGTTCGTAATTATGCCCGTGATAGTTAGGATAACTGCATTTACCAAAAACCTCTAGATTTTTAGCATCATCCCAATCAGCTCTGTAAAGTCTGTGCGCTGCATTAAAATGTGCTTTGCGCTTTACGGTAACAGTTTTCATTAGCGCTCGATCTGGTTATAAAATTTATCAAAGATGATCTTAAACCACTCAGTATAACGCGTTGGGTTCTCTTTCATATCAGCTTCGATCGCTTCGAGTGACATCCACTTCCATTCTGAAACTTCATCCGGGTTTATATTGGGTGTCCCGTTAAAATCTCCTAATAAAATATGATCGTACTCGTGCTCAGTTAGGCCATTATCAAACGGAGCCTTATAGATGAAGGAGATGTTTTCTTCAAGCTCTGTAGTAAAACCCATCTCTTCCATAAGGCGACGTTTACCGGCTTCTATATTGCTTTCTCCTTCACGCTGATGACTGCAACAGGTATTCGTCCATAACCCCGGGGAATGATACTTATGTGCTGCTCTACGCTGAATCATTAATTCTTTTTGATCATTGAAAACAAAGACCGAAAATGCCCTATGTAAAAGCGCTTTTTCGTGCGCTTCCATCTTAGGCATCAAACCTACCTGCCTATCATTTTCATCAACCAAAATCACCAATTCTTCTTTCATAAATTTATTTTTAACGGTAAATGTACAAATACATTACCCCCTTAACAATAGAAAAAGCCTTCTAAAATTTAGAAGGCTTTTAACGGGTTTGTTATGTAGATGCAACTTCAACTATTAATAATCCTGAACGATAAATTCGCTTCGTCTATTAAGTTGATGTTGTTCTTCGGTACAGTCTACACCATTACTACATTCATTTAGTAATTGAGTTTCACCATATCCTCTTCCAGATAAGCGTTCTCTTGCGATTCCGCCTTTTTCAACAATGTAGTTTATGGTAGATTGATTTCGACGCTCAGAAAGTGCTAAGTTATAAGCATCATTACCTCGACTGTCTGTATGTGATCTTACATCTATGCGTAAGTCTGGATATTCTTTTAGTATCTCAATAATTTTAGCAAGTTCTACTGCCGCGTCAGGTCTGATGTTTGATTTATCAAAATCGAAATAGATTGGGTTGATCAACTTTCCTAAATCGAAACTTGGAGGAATTGCCGTAACGGCAGGCTCTAATTCTAACACTACAGTAACTTCACTACTTTCTGAAGGAATTTCCACCAATTTCTCGTCGGTCACATATCCTTCCATTTCAGCTCTGGCAAAATATTCTTCTCCGCACTCAGGATCTTGAAAGCTATAAGTAGCTTCAGGGGCTTCGGCAGAACCTGAAGCGATAAGATCATTATTCAGATTTCTAATCCCTACTAAAGCACCATTAAGAGGTTCTTTGGTTTCCTTATCAACCACCTTTACGATTAATGTGCTTTCACAAGCAGCCTTAATAAAACTGTAGATATCATCATCTAAAGGATCGTTAGCTCTGTTAGATGCAAAAAATCCTTTACCTGTGTCACTGTTGATTATGAATGTAAAATCATCTTTTGTACTATTAACAGGAGCACCTACATTTTCTATAGTTTCACTTTCAAAATCATAAACATATACATCGAGCCCACCTAAACCTGCACGGCCGTCAGTTGAGAAGTATAGCTTTCCGTCTTTACTAATAAACGGAAAAGTCTCTCGCCCGGGAGTATTTATTTTATCGCCTAAATTTTCAACGGTGCCAAAAGAGCCATCTTCATTGATCGCAACCTTCCATAAATCTGATTCTCCGAGAGAGCCCGGTCTATCAGAAGCAAAATAAAGCGTTTTCCCATCGGGAGTTATTGCAGGGTGCGCAGTAGAAAAACTATTATCGTTAAATGGCAATTCTTCAATAGCCCCTAAACCTTCGGTAGTTTTAGCAGCTTTATAGAGCTTGAGACGATTTGTTTTATTGCGATCTGCTCGGTATTGATCTTTAGTAAAGTTATTACGTGTAAAGTACAACGCGTTCCCATCAGGACTCAAAACTGCTGTACTCTCGTGAAATTCTGTATTGATACTTCCTCCCAGTTTAGACACAGTACTTACTTGATTCTGATCGTCTATAGCACCCACATATAAATCTAGAAATGGCTGATTATTCCATTTATGAACACGTCTGGTAAACACACCGGTATCCCTAGTAGATGAGAACAACAATTGTTCGCCATAGAAAGCAGGCGCAAAGTCAGAATATTTTGCAGCATTAGCTTTTAGTTTCTCAATCTCATACGAGGCACTTCCTTCTTTAATTTCAGAAATGCTTTGTTCTGCATATAGATCTTCTGAGTCTTCAGACAACTCTTGATAACGAGCGATCATCTCCTCAGATTTATCGTACTCCTGCTCTGCTCTTAGCGCTTGAGCATATCGAAAATATTGATTAGGCGTAACCTCACTTTGATATTTTTCTACAAGTTTTGAATACCAATTTACGGCCTCACTATAATCTGCATTATAATAAAAGCTATCTCCAAGCTTGGCAAAAAGATCGGCAGATTCATAACCTTCTTCCGCTACGCGCAAATAGATCTTTTGAGAATCTACAAATGCATATTGGTTAAATTGTTTATTTCCTTTAGCAACTTTGCGTTCTTGTCCAAAACTACTGGTCAAAACAGAAAGAAAAAGCGCTATAAATAGATAATGTATTTTTAATCGCATAGGGGCGTGTTTTAAAGTTAAAAGAATCGCGGAGTTAACATACGATTATACTCTTTGAACAATTCAAACCGAAGAAATACTTCATAGGTCCCGTTGTTGTACGTTGCATTCCCCAGATCTGTCGACTCTCTATCATAAGCAAAACCTACAAGTAAGCCGTCATTTACTTGAAAAGCCGCTAAAGCACTCAAAGCTGCGCTCCATCTATAAGAAGCTCCTAAAGTAAGTTTATCATACAATAAGAAATTGGCATTCACGTCTACCGCAAGAGGAGCTCCGGCAACCATTTTAACCAAGGTTGAAGGCTTAAACTTTAAATTTCGGTTCACGTCAAATACGTAACCGGCTAAAGCATAGTAATGAATTTCCTCTTCAGACACAAAGGTTTGTGCTCCTTGCGCACCGCTTCGGTCAAAGTGATCTGTTCGCAATAATTGGGGAGCAGATAAACCTCCATAAAATTTAGAGTCATGATAAAAAATACCCACACCCACATTAGGTGATAGTTTATTATCAATATTTACTAAAAACGGATCATTCTGGTTGAAAGGATTGGTTCTACTGAAATCAACATCAAGCAAATTCAAAGATCCCTTCAAACCGAAACTCAACTTCCCTTCCATTCCCGTTTCAATGCTATAACTAAAATCGGTATTGAAGTAAGTTTCTCGCGCAGGCCCCAAAACATCATTAACCAAGCTAAAACCTAAACCTACCTTTCCTAAGCCAATAGGACTATGTACAGAAAGATTTTGAGTACTGGGCGCTCCATCTAGGCCTACCCACTGGCTGCGGTGCAACAGTAAAATACTGGTAACCCCACGGTTCCCCGCGTAAGCGGGGTTTATAACCAACGGGTTGTACATATATTGTGTGTATTGTGGATCTTGCTGACTATACCCTGTTACCGAAACAAACAGAATAAACAACAATACCAACTTACCCAAATTTCTATTTATCATATGAAGTTGTTTATAGTAAATACTCACTGAGTAAATCATTTTTAATTAATGTATAAGAATGAAGCCTTTCTTCTTACTTCACCCGTATCAGGATCTGCATATTCGATTATGTAATAATAAGTTCCTGTAGGAAGACGTTCACCTCGACGCACTGTTGCACGCCCATCTGAGAAGCCTCTAAACACATTATCATTATCTATGCTATAACCTTCTGTACTGTACACTTCTACACCCCAACGGTTAAAGATCTGAACTTTATTATCAGGATAATCGTCTATATTCTCGATCATAAAGATATCGTTAAGTCCATCTCCGTTAGGCGTCATTACATTATAAATCACAATATCCTCGTCTGATAACACATTTGGTATAATGGTAATGGTAACATCATCAGGCTCTCCATCTCCGTTAGCATCCACATCATCACTATTATTAGGATCATCAGAAAGATCTTCGATAATTTCACCATCAGGAGCTTCTCCGGTAACAAGCGCTTGGTTCTCCACAAACAACTGCTCAATATCACTTTGTGTGATCGCATAAGTTGCTGTAAACGTAGTTCCATCAACTTCTCCTGGAGCTAAGTCAATCGGACCTCCTGTTACATCTACCAGTGGATCTTCAATAACAATATCGGTTATTGTAACTTCTCCAGTATTGTAAACTGTAAAGGTATACGAGATGGTCTCACCTACTTGTGGTCGCTGATCACCATTCTCATCATTAAACACACCTACTTTCTCTAGACTTAAACTAGCTACCAGTGGTTCCAGATCACTTCCTCTTACAGAAATATAAACTGTAGCCACATCGGTCGCAACTGGAGATCCGGTATCAGAAATTTGATACGTAAACTGGTCTGTCCCTATAAAGCCAGCATTTGGTGTATAGGTAAATGAACCATCAGGATTGATCACTAGTGTTCCGTTTGAAGGACCATTTAGCGGTGTAGTATTTACATCTACTTGTTGAGACTGTCCTTCAGGATCAAAGTCATTATCTAAAACGTTTCCAGAAATAGTATTGTCAACTAAACCGAAATAAGCATCATCATTTGCAACAGTAGAATTACCATAATCTGGTGTAACCTCAATTGTTACAGTTCCTGTTGTACATTCTGAAGGCGCTCCGTCATCACATACTGTATACTCAAAACTATCTTCACCTGTGAAGCCAAGCTCTGGAGTATAGGCAAATGTTCCATCAGGATTTACAGTAACGCTTCCATTAGTTGGTTGCGTATTACCGGTTACTGTAATCGTATCACCATCAGGATCAAAGTCATTGACTAACACATTACCAGTTGCTGGAACTCCTGATTCAGTGATAACAGTATCGTCATTAGCTACCGGCGGCTCATTAACATCTCTCTCATCTTCCATTGGTAATACCTGAATGACCACATCTGCATTATCACAAGCCTGTGGACTACCACCGTCACAT
>CESC01055087.1_pt1 | contig 38750 bp, 39 predicted proteins | sample 531131 | NCBI WGS metagenome assembly CESC01 (sample SAMEA2621295, study PRJEB7988) | marine metagenome | biome: marine biome (ENVO:00000447); feature: mesopelagic zone (ENVO:00000213); material: "saline water (ENVO:00002010), including plankton (ENVO:xxxxxxxx)" | depth 800 m
AAACAAGCTTTTTTTAAACTTTATTTTTGACGCCGTCAAATGGATTTCAAAACCAAAGAACTACCTCAAAACAAAAATCCTATCACTAGCAAATTTCCCACGAGATCAACTCGAGGGTGGTTTACTTTATCTGCATTTCTAAGAACGTAAAACCGTTTTTAATATCCGATTTTGGAGGCGCAAATATAGAACGATTATCTATCCCCGCAAGCACTTTTTGAAAGTATTTTTAAATTAATTTACTAGCCACTTATTTACAAATAGTTACGCTTCAATTATTTTTTAATCTTTTCTTAAACGCAGCAGATTTGATTTTAAAACCCTACAAGCACAACGTATCCTATATAGTAAAGAACGCTTTCAAACATTACAATTACAGTTCATCTTCTTGATTCTACAATTGAGTCATAAACAACTAGAACCAGCTAAAGCAACCTGTACATTTGTTTCAGTATTAATTCTAACAGTAAAATTATGAAAACCTATCTCTTATTATTTATGACTTTTATCAGCTTCAGTGCCTTTGCTCAAAATAAAAGTTCAATAACCGTTTCTATTAATAATGTATCTAGCGATGAAGGTTCGGTAGGATATGCGCTCTACAATAAAGACAATTTTATGGTAGCCGCTCCAGTAAAAGCCGCAAAAAGCGAAATCAAAGACGGTAAGACTTCGGTAACCTTTAAAGATATTCCGCTAGGAAATTACGCTATCCTCTGTTATCACGATAAGAACAATAATGGACAAATGGATTTTGAAGCAAACGGAATGCCTAAAGAAGCTTATGGCGGATCTAATAATGTGATGTCTATGGGACCTCCGCAATGGGAAGATTGCAAGTTTGAACTTAGCGAAGAACCTCTGGAGCTTGAAATTCGATTTTAATTTTTGACTATACTATATAGGTCGTGATGTGTTTCTATTAAATTATAGTTGTAATTGTATAGACAAAATCAATATGTCGCCCTATTTTTGAAGTCTAAATTAGAACCATGACGATTACGCAATTGAAATACGTTTTGGCTGTCGCCGAAAATCAAAACTTCACTAAGGCTGCTGAAAAAACTTTTGTCACACAGCCTACACTGAGTATGCAGATTCAAAAATTGGAAGATGAATTAGACATTCTAATTTTTGACCGAAGCAAGAAACCGATCGAACTTACCGATATTGGAAGCAAGATTGTAACACAGGCGCGCAACATTGTAAATGAAGCCAACCGTATTGCAGATATTGTCGATCAGCAAAAAGGGTTTATAGGTGGTGAATTTAAATTGGGTGTGATCCCAACAGTTATGCCTACATTATTACCTATGTTTTTACGCAACTTCATCAACAGGTATCCTAAGGTCAAACTGAAGATCGAAGAGCTTCCCACAGAAACCATTATAGAACGTCTTGAAGAAGGACATTTAGACGCCGCGATTGCAGCAACACCACTACATCTTGAGAATATAAAGGAGCGTCCTTTATATTATGAGCCATTTGTAGCATATGTTCCCGCAAATCACCCTTTAAATAGTGTAGAGAAAATTACCACAGCAGATCTAGACCTCAACGATATGCTACTTCTTGAAGATGGACATTGCTTTAGAGACGGCGTAGTTAACTTATGCAAAACAAACCGAAACTATTCTGAAGAAACCTTTTCTCTTGAGAGTGGTAGTTTTGAAACTTTGGTACGTCTTGCCAATGAAGGTTTAGGAATGACTCTTTTACCTTATTTACATACAATGGATATTAAGGAAGAAGAAAAGAAATTTCTTCATTACTTTAAAGAGCCGGCACCGGCAAGAGAAGTAAGTCTTTTATATCACAAGAGTGAATTAAAGATGCAAATTATTGAAGCGTTGCGCACCACAATTGCCGGAGTAATAAAAGGAGCTATCACATTTCAAAATGTAGAAATCATTAGTCCGCTACCTCAAACTCAAGGAGCATTTAAAAAGTAACCAGGCTTGTATCAGATACTAAAAAAGCGACTCATTTGAGTCGCTTTTTTTTTATGATATTTAAAGTTAAGCATTGAGGTAAATCATACATTGATTTAATTCGGGATTTGTTTTGGTTAGTTCCTTAATCCACTCTCTTAATTCCTCAATTTCATACGGTAGTAAACGCTTTGCAGCTTTTTGTAATTCTTTGCAAAAAAGTACACTATCAAAACTTACTTTTTTCAGTATTGTTTTAGTGTACTCAAACATTGCTCTTGCCATATTTGAATAGTTTAAAATTAGAATTTTTGTTAGGTAATTTTGGGCTATAAACTGATTTTGATAGGAATTCCGTTAAAAATAGGCTTTTAATTCCAAAAACAATGTTAAAAATTTAAAATCCTAGGCTTTACCTAGAGTTTAAAATCTGTTGTCACCGTCAAGCAAATCTCCTAAGCCTCCCAGAATACTTCCTTCGCCTTTATCCTTCCCTCCCAATTGTGGTGCAGATGCCAAAACACGCTTGGCAAGTCTGCTAAATGGTAACGACTGAATATAAACTGTACCCGGACCGGTAAGTGTCGCAAAGAATACTCCTTCACCTCCAAAAATGGTATTTTTTATTCCGCCTACAAATTCGATATCATAATTTACCGTATGATCAAAACCTATGATACACCCTGTGTCTACCTTCAACTTTTCTCCTAATCCTAATTCCTTTTTAAACGTGGTTCCGCCAGAATGCACAAAGGCCATCCCGTCACCTTCTAGCTTCTGCATAATAAAACCTTCTCCTCCAAAAAGTCCGCGGCCTAGCTTTCTTGAAAATTCAATACCTATAGAAACCCCTTTGGCAGCGCATAAAAATGCATCTTTTTGACAAATGAATCTTCCGCCATTTTTGGTCAAGTCAATCGGAATAATTTTTCCCGGGTATGGGGAAGCAAAACTCACCTTCTTCTTCCCTACTATGTCATTGTAGAAAACTGTCATAAAAAGACTTTCACCGGTAAGTAAACGTTTACCAGCACCAAATACCTTATTTAATAGACCAGAATCATTTTTAGAACCATCACCAAAAATGGTTTCCATGCGTATACCGTCTTCCATCATCATAAAGGTTCCTGCTTCAGCGATAACGCCTTCTTGTGGATCTAATTCAATCTCCACATATTGCATTTCTTCCCCATAAATCTGGTAATCTATCTCGTGTGCTCTCATGTTTTTATTTCGTTTTTGATTTGATTGATACTACTTAATACGTAAGCGTTTTTATAAAATTGTTACAAGACGTATATAAATCTAAGACGATAATATCTTTAAATAAAACTAGGATTTCACCCTTACCGTCCATTCAAAATCAAACGTACTTACCACCACGTCATCTTCATTAACTCCCACACTTTGCATCCAGAAGGTTTGCCCCTCGCCTGTGGCAATCGTTTTTTCAATGGCATCAGCGATTTTGTGACCGTCTTTACAGGTAAATGTGATTTTACCGGTGGCTTTTTTAGTAAAAGAAGCTTTATTATTTGCCACAAGCATCGAAATTTTCTTGCCGCTTTCTCTAATTTGATTGATCACCATCGCTCCTGTACTCAACTCTGCAGCCATCCCCTGCACTGCCCAAAACATAGAATTGAATGGATTCTGATTGATCCATTTATGCTTAACAGTAGTCGTACAGGTTTTTTCTGAAATTTCTTTTACCCGCACTCCACACAACCAAGCAGAGGGAAGCTTAAACATTATAAAACTATTGAATTTACTAGGGCTGAGTGACATATATAAAGTTTTGATTCTCTCAAAAATAGGCTTAAGAATTGACTTTACAGAATTCCCTTTTTGTTAATAAATAGTTAAATTTAAGTACTATGCAATACAAAATACCTTCTTTTATATATATATTTGCATAAGAAAATAATAAGCAATGGAAAATACTATTACAACCGGACAAAAAAATACAGCCACTTTTATTCACTTATCTGTGTTTGCTCAATTTTTGTTTCCACTGGGCAATTTTATCGCTCCGCTATTGATCTGGGCTTCCTTAAAAAGGAATTCGGTATTTGTAGATAACCACGGTAGACGTGCGCTCAACTTTCAAATGAGCACACTACTCTATACTATAGGTCTTGTAATTATTGCAATTCCTTTTGTGGCTTATCAGGTTTTACAAATTGTAAGTAAGCAGGGACACTTTGATCTAGAAAATCATTTTGATCATTTTGTTCTTCCTAATGATGCCAGCGGTCTTATCATAACCGCATTGGCATTTGGCTTACTGCTTTTAGCCTTATTTGTAGTGACCCTTTTTTCGGTGATCTCTGCAGCTGTAAGTGCGAGTAATGGTGAAGAATATAAATATCCATTAAGTATAAACTTTTTAAAACCGCTTGCTGTTTCTCAACCCGAGAACGCTTCAGACTCATCAACTGAAGTATAGCTAGGTTTTACTTTACTTCTGAATGGCAACATTTAGAGCAATCAATTATTTAATTCCACTTTGTGGACAAAAAACGAACAGTTATTAATCGCTTAACAATGAGAATCTATGAAGATTGAAAACACAAAGGCGCAAATGCGTAAGGGTGTTCTGGAGTATTGCATTCTATCTATTTTAAAAGACGAAGATGCCTATGTAGCCGAAATACTCGACACGCTCAAAGACGCCAAGTTACTGGTAGTTGAGGGTACTATTTATCCCCTGCTTACCAGACTTAAAAACGCCGGTTTATTGAGCTATCGCTGGGAAGAATCAACCAGCGGACCACCACGTAAATACTATGGTCTCACAGAAACCGGAAAGCTCTTCTTAAATGAACTATCATCAACTTGGGACGACCTTCAAAAAGCCGTTCGACTGGTAACCACTCAAAAATCAAAAAACAATGAATAAGACAGTTAATATAAATCTTGCAGGCCTTTTCTTTCATATAGATGAGAACGCCTATGCAAAGTTGCAACGATACCTCGACGCGATAAAACGCTCTTTTACAGATGCGCAAGGTCGTGAGGAGATCATTCAAGATATTGAAGCGCGTATTGCAGAACTTTTTAGCGAGCGTGTAAAAAACGAACGTCAAGTCATTGGGATTTCTGAAGTGGAAGAAGTAATCAACATAATGGGGCAACCCGAAGATTACCGCATAGACGAAGAGCTTTTTGAGGACGAACCAGCGCAAAAAACCTATAGCAGCACTACATCATCTTCAAAAAAACTATACCGAGATACCGACACTTCTTGGATAGGTGGTGTATGTACCGGTCTGGGACATTATTTACAAATAGATGCGGTGTGGTTGCGCATAGCTTTAGTACTACTTACCATTTTCTCTTGGGGTGGTTTTATTTTGATCTATATCGCTTTCTGGATCTTTGTTCCAGAAGCGCGTACCACTGCAGAAAAACTGGAAATGCGGGGAAAGCCCGTCAACATAGACAATATTCAGCGTAAAGTAAAAGAAGGATTTGACACTGTTGCAGATTCTGTTAAAAATGTTGACTATGTTAAGTACGGAAACAAAGCTCGTAAAGGAGCAAATTCGGTTGCCGATACGCTGGGCAAGATCATCATGTTTATCTTAAAAGTATTTGTGAAATTCATAGGTATTCTACTCGTTATAACCGGTGGCTCGACCCTTATTGGTCTCTTTGTAGGACTCTTTTCAGCAGGAACTTTAGATTTTGTTGATGGTAGCATCGCAGATTATGTAGAGATGGTCAATACTTCTGGCGCTCCATTGTGGCTTATAAGTTTGCTCACGTTTGTAGCGATAGGGATTCCGTTCTTTATGTTATTCTATCTTGGTTTGCGCATTCTGGTTACAACCCTAAAACGTATTCCTGTTGTTGCCAAATTAACGATGCTGGGCGTTTGGTTTATCGCGGTAATGGTACTCGCGGTATTGGGAGTACGTCAAGGCATGGCGACTGCAGTAGAAGGCGAAGCTCTTATTTCTGAAACCTTACCTATAAGAGCCGGAGATACCTTAAGTGTAAAAATGATCACCCAAAATCAATATGGCGCCTACAAATACCATAATGACAATTGGAAGATTCGCACCGATGCAGCGGGTAACAAAGTATTGTACAACCGTGATGTAAATCTTAGTGTACAAAAAAGTGACTCTCCAGAGGCTAAGCTTATCATTAAGAAAACCTCACAAGGAAGCTCTTATGATGCCGCTCAGGTTCGTGCAAGTAACATCGTTTATAATTTTGAAATGGATGAAAACACGCTTCTTCTTGACAATTACTTTGTAAGCAGTATTGAAAACAAATACCGCAGTCAGGAAGTAGATCTTATTCTTGCGATTCCTGAAGGAACCATTCTGTTAACTGATAAGAACATCAACAGTTACCACAGAAACCGTTATTCTGATGTTCTGGATCACAAGTTTGTAGGGTATTATTCTCTAATGGAAAATTCAGAACTTGTATGTCTAAATTGCCCTGAAGAAGTTATCGAAGAACTTGAGGAAGCCGAAGACTGGAAGGCAGATGAGACACCCCAAGATTCTACAGCTACAGGAACCGTATATGAATATAAAGCGGTAGCCGCACCTAAAAAAGACGGGTTAAACGTTAGACCCGAACTTAAAAATGATACCATTGCAAAAGTGGTAGACACGATAAACTAAATAAACTAACTCAGGGCAAACCTGTCTTCTGACAGCGACAGGTCCCTGAGGTTATTATTAGAAACAAATTTTTAATTTAAAGGCAAGCCCAGGAGTATTTAATCTTCTGGCAATGCCAGAAAAACATCAATCAAAAAATCAACACTTATGACTACATTAATTAAACTTTTCGTCAGCGGTTTTGCCGCACTTATGCTCACCTCATGTAATTTCAACATACAAATGGGGCAAATTGAAGGTAACGGCAATGTTGTTACCCAAGATTTAAATCTTGATCAAGAATTCTCAAGAGTACATAGCAGTAACGGCTGGGACGTGATTCTAGAAAAAGGAACAAGCCCAAAAGTTATCGCAGAGGTAGATGAAAACTTACTAGAATATCTTGATGTTCATTATGAAGGAAGTACTTTACGTATTGAATCTACAGACAATTCAAACATTGGTAATGCAACTTCTCGGGTTATTCACGTGATCTATACACAACCTTTACAGGCCATTAAAGCCAGTAGCGCATCAAACATCACTGCAACCGAAATGCTAACCGGGGACAAAATCAATTTTGATGTTTCAAGTGCAGCGACGGTAAAATTAGATGTTGAAATACGAGAGATCACAGCCGATGCAAGCAGCGCGGCTACCTTAAGTCTTAATGGTTCTGCGCAAAAACTCAACTTTGACGCAAGCTCAGCGGCAACCATTAATGCAAAAGATCTAAAAGCAGAATATTGCGAAGCCGAAGCTTCAAGTGCAGGAAGTATACGTACTTATGTATCTAAAGAAATGAATTCTAAAGCTTCTAGCGGCGGCGATATTGATTATTGGGGAGATCCTCAGGAAGTTGCCGTAGCCGAAAGTTCTGGTGGCAGCATCAGCAAAAAGTAATCGTTTAAATACACTCCTTTTCAAAACCCCGATGCAGTCGCATCGGGGTTTTTGCTATATTTGAGACTTTTCAAAAAAACACGCTGTTGGCTTTCTTAAACTTAATCCGTTATAAAAATCTAATCCTAATACTTCTTACACAGGTTTTGATTCATTTTGGCTTTTTAAAAGCCTTAGGACTGCCGGTTGCCCTCTCTTCTTTTGATTTTGGGATTTTAGCCTTAGCCAGTTTATGTATTGCTGCCGCAGGCTACATTATTAACGACATTAATGATGTGCAAAGCGATCAGATCAATAAACCGCTTCAAACGTATCTCCCTGAACCTTTTTCAGAAAAACAAGCCTTCAATTATTATCTGCTTTTTAATATTCTGGGCGTGGGATTGGGATTTTTTCTCAGCTACAAAACCGGTTTGGGCAACTTCACCTCCCTATTTGTTCTTATTTCGGCACTGCTTTATATTTATTCCAGCTTTTTAAAAGGAATTATTTTGGTCGGAAATCTAGTCGTAAGCCTTGTAGTGGCTTCGTCTATTTTTATCGTTTTAGTTTTTGATGTTACCCCTATTTTAAATCAATTTCAAGAACAACTAGTCACTCCACTTGCGGTATTGCGCGATTATACCATTTTTGCTTTTATGCTGAATTTCCTCAGGGAACTTGTTAAAGATATTGAAGATGCCAATGGAGATTATGCAGCAGGGATTCAAACTTTACCCATAGTTTTAGGTCTTGAGCGCACGGCTAAACTTTCGGCGTACCTTGGCGTGCTATACATTTTTAGTATTTTAGGATACATCTACGTGTATTTACAAACTAACGTTTGGACTTCGATATATCTAGTCGCCGCAGTGGTAGTTCCTCTGGTATTTTTCTGTATGAAAGCACGCTATGCCGAAAAACAAAAACATTATGCATTTCTGTCTAAATTATTAAAGCTGATTATGCTTTTTGGTATGCTCTCTTTAGGCGTTTTGACACTGACTTTAAAGTATTAATATGCTCTCTGAACTCCTAAATAACAAAAAACTCATTCTTGCCTCGCAATCGCCGCGCCGGCAAGAATTACTCAAAGCTCTTGAGGTTGATTTTGAAATCAGGCTAAAACCTATTGATGAAAGCTATCCACCGGGAATGCAACCGGGAGCAATCGCAGAGTATATTGCAAAAAAGAAAGCTGAGGCTTTTAGCGACATGCTTCAACCTGATGAGATTTTGATTACCGGAGACACCTTAGTTTTTAAAGGCGATATCGCATTAGGCAAACCCAATGATGCGCAGGAAGCACAAGAAATGCTTCAGCTATTAAGTGGCACTTCGCACGAGGTGATCTCTTCGATATGCGTGACTACTTCAACCCAACAACTGGTGGATCACGATTTGGCTAAAGTGTACTTCAGAACCTTTACTTCCGAAGAGATCACACACTATATCAACACCTATCAGCCTTTTGACAAAGCCGGAGCTTACGGTATTCAAGAATGGATAGGCCACGTAGCGCTTCAGAAATTAGAAGGTTCTTACAATACGGTTATGGGTCTGCCTACACAAAAATTGTATGATTTATTACAACAACTTGAGTAGCTTTAATTTTTGCCTTTGTCGTTGCAATTTTATGCTAAAGTATAAGTTTTGTATTTTGTTAAACAAACCGAAAACCAAAGCGTGTAGCTAGCGTTTTAGCTATCTTTGATCGCAAGGCATTCAACTAAAAAACATCCTAAAATATGCGCTTTTTATTCGTTTTTATATGTTGCATTTCATTGCAATTACAAGCTCAAAAGCCAAAAAAGCCAACTTCTTCAGAAATATACGAGCAAATACAAGGGCTCAACTTTTTAGGCACGGCGCTTTATCTCGCAGCGCATCCCGATGATGAAAACACAGCAATGATCTCTTATCTCGCCAATGAGGTACACGCAAGAACAGGTTATCTTGCGCTTACGCGTGGTGACGGCGGTCAAAATTTGATAGGTCCCGAAATTAGAGAGCTCCTTGGTGTTATTCGTACTCAAGAATTGCTTGCAGCACGCCGCACAGATGGTGGTGAGCAGCGTTTTACACGTGCTAACGATTTTGGCTATTCTAAAAACCCTGAAGAAACGTTGAGTTTTTGGGAAGAGGATGAGATTATGAAAGACGTAGTTTGGGCCATTCGTAATTTTAGACCAGACATTATTATCAATCGGTTTGATCATCGTTCGCCGGGTACCACACATGGGCATCATACGCTGTCGGCAATGCTAAGTGTAGAAGCTTTTGATAAAGTGGGTGATCCTCAAGTGTTCCCCGAGCAATTGAAACGCACGCAGACCTGGCAACCCAAACGACTATTCTTTAACACCTCTTGGTGGTTTTACGGTAGCCGTGAAAAGTTTGAAGAAGCAGATAAATCAAATCTGGTTTCGGTTGATGTGGGAAGTTACTATCCCGCTTACGGACTTAGCAATACCGAAATCTCTGCCCTTAGCCGCAGTCAGCATAAATCTCAAGGTTTTGGAAATACCGGTTCTCGCGGAGCGCAAGTAGAATATCTCGAACTTTTAAAAGGGGATCTTCCGGCAGACGGAAATCTTTTTAAAGGAATTGATACCAGCTGGAACCGTGTTGAAGGTGGTGCTGCTATTGGTAACATCTTAAATCAAGTTGAAGCAGATTACAACTTTAATGATCCGGCGGCGAGTCTTCCGCACTTACTTGAAGCTTACCAATTGATCGTTCAGTTAGAAGATACTTACTGGCGTGATTTAAAAACCAAACAAATCACACAAATCATAAAGGCTTGTGCGGGTTTATATCTTGAAGCCTATACTGACGAACAAACTGCTATTGCAGAGGAAAACGTAAAACTTTCACTAGAAGCGATAAACCGAAGTGATTTCCCCATAATTCTAGAGCGCGTTACAGTATTACCTTCTAAAAAAGAAATTAAAATGGAACGCTCCCTTGACTTCAATGAAGATTTTAAAACTCAAGTGGAGGTCAATACCGGTGATGCAGATTTTACTACAGCTTACTGGTTGACCGAAGAAGGCAGCGTGGGAATGTATAAAGTAACCGATCAAGAGCTTATAGGATTGCCGGAAACTCCTAAAACCTTTAAGGCTACCTTCCATCTAAAGATAGATGAAGTTGAAATCCCCATCACGACAGATTGGGTCTACAAATACAATGATCGTGTTGCCGGCGAAGTCTATGAGCCTTTTGAAATTGTGCCTAAAGCTTCGGTGGCTGTTGCAGATCCTGTGATCATTTTTGCAGATGCGCAGCCCAAAACCATTACTGCACAAGTAACGGCATACGTTTCTAATCTTTCAGCCAAAGTTTCTTTAAATGCTCCCAAAGGTTGGCAGATCAGCGCCCCGCAAGAAATTAATATCGCGCAAAAAGGTGAAACAAAAACTGTAGCTTTTACCGTTACACCACCAGATAACGCGAGCGAGGTAGAATTACAGCCTCAGCTTTTGGTAGACGGAAAAACCATCAATACCAAGATCGTTCGTATCGACTATGAACATATTCCTTTGCAAACATTAGTCTTACCTTCAACCAATAAATTGGTACGGCTTGATATTCAAAAGAAAGGGAATTATATAGGTTATATTGCCGGTGCGGGAGATGTAATTCCTGAAAGCTTAAGACAGATCGGATATCAAGTTGCAGAAATTACTCCGGAAGAAATTACAGCAACCAACCTTAAAAATTTTGACGCTGTAGTTATGGGAGTTCGTGCGTATAACGTGGTTGAAGAATTGCGCTACAAACAGCCTATTCTTTTGGATTATGTCGAAAACGGCGGTACGATGGTAGTGCAATACAATACGGCGCGTGGATTTAGTTTTCCTAACATTGGTCCCTACCCGCTGGAGTTGAGCAGCGATCGGGTTACCGATGAGTTTGCAGAAGTTACCATTCTCGATCCTGATGCCGAAATCCTTAATTACCCTAACAAAATCACTCAGCGAGATTTTGAAGGATGGGTTCAAGAACGTGGACTGTATTTCCCAAACAACTATGACAAAGCATACACGCCGGTACTTTCTATACACGACGAGAATGAAGCACCAAGTGAAGGCAGCCTGCTACTCGCTAAATATGGAAAAGGTAACTATATTTATACAGGATTAAGTTTCTTTAGAGAACTGCCCGCTGGAGTTTCGGGAGCGTATAGACTTTTTGCCAATATGCTTTCGGTAGGTAAGAACAATCAAAAGATCAAAAACTGATGCATCCCAAAAAAGAAGGTTGGTCAAAATATTATACTTTGGTTTTGGTGATGAACGCCATATACATCATCTTGTTCTTTATATTAATGAATTACTACAACGCTTAATATGCAAACAAGAGACTGGATTGTACTGGTAGTTACTTTAGCATTTATAGTGCTGTATGGTGTTTATAAAACACGTGGTAGAAAAAATGTTCAAGATTACATACGTGGTGGTAATGAATCAAAATGGTGGTCTGTAGGACTTTCTGTAATGGCGACACAAGCCAGTGCGATCACTTTTCTCTCTACACCGGGTCAAGCTTATAATGATGGTTTGGGTTTTGTTCAGTTTTATTTTGGTCTGCCCATAGCTATCGTCATTATTTGCGTCTTTTTTATTCCTATTTATTATCGGCTTAACGTGTATACCGCTTATGAATATCTGGAGAATAGATTCGACATACGTGTACGTTCATTAGCTTCGGGCTTGTTTTTACTTTCTCGCGGTCTTGCTGCCGGTATCACCATCTTTGCGCCTTCGATTATTCTTTCGGCTGTGTTGGGTTGGGATCTCAACACGCTTAACATCATCATTGGATTGCTCGTTGTAGTGTACACCATTTCTGGAGGAACCAAAGCCGTTACTGTAACTCAAAAGCAACAAATGGGAATTATCTTTCTGGGAATGTTTGTCGCTTTTTTCCTTATTGTGAGCTACCTGCCAGAAGATATCAACTTTGATAATGCGCTTCAAATAGCGGGTGCTAGTGGTAAACTTGATGTACTCGATTTCTCTTTTGATTTTGAAAACCGCTACACCGTATGGAGCGGTATTTTAGGTGGTACGTTTCTCATGCTTTCCTATTTTGGGACCGATCAAAGTCAGGTTCAGCGCTATTTGAGCGGTAAATCTTTGAGAGAAATGCAGCTGGGTATGATCTTCAACGGTCTTCTAAAAGTTCCTATGCAGTTCTTTATTCTTTTAGTAGGTGTTATGGTTTTTGTCTTTTACCAATTCAATCCTACGCCGCTTAATTTTAATCCTGCCGCGGCTTCTGCAGTGCACGGTACCCCTTTTGAAAAAGAATACAACGAGGTTCAAAATAAACTCAATGACCTGCGTTCTGATAAAACCGAATTGAGTCACCGTGTGGCTCTTGATCCGCAAGCTTCAGTTGCTGATGCTTCCGGAGTTCAAATCACTGCTAAAGAAGCGCTTAAAAATATCAATGCCGAAGAAAATAAGTTACGTGATCAAGGGCGCATGCTCATAGGCTTGGCTGATAAAAACGTAGAGACCAACGATAAAGATTATGTGTTTATTCATTTTATTCTGAATAACCTACCCAGCGGACTCATTGGGCTTTTGCTGGCGGTGATCTTATCTGCCGCAATGTCTTCTACTGCCTCAGAACTCAATGCACTCGCAACCACGACTACAGTCGATTTTTACAGACGTAACCTTAAAGAAGATCGGGAGGAATCGCATTTTGTAGATGCAGCTAAATGGTTCACTCTGAGTTGGGGAATTTTAGCCATTCTTATTGCCTGTACGGCAAACCTGTTTGATAATTTGATTCAACTGGTCAACATCATCGGCTCCCTTTTCTATGGAAGCATTCTAGGCATTTTTATGTCTGCTTTCTTTATCAAAACCATAAAAGCCCGTGCCGTTTTCATAGGAGCGATCCTAACGCAACTTATCGTCTTCGCCTTATTTGCTTTAGATAAATTTGAATACATCAGCTTGCCTTACCTATGGCTTAATGTGGTAGGATGTGCTTTAGTGATTCTTATAAGTCTAACTATCCAGAGCACTATGGGATCTGATAAAACCGAAACAGCATGAAAACAATTAGATGGGGAATTTTAGGCTTAGGAAAAATTGCGCACAGCTTTGCTAGTGATGTAGCCCTTGTTGAAGGTTCTGAGGTATATGCAGTTGCTTCACGTTCTCAGGAAAAAGCAGATCGTTTTGGTGCAACATATAGTGCCTCCAAATGTTACAACAGCTATGAGCAACTTGCCAAAGATCCTAACGTAGATGCGGTATATATCGCCACGCCTCACGTAAGACATCATCAAGACACCTTGCTTTGCTTGAAACATAAAAAAGCGGTTTTATGCGAAAAACCGTTTGCAATGAACCGTTCCCAAGTGGAAGAAATGATCACAACCGCTCAGGCAAACGACACGCTTTTGATGGAAGCATTATGGACGCGCTTTATGCCTCATTTTAAATTTGTAAAAGAGGAATTAGCAAGTGGACGCTATGGTGCTGTAAAAACCTTAACCGCAGATTTTTGTTTTGAAGCCGACTTTAATCCTGAAGGTCGTCTTTTCAACAAAGCCCTTGGAGGTGGTTCTTTACTTGATATTGGTATTTATCCTATATTTTGTGCATTGGCACTATTGGGAAAACCAGATTCATTTGAAGCAAAGGCCAAAATCGGCAAAACCGGAGTTGACGAAGAGATCGAAATGACCTTTAAATATAACTCGGGAACTACAGCGTTTTTGAATTCAAGCATTGTCAAGCAAACTCCATCAACAGCCACGTTGGTCTGCGATAATGGAATTTTGGTTTTAAACAGTCGCTTTCATCAAACAGATAAAATCACAAGTATTTTAGAAGGTAACAAGATTGAGCATGACTTTGCCTACACAGGTAAAGGCTATTATTTTGAAATAGAACATTTTGCCAATCTCCTACGTGAAAATCAAAAAGAAAGTCCGTTGATGAGTTTTGAGTTTAGCAGGCAACTCATTAGTATGTTAGATGAAGTAAGAACACGCATTGATTTACACTACGAGGTGTAAATAAGATTCTGGCAAAGTTTAGGGTTTTTCAATCCTTTGACGGCGCAAGTAAACTAACTCAGGGCAAGCCCATGAGGCAATTCTAAGAAACTAATTTTCAATTTCGAGGCAAGCCTCGGAGTATAAAACCATTTGGCGGTACCAATAAAAAAGCCGGGAATTCCCGGCTTTTTTTGTGATGTTATTCGCGATTATAGCGCTCCCCATTCTTTAAGAGAATCGGTATTCATTTTTATATAATCAGCATTTCCTGCTTCTTTAGCTCCAGCCAATGAAGCTTTTGCAGCTTCAATAGCGCCTTTTTTATCGCCTGCTTTTGCCAATATTAAAGACTGCTGACGCAACTGCCAGAAACGTGGAGTTTCGGTCTTGACCATGGCTTCGTCCATCCACGATTTAGCTTGTTGAATATCTTTCCCACTGTTCAAGTAATATACAGCAGCGTTGTAATAATCTCCGGCACTCGGGCCATCAAGTGTTTGTTTGATGTTTGCCATTACTTCAGCATCTGTATTTACCATAAATTTTACCGGTACTACCGTATCTGCCCATAAGAAGTTTAACACAGCACTGTCTGCCATAACCTCATCAATCACAATGGTAAAAGTCTCCATCTGCATTGGCATCTCAACGGGTTCAACCATGGTGCGTAAAGCTACTTTACTCTCATCAAGTTCAGGAATTAGCGGGTTGGAATGATCTGTATAAAAAATCACTTCCCAAGTATCTTCACCCGGAATCGTATAAATACTATACGTTCCCGCCGGTAAATCTTTACCAGAAATGCTCACACCTTTATTTACAGTAAATTTTGTTGTTGCGTTTGCTCCGGTTCTCCACAATCTACCATAAGGAATAAGCTCACCAAAGATCTCCCGACCGCGCATATTGGGTCTAGAATAATCTACGCTTACTTCAGTTAAACCTACCGTTTGGGTCAACGTTGCGTGCGGACTGGCAGCTGGAGTTTGAATTTGTGCCTGGGCTAAAGCTCCCAAAGCCAGAAAACAAGAAAGGATTATTTTTTTCATCTGAAAATCATTTAATTATTAGTGTGTTTAATTACAGTTATCTACGAGGTAATTTAAGCAAAAAAGCTCTTGAATTACAACGTTATAAACTGGTCTACCAAATTACGATTTAAGTCGGTTTTTCGCTTCAGTATCATTCTTTTTTTAACTGAAAAATTAAAGCTGTTTGCATAGTTAACCTGTTCAACTTTAATTTTTGTTTAACTTAAATCATTTTTTGTTAAACAATATAGCCGGTATATTTACTTCAAATTGGTTTCAACCTTGAACCTCATCTTTTTGATTATGAAAATTTATACGCTGTATACCAAACAAAACCTCCCCATTTCTATTGAAAAAGCGTGGAGTTTTCTCTCTGATCCCAAAAATTTAAAAGTCATCACTCCCGACTATATGGGCTTTGAGATTCTCTCAGGAGCAGATAGACCAATGTTTCCCGGGCAAATCATTCAGTACAATGTGACGCCTGTTGCCGGAATCAACACCAAATGGGTTACCGAAATCACACACGTAAAACATCTTGAATATTTTGTTGATGAGCAGCGCTATGGGCCTTATTCACTATGGCATCACAAACATTTTCTTAAAGAGATTCCGGGCGGAGTTGAAATGGAAGATATTGTGGATTATAAAGTTCCGGCAGGTATTATAGGTCAAATGGTGCATCCCTTTCTCGTAAAACCAAAACTTCAAGAGATTTTCGAATATCGGGAGAAAAAATTAACCGAGTTATTCGGCACCTACACCAAACCCGAAAAAGAATTGCAAGGCGTATCTCGCGAAGATATCCTCAACTAAAAAATTGCTATGAAAAAGAATATACTACTTATTGGAGGTTCTCACGGAATCGGAAAAAGTCTTATCGATAACCTAAGCGGTGACTATGAGATTTATGTTGCATCAAGGACAAAAGAAGAACTTCCCGAAGAAATTACACATATTGAATATGATGTGACCGCAGATATTTTAAATACTGAAGAGCTTCCTGAAGTGTTGGATGGCTTTGTGTATTGTCCCGGTTCTATCAATCTCAAGCCGTTCAAAATGCTTTCTGAAGAAACCTTTAATGAAGATCTTCAGCTTAATTTTATGGGACTCATCAAATCGTTGAAGGCCGTTGAAGACCGACTCAAAAAGGCAGATCAAGCAAGTCTTGTCTTTTTCAGCACGGTTGCCGTTAAGATGGGAATGCCCTTCCACACGAGTGTTGCGGCAGCTAAAGGAGCTATTGAAGGTTTTGCAAAAGCGCTGGCTGCAGAATATGCACCACAGTTTAGAGTGAATGTTATAGCACCAAGTCTCACTGATACGCCACTAGCCTCTCGCCTCTTAGGAAATGATAAGAAAAAAGAAAAGATGGATGCACGTCATCCCTTAAAGCGTGTGGGAACTCCACAGGATATTTCAAAAATTGCCGCATTTTTACTCAGCGAAGACAGCAGCTGGGTAACCGGACAAATTTTGGGTATTGACGGTGGAATGTCTACCTTAAACGTAAACTAATCGCGTTCCTAAACCCGATCAGCGATTCAATCTAACCAACCTTTTTTATTTATGAGCACTGTTAACATTTTTTGGTTTCGTAGAGATTTACGTCTGGACGACAACGTAGGTTTTCTTGAAGCCTTAAAAGGAGAACATCCTGTACTGCCTATTTTTATCTTTGATAAGGAAATTCTAAATGAGTTGCCAGAAGATGATGCGCGTGTAACTTTCATCTTTGAGACTTTGCAAAAAATGCGCGATGAATTACAGGAAAAACACGGGAGCTCGATTGCTTTATATCACGGCAAGTCTGAAACCATCTGGAAACAACTTCTTGAGGATTATAAAGTGGATACCGTTTTTACCAATCACGATTATGAACCCTATGCGCTTGAGCGTGACAAAAAAATTAAAAAACTTTTAGAAGATCAAGAAGTATCTTTTGAAACGTTTAAAGATCAAGTCATTTTTGAGAAAGATGAAGTGGTAAAAGGCGACGGCGATCCTTATGTGGTTTACACGCCTTATAAAAACAAGTGGCAAGAAGTTTTTGATGCTGATAAACATCTGAAAATTCATTACACCAGTCAGTATTTAGAAAATCTTATTGAGCATAGCCGACTACCTAATATTTCCCTTAGTGATATGGGATTCAAAAAATCTTCAATAGAAATTCCAGATTATGAGGTTACTCCAACGCTCATTCAAAACTATGAGGATACACGCAACTTTCCCGCACAGGACGGCACATCACATTTAGGTCCGCATTTACGATTTGGTACAGTAAGCGTGCGAAAAATGGTTAAAAAAGCCATTGCTGAAAAAAACACTGTTTTTTGGAGCGAACTCATTTGGCGTGAGTTTTTTATGCAGATTCTGTATCACTATCCTGAAACGGTAAATAATGCGTTTAGATCAAAATACGACCGAATCGAATGGCGCAACAATAAAGAGGAGTTTGAAAAATGGAAAAAAGGAGAAACCGGTTATTTGCTAGTGGATGCAGGAATGCGTCAACTTAATAAAACGGGTTATATGCACAATCGCGTACGCATGTTGGTTGCAAGCTTTTTATGTAAACACTTATTGATCGACTGGCGCTGGGGCGAAGCTTATTTTGCCGAAAAGCTCTTGGATTATGAGCAATCCAGCAACGTAGGCAACTGGCAATGGGCAGCCGGAAGCGGTGTAGATGCGGCTCCTTATTTTAGAATTTTTAACCCAATGACTCAGGTTGATAAGTTTGATAAGGATAAAAAATACATTAAAGAATTTGTTCCGGAATTTGACACCGATGACTATCCGGAAAAGATGGTAGATCATAAAGAGGCTCGAGAACGCTGTCTTAAAACTTATAAAGCAGCAGTCTCTTAATGCTAAAAAGTTATAAACCTTTACTAAGCAATACTTAAATCACAAAAAACTAAGCTTTTGCACTTTTATCTTTACAAAAAAAGAGAATACTATGAAAAAGCTTGTTTTATTATTTGCACTAGGCGGAATGCTATTATTTTCAGCTTCTTGCTCTAGCTATCGCACTTCGAGAAACGCCAATACTAATGCTCCCGGTCAAGTCAAAAAAGCCTACGGAGCTAAAAATGCAAAAGCATTTGCTCCCGGACAACAAAAGAAAAAGAAGAACAAGAGAAACAAGAATTAGATATTCTTTTTTCCTACCCTTAAGAGTAACGGAAAACTAAACTTGCGTGTTACTGCATTTCCCCAAGATCTGTCCACAGCATCTTGAATTAGTTCAAGCGGATTTTGACCGTTTGCCTTTTCATAGTGTTTAACTGCAGACCATGTATTAAGGTAACTCAAGAACTGGTTTTTAGTCCATATCACGTCCATTTCAAGTTTGGGAGTTTGAATTTCTTTAAATGGAAAAGGAATCGTTTTATAATGCGCGTCCAGATACTTGCGTTCAGGATCCCAATAAGGGTCGGTAATGTTTTTGTAAAAATGCTGAATCACTTCGTTCAATTTTCCTGAGGTTTCAAATACCGAATAGCCTATCATAGCAAAAATGCCGTCGGGTTTTAGATGATCCTGAACATTTTTATAAAAGGCTTCAAAATCAAACCAATGCATTGCTTGTGCTACCGTTATCAAATCGAATTTTGTTGCGTTTTCAAATGAAGCTTCCGCGGTTTGAACGCGATAGGTAATGTTATCATTTTTTGGTGCTTCTTCGAGCTGTTGCGCGCTTAAATCGGTTGCTAAAACCTGTTTAAAATGTTTTGTCAGTTCTACTGCTACTTGTCCGTTGCCTGTAGCCACGTCCCAAGCATCGTTTTTTTCTTCAATCAAATCATACAAGAAGTCAAAAACCTCTTGAGGATACGTCGGGCGAAACTTAGCGTAATCTGCTGCGTGGTTTGAAAAGTTATCTTTCATACCCTTAATTTTGTTATTTACTTCTCAAATACCCGGCTTGAACCAGATCTTCAAGCGTATTAACTTCCTGTAAATTGCCCTCTTTCAACACAAGATTGCGATCGGCAAGTTGCCAGACATCGTGATAATAATGATCGGTCAATAAAATTCCCTTTTTAGCTTTTAACGAACTCAAAAACTCGTGAATCAATTCTTTAAACAGTGGTTCTACCATAGAGAAAGGCTCGTCGAGCAAAAGAAACGGATGCTTCAAGTTACCTACTATCAACACTTCAAGATAGCGACGCTCGCCCAGAGAAAGTTCGTTTACTTTCCGCTTTGCGATCTTAGTCATACGCGGTGCTCTGAAGATTAAATCCTGTTCTTCACCCTCAAAATACTTAGGAATCAAATCCCAAACCTTTGAAGACTGTGACAAAAAACTGAATTGCGGCAGATACCCAATGACTTCATCGGCTACAACAGGATTTCTGTTCCAAAAATGCTTTCGCACAGCGTATTTTGATTCGTTGATCTTGATGCTTCCGGTTTTGGCTGTTTGCGTACCGAATAGAATTTTGAGCAAGGTGCTTTTACCACTTCCATTTCTTCCGAAAACGCCTAAGATCTCTCCCGTTTTCAGTTCAAAATCAACCGCTTTGAGCAACCTTTTCTTTCCAAAACTTTTTTCGATCTGTTTAACTTGTAAGAGCGCCAAGACTAATCAATTTTAAAATTAAAAATGCGATGAGCAAAAGTATTGGGGTGACGGCGAGATTGATTAACCACGTGGTGCCTATCAATCTCAATTTTGTATATCCCAGATTGTAATACCCGTAAAATTCATCCTTCTGAAAATAGTTAAACATCAATAATCCAATGGGAGTTCCCAGCACTCCAAAAAGAATGACTGCACTCAAAAGACTCCCCAGTGGAATACAAACAAGGGCAAATAAGACTGCAAAACGCGTAAGGTCTCTGTAAAATTTCCACATAAAAAAGCTGTCTTTTTAAAAATAGCTATTTATAACCTTTGCGTTAAAGTTTAGTGTCGTTTTTTTAAGTTGAATTTAAAATAGTTTTAAACCCTAAGCCGTATTTTGGCTGTTTATCAAAACCCTTACACAATGACATTATTCGTAGATATGGACGAGGTGATCGCCGATACATACCAGGCGCACATTGACCTCTATAACCACAAGTACAACGCAAACCTTAAAAAAGAAGACTGCCTGGGTCACGAAGTGTGGCAAATGGTTCCTGAGCCGCATCAAGATTATGTAAGAAATCACGCCAATGAGCGCGGCTTTTTTATTGATTTAAAAGTGCTGAAAGACAGCCAGGAAGTGATGCGCGAACTTCACGACAAATATGATTTGTATATCGCCTCTGCAGCAATGCAGTTTAAAACCAGCCTTGAAGAAAAAGCAGATTGGTTAGATAAGCATTTCCCGTTTATCCCTTGGCAAAACCGTATTTTATGCGGACACAAGCACGTCTTGCGCGGAGACATTTTAATCGACGATCGCTCCTACAATTTAGATGCGTTTGATGGCCGCGGTATTCAATTTACTTCTCCGCATAATGTACATACTAAAGGTTTTGACCGCGCCGACACATGGCAAGATGTAGCCGGCTTACTTTTGTAATCGGCAGCAAATAATCAAAGCTCATTGAGTGAGTTAAGAATAGGTTGTAAAGCAGGGTTGCGGTTGTCTTTTTTCCAGCAGGCATAAAGCGTGGCTTCTTGGGGTATGTTTGGAATTTCTAAAAATTTCACACGCATATCAAAGCCCAACTGTAAAGAAGAAGGTACGATCGCAACGCCTAACCCGCTTTCTACCAATTTAAATATGGTGAGTGCGTGAACCGATTTATAACTCACTTTTGGTGTAAATCCTTTATCTTCACAAATACTCATAATCTGATCGTAATACAGCGAACTATAATCTGAAGAGAACAGGATAAAATGCTCTTCGGAAACTTGCGCGATACTCGTAAAAGAATCTTCATTCAATTTATGCCCACTTGGAATTACTAACGAGAAACGATCTGTAAAAACCGGTTTTAACTGAAGCGTTTCAGGCACTCGCGCTAGACGTACAAACCCCAGATCTAACTGATCTTTTTCTAAAGCTTCTACCTGGGCACTATTTGACAATTCTTCTAAACTAAACTGAATCTTAGGCAAAACCTCATCAGCCTTGATCAGCAAATCGGGTAAAACAGACTGCATTGCAGAGCCCAAAAAACCAATACGCACTTCTCCGGAAATCCCTTCATCAACCAATTTGGTTTGCTTCAGCGTAAAATCAAGATGATTAAAGATATACGCGACCTCTTTCTTTAAATACATCCCTGCCGGTGTAAGCTTCACATTACGCTTATCACGAACAAACAACGTAACCCCGAGCATTTCTTCCATTTGCTTTATTTGTCTGCTTAAGCCGGGTTGTGAAATAAATAGACGTTCTGCAGCCTTTCTAAAGTGTAATTCTTCAGCCACCGCCAAAAAATACGTAAGATGTCTCAATTCAAACTGATAACTCATAGTTATTAATTAATGATAAAATTGGTATTTCCGATTATTAAATATAGCCGTTAACTTGTCAGCAACAAAATTTAAATACGGCTATGACAGCATCTCAATCTATATTTCATTTTGGAGAAGATCACCTAACTGCAGGCATTGCTCTAGCCCTCGCCAGAGGTAATAAAAAAGGAAAACTCTCTCCAAAAACACTCGAAAACATTAAGGCTAGTAGTAAACTGGTTGACGATATTGTTGAAAAGAGCGAACCTGTTTACGGCATAAATACCGGTTTTGGACCGTTATGCACTACTCGAATCTCTAAGGAAGAAACACTCGCTCTACAAGAAAACATCATAAAAAGTCATAGCGTGGGAGTTGGTAATCCTATTGATTCAGAACTTTCATTGTTGATGCTGGTTCTTAAAGCACATGCGCTGGCGCAAGGATATTCTGGTATCTCAACAAATACCCTAGAGCGTATTTTATGGTTTATAGATCACAGGATCGCTCCCATTGTTCCTGAGCAAGGGTCAGTTGGCGCAAGTGGTGATTTGGCGCCGCTTTCTCACTTATTTTTACCGCTTCTAGGTTTAGGAGAAGTAGTTTACCAAGGCGAGCGTAAACCTACTATTGAAGTGCTCAAAGCCATTAATATAGAACCGATCACACTTCGTCCCAAAGAAGGCCTGGCGCTTATTAATGGTACGCAATTTATTGCAGCACACGCCGTCAAAACAGTCGAAAAACTCAAAAGCTGTCTCGATCAGGCAGATATTATTGGCGCGCTCATGCTTGAAGCACTGCAAGGATCGGTGAAACCCTTTTATAGCGAATTGCATCAATTGCGCCCTTTTAAAGGAAACCAACACGTTGCAGCCCGAATCAAATCTTTTGTAGAAGGTTCTACCATTTTAGACTCCCATAAAGATTGTGATCGTGTTCAAGATCCGTATTCCTTACGCTGTATGCCACAAGTGCACGGTGCTTCGCGCAATGCGTGGTTACACCTTAAAGAATTATTAGAGATCGAACTGAATTCGGTCACAGATAATCCTATTCTAATAGACGAAAACCTTACCATTAGTGGTGGTAATTTTCACGGGCAACCGCTGGCAATGGCGCTTGATTATGCCACGGTGGCGGCTAGTGAACTAGGCAATATTTCAGACCGTCGCATCTATCTGGCCTTAGAAGGAAAATATGCCGGAGTGCCCAAACTCCTGCTTAAAGAAACCGGAATCAATAGCGGCTATATGATCTTGCAGTATACCACGGCTGCGCTCGCCAGCGAAAATAAAAGCTTGTGTCATCCTGCAAGTGCAGACAGTATTCCTACTTCTATGGGGCAGGAAGATCACGTGAGTATGGGGTCTATCAGTGGTCGTAAAGCCTTACAAGTACTCAAGAATGTAGAGCATATTCTCGCTATAGAAATGCTCACTGCTGCACAGGCCTTCGACTTTAGAGACATCTTGAAATCCAGTGCTTTTCTTGAAAATGTGCACACGATGATACGTGAGGAAATACCTTTTGCTGAGGCCGATCGCATTTTTGCAGAGGATATTAACATTGCGCATAAAATCATTCAGGATCAAAAACTACAAGAAGTTTATACTGCTTGTATCGCAAACAACAGTCTTGAACAAACGACTGTGTACGAAGATGAATTCCAAACCCTTTAAAAAACATATATGTATACCTATATAGGACCTATAAAAGAGTTGATCACGCTAGCAGAATTGCCCGTTCGCGGAGCTTTAAGTGATGACCAACTTCATCCTTTAAAAAACTACGGAATACTCATAAAGGATGGAACTATTGAGCAGATCGATGTACATGAAAAACTGTATGAAAAAGCTCAAAATTTGAATGCGCATCTTGAAATTTTAGAAGAAGATTTTTGTGCACTTCCTGGTTTTATCGACAGCCATACGCATATTTGTTTTGGTGGTTCAAGAGCACGAGATTATGCCATGCGTAATGCCGGAAAAACCTATTTAGAAATTGCTGAAGCCGGCGGTGGAATATGGGATACGGTAACCGAAACACGTAAAGCCACCCAAGAGCAACTTGTTGAAGATATTGTAAAACGGGCCAACTTGCTTTTACAAAAGGGGATTACAACCATTGAAGTGAAAAGCGGTTATGGTCTGAGCATTGACGAAGAATTAAAAATGCTGCACGCTATAAAAACTGCCAACACAAAAACTGAAGCAACTTTAATAGCTACCTGTCTCGCAGCACATACCATACCCCGAGAATATAAAGGAAATCCGGAAGGCTATATTCAATTAATAACTGAAGAATTACTTCCTGTCGTTAAAGAAGAAAAACTCGCCAATCGCGTAGATGCTTTTATTGAAAAAGGTTCGTTTACCGCAAAAACGATAAAACCTTATTTTGACAAGGCTCAAGAATTGGGCTTTGATATTACCGTGCACGCAGATCAATTTACCACAGGTGGAAGCGCTGTTGCCCTCGAATATCAAGCAGTAAGTGCCGACCATTTAGAAGCAAGTACCGCTGCAGAAATACAAATACTTGCCAAATCAAATACGGTGGCTACCGCCCTACCTGGAGCGAGCATCGGTCTGGGTTGCGCATTTACACCGGCGCGTGAACTATTGGATCACAATGGAACGCTCGCCATCGCCAGTGACTGGAATCCGGGATCTGCTCCTATGGGAGATCTTCTTACCCAAGCAGCGATTTTAGGAACTTTTCAAAAATTGAGCAATGCTGAAGTTCTTGCAGGAATTACTGTAAGAGCAGCAAAAGCCTTGAACCTCGAGCAGGATGCTTCAATCAAAGCAGGTAATGCTGCCGATTTGATTCTTTTTAAAACGGCTTCTTACCAGGATGTACTTTATCATCAAGGACAATTGCAGCCGGCACGTGTTTTCAAAAATGGAAAATTAGTTTTTAAAGCCTCGTAGTATGACATTTAAAGAAGCCATTTTAGCCGGAATTCCTAGTGATCTTCCTCCAAAAAGAGTACTAGATCCTAAAGCAAATCACGCGCCTAAGCGCAAAGACCTTCTTTCTTCTGAAGAAAAAAAACTCGCCGTACGCAATGCGCTGCGCTATTTTCCCAAAGCTTGGCATCAAGAACTCGCTGCCGAGTTTTATGAAGAGCTGCAGCAATTTGGTCGCATTTATATGTACCGCTTTAAACCGGAATATGCCATGTATGCACGCCCAATCGATGAATATCCTGCGCAGTGCTCGCAGGCTGCCGGACTTATGTTGATGATTCAAAACAATCTGGATCCACAGGTGGCACAACATCCTGACGAACTTATCACCTACGGTGGCAACGGAGCAGTATTTCAGAATTGGGCGCAATACTTATTGACGATGCAATATCTGGCTCAAATGACTGAAGACCAAACCTTGCACATGTACTCCGGGCACCCGATGGGGCTGTTTCCTTCAAGTGCAGATGCTCCTCGCGTTGTAGTTACAAACGGGATGATGATCCCTAACTATTCAAAGGCTGATGATTGGGAACGCTACAATGCATTAGGCGTAACGCAATACGGCCAGATGACCGCCGGCTCGTTTATGTATATCGGTCCGCAAGGTATTGTGCACGGCACGACGATCACGGTGATGAATGCCTTTAGAAAATTACTTCCGCAAAGCGAAACTCCGGCAGGGAAAATCTTTCTAACCGCTGGACTTGGCGGGATGAGCGGCGCACAGCCTAAAGCCGGTAACATTGCCGGATGCATCACTATCTGCGCTGAAGTAAACCCAAATGCTGCTCACAAACGTAAAGATCAGGGTTGGGTAGATGAACTGTTTGAAGATATTGAAGCATTGATCAAACGAACGCGCGATGCTCAGCAAAATAACGAAGTAGTTTCGCTAGCATACATTGGTAATGTGGTTGAAGTCTGGGAGCGTTTTGCTTCAGAAAATATCAAGATTCATTTGGGGTCAGATCAAACTTCGTTGCATAATCCTTGGGCGGGTGGTTACTACCCGGTGGGTCTTTCCTTTGAAGAAGCCAATAAAATGATGCGCGATAGTCCCGAACAGTTCAAAGAAAAAGTACAGGAATCTCTGCGAAGACACGCCGCTGCGATCAATACGCATACAGCAAAAGGAACCTACTTTTTTGACTACGGAAATGCTTTTTTACTCGAAGCCTCACGTGCCGGTGCTGATGTACTTGCTGAAGATCAAAACGGATTCAAGTATCCTTCGTATGTCCAAGATATTCTGGGACCTATGTGTTTTGATTATGGTTTTGGGCCTTTTAGATGGGTCTGTACGTCAGGAAAATCTGAAGATTTACGCCTGACCGATGCGATCGCAGCTTCGGTACTAAAAGAAATAAAGGCTGAAGCTCCTGAGGAGATTCAGCAGCAAATGCAAGATAATATTACCTGGATTGAAGAAGCCGAAAGCAACCGTCTGGTTGTAGGTTCACAAGCGCGAATTCTTTACGCAGATGCCGAAGGACGTCAAAAAATTGCTTTGGCATTCAATGAAGCAATTAAACAAGGGAAACTCTGTGCTCCGGTAGTTTTAGGTCGGGATCATCACGATGTGAGTGGTACCGATTCGCCCTATCGCGAAACCAGCAATATTTATGATGGCAGCCGCTTTACCGCAGATATGGCGATTCACAACGTGATTGGTGATAGCTTTAGAGGTGCTACTTGGGTTTCGATTCACAATGGCGGTGGTGTTGGCTGGGGCGAAGTGATCAATGGAGGCTTCGGAATGCTGCTTGATGGTTCTGAAAATGCAAATGCTCAGATCAAGAATATGCTGTTTTTTGATGTGAATAATGGTATCGCACGACGCAATTGGGCACGCAATCCCGAAGCGCGATTTGCAATAGAACGTGAGATGAAACGTACTCCGAATTTAAAAGTCACGCTTCCTTATTTGGTCGATGATGAACTGCTAAATACCTTAAATTGATGAAAAACTATAAGCAAGCAGAAGCTAAATTTTGGCAAGGAAGAATCTCTGAAGATGCGTTGTACCTGCATGAGTTGATTCAACTGAAGGATCTTACCCAAATTGAAAGAGCACAAAATGCTTCAGTTGCACTTTTGGGCTACGCTTGTGATGAAGGCGTGTCGCGTAATCTTGGCCGTCCAGGAGCAATTGAAGGACCAAATGCAATTAGAAAAACGTTGAGTTCGCTTTCTAATCATTGGCACGAAACTCCTTTAAATCTTTGTGATTTTGGTGATCTAATTTGTACCGATCAAAATCTTGAATCGCATCAAAATGACACAGCACAAGCTGCATCTGATTTATTAAAAAACGGTCACTTCCCAATAATTATGGGCGGCGGACACGATCTGGCCTACGCGCATTTTAAAGGTATTCGTAAAGCCTTTCCGAAGAAAAAAATAGGAATCGTAAATCTGGATGCGCATTTTGATTTACGTGATGGATCGACGGAGGCAACCTCGGGAACACCGTTTTGGCAAATCGCTCAGGAAGAAAAAGAAAATTTCACCTACTACTGCTTCGGTATTCAAAAAGAAAGCAATAGTCGGCAATTATTCCAAACGGCTTCAGATTATGGAGTTCGCTATTTATTAAATTCTGCATTTAATCTTCAAAACTGGTATCACATTCAAAAGGAATTGGATCAATTCATTGAAGAAGTAGAGCTGATCTATCTCAGCATAGATTTAGACGGATTCAGTTCAGCATATGCTCCAGGAGTGAGCGCTCCTTCCCCGCTGGGATTTGCACCAGACGTCGCGCTAAAAACCATAAAGTATTTGGTTCAGTCTCAAAAGTTGGTAAGCGCAGATGTAGTTGAGCTTAACCCGAAATACGATCTGGACAATGCAGCAGCAAGACTCGCTTCACGCTTGATCTATGCGTTAATCGATGCTCATGCTGAACTGAATTCAGTAAAAACTGTTTAAGCTGTACGAATAATTTTTGCTCCAATGGCTCTAAGACGCTCATCGATATTCTCATAACCGCGATCAATTTGCTCGATGTTATGAATGGTTGAAGTTCCTTTGGCACTTAGTGCTGCGATCAATAAGGAAATTCCTGCTCTAATATCTGGCGAACTCATCGTTGTGGCCTTGAGTGTTGATTTAAAATTATGACCAATTACGGTAGCACGGTGTGGGTCACAAAGAATGATTTTGGCACCCATGTCGATCAATTTATCAACGAAGAATAATCGGCTTTCAAACATTTTTTGGTGAATCAAGACTTCCCCCTTCGCCTGTGTAGCAACTACGAGCACGATACTTAAGAGGTCAGGTGTAAATCCCGGCCAAGGCGCATCACTGATCGTCATAAAAGATCCGTCGATAAAGGTTTCAATTTCGTATCCCTCAGTATGTGCCGGGATAAAAATATCATCCCCGCGTTTTTCGACCGTGATTCCTAATTTTCTAAACGTAGCCGGAATAAGACCTAAATCGTCCCAACTTACGTTCTTAATGGTAATTTCACTTTTGGTCATTGCTGCCAAACCGATCCAAGAACCGATCTCGATCATATCAGGAAGTACGCTGTGCTCACATCCATTTAAGGCTTTTACACCTTCAATTTTGAGCATATTAGATCCAATTCCTGAGATCTTTGCGCCCATTTTATTGAGCATTTTACAAAGCTGCTGCAAGTACGGTTCACAAGCTGCGTTGTAGATCGTGGTTTCGCTTTCAGCCATTACCGCAGCCATCACAATGTTTGCAGTACCGGTTACCGAAGCTTCATCAAGCAACATAAAAGTTCCTTTTAAACCTTCTGGGGCTTCTACCCCATAAAAACGCTCTTCTTTATTATATCTGAACTTTGCGCCCAGTTTGATCATTCCCTCAAAATGCGTATCCAGACGTCTACGGCCAATTTTATCACCTCCCGGACGTGGAATATATCCTTTGCCAAAACGTGCTAATAAAGGACCTACGATCATAATAGAACCTCGCAGACCGCCACCTTCTTTCTTAAATTGTTCACTTTCCAGATATTCTAATTGCAGTGCATCACTTTTAAAAGAATATTTTCCTTTACCCAGCTTTTGGATTTTAACGCCCAGATTGCTCAAGATATTGATCAACTTATTGACATCAACGATATCGGGTATGTTGTCAATCACCACTTTTTCTGGCGTTAATAAAACGGCACAAAGAATTTGAAGTGCTTCATTTTTTGCACCCTGAGGTTGGATGGACCCTTTAAGCTGATGCCCTCCTTCTATCTGAAATGTTCCCATTAAATGTGTTGCTAAAAATTAGTAACGCTTTTTACCGCGTCCAGATTTTTTTCGGTAGTTAGATTTACCTGATTTTTTTGAGCGCATAAGTTTTTGCGCTTCTTTTAGATCTTCATCTTTTTTGGCAAGATTGATCTGCCCATCACTCAATTCAAACAAATGCTTAAAGATCACTTCGTCATCAACGGTATCTTTATTCCAGTTTAGGAAGCATTTTTTCATGTGATTAGCGATAGTAAACTCAAGTGCTTCACGCTTCTGACCTTTCTCCCATTTAACCGCAACATCGATCATACGCTTGATATTGTTTCCGTAGAAACGATATTTAGGATGATTTTGTGGGTAGTCTAAAGGATCAGGATGTTCTTCTAATTTTTCTTTAGAAGGCTTATCATATGGCGAAACAACATCCAGTTTAAAATCACTCATGATAAACAGTTGATCCCAAAGTTTATGTTGAAAGTCGGGCACATCACGCAAATGTGGTTGCAAATTACCCATCACCGCAATAATACTGCGCGCAATGATATTGCGTTTTTTCTCATCCTCTTCTTCAACTGCCTGATTCACCATTTTTTGCAAATGGCGTCCATATTCTGGTATTATGAGCTTTTCACGCTCTGTGTTATATTCTAATTGATCTATCAACTGTAAAAATTTAAGTGAAGTTGTCTCTTAAAAGAAACGATAAGGCAAAGTACTAAAAAATGTAGAAAAGCCCACAGCCCAAATTTAATTTAATACGATTTATACGCTGTTTTAATGCGATTATAATGAAATAACCCCTTCTACCTTGGCTACTTCTTTGTATTTGGCAATAACCGCGTCAGGATTTTTCATCTTTACGTGAATAGAAACGCTGGTGTATGTGCCTTTGCTTGACGCTTTAGTATTGATCACCGCTCCCATATTGTCAAAGATATTTTCTATCTCTGCAATTTTTTGATTGTCTGAAGGAACAATAAATTTGTATAAATACTGTGAAGGCCACAATGTGGTTTCTATTAATCTGCCCTTGAGTTTTTTATAAAATGCTTCGGTATTTTTATCTGTGCTCATTGCCTGTTTTTAGGATGCAAAGATACCATTCTCAAGCTAATTTTTTAATCGGGCGCTATTTGAGTATTTTTACCATCTTAATCAAGAAACATACCACCAAAGCACGAATCCTGCTCGTGGTAATTTTCAGCATAAATTAGATTGATTTGACAGCAAAACGCATCGTCTTAATTGGAGGGCCAAGTACAGGAAAAACAACATTGCTCAATGCGCTTAAGGCACACGGGTTTCCTTGCCTTGATGAAGTGTCTCGCGAGGTTATAAAAGCTGCACAACAAGAAGGTATAGAACAACTTTTTCTTACCGAACCGCTGCTTTTTAGCGATAAGCTTCTAGAACGTCGCATCCAGCAATATCTGGATGCAGGAGCGCTGGAGGCTAACCATGTTTTTATTGATCGTGGGATCCCAGACGTTACGGCGTATATGGATTTTATTGGTCAAGACTACCCGGAGCGTTTTACTAAAGCAAGTGAGAACTACAGGTACGATCATATTTTTCTACTACCCTTATGGCAAGACATTCACGTTACCGATAAAGAGCGCTATGAAAGTTTTGATGAGGCGAAAAAAATTCAAGATGAATTGGTTAAAACCTACCAAGCTTACGACTACAATCCTATCGAAGTTCCTAAAGTTGGGGTTGAAGAGCGCGTGGCATTCATTCGTAAAAATCTAAGTCTATGAGTATGACTCCGCAAGAAGCTTTACAAAAGTTTTGGGGTTATGCGTCTTTTAGACCTAAACAACTTGAAATCATAACATCGGTGCTTGAGGGCAAAGACACTTTTGCGCTCTTGCCTACCGGTGGCGGTAAATCACTATGTTATCAAATTCCTGCAGTAGTTACCGAAGGGATAACTGTGGTCATTTCGCCCCTACTTTCCTTAATGAAGGATCAGGTTTTACAGTTAGAAAAGCGCAACATTAAAGCATTACATATCCCCGGCGGAATCAGGTATCAAGACCTGGACATCTTACTAGATAATTGTATTTACGGAAATTATAAACTCTTATATCTATCCCCTGAGCGCTTGCAAAACGAACTGGTTCTTGCGCGCCTCAAACAAATGAACATCAACCTCATTGCTATAGATGAAGCGCACTGCATCTCCCAATGGGGGCACGATTTTAGACCTGCATATCGCAACATTCAAGACTTTAGAGCGCAATTTCCGGAGGTCAATTGCATTGCACTTACCGCTACTGCTACAAAAAAAGTACAAGAAGATATTATAGCACAACTTGAGCTGAAAGAAGTAAGCTTAATTCAGGATTCTTTTCTGCGGAGAAACCTTGCCTACAAAGTACTTTTTGAAGAAGATAAACATCACAGATTGATTCAACTGTTTAAAAAGTTTACAGGCAGTGCAATTGTTTATGTGCGTAGTAGAAAAACCGCTCAAGTATACACTCAGTTTTTAACCGAACGCGGTTTTACAGCTCAGTTTTATCACGGTGGCTTAGACAATGTCGAACGTCAAGCGCGCTTTTTAAGTTGGTCACAAAACAAAACCCAAATTATGGTAGCCACCAGCGCCTTTGGGATGGGAATCGATAAGGCCGATGTACAAACCGTTGTACACGTAGAACTTCCTGAGAGCTTAGAAAGCTACTTTCAGGAAGCAGGAAGAGCCGGAAGAAATGCAGCTTCTGCCAGTAGCATAATTTTTTATAATGCTTCAGATAAAGAGCGGCTCAATAATCAGTTTCTGCGCGTACTGCCTTCAGTATCTTTTGTGAAGAAGATTTATAAAAAACTGAATAGCTTTTTCCGTATCTCTTATGGCGAAGGCGAACAGGAAACACACCGTTTTGACTTTATGGATTTCTGCAAAACCTATAGTCTCAATACGCTGCTAACTTACAATGCACTCACCCTTCTTGACCGAAACAGTGTAATTATCCTGAGTCAGGAGTTTTACCGGAGAGCGAGTTTACAGTTTACAGTATCACCCATTAATTTGACCTATTACCTTATTAAAAATCCGGGAATTGACTCCATTGTAAAAAGTATGCTGCGCACCTATAGCGGCATTTACGATCAGCCGATACTTATAGACCACGCGCTCATAGCAAAAAAAGCAGGTGTGCCTCTGGTTAAAATTCACAAGACTTTATTGCAGCTTCACAAAGATGACGTCGCGCTATACGATCATACCAACGCAGATACCAAAGTGACCTTTTTGGTACAACGTGAAGATGATCTTAGCATCAATCGCATTGCAAAAGCGATAAACGCGCAGAACACCCGCAAAGTAGAACAGGTAAAAAGTATGCTTAATTATATTGAAACGCCTGTATGCCGAAGTAAACAGCTGCTTGCATATTTTGAAGAAAAGCAAGAAGAACCCTGCGGAATCTGCGATATTTGTCGAGAAAAGCTCAAGAGCGGAAATTCCAGAAATTATCAGGATTTACAAACTTTAATAATTAAAACTTTAGCTGAAGGTCCCGCTTCTTCAAGAACACTTATTGAAACGCTTAGTATTGAAGACGAAGCAGCACTTCTTAAAATGCTCAAAAGACTATTGATGAATAAAAAAATAAGCCTAACCCCTTCAAATTTATATAAACTTCTATGAGAGATTTACGCATTGTTTTTATGGGCACACCAGATTTTGCTGTTGCCGGTTTACAAAAATTAGTCGAAAATAAACTGAATGTTGTAGGAGTGATAACCGCTCCGGATCGCCCTGCCGGTCGTGGTCAAAAAATTCAACAAAGTGCGGTAAAAAAGTTTGCTTTAGCTCACGATCTGCCCGTCTTACAACCCACCAATTTAAAAGCGGAAGAATTTCTCTCAGAATTAAAAGCGTTAAACGCCAATTTGCAAATCGTCGTTGCTTTTAGAATGTTACCGCAACAGGTCTGGCAAATGCCAGAATTTGGCACCTTTAATTTACATGCTTCACTTCTCCCCGATTATCGCGGAGCAGCGCCTATCAACTGGGCGATCATTAAAGGAGCACAAGAAACCGGGGTTACCACCTTTTTTATTGATGAAAAAATAGATACGGGAGCGATCATATTTCAAGAAAAACTGAAGATTGCGCCAGACGAAAATGCGGGATCGTTACACGATCGCCTCATGCATTTAGGAAGTGATCTCATTCTTAAAACCGTAAAAGCCATTGAGCAAGGTGAGGTTGCGACTACAGTACAACCTAAACAAGAGCAGCTGCATACGGCATACAAACTTACCCGCGAGAATACTAAAATCGATTGGTCAAAACCCGTTGAAGCGATTTATAATCACATTAGAGGTTTGAGTCCGTATCCGGTGGCTTGGACGCATTTTACCAATGGTGATGCTAAAGAACAACAATTAAAGGTGTATAAGGCTACTATCACTAGTGCTGAGCAAAGTCAGGAATTAGGTAAAGAACCTATCGGTAAACTCAAAGTTTTTAACGACCAACTGTTTGTTGCTACTGAAAATAATTGGTTGCGTTTGGATGAAATTCAGCTTTCTGGTAAAAAGAGAATGCCAGTAAAAGATCTCCTAAATGGTTTTACCTTCCAAGATGAAGCTAAAACGTTGTAATACTAGACATACCGCGATTTTCGTTATATTTTGTTAAAATTGGTTTCCGTTATCAACAAATCGTTAAAGTTATCAACATAAACCCCGATTTCCTGCGCTATTGCTTGCGTGAACAAAATATCCGTCTAAATTTGTTAGGACAATAAACAAAAGTTTAACCGACATTTAATTTTTTTAAAATTTAAAATTATGAACAAATCAGATTTAATTGATGCAATGGCAGAAGATGCTGGAATTACTAAAGCAGCAGCTAAAAAAGCATTAGAATCATTTTTAGGAAATATCGAGAAATCATTAAAAGGTGGAGACCGCGTTTCATTAGTAGGATTCGGTTCTTGGTCTGTATCTAAGCGTGCAGCTCGTGAAGGAAGAAACCCACAAACTGGAAAAACTATCCAAATCGCTGCTAAAAACGTAGTGAAGTTTAAAGCAGGTTCAGATTTATCTGACGCTGTAAACTAAGTCTTTTTAGATATACAATATCAAAAGCCCCGATTATCGGGGCTTTTTTATGCATGTTATTTTTTTGTTAATTAAAAAAAATGAAGTAGTTTAGAACAAAACAAGTCTATGACGACCAAAAAGCCTCAGAAAGGTAAACTTCTAATCGCAGAACCTGCTATTATTGGGGATGTTTCCTTCAATCGCTCTGTTGTCTTATTGGCAAACCATAACGAGGACGGCTCTGTAGGTTTTATTCTCAACAAACCGCTTACTTTCACTTTAAATGAGCTGATTCCTGAAATTAAAGGAGACGAAATGCAAATTTACAATGGTGGCCCTGTAGAACAGGACAATCTATACTTTTTGCATAAAGTACCAGATCTTATTCCTGAAAGTATTGAGATCTCTAACGGCATTTATTGGGGCGGTGATTTTGATACCGTGGTAGAGCTTATAACTGCAAATAAAATTTCTACTGACGAAATACGTTTCTTTTTGGGCTATTCGGGATGGGATTGCAACCAGCTTGATAGTGAATTAGACGCAAACGCCTGGATCGTTACAGACAACACCTACGATAAAGAAATAATCAATAAATGCTTTCCTGAACTTTGGAAAGAAAAAATGCTTGAACTGGGAGGCGAATACTTATTATGGTCTAATGCTCCTGAAAATCCAAGCAATAATTAAAAGCTCTTTACTTTCCTAGACGGGCTTTCGCATTAAGCTTACCTAAAATATTTTTAGCCACTTCGTTAGTATAGGTTTTCTTACGGTACTTCGTAATGGGTTGAATCCCTGCAATGGCATTGGTTATAAAAAGTTCGTCTGCCTTTTGCAATTCAAATGGCGAAATCGCTGCTTCTTCAAGCGTATATTCTTCTAACTTACCTATGATATCTTTAAGTTGCTTACGCACGATTCCACGAAGGCATCCTTCTTCTAAAGGTGGCGTTTTAATGGTGTTTCCTTTAACTAAAAATAAATTTCCATTCAGGGCTTCTACCACAGATTTATTGGTATTAAGCAAAAGACAGTTGGCATAGTTATTCTCTTTTGCATAAATGCTTCCGGTGACGTGAATGATTTTATTAGCAGTCTTTAACGTAGAAAGCAGGTCTGCATTCACATAATGGTCTTTGTAGAGTTCTACTTCGTAGTCCTCTTCATTCAGCGTAAAAAAAGGATCCTTCAATGCTTTAGCAAATGCGTAATAAGACACATTGTTGTCTTCCGGAAGGTATTTACCGCCTTCATTACGAATAACCGTAAGTCGTACACTAGCTGCCTTATCTTTTAACCCTTCAGCATCAATGAGTTTAAGAAGTTCGTCTTGCAAATCTTCTAAGGTAAAATGCATAGGGATTTCCATACGTAGGATACGCATGGAAGCCATTAATCTGAAGTAATGATCTTCCCAAAAAAACAGTTTCCCTCCAGAATATCTGATGGTTTCAAAAACGGCATCGCCATACAACATCCCTCTGTTGTGTGCTGAAAATTGTGGCGTTTCGGTAAGTGTTCCGTTAAAATTGATCATAAAAAAAGTCCCTTTTTTCAAAGGGACAAATATAAGATTTAAGAATAGGTTTCTTAGTTAGAACCTATGATATGTTTTAACTCTGCGATTTGATTTTCCCAAAACATTTTTCCTTCGTCGATCTCATCTTCTTCGGCAAAATCGGTAACGATTAAAGAAACATCTTTTGTGATCTCATCAACGACAATACGCAACTCAAAGAAGTACAGATTTTCATCTTCTACATCATCCATCCATCTAAACTTGATACGCTCATCACTTTTCTTACCCAGCAATTTTGCTTTCTCTTCACTCCCATTCCAGATGAAAGTATAATACTCACCACGTGAGTTTACGTTATCTGCAAACCACTCAGACATTCCTGAAGGTGAAGACATATATTGATATAATAATGAAGGCGATGCCTGTATAGGAAACTCTATTTCAAATTTTACTTTTTCTTCCATTGATTCTTTATTCGGTTGGATTGCCAATATAAATATTAATTACAGAGTAAAAAAGATTCGCCCTATTTTTTTATTTTAATATTAAGATGCTTGCCAACTTGATAAATGTTATTATATTTGCACCCGCTTAGGAAAAAGGCTTGGGCTTTCTTTTTAAGTTTAAAATTTGGCGAGGTAGCTCAGTTGGTTAGAGCGTCGGATTCATAACCCGGAGGTCGGGGGATCGTGCCCCCCTCTCGCTACTTGATAATCAGGCAGTTACATTAGTTTGTAGCTGCCTGACTCACTAAAGGTACAACATAGGTAAAACTTTAACATTTTTAACACTTGAAAATGACCGTGTTCTACCAATCTGAATCAATTGAACTCATATTTAATTATCTACTATTTCTCTTATTAAATAGTTCAATTTCCTTTTTATACAAGTTAAGAAACTTGAATTCCATCTACAATACTTAAACTTTTTACTTGGCTTGGTCAATAAAAAGACGTTTTCTAGCTCTTTGAACAGGTCTGAATTATACCTCTCTTAGACTTCAATTGTTGATAAGTCCTCTAAACCTTTAAAAGATCCATTCAATTTGAAGTCTTATGTGAATGAATAATTTCAATTGATGTCAAAATATATGGTTTGCTTTTAATCCATTTTGTGTATAAAAATGCGCTTAGTATAAGCCTTTAAACTTACCTGCTACTTACTTTTATCAAAGGAATTCTATAAAAAAGAAACAAAGCGCTTTGTTCATTATTCATTTTAAAAACGAATATTATGAACACGATTAAATTAGACGAAAGGCTGGAGAGAATTGAATCGCTTCTGCTCGCCCAAAAAAAAGTACTTACCATTGAAGAAGCCTGCGATTATACAGGTATGTCTCGCAGTTACCTTTACAAATTGACTTCGACCGGAGCAATACCACACTGCAAACCCAGTGGCAAACTCATCTATTTCGATATTGATTTGCTAAACGAATGGCTTCTAAACAATCAACAAGATTCTCATTTTCAACTTGAAGACAAGAATCATAGTCCAACTTCTAAGAAACGTTGATTAGTTCACTAAACACCCCTTCTCCATATGGATGGGGTGTTCCATTTTCATTTAAACACATCTTATTATGAAAGCCATACCTTATATACGTGTAGGAACCTCTTATTACAAGTTAGTCAAAGCGCCTACGATTGCAGGTCACTTTAATGAATTCTTAATTCCTTGGAGTATTGAAACTATAAGACAGGATCACGGTAAAACCTATTTAAGTAACATATCGAAGTATGATGGGTTTACCTGCATTCCCAGTCATACTGATTTTAAACCGGAATACTATCATTTTTATAACACCTACTCTTCGCTTAGCAAAAAACCACAGCAGGGAACCATAATTTATACTCAAAAATTCATCAAACATATTTTCGGAGAGCACTATGAGTTCGGACTGGATTACTTACAACTACTTTACTTGCGGCCAGTTCAGATACTGCCGATTTTATGTTTGGTTTCACGAGAACGTTCCACCGGTAAAAGCACCTTCTTAAAGTGGTTGAAAATCATTTTTGAAAACAATCTCACTTATCTGACTAATGACAGTTTTACTAGTCAGTTCAACGCAGATTGGGCCAATAAACTACTTATCTGTATTGATGAAGTTCTCTTTAATAAAGAAGAACTCACCGAACGCATTAAATACCTGAGTACAACCAATATTAATATGCTTGAAGCGAAAGGCAAAGATAAACGAGAGGTTGAGTTTTTTGGCAAGTTTATCCTCTGCAGCAATAACGAAGACAACTTTATAAAAATAGATGGAAACGAGACCCGGTTTTGGATTCGAAAAATTCCCAGGGTTGATCAGGAAGTAACCAATTATTTAGAACATCTAGAAGGTGAAGTACCTGCCTTTCTTTACTTTTTGAAGCATCGTAAAATATATTCAAAGCATACTACCAGAATGTGGTTTCATTCAAGTCAAATTAGAACAAAAGCATTAACCCGTTTAGTGCTTAATAATCGAAACCGTGTAGAAAAAGAACTTGCGGAGATTCTGCTTTTGGCATTAGATCATTTCAACCTTACTGAAATTAATCTGTGTCCTATTGATGCTTTGAACCTCTTGAGTAAAACTAGAATCAAAACAGATCTTACTCAATTGAGAAGGCTGCTTAAAAAGGATTGGAGGCTCACTAATAAATCCAATACGCTTTGCTACCAAAAACTACTGATGTGGCAAGACGGTTCGCTACAGTTTACAGAGGCCAAAGGAAGATACTTCACCATCACTAAGGATTTTTTAATTGAAAATTTTGATGCACTGATGAATGATGAAGCTGAAGACTAGTATTTATAATTATTGAAGTACTCACCACTTATTCATCTTTAAATCATCAAAATAAAAAGTGATGCAGATGAAAAAAAAAAAGAATGATGAGCCGATGCACTTTTGATGATTTAAGAAACCTAGAATCTATAAGGGATAGAAGCTTAAAACATCACTTCATCAAAAAATTACTACAAAGTAAAGCCTGATGAAAAAAGAAAAATTATCGTGTGAACAAGCCCGAAAAATATCCATCGTTAAGGCGCT
>CESC01003347.1_pt1 | contig 38691 bp, 32 predicted proteins | sample 531131 | NCBI WGS metagenome assembly CESC01 (sample SAMEA2621295, study PRJEB7988) | marine metagenome | biome: marine biome (ENVO:00000447); feature: mesopelagic zone (ENVO:00000213); material: "saline water (ENVO:00002010), including plankton (ENVO:xxxxxxxx)" | depth 800 m
ATGAAGTACCGTATCGAGAACGGCAAGGGATACTACCTGTCCATAGGGAATGATACGATATACCAGAACGATACCATTCCCATCGGGGATTTTGATGTGTCGTTCCGTTATATGCCCATCGATACAGGTGCACATAAGGTCAAAATCCTTGCCTGGGACTCCAACAAGATCGAAAAGGAACTGGATCTGGTCTATAATACCACATATGCAAGCTTTGGCTTTTTATTGGGCAAAGGGACCGACCAATTTATCATCAACAGCAAAAACCCCGTAAGTGTGACCCTTTTAAGGGACAGGGACACCGAAGATCCCGCAAACAACGGAAACCAGGAATTTGAGGTTTCCTACCAATTGGAAAACGGGACCGGCAAGGTCTATTTTGGTGATGCCGCCTATGATCCCGGGGATGTCTTTGCGCTCCCCAAAGGGGTCAGCGACCTCGAATACCTTCCTGAGACCTTGGGCAAACACAAGTTGACCATGGTGGCGAAGGCTCCCGATGGTGCTACCATCACAAGGGAACTTGTCCTCGATGTGGGAAACCTTAACTTTACCTTTCGGGCCACGGGCGCTTCCACCCAAGTGGAACTCGACACCAACATCGCCATCAATATCGACCTCCAGACACAGGATGGGGAAAGTGACGTCACCTATGATATCGGACATTCCTTTTCTCCGGGAAGTGAGGGTGGCGGAACCGTTAGGGACCAAAACGGGGGCGTAATGGATGCCGGTGCCTTTAGGTCCATACTCCCGGGCAATTACAATTTCACCTATAAGGACAATGTGCTCGGCCAACGAAAGATCTACTTTGATGTTCGCGACAGCAACGGCCAGATGAAAAGGGATAGCGTGGAGATCGAGGTGGCCAATATTCCGTTCACTTTTAGTGGCAATGCGGAGAGCAACCAGGTATTTGTCAACCAAAGGACACAGCTCAATTTCAACATCAGATCCAGCGGAAATACCTCCAATATCGATTATTTCCTTTCCTACAACATAACCGAGGGCAATGGAAAGGTTACGGGGACGGGCGGGAACAATATCCAGAACAATACGGACTACCCTGTCGACCTTGGAAACTTCTCCCTTTTCTATACCCCAGAAAGCCTTGGGAGCCATCAGATCAGTTTTCTTGTGACCGACAATTTTGGGCAAGAGGTCGGGCCAATCGAAATAGATCTGGACGCAAAACAATTGGAGCTCGATTTCAGTGCCTCTGCCAACAACAGTGAGGTATTGGTGGGCCAACGAGGGGCCATTTCGCTGAGCCTTATCGAAAAAGGGGATTATGACGGGGTTTCCTATGAGCTCAACTATTTCATTACGGGTGGGGATGGCCAACTCTATAACGGGAATTCCCCGATAACGCCCAGTCAATATTTTACCGTTACACCGGGAAGTTTCTCCTATGATTTTATAGGGCAGCAGGCAGGGACCTATGAAATCTCCTTTTTATTGCGCGACAGTAATGGCCAGCTTTTGGAAGAACAGGTCACTGTAGTGGTGGGCAACAATGATTTCAGTATTGTCATGACCCCTTCGAAGGCAACCGAATTTTCAAACAATCCTGTTGGTATCATTGTGAACATCGATGAAGTTCCGAATGGGGCGAACGACACCTATACCGCCTTTTATTCGTCGAGCCAGAACGGATCCATGTTGGTCAATGGGGTTTCCTATGGACCAGGGGAGAATTTTCCAATGGGCCCCGGGTCGAACAACATTACCTATACAGGCCTGGAGCCTGGTCAGCACAGTATTGTACTGAGTGTCAAATCAGGTTCTGACGTTACCCGTACGTCCAATACTACTATTACTTTCGATCAAGTCGATTTCACCTTTACTGGGGGCATTCAAAGCTCGGATATTACCGTGGAGGAAATTACTTCGCTGAACTTTAATATTTCCGAGAGTGTGGGATCATCCGACTATACCATGCGCTTCAGCATGAACGGAAATGCCATCATCAAGGACAGTAATGGCAATGTGGTGAGTCCTGGGAACCTCTATGAAGTGCCAAAGGGCAACTTCAATTGGAGCATTGAGGGTACTGACGATGGCACGGTAAGCATGACCTTTTATGCGAAGAACGATACAGGGCTAGAAAAATCGGTGAACATTGCCGTGGACGTTACGGCCAAGGACTATAATTTCACAGCTTCCGGAACTGCCCAACAGGCATACACCGGGGAGGAAATCGATGTGAATTTCAATATTTCCGAAATAGGCATTGGTGGCGATACCTATGAAATGTACTTCTCCGTTAGTGGAAACAACGGCTCTTTTCGGTATAATGGCAATACCTATTCAGCTGGGGAAAGTTTTACGGTACCGGTAGGCTCCTTTTCCGGAAAATATACCGGGAACAGTGAGGGAAACCATAATCTGACCTTTACGGTGCGTTCCTCTTCCGATGTGGAGAAGACCGCCAACGTCAACGCGAATTATGAAGTGTACCAAGAACCTTTCACGCTCAATATCAGTCAATCGGCCCAGGATAAGTACATCAACGACCCGTTCGATATCACCGCCATAACCAATGCCACGTCTGGCCATGACCAGAGTGTTGGTTACACATTGGTGTTCACCTTTACCGGGGCCAGTGCCGGCACTGTCAGGTATAAGGGAATCACCTATAATGAAGGGGAGGTCGTTCCTCTGGATTATGGTAGTGCACCCATGCAGTTCTTTCCGGAAACGGATCAAAGTTTTGTGATCAATTTCTTGGTGCAGAACTCCACGGGACAGTCACAGACCGAGAGTGAATCCATCGAAATGTTGAAATTGCCGACCGTTGCGGCCAAGGGTGAAAAGCATAACATCAATTGCGGAGGTCTTAACGGGTGCGATTATCAGGTCAGGATATATACCTGCTTTAACATTAACTGTTCGGAGGCCTATAATGGAGCAAGCCTGGAACAGGTCGAAATCCGTATTTTCAACAGACAGGACAATCGTTGGGATACTAAATTGTTGAACTACAGCGAAGCCAAGGGAAGTGGTGTCGACAGATATTTTGAGATGGAGACCGAACCCCGTGAAAGTAGGTTGAAATACCTAGATCAGAACTATGAGGTACGGGTCAGGGACAGTGATGGCCAATGGAGCGATTGGGTTACAGGGAGGATAATTAGAGTTTGACAAATATGGTTGGGCTAATTTCCTATTATTTAATATGGGGAATCAACTCCGTTTATAGGTATAGGTGATGACAACGTCCTGATTATGCAAAAAATCATTCTGTTCCAGTACGAGTCGGTTTTTGGTAAACTCAATGATCCGCATATCATTTCTGTTCTCGAAGCGTAGAATTTCATTGTTGATCAATTCATATTTATCATCCTCGACGTTATTATATGCCGGAACTTCTCCACAGGACAAACCGTTTTCATTAATGGAAAAATCATTTTTTTCTCCGGTCATACCTTCGGAAAAAAAGGTCAGGTTGTCCTTTGAACACTGGCGGATTTCGTTTGTGTTATATAGGTCAATGTTAACAGTGCCGTCACCATTGATGTCAACGGCTGTATCAGAATCAATAGCCTCATATTCCCATTGGCCAAAAAGAGCCTCGTTTCTGTCCTCAACCGAAATATCTTCGTCATTATTGCAAGAAGATAGGATCGATAAGGTTCCAACTACCAGTAAATACTTTCGCATGAAATAAGTTTTCTACTTAGAAACAACAAAAGTTGAATCAAATTAAAATACCGGCAATCCTTAATTAACAAAAAATCTTAGCATAGTCAGAGATTCATGTCATTAATTCAATTCTAAGCCGATGAACAATTTTAAAATTAGGATAAAATAGGGTAATGATATTGTTAAAAATTAAACTCCTAACTATAAAACAACTTGTTAATTTATTTTTTTCAAAAAGGTAATCAAATTGGGGATTTTTGCCTGCATGCTGTAACTAAATATTTTTAGCACTAATACTGATGGTCTCCTATTCCATCTTCAAAAAAATTGATCTATGAGTTACCCAAGAAGAGGTTAGGTTACAACATTAAATGAAATGCTTGGAATATTCTTAACTTAGATGAAAAGCTATTTCAATGAAAAATAGGCAAAGAGTAATCATTGTTGGCGGTGGGTTTGCCGGACTTGAGTTGGTCAAAGGATTGGCAAACTCAAAAAAATATGAAGTTATTTTGGTTGATGTGAACAATTATAATTTTTTTCCGCCATTGATTTATCAGGTTTCCACAGGCTTTATGGAGCCTTCTGCCATAAGCTATCCATTTCGTAGAATACTCAGGAAAAAGGAAAATGTCCGTTTTAGATTGGGCAGTCTCGAAAGAGTTGTCCCTGAAGAGAACAAAATCATCCTGAGTAATGGAGAGCTAATCTATGATATCTTAGTGATGGCAACAGGAGCAGAAAGCAATTTTTTTGGTAATAAGAATATTGAACGATACAGTCTTCCAATGAAGACCATAAGTGATGCTCTTTCCCTCAGGAATACCATACTGGCACGATTGGACCGAGCCACTCGTCTACCCAATTTGGAGGATCGTAGGCGATTGCTATCCTTTGTGATCGCAGGTGCGGGGCCAACAGGGGTGGAACTTTCGGGTATCATGGCAGAGATGAGTTCCTTTATCCTTAAGAAAGACTATCCCGAACTGAGTCAGGATGACATTGGCGGAATTTATTTAATCGATGGCCAGGATGCTGTATTGACAGCCATGTCAACGAAATCACAGGAATATACTTATAAAAAGCTAAAAAAGTATGGGGTCGAAATTAAACTGAACACCTTTGTAAAGGACTTTGACAATGAAAAGGTAATGTTATCCGATGGAACTGAAATTAGGACCAAAAACCTTATTTGGGCCGCAGGGGTCTCCGCAAAAACATTTGAAGGGTTCCAAGTTGAGAGCTTTGGAAAAGGTAAACGGTTAAAAACCAACACCCATAATTTGGTAGTGGGTTATGATAATATTTACGCTCTCGGGGATTGTGCACTAGTTTTAGGCGACAAAACCTATCCAAATGGACATCCTCAATTGGCTCAACCAGCTTTGCAACAAGCAAAGAACCTATCTGAAAATTTGAAAAGGACGAACGGCAAATGGAAGGCTTTCAGATATATAGATAAAGGGTCATTGGCTATCATCGGGAGAAATAAGGCGGTCTTGGACCTACCGGGCCAAAATTATTTTGTAAAAGGTTTCTTGGCGTGGCTCATATGGATTTTTGTCCATATTATGAGTCTTGTAAATTTCAAGAACAGGGTAAGGGCCTTTTTTGATTGGATCGTTTATTACATTTATAAGGACCAATATTTTAGAATGATAATCAAACCAAAGGAAAGAGATTCGACGAATCGTTAAGATCCTTCAGTCAATTTTTGACAACAGTATATTATCGTGTTGTCCGGGGCAAGATTTCCTGATTATTTACAGCACCTGATTTATACCTTCCAATTCATAGGATTCAGGAACTCCAAACCAACTTAAACGGTCACAAATTAATGTTTTTTGCACGTTTGTACCATTATCCATTTGTGAAGAATGTCACTTTTGCGGCACTATTGCCTGCATCGGAAAATACTTAAACATATGAAACTTTTTTGCTGGATCATTTTCAATAAATTCTTTCAATTCTTGTTCATTGTCAACTTCAATTATACCAAGCCCATAAGGAGATTTAGGGTCAAGTACAGGGCCAAAAACAAGAACCTTTCCCTTGTTCATTAGGCTTGACCAATAAGCAAGGTGCCTTTTCATAATGGACTGCTCATCTGTAGTCCTTGTTTGAGCAAAGTCAGGCCTCAAAGGATACATATGTAACACAAAATATTTTTTCTCCATATTTTTTTGGGAAATACATCAACGCCTTTCTCAGGTTTAAGCCATCTTTTTATTTACTGCTCACCTTATGTAAGATTGACATTTCTTCTTCTGTCAAAGTGGTACTAATCGCTTCTTTAAACGCTTTTAAATGATGGGGCTTTGTAGCGCTCGCAATCGGTGCGGTCACACCTGGTCGTTGTATGATCCAAGCCAAAGCTACACCTGCCAATGAAATATTATGCGCATCCGCAATTGGATCCATGGCTTCCAAGATTGCCAATCCTCGCCCATTTAGATAATTCTCCACAAAGACTCTTCTTTCCTTACCTATAAAATCGCTCTCCTTACGGTACTTTCCCGTTAGGAACCCACTCGCCAATGAAAAATAGGTGGTAACGCCTAGACCGTTGTCCATACAAATTTCTTGCATTTCACCTTCAAAGGAGTCTCTTTCCAATAAATTATATTGTCCCTGATAGACTTCATATTTTGGCAAACCTTGTGTCCTTGAAGCTTTCAGGGAGGCCTTGAGTCGGTCAGAGGTAAGGTTGGAAGCCCCAATATGCTTTACCTTGCCCTGCTCCATTAGCTCCTGATAGGCCTCCAATGTTTCTGTTACAGGGGTTTTATCATCATCCCAATGTGTATAATACAAGTCAATGTAGTCCGTTCGAAGCCTTTTTAGTGAATCTTCAATGGCCTTTAAAATGTAAGGCTTAGAAATATCCTTACCTCCTTGGCCCATATCGGAACCTACTTTTGTATGAATACTAACATTTTCCCTGACCCCTCTATCCTTCATCCACTTACCGAGTATGATTTCAGATTCGCCACCCCGGTTGCCCTCTGCCCAACGGGAATACACATCCGCTGTATCTATGGTATCGTAGCCCATTTCCAAAAGTTCATCCAGCATTTTAAAGGATTCTTTTTCATCCAATGTCCATCCAAATATGTTACCTCCAAAAATGATGGGGGCCGTACTTAACTCGGATTTTCCAAATGTTTTCCTTTCCATATTATTATAATTTTCAACTGATTTTTGTTATTGTTTTACTTGTCCCCTGGTTTATGTGCGAAAGTATAGTAAGATTATGCCCAATGTCATACCGCAGCTGACCCAAGGTCTATACATCAGGAATCAGGGAACCATCAATACCCTTCCCAATCTACCTTTTTGTTCAGCCCTTTCATGAGCCTTTTTGACCTCCGATAGTCGAAACACCTTATCCACGGGAACCCTTACTGCTCCATCGGCTACTGAAAGTAAGCTCTTTTCAATGATTTCCCTGACCCATGGCTCATGCATCACGGTTCCCAAAAGACAGCCGATAAGATGCAGCCTTTGCGAGATGATATACATAGGGTCGATATAATCAGATGTATTAGCATTGCCTGAAATCATCACTACCTTCCCCCCTGCTTTTACTGCCTTCATACCATCCAATAGGATATTTCCACCAACAACATCAATAAAAGCATCCACACCCCGATTATCAAGCATATCCTTAACTTGCTCATGGATAGGTCGCGCTCCAATCAAAATTGTTCCTTTGGCACCATACCCATACAATTTTACCAAGGTGTCGGGGTTTCGTCCGCCCACATATACCTCAATACCCTTGTTGGCGAGCAATTGAAGTACGGCATTGCCCACACCGCCAGTCGCTCCCGTTACCAAAACCCTATCCCCTTTTTCAACCTGGCTTAGATGAATCGCCAAAGCAGCAGTACCCACACTTATAAACGAGGCTATCGCCGTCTGAACATCCAAACCGTCCGGAATCATAAATGTCGTGGATTCCGGGGCAGCCCTCAATGTGGCATGGGAACCTTCGAAATCAAAGGTCACAACCTTTTGCCCGATTTTGAATCTGTTGGCTTTTATGCCTGTTTTTATTATTTCACCGGCCGCAGCAAACCCCAAAATATGACTTGGATCAGTTGGAGGTTGCGATCGACGTTTGGACAAATCTCCACCCTCTATGGAAATAGCTTCAACATTGATAAGCACGTGATCCTCTCCCATTAAGGGGTCGGGTACCTCCTCATAATCGAAAACATCCGGTTTGCCGTTTATCCTATATGTTGCTGCATTCATATTAAAAAGTCATTTGTAACGTTCACACAAATAGATGATATAGTTTATATTCCTTATCAATAGCTATGGTTATGGACATAGGTCAATATGGGAGTGTTCGTGTTTTCAAGCAACATTTCCCCCATCAGGTGTAAGTCATTGAATCTCTTTTCGTCCGAGAGGGCATTTAATTTTAAAGCGACCAGATCGTAGGGATTGTTCAATAAACCGTTCAGTGTACCGGATACTACATTACTATCGTTTATAATTTCGAGTTTTGCCTGTTGAATATCATGTATTTCGCAAAACTGTTTCATCGCCCTTTTGGTCTCTTTAGTGGAAAGCCAATTTTCACGGGTATTTACATAGAGTAAAGTCATTTCGGCCTTCGTTATTTTCTTGATGAGCTTCAAATTTTCCATGGCCCTTACCGATGTATTTTGGAAATCCGTTACCAATAAAATATGATTTATGGAATCCAGGGAAACTTCTTTTTTTAAACTCATCACCGATCCATTGGCAAACCTTAGTATATCCCTTGTCGTAGACCCAAGGTGTTCAGGTATCTCCCGGTCCTTGTATCCCATAAAGGTGTAATTGACATCATGATCGAAGGTAGCATCAAGAATATTGGAGGACGCGGACCCGCTTACAATATCAATTTCCAAGTCCTGCAAAGACCCAAACATCCTGTCAAGATCGTCGACAAGCGTCTTTGTTGCGGCATCGATCAAAGTCTTTTCCAAAGGCCTCACACTGTCGAAGTCCAAATAAGGGTATTGAGGAAAATCAAGACAATGCAATACTTTTAACCTATAACCCAATACCGCAGCCACCTCCCTTCCCAGTTTCAATGCATGACGGGCTTCCAATGAGAAGTCGTACGGAACTAAAACTTTTGAATCCATAACAAGTACAATTTCTGTTCAAAGCATTAATTACAAGGCGCCAAAATATGGTTCCAATTGGAACTACTTTTTACTAGGCTCAATAGGATTTAACTTCCTGCACATTACAAATCCACGAGTAACTATTAGAGCCTATAACCAGTAGCCATTTTCCTATTCAAAATTACCTAATTAAAATCTAATTACCGTTATTTAACCAAATATTTATTACTAATATTGTGAATATTTAACGTGCCACTACTTTTTGGTTAGGGCTAAATCCAAAAGAACAATTCATAAAAAATATAAAGCAACAGTTATATGCCAGCATTGCCATACTGGTGGTAACCATATTGCTTGTGATTTTCATATTATACAGAAATGGTTACTTTGATAAAAATTGGTAAAAGTTGGACATCGGTCCATTTATTTCAAAAAAAATGGCGTTAAAGTGTCATGTCTTATAAACTCTCGACATGGTATTATTCCATCCTTTGCCATTTATTTGCAAATAAAATTCGAAAGGTTTTCATCCCCTATCCTCGAAAAATTTCAGATGAGTTTTTTCTACCCACTAAACGACGTGCATATTCCAATCTTTTGTTTTGAAACCACTTTATCCTTCATTCCCTATAATCCTTTTGAAGTTGTGATTTAAAAGATGGAAGATCATATTTCATACATATGCAAGTTACAGCAACGTTAGTTTGTTCAATTTGCTATCATCAATTGTTCGGGTAAGTTGATATATGGATCGATCATTGTTTTCGATATATTCAAAATGATTCATCATCAAAAATTGCCCCTGATGATAATCTGTCCGAGGCCAAGGCTGGCATTCCAGTTTACCATTTTTGTTTTATCATTGTATTTTTTCCGATACCTTTTATCCAAATATCTATCGATAGATTCCACCGTAAAGATGCTTATTGCAACTCCAAAGGCAATATCAGAAAGCCAATGTTGCCCATCCCACAGTCTCGAAGCACCGGGCACCATACCTACAAGGTATATCCCGGTCTTTACCCACGGATTTTCAAATTGTTTTGCAATTGCATACGCATTGGAAAAGGCCAATATGGTATGGCCGGATGGAAAGGAGTGAAAGCTCCTATTGGGGTTGAAGGGGTCAAAGGTATCCTTGCCATTACCATATTCCGGACGTGCCCTCCCTATAATCGATTTACTTACTTGTTGCAATAGGCCAGCTGAAGAGGCGGATGCCAATAATAAGACCCCTAAGCGTCTTAATTTTTCATCCTTGGTCAGCAAACCTGTCAAATACACCCCTCCAGTTAGCATGTAATTATAGGTCGGACTTCCCACCCTGTCCCCGTAATAGTCAATAAAATCAGGAACTCCCCCACGTTGCCTCATAGCAAATTCAGAAACCTGTTCATCAAAAACATACAGCAGTGCCGTACCCCCAACAACCGCCCCAAAGGTGGTCCATTCCTCACTTTTCCAATGAATCGGGCGGGAATAGGAATATCCGATTCCTCCAAAGACACTCCCCATATCATATTTGAAAAGTTCCCATGAGCCCGGCTCCGAGGAATCAGACTCTTTTTGCATTTGGGAATTAACATGTTGGGACGATAAAATAAATACAACGAAAAAGATTGATCTATTCCAAAATCGCCCAGCTTTCATACGTTTTTTTTCCATTTGTTCATACCCCCTGAGTTCCATGGCCGAGCAAAAGTTTTTTTTAAAATATTAAAAGGATATCCAACAGGATTTTGAAAAGACCTTGTTAGCAGTTTCCATACAGTAAACTTTAGCATAATAGCCTGTATGTTTTTTTATACCATTAGTAACAATTACTTAGGGAGTGTCATGACATGTGTTATTTTTTAATCTTATAATAGTATATCCATACGAATTAATGGACCCTATTCCTTAAGCTTACCGCGGAGGTAATAATGTAGGATCCCCCCATTTTTGTAATAATCTACCTCAATTGGTGAGTCCAACCGCGTCACTACCTGAAAAACAATTGAGCTTCCGTCAGCCCTGAAGGCTGTTATATCCAATAACTTCTTAGGGTAGAATTCTTTTGATATCCCTGAAATCGAAAAGGATTCCGTTCCATCCAGACCGAGGCTTTTTGCACTTTCACCCTTTAAAAACTCCATGGGGAGAACGCCCATACCCACTAAATTACTGCGATGGATCCGTTCATAACTTTCCGCCAAGACCGCCTTTACCCCTAACAAGAAAGTTCCCTTGGCCGCCCAGTCCCTGGATGAACCACTACCATATTCCTTTCCGGCCAATACGATCAAATCAGTCCTTGTGGATTTATAGCGCATTGCAGCCTCATATATCGTTGTTTGCTCACCGGAAGGGATATATTGGGTATAGCCCCCCTCCTTTTCGGCCAATTCATTTTTGATTCGGACATTGGCAAAGGTACCTCGCATCATCACTTCGTGATTTCCACGACGCGAACCATAGGAATTAAATGAGCTTTTCACCACACCATTGGCCTTGAGATAGCGCCCTGCTTCCGAAGCTTCAGAAAAAGCACCAGCGGGTGAGATATGATCGGTGGTAATGGAATCCCCTAATTTTAGCAAGACCCTGGCATCTTGTATATCCTCAAGCTGACCTACCTCGGTGGGAAGCCCTTCAAAGAACGGTGCTTCCTTTATGTAGGTACTATCCTCGTTCCATTGATAATTCTCAGAAGGCACGAACTCCAGATTCTTCCATTGTTCCTCTCCGTCAAATATGACATCATAGGCGCTTTCAAAATCCGATTTTTTGATGGATTCGGAAATCACCTTCTGTATTTCTTGGTTGGAAGGCCAAATATCCTTGAGGTACACCGGAGCCCCATCGGGGTCAGTGCCAAGGGGTTCCTTGGTCAGGTCCACATTGACAGTACCAGTAATGGCATAGGCAATCACCAACAGGGGTGAGGCTAAAAAATTCAACTTGACCTGAGGATGGATCCTAGCTTCAAAATTTCGGTTGGAGGACAAAACGGCGGCAACCCCCAGATTGTTTTCATTAATGGCATCCGAAATATCAGGGTCCAATGGCCCACTATTTCCGATACAGCTGGTACAACCGTAACCTACGGTATAAAAATTAAGTGCTTCCAGATCGTTTTGTAGACCTGAACGGACAAGGTAATCCGTGACCACCTTACTTCCTGGGGCCAAACTGGTTTTGACCCACGGTTTGACATTGAGTCCCTTGTTTCTTGCATTTCGCGCCAAGAGCCCGGCTCCCACCATGACGCTAGGGTTAGAGGTATTTGTACAACTAGTGATCGCAGCTATGGCAACTGCCCCATTTTCTAGATAAAATCCCATTTTTCCCCTTTCCAACCATGAAAGGTTACTGTGGGACGTACCGACCTTTTCCAACAGTTGGGGAAGGTTTTTTTTAATACTATCAATAGGAATCTTATCCTGCGGCCGTGTTGGACCAGAGATAGTGGGTACGATAGATCCCAAATCCAGTCCAATGGTATCGGTATATTTGATATCTTCCTTTCCGGTACGCCAGAGCATATTTTTCTGGGCATAGGATTTTACCCTATCGAGCAAACTGTCCGGCCTTCCTGTAAACTTCATATAATCAATGGTCCGCTCATCAATGGGAAAATAGGTAACGGTACATCCAAATTCCGGGGACATATTGGCAATAGTGGCACGATCTGGGACGCTTAGATGATCAAGACCTTCACCATAGACTTCGACAAACTTACCAACAACGCCGTATTCTCGAAGTAGATTTGTGATGGTCAAAACCATATCTGTTGCGGTAGTGCCCACGGGAAGTTTCCCTTTGAGTTCCAATCCTATTACCTCCGGCGCGGCAAAATAAATGGGCTGGCCTAGCATGGCCGCTTCTGCCTCGATACCGCCAACCCCCCAGCCCAAGACGCCGATACCGTTCACCATTGGGGTGTGGGAGTCGGTACCCACCAAGGTATCCGGAAAAAGCCAATTGTCCCTAAGACTGATTCCCTCTGCAAGATTTTCCAAATTGACCTGATGGCAGATGCCCATTCCCGGTGGAACCACCCTAAAGTTATCGAAAGCGCTCTGTGCCCATTTAAGCATTTCATAGCGCTCCTCATTCCGTTCGTATTCCTTGGCAACATTTTTGGGATAGGAACTCTTGCTTCCATAATAATCGACCTGTACCGAATGATCGACAATAAGGTCTACGGGGATGGAAGGATTTACCAAGGCACCATCCTGACCCCGTCGAACCATTTCGGACCGCAGGGATGCAATATCCACGATGGCTGGAACCCCAGTAAAATCCTGCATCAGTACCCTACCCGGTTTATATGGAACATCATCGTCCGAAGGCGAATCTGCCCAATGGGCCAATATGTTAAAGTGATCCTCCGTGACGGAAAACCCATCAAAGTTTCGAATGACATTTTCCAATAAAATGCGTATTGAAAAGGGCAGGCGATGGATTGTTTCGATGGAAGACAAATCCACCATTTGATGCCCGTCTGTTGTTTTGACCGTATGGTGTATCATTTTCATGTGCTGAAGTTTTAATATCTGCAATTTACAACTAGAAAGGCAAATGGACAACTTAGGAACTGTTTAAAAAGTGCCTCTGGTGTTGACATCACTTTTAAAACCGGCTTGTCACACTGTACATGGTCTGTTACCGAACGGGGTTCTTTACGGCCTATGGGTGGCAGAGTCCCTTCACATAATTCTAAACTTTTATCCTAATGGAGTATCGCAACGGCAAACAATTTCATTTCGTCATATCCGGGCAGTACATCTTCCAAAAGTTCCAGCTCGATAGGATTCGCAGTACTTACCCTCAGCTCTTGGGCAGTTTTTAATTTAGCCACTAAATAACCAAAAGCGATGGTTCCCTGTTTGATTTTCCATGTATCCAAAAGATCATCATCCAGATACCTGTCCAGACTATATTCGATATAACGCTCAGTACTTTCCCTATCCATACTTATCACCTCTTGGCTGTTCCTCAAAAAATCCTCAAGTTCAACGACACCGTATTCCTTCCAAAGGTATACAGGTAAATAGGCTACCACATCTTCCTGAAAACCATACTTATTCTCCACTTCGGTTCCTTGGACCTGGCTAAAAGTGTAAGGGGTCGTTCCAAAACTCATAAAAAGGCTGCACTCCAGAAGCACCCTGCTTAAATTCGAACTAAAATCACTGTAATTCAACATTTCATATTTAATTCATTTATCTTCCAATTATGGTCCATTGAACGCAAAAACCCATTCAACAGCTCCCGGATATCCATCCATGAAGGAACTGCTAACTCTATTTTTACTATCCGCTGTTGGTCACCAACCTTTTACTTGTTTTGGTACAAAAATTCCTCACCCAACAAATACAGGGTAAACGGCTCTTCAACCCCTTTTAATCGTTCCACAGTATGCACAGCGTTCGGTTTGTACCGAAGTTGCATGAAAACCTCCTCGGATATGATGAAGTTATTATTGAGCTTTTTGGTGAGATCTTGGATACGCGCCGCTACATTGACAGGATAGCCCATTACCAACTGATGTGGATTCCCATGGAGCAATAGGTCCCCAGCCGCCACTTTACCGAGATGGGCCCCTACCCCTACCTCAATTTGTTGGTCAAAATACTTTTTGAAATATGTCTCGTTCAATTGTTCCAAGGCCTTGAACATTTCACTGACGGCATCCACTGCATTATTGGCACTTTCCTTTGCATTTTGATCGAAACCAAAGGCCGCATAAAGACCGTCCCCTGCCGTTTCGACTATCCTACCGCCATGTTCCTTGATGATCTCCTCGAAATGATAGAACAATTTTCTGACCACATGGATTACATCAAAGGCCAAATGGTGTTCCACAAAAGGGGTGAAGTTCCTGATGTCCATAAACAAAAGGCAGAGTCGCATTTCCTTGCCAATATTTTCGTTGCCCATAATCTTGTTCCTCAGGTAAAGGGGATAGTCGCTTTCATCGTTCATGATACGCTTGATTTTCACACTCCCCCCTTTCACATAGGTTTGACAAGCCAACCTAACATTGTCCGCAAGACCAAAATACCGTTGCACATTTTTTTCCGCAGTGTTTGCCTCGGATAAGTGTTCCTCGCCGCTGATCACCAAAATACGACAGGTCGAACAACGTGCTCTTCCCCCACATTCACAGCAGAACGGTATTTCCTTTTTCAGGGACGCTTTTAAAATGGAATCATCGGAGCTGATCAGAAAGGATGCCTCCTCATTGACAATGGTAATATTGTGATATGTCCGTACCTTATCATTCATCCTCCCCCATGGTTTGCCATCCTCCGCCCAAGGCCCTATATAAATTGATAACACTTACCTTTCGCTCAAGCACATCCATGATTCCTTGCATTTCCGCTGACAACAAATTCTGTTCAGAGGTCAGTACATCTGTATAGTTGGTCTGTGAACTGTATTCCAATAATCGTTTGGTGTAGGAAACCGATTTGTTCAGCGCTTCCAATTGACCGATCCTTTTTTCACACTTGATATCCGCTTGTTGGTAGGCAAAAAGGGCGTCGGAGACCTCCTGACCTGCCGTTAGCAGAGTTTGTTCAAAAGTATAATATGCTATCTGTTGTTCGGATTTGGCGACTTTCAGGTTTGCTTTCAAAGTTCCCCGGTTGAAAATAGGCTGCAACAGGCCTCCTGCCACATTGGCGAACAGGCCAACATTCTCCTTAAAAAGATCATCGAATTCAAAACTGGAAAAACCAGAGGCCCCTGTTATAGTAAACGAAGGGTAAAAACTGGCTTGGGCCACATTGGTGTTCTCAAATGCCTCACGAAAGGCCAGTTCACTTTGGATCACGTCCGGTCTATTGAGCAAGAGTTGGGAAGGAACGCCAATGGACAGCTCCATGGAAACCTCTTGGGCCATACTATCATAAGAGCTACGGGGAATGCTGCCCGGTTTTCTTCCCAATAGCACGGAAAGCCCATTTTCAGTTTCCCGAATCTGTCTTTCCACATCGGGGATGACCAGTTCGGCTTGGAATTGGTTCGCCTCGCTCTGTACAACAGCCGCCCCGTTCACCACGTTGGCCTGTTTCAATTTATTCATGGTGACCACATAGGATTTTCGGTTTTCAGCGGTTTCCCTCAACACTTTCAACTGTTGGTCCAAAGCGATCAATTGAAAATATTTTGTTGCCACATTGGCCACCAGGGCAGATTGTACAGCCTGTTTGGCTCCCTCTGCCTTCAAAAGGCCGGCCAATCGGGCACGTTTGGCACTCCCCAGCTTCCCCCAGATGTCCGCTTCCCAGGAAGTGGTCAGGGAAATATCATATTGCGTCACATTGTCCACCAAACCATAACCTTGCGTGAACGAAAGTTTGGATCGGGCCACGGATGCATTTCCCTGTAATGTGGGTAGAAATGCCCTTTTGCTCTGTTTGAACATGGCCCCGGCAATCTGTATCCGCTCAAAGGCTATCCTCATGTCATGGTTTTTGGCCATGGCCTCGTCAAGGTAGCCATTCAACAGGGAATCCGTAAAGAAGGTTTCCATTGGAAGAGCCGATAATGCCTTCAAACTATCCTTATATCCGGCCTCAGTTCTGTACAGGCCCTGGGTTTCCATTTCTGGCGTTTTGTATTTCTTGGTGATCCCACAAGAGGTCATGAACAAGAAAGAAATAAGCAATAGGAGTATATGATTTCGATATGTCTTCATAGTGGTCAAATTATTCATGATCGTGATCTTCTTCTTTATGCAGTCGCAAGCTCAATCTTTCCTGTAGGGCCTGGAACATTACGAACAGTGCCGGGATTACAAAAACACCGCACAAGGTCCCCACAAGCATTCCCCCAACGGCAGCCGTTCCTATAGATCTGTTACTTACTGCACCTGCCCCACTGGCGAACATCAAAGGGAGTAAACCAAAAATAAAAGCAAAGGATGTCATCAAAATAGGTCGGAGCCTTGCCTTTGCAGCACGGACTACCGATGATGCCAAACTAAGACCGCTCTTTCGGTGCATCAGGGCAAATTCCACGATCAATATCGAATTTTTGGCCAAGAGCCCCGTAAGCATGATCAAACTGATTTGCAGGAATATATTGTTGTCGATACCAAATAGTTTGGCAAAAAGGTAAGCCCCTGCCAATCCAATGGGCAATGGTAGTAAAATGGAAAACGGCAAAATATAGCTCTCGTACTGGGCCGCCAACAGAAAATAGACGAACACCAGACACAGGATGAATATGTACACCGTTTGGTTCCCGCTATTGACCTCTTCCCGGCTCAGTCCGGCAAATTCATAACCATACTGCTTGGTCAGGTTTTCCTCGGCCACTTCTTGTATGGCCTTTACCGCATCCCCTGAACTGTATCCCGGAGCGGGTACCCCTGTAACGTTGGCAGAGGTAAAAAGATTGAACCTTTTGATGAACTCGGGGCCAAAGATCTTTTTTAGACTCACAAACTGTGTTATTGGCACCATTTCCCCATTTCCGGTCCTTACCAAAATGGAGTGCAGGTCCTCGGGTTTGGCCCGTGGTCCTGGCTCGGATTGGACCATGACCCGGTATTGTTTGTTGAAGCGATTGAAATCAGAGGCATAGATACCTCCATAGTAACCCTGCATCACGGCCAACACTTGGTCTGGTGTAATGCCGGCCATCTCACATTGGGCCACATCCACCTCGAGTTCATATTGGGGAAAACTGTTACTAAAAGAGGTAGTCGCATATAAAATCTCGGGCCTTTGGTTGATGGCCCCCATATAGTTTCCGACAACTCCGTTGAACTTGTCCATGTCATTGGCGGTACGGTCCTGTAAATTGAACTCAAAACCATTGGTACTTCCAAAACCCTGTAATGTGGGAGCTGCAAAAAATATGATATTGGCCCCCTTGATACCGGAAGTTTTATAGAATAATTTATTTACCACACTTTCGATGTCCTGTCCTTCCCCTTGACGATCATCCCATGATTTCAAACGAATAAAAAAGGCCCCGTATGATCCACCTGTACCGCTAATGATGTCCCGTCCTGCCATTCGGGTCAAACTTTCGACCTCCGGTACGGTCTGGATGATACTGTCTACCTTATCGGCCAATTCCGTGGTACGCTCCAAAGATGAGGATGGTGGTAGTATGATGTTCCCAAAAATGGCCCTACTATCTTCCGAGGGCACAAAACCCGTGGGCGTGTTTTTGATCAGTCCCCAAGCCAAGGCGGAAAAACCGACTATCAGACCAATGGCCAACCATTTTCTTCTCAAGAGGAACTGTACCCCTTTAATATATTTGAAGGTTACGGCCTGAAAGGCTACATTGAACTTGGCATAGAATCGCTTCAAAAATCCTTTGGGAGCATCTTCCACATCATGGTCATGGACCTTTAGGAACAGCGCACAAAGTGCTGGGCTCAAGGTAAGTGCATTGATTGCCGAGATAACAATCGCAATGGCCAATGTAAGTCCAAACTGTTTATAGAACACCCCTGTGGACCCCCCAATAAAGGAAACCGGCACAAAAACGGCCGCCATGACCAACGTGATGGAAACAATGGCCTTACTGATTTCACTCATCGCATGGAGGGTGGCCTTTTTGGCCGTTTTTGATCCCTGATCGAACTTGGCATGGACCGCTTCCACTACGACAATGGCATCATCCACAACGATACCGATAGCCAATACCAGTGCAAATAAGGTCAATAGATTGATGGTGAACCCGAACAGCTGTAAAAAGAAGAAAGTACCAATGATCGCCACCGGGACCGATATGGCAGGAATCAACGTTGAGCGAAAATCCTGCAAAAAGATAAACACCACAATAAACACCAAAATAAAGGCCTCGATCAAGGTGTGGATCACCTTATCTATCGAAGCATTAAGAAACTCGTTGGCGTTCAAAAATGGAACATAATCGATACCCGATGGAAAGTCTTTGGCACTCTCTTCAACAATGCGTTGACATTCATTGATAAGTTCATAGGCATTTGACCCCGCCGATTGACTGATGGCAATGGACGTGCTGGGGTACCCCAAGGTCTTGGTACTGCTATTGTAGTCCAACGCACCCAGTTCCACCTTTGCCACATCGTCCAAACGAAGCATTTCCCCGTCCTTACCCGCCTTGATCACAATTTCCCCGAATTCTTCGGCAGTCTGTAATCGACCTTTGTATTTTATGGTATACTGAAATGCCTGATCTCCGTTGACACCGAACTTTCCAGGGGCTGCTTCAATATTTTGTTGTCTCAGTTTGCCAATGACATCGGCCGGTACCAATCCGTACGAGGCCATGGCATCCGGTTTGAGCCATATCCGCATCGCATAGTCCCTTGCTCCATAAATAAAGGCGTCTCCGATACCGTTGACCCGTTTGAGCTTGGGCAATATGTTCAAGCTCACATAGTTTTGCAGAAAATTTTGGTCATAGCTGTCCTTGGTACTGTAGATACTGAAAATATAGACCAGACTACTCTGCACCTTGCCCGTCGAGACCCCAGACCGGATAACCTCTTCGGGCAATAGGTTACTGGCCTTGTTTACACGGTTCTGGACGTTCATAACGGCCAGGTCGGGGTCAGTCCCCAACTTAAAATATATCGTAATCGCCGCACTTCCATCGTTCCCTGCGGTGGACGTCATGTACTGCATGTTCTCCACCCCATTGATCTGCTCTTCCAATGGGATTAAGACACTTTTTCGCACCACATCGGCATTGGCTCCCTGATAGGAGGTCGTGACCTCGACCGTTGGAGGGGCAATGTCCGGATACTGGGAGATCGGAAGCGTATAAAGACCTAGAATCCCCAGAATCACAATAATGACGGATATCACCGTGGAAAGTACGGGTCTATCGATAAAGTTTTTTAACATAACCTTGAATTTTATGGACAATAGATATCCAGGGTTATCAATGTAACCTTCTTGATATCCGTATTTTAAATTTGTTTACTGTATGATTTTGGGATGTATTTCCATATCCTCCCGCAGTGTCCCGGCACCTTCATATACCACGATATCCCCCGGAACCAGTCCTTGTGTAACCACAAAACTCTCATTGGTGGCCAAGGACATCACCTGTATTTCCGTACTCACAACACGGTTATCGACCACCTTGTATACCATGCGTTTGTCCTGGAGTTCAAAGGTGGATTTCTGAGGGACCAATAGCGCGTTTTGATAGGTCTGCTCCATGATCAAGCTACCACTACCCCCACTACGGATCATATAATCACTGTTCGGAAAAGTTGCCCTTATCCTGGCGGCCCCCGTATTTCGATCGAGTAGCCCGGCTATCGAAGTAATGGTCCCTTCCGCCTTCGCCCGCTCTCCATTGGAAAGAACGAGTTGGACTTTTGGGAAATGCTTTAATTTTTCGTCCAGAGTCTCGCCTTCATAGGCATTGTACAAGTCCAAGAATTCTCTTTCATCCAGTGAAAAGTAAACGTGCACCTCATTGATGTCGGAAACTACGGTCAGCGGCTGTTGTACCTGGGGACTAACCAAGCTCCCTGTACGAAAGATGATTTCTCCAACAACCCCATCCACGGGACTCTTGATCAGGGTGTATCCCAAGTTGGTCCTTGCCTGGACCAGATCTGCCTTCTTTGCCTGGAGATCGAGGATTGCCATCTCCAATTCATATGGGTTTACGATAGTGTCCGCGACAAGAGGGCGGGTCTTGTCCACATGGATCTGGGCGTTCTTGACCGCGGATTCCGCTGCGATTACCGTCTGTTGGTACTGTGGGGCGCTGATCTTGAACAAAAGGTCCCCTTTTTTTACCGTGGCCCCTTCATCCACATAGATTTTTTCCAAATAACCCTCTATCTTGGGCCGAACCTCTATATCCTCCCTTCCCGCTATGGTAGCGGGATATTTCTTTTCCAAAACGGTCTTGGCCTGTTGCACTTCAACAGCAGGGTATTCGGGAACCTGCCCACCTTGTGCGGTCTCTTTGTTCCCACATGAACCAATGGCCACCAGTAGTACAGTGGCCAAAACATATGATATTGGTTTTTTTCTCATCATCAACAGGTTTAAAATTAGCATAGCATACCCTGTCGGGCCTTCAAAAAGACTCCCGAAACAAAGGCAAAATGTATGAACGAAAATTTATAACCATGCCCGGACAATCAATAAAACCAGGCATGGTTAAAGGACTCAGAGTGCTAGTTACACAATTGCAGAATATCGCTTTTCGACCTCTTTCCAATTAACTACATTCCAAAAAGCATCGATATACTCCGGCCTTTTATTTTGATAATTCAGATAGTAGGCATGCTCCCAGACATCCAATCCCAGAATGGGTGTTCCGTTATCCAAGGTGGTATCCATCAATGGATTGTCCTGGTTTGGCGTGGAAGTGACTTTAAGGTTCCCTTCTTCATCGACGATCAACCAAGCCCATCCAGAACCGAAACGTGTCGCTGCCGCATTGGAAAAGGCCGTTTTGAACTCTTCCAAGGAACCAAAAGTCTTCTCGATGGCAGACGAAAGTTTCCCCTCGGGCAGGTCAGATCCGTTAGGGGTCAAAATAGTCCAGAACAGACTGTGGTTGTAGTGTCCCCCTCCATTGTTTCTGATTCCAGAAGAGAGTTTGGAAATTTTACCGAACAGATTTTCAAGATCGGCATCTTCCAACTTGGCCTCTTCAAGTGCAGCGTTCAATTTATTTACATATCCTTGGTGATGCTTGGTATGGTGTATCTCCATAGTTGCAGCATCGATATACGGTGCAAGGGCATCATAGCTATACGGTAATTCTGGTAACTTGTGACTCATAATATGTAGTTTTGAATAAATATCTTTAAAAAACAGTCCAAAGATAGTATATTTACAAATTAAAACAAATATTTACTTTGTTTATTATGGATAAAATGATCGAAGAAAACGAAAAGGCTATGTGCATCCTTAAAAATGAAGGAGAGAAGACTCTAAAGGATCTGGCCAAGATGCTTGGAATAACAACAGAGGGGGCCAGGTTCCAGCTTTTGAAATTATCCAATGAGGGGTATGTAAAGTCTGAAAGCAGAGCCATGGGGAGGGGACGTCCTCAACAATTTTGGTCTCTTACTAAAAAAGGGCATGACAAATTTCCCAATAGGCATTCCGAGTTGACCTTGCGACTTATCAATAAAATAAAAAAGGAGTACGGAGAAGACGCCTTGTCCCAGATCATCGCATCGACCGCTGAGGATAACCTCAACCATTACCGCAAGACCATCGAAGAAACCGATACGCTGGAGGAGAAGGTAAGAAAATTGGCTGAACTAAGGGAAAGGGAAGGATATATGGCCTCCTTCAAAAAAACGGATGACGGTGATTTCATGCTCATTGAAAACCATTGTCCGATATGTGACGCAGCCAGTCTATGTCAAAAGTTTTGCTCGTCGGAACTCGATATTTTTCAAACGGTCCTGGGACCAGGGGCCCAGATTAAAAGAACAAAACATATTTTAACAGGTGACAGGCGCTGCGCCTATTTGATTCAGGAGTCGGATACCTTAAAGGGCTGAACAAACCCCACACAAAAAAAGCATGAGGCGCCCGGGTCAACAACTTACCTTGACAACGAGATTCAAAAGTTACGATTGAGTAACATATAGTTTCCCCGGTAAGTTAAATACATCCCTTACAAGTTCATTCCGCTACCTCTTAGATAGTCGGAAGCGCAAGAAGTTTTCTTTGCCAATGGTCCGGTTGAATCAAATTTGATGATTCTTACAACCTTGATTTTTCTCCCATATTTATGATTGTATTCCGATACCGTCTTTCCGTTCCGGGATATATAATATACTCGATCACCCTAGAAGTATGAATTAAAGGAAACTTCAATAACGCAATGGTAAAAGCCAGCACTAATGAGGGTCTGCACCTATGGTTTCCAGGAAAATCTGACAGCGCCAAATGTTATCCATTTGCCAAAAAATCAACCATTCCCCCCACTGCCAAAATATAAATTAAGGAAAAAGCTGTCATGGAATACAAGCCTTAATTGACCATAAATGGAAACGCCCCTAGACTTTGCTTCCGTGTTTGATCAATTAAGCCATATCGAGCCTGGGAACGGTACACAAGATCCTTCAAAGGCCCAGGCTATTTTTGAAGCTCATTTGCTTGTCCAAACTTAAGATTCCAGTACATTGATGGACAAGAATAAATTCAAAACGAAAAAGAACCGCCTGTTTTTTCAATCAAATATATCTCATCACCTCACAACTTAAATTGATTGCCACTGAACATTCCGTTCTTGTAACAATCGGAATCGGAATCGGTAAAGAACAACACCAGTTCCGTATCCGGTTCTGCCTCCAACTGAACAGGTTCATCCTGCATGACCACACTTTCTTCTTTAATGAGTCCGATGGTTTCGTTCAATAGCACTTCTCCTTGAAAAACATAGAGTACCGCCGTTAAGCCCTTCTTTGGCAAAGCCGGTAGTCCCAACTGGGTTTGTTCCTTCACCCTAAGGTCATAGATCCAAGTTTCACTGGTAAAGCGCAATGGGGTTTGTGGCGTGGGTGAAGCCAATAAACGCCAGTGGTCCATACTGTCAGTTTCTTCAAGGTCATAAAAAGTGACCTTCGGGCTATCATCCTTATGCTGTGGTCTTATAAAAATCTGGAGGCCCTCCAAAGGCTCCAAAATCCTTTCCTCATGGTAAAAAATACTTCCTGCCTGCATCAGCATCAATCTTTTACGTGATATCTCAGCCGAGATATTTTCAGAATCCATGTGCTTTGACACCCCGGTCCTAAAATAAGACAGGATATCATCGTTGATGTGTGGGTGCATTTTTATGGTTATCCCGGAAGGGATCCTTGCATGGTCAATCTTCCCTATGGTCCCTAAACCTGTATCTTCTGAAGATATACCGCAACCTGGAAACAGGCTGGAAATTTTTTGACTTTTTATCTTTTTATCTATCCCGTGTTTATGTATCATACATCAATTAAAGTTATATTGAATCCGGAAGAAAAAGTTCAGGGCTTAAGCACAGCTTTATCTTGATTAAATCAATTCCAGTGACGTCAGTACCTTGATTAAATCCAAGCCAAACCCCACCATTTTTTTCATGGTCATCGCAACTGTGCACAACTGTCCCCTCCTATTTCCATCAACGTATCTCAAAATATCGTCAGAAAGACCTAATAATCCAAATCAATTTGCGGAAAGGATCGAAGACAGATCAAAATATAATTTTTGTGCACCTTTAAAAGAACTGACCGGCCCTTTTAAAATGACTAATTTTTCATTCTAAAAAAGTTAAACTCATTGCTTTTGATCACATACCCAAAACGAATCATACTCCTGAATTCCTCATACTCCAATAAGCTTTCCCCGTGCCCCCAATACCACTCCACCATGATATATTGATTCGATGTATTTTTTCCAAAGGGTGCAAAATAGAGTCTCGGCCGGAATGCCCCCTTAGCCTTAAAATTCAGTCCCTTTCTGAGCAAAACATTGAGGTATAATCGGTTCTTTTTCAGTTCATGTTCAAGATTTATCTCCGCTAAACCCGTATATTCCAATAGTTCGGGATTACCGTTTTGGTAACCAAAAGGCACCCAGGCCTTAAATTCAGCCACAGTTCTTTTGGTCAGGTTGGTAATATAGCTTGCAGTGATGCGGTTCCAGCTTCTTGAATAAATACTGTCCCGTCCATTGGACTCATGCTCAAAGGCGATTGTGGCAATACCCTCCAATTTCTGGTTTTTGTCAAAAACCGTTTTCCCCAGCACCAAGCTTGGGTTGAAGTTGATGTCACGAAAGGGATAGGAATCCTTATAAATGTTCCAAAAGGCCTTTTGCGTATAGGTAATGAACAGATAGGTTTCCCAAGGAAGTCTATCCCGGGTAATCATCTGCTTAAAACTGATCTGGTATTTGGCATCCGCAGTATTACTATTGATATCATTGGTCAAAGGAAACCCGGAAATAAAATAATTATCCTTGTGTATCGTAAAATAGGAAAAGTTTTGGATGGAATCATTCAATTCCGACCTACTTATCATTTGGCCATGGCCCAAGAAGATACAAAAACAACAGATTATCAGAGTATTAGTAAGTTTTGTCCTATATGACATGGAAAGTGAAAATTTGATTTTTATACCTCTTGAAGGCAATTGTTAAAAATAAGGATTCAAAGATAATTCTATTGGAAATGCATACACAAACTTATTTTATGATCCAGCCAAAAGCCTTCAAGGATCAAAAAATTTATGTACATAACAATCAACATGCATTTACCATTTACAAGAAATACTGCATGAACACCACCCCTCCCTAAAATTGGCGTTTGGAGATATCTTTACTTCAAAATTAACCTGCAATCTTCGATTGCATTGATGCGTTTCAGGACTACTTTTGACATCACAAAAAGTTCCAATTCCAGTCCTTGGTGTTCTTATCTTATAATTGCTGGTTCAACACGTTGGAATGATTCACAAATATTTTACTAAGGTTATAGTATCAATATTATAGAAATCGTTAAAACCATGAGAATATTTAGGTAAAACCTAGATTAACACAACTTTATGACAATCGCTTTTCCTTGCATATAACATATAAAAACCATGAAATAAACTGATTAACAGACACTTAAAAAAATGAAAGGAAACCGAATAGACTTCGCCATTTTTTAGAGCCATTTTACACGCTCTTAGCGTACAATATTTATACCTGAAACAAGTTAATAATCTATAATGTAATGTTCCCCTAGGGGTCAGGTCAATTTAAATTTATTGAATCGCGCCATATTGGATATATTGAAACCAAAGGCCTACTGAATTCCTTTAATGATGGAATATAACATAAGAAGACAACTTGAAGCAAGGAACTTTATACACTATAATAAAATGAATACAAACTCCAAGTTACTGATTGAGGTCGAGAACTATGTTAGACATCTGCTTCTTGAAATTCTGGACACTAACTTTTTATATCACAATATCGATCATACCCTTCGAGTGGTCAAGTCGGTCGAGGAATTGACCGAGTCCCATGGCCTTTCACAAAGCGACTCGGAAACCTTATTGTTGGCAGCATGGTTGCATGATATAGGCTATATTAAGGATGCTCAAAACCATGAGGACATGGGCATGTCCATGGCCCGTGATTTTTTGGAACAGAAGAAATGTCCGGAAGACCGGATAAAAAAAATCGAGTCTTTGATCTCAGCGACAAAAATAGGACACGTACCCATGAATTTTTCAGAAAAAATCATTTGCGATGCAGACTGCTCCCATTTTGGTCAAATCGGTTATCATCTCATTGCTGAGCACCTAAGACAAGAACTCATCAAACGGGGCGTAGTATCCTATACTTCACAGGAATGGGCAGAGCAGAATATTGAACTTTTACAAAACCATCATACCTTTCATACACCATACGCCAAAAAAAAGTGGGAACCTATCAAACAAGAGAACATCAAAAAGCTTCTTAAGGAAAAGGCCTTTTCCTCTAACATTGGCCAAAAAGAAAAAGATATTTCTTTGGATTAAAGGGTGCGATGGTACGGTGGAAAGTTTATTATTTACCCGACCAAATCATCGATCTACATAAAAAACTTTCGGTTCCCAGGCGCGATTTGAAAATATGAGGTCCATGCCAGTGAATCTGACATACTGCATGATTATTATTGAAAGGATATGGACATCACCTAGGGTCACTACCTTGAAATCTGCATATATTGGTGGCATGGATTTCCCCCAGACCCCACCTTTATGGGTATGGTCGGTTTTTTTACTTTTGTCAGCGCAATGGCAGATTCCCGTACTTCATGCAACACCCTTTATTTTCAAAATTCCCAGGAGGAAGTTAATATTATCCATGAAAATTTGGATACTGCCCATATATGGAGTACAACCCTCGTTCACTACCAGCGTTGCCCAATAAATTCAGAAACCAACTTGAATTGACATCTTCTAGATGTCCCCCATGTCCCCGGCATGGTAACGATCGATAGCCTCATTTATTTGCTGTTCCGTATTCATTATGAACGGACCACGGAAAACCAGTTCTTCTCTATGAGGCTTACCTGCCAGTAGAACTACCTGGGCATCCTCGTTGGCCGTCAGCCTGACCGAATCCCCATCAAAGTCCATGACCGCTGTTTGAGACTTGGTCAGCAATGTTTCCTCATTGCCCACGGATATAGAGCCCTTTATTACATAGAGAAGTATATTTTCACCGACGGGCAAAGTTTTGACAAAAGTGCTATCGGACTCCAACTTAATATCCAGCAGGGTAATATTCTCAGGGGGATCGATCTTGGCCTCAACATTCCCCGCACTACCGGACACCACACGTACCTCTGTTCCATTTTCGGTGAATAGTGGTATATCGGGACCGTCTACGAACAAAACCTCAGGGTCACAAAGCTTATTTGGTGCGGAAAGATTTACAAATATCTGCAGTCCATGTGCCATTTGACCAGCTACCTTGGGATGCTCATCGTGAAGCAGTCCCCTCCCGGCAACATTCCATATCACTCCGCCGGGTTTCGCTTCCAAATTCCCTCCTAAACTGTCGCGGCTAACAAAATCCCCCTCACTATCCTCAAACAAATAGGTTATTGCAGCGAAACCTGCGTGTGGATGTGGCTGAAAAACGGGTTGTCTCATGCGGAAGTCATCAATGGAAATGATGGGGTCGATCTCCTTTCCTACCGATTGGAAAGAAATATTGGATGCACTAAATGCATAGTTGTCCATTTTTTTCTCCGCTTTTCCGATTGCGGCTATACTTCTATTTTTCATCTTGTAATTCCTTATGTTCTGTACCTTTGGGTCCCCCCAACAATAATTGGATCAAAAGATCAAAACGTTCTCTATATTTTTGACAAATATTCCCCCTATCATCATAGAGTTCCGTACGCTGTATGGGAATACTGAGGGGCGCTGTCCAAGCCCGCAATGCCCTGGCTACGGCATCCATAGCTGTTATACCTTGGATGGCTTGGACACCATGGGCCCAGCACACCAAACCTACCACTTTGCCACTTAAATAGGGAACAGATTCCTTTGAGCTGTATTCCATCCAATCCAAACAGTTTTTCATAGCACCGGTCATACCTCCATGATAGAGGGGACTTAGCCATATATGAACATCTGCCTCCCTGAAAATTTGGTTCATTCGGATTACCGACTGGGGCACAGGTGTCATAGGTACTTCGAATACCGGTATATCATAATCGGAAATATCAAATACACAGGTTTCAACTCCCAATTTGACCAGAACCGTTTCCAAATAACACGAGAGCTGTTTGGCAGTCGAATTTTCGGTTCGCTCAACGGCACCATTGAATATCAATACTTTCATTTTTCCTTGCTTTTAAAGATGACCTTGGGCAATCCGACCTCTCCGTACATCAAGGTGGTCACCAACGGCTTCAATTTGCATGTGGCGACAACGTACAATTCCGGTGGGATCAACTGATCTTGTCGGACCACGACCTTCTGACCTTTGAAACGGGAAAAGTCAGCGGATGTAATGCACGCACTCCAAAGTTGCACATCCATGGTCTCTGGTTCAGCAAAAGCAATATCAGAGGCTATGCCCTGTAATTTTTCCGTGACGGACATATAGGCCCATTGAGGTACAACGGCATCTTCAGTACATTGAATCGCAACAGGCTTGTCCCTATAGACTTCCCAATCCGTTCCGGCCAAGAATGACCTAAATTCCCTTTCGACCAGAATGGTTCCATGGGTCAATCCCATTTTTATATCGAAAAGAATACTTGGTTCCACAGGTCGATAATCCAGCAGATCCAACACAAAAATATCTTTCATCATCCCGATGGTATTTTATTCAAATTCAGGGGCACACGATCGCGTACCCCTGGCAACAAATCAACAAATCAACAAATCAAAACATGAAAAAATTCCTTGGGCGATTATACATATGCCCAAGGTGCACAATCCTAGTTGTTTGATGCTTTGATAACAACCTCGATATTGCCTCTGGTCGCATTGGAGTAAGGACAGATTTGGTGTGCGAAATCGGCCAATTCCTGTGCCTTTTCCAAACTGACATCTGGGATGTTCACAAGCATTTCCACAGCCAATTTATAACCTCCCTCCTCGGTCTGACCCAAACTCACCTTCGATGTCACGCTGGTGGTCCCGGTTTTTACCTTTGATTTGGATATGGCCAGATCCAGGGCACTACCAAAGCATGCGGAATACCCAGCAGCAAAAAGCTGTTCTGGGTTGGTATACTCATTATTGGCCCCACCGAGGCCAGTGGGCATTCTAACTTCAAAATCGAGGACATTGTTATCACTTTGCACATGTCCATTTCGACCTCCCATAGTGGTCACGGTCGCGGTATATAAATATTTCATAGTTGTTAAAAATTTTGTTCTATAATTATTCCAATTTTCAAGTATTCTCTATTGGTCACTAACGAACTTTATGATAAGAACGCCCGCTTTCAATCATCATTACTCCTTTGCAAAGGGCACAAACAATAGGTTCCTCTTCAAAAAATTAAAACGAAACTGGCAAAAGGATTTTTTTTATTATCGGTAAACGACCTAACAAAGGTAGTGAAATTCTTAATTAAACAAAATATTCATTTGTTTTATTTGTTTAATTAACTGTGTGAAATTGGACCGTTTCAAACCTTATATGATATCGGGCATTTCCATTTTCGACACATCATCGTTATTTTTATGAGTTTTGATGTATTGCCGACCGGTTTCCGGTCACATCTTCATCTTTCGCGATACCTCATCTGAAACGGTTACTGGATGTCTTCGCAGGACCCCGGACGTTCAAGAAAAAAATTATAGACCATTGCACTGCCCTGTTTTTTGGCGCTTTTAAATTCTTAGAAATTGTCCATGAATGATAAGGGGCTAACGATCATCAATCCCAAATACCCTGTTATTACAATCAATCATTGAAACATGGGGAGGCCATCCGAACCTCCCCATGAACATTTATCTTTAAAACACCAAGCAGTGATTAATCTATTGGAATTGAAAGCATGGGAATATTTAGCCCAGAAGCCATTTCCCTGGTTTTACTTCTATGAATAAGAGATTCCCAGAACCCGTATTTTTTTGGAATCATGACGAGAAGATTCGAATTTGAATCGATAATCTCTTTTTCAATTTCCCAAATCACTTTATCGGAGTTCACTTTTTTATAGAAATGGACAACATTTTCCAGACCTCTATCTATATGCTCGAAAACATCATTGTCTTCTTTTAGTTCGTCGAGTTTCTGTTCCACATAAAAAACGGTAACCTCGGACTTTAATCCAAGTGCAATTTGCTTTAATCGAACCAATATCCTCAGGGGTATTCCCTGCATTAGGTCACATGCAAAAAGAATCTTGTCTATCCCCATGAACTTGGCATTTACAGGAACTGCAAGTACAGGAAACTTTTTCATGCTTATTAATGTGGTGGTCGGGTTTCCCATTAAATTCTGTTCCATGGATTTGGCCGACATGCCCATCACAAGGAACCTTGCCTTATGGATCTCCATCAAAGAATCTATCTCCCGTTCCAAATCCATAATTCTACATTCATAGTCCACAGTTATGCCAAATTCCTCGGATAACCCCAAGGCCTGTTCCTTTAACCGATTCCTGTTGACCGCTACCATTGCATCCATGGATTCAGCGGATAACCAAGTGTTCGAAGCGTGCACAGGCAACTTGAACACATTAAAGAGCACAAGCTTAGCTTTAAACAATTTTGCCAAGTGAGCAGCATATAATACCGCGTTATCCGATGTCTTCGAAAAATTCGTTGCTACTAATATGGTTCCCATCATAGATATGTGTTTTATTTCCAGCCCCCACCAAGTGCCCGATACAACTCTACGATGGCGGTCAATTGGTTATATTGGGAATTCACATAATTAAGTTCGGAGTTCAACGCATTTTGACGGGCGGTCAACACCTCAAGGTAGTTGGCCAGGCCATTGTCCAATAACTCCTCTGAATAATCTTCGGCCATCGCATAGGCCTCAAGCTCTTTGGAACGTGCTTCCATTTTCTGCGTTTCCGCATCATAAGTATACAGGGCATCACTGACTTCCCGTCCAGCAGTGAGCAAAGTCTGTCTATAACCCAATAGCGCTTGCTCTTGACGTGCTTTGGCCACCTCCATTTGGGTACGAAGACGTCGCCCGTTGAAAATAGGCTGGGTAAGCGAAGCCGCTAAATTGGAAAACAGCGAACTGGCATCCAACCAGTTGTCAAGCTCTAAACTTTGAAAGCCTCCTGCAGCTGACAGGCTAAAAGATGGATATAGGCTACTTTTGGCCACATTGGTCAATTCAAAGGCATTGATCAGACCATACTCTGCCTGGACCACATCCGGGCGGTTTGTAAGCAGCAAATAGGGCACTCCCGTACTCAGTTCCGTGTCAATGGTTTGATCGTCAAGACTACCACGTTGAATTTTTTGAGGAGCTTCGCCCAAAAGGATACTGAAGGCGTTCTCCAACAATTTTATGTTGTTCTCCAGGTCGATGACAATTATCTCCGTGGTATGAACTTGCGCTTCCGTCTGTTTTACAGCAACCTCGGTCAGCTGTCCTGCTTCCCTAAGGGCAATGGTGGTCTCCAAACTGTTCCTTCGGGATTCCAAGGTTTGCTTGGAAACCTCCAACTGTTTGTCCAAGGCCAACAATTGATAATAGGTACTGGCTATACCGGCAACCAAGTCTGTTGTAATGGCCTGATGCGCCGAAACACTCTGTAAATATGATGCACTGGCTGCCCTTTTGTTGCTTCGAATCTTGCCCCAAATATCAGCTTCCCAGGAAAGAGCTCCGGAAAGCTCATATTGTTCGAGGGCGCTAGTAAAAAAGCTACCGAACTGGCTATTCCTCGAGTTTTTGGTCCTGGTAAAGCTCGCAGTTCCGGAAAGTGTGGGGTAATATCCCGCTTTTCCTTGCTTTAGGTAGGCCTCGGCGGCCACGACATTTTGTAGCGCAATCCTAATATCGATATTGTTTTCAAGACCCTGCTCTATGTATGATTTCAACTGAACATCACTGAACAGGTCCCTCCATGATATATCCGCCATGGATATACTGTCCTGAGACAAATTGTCCGTGCGATATAACCGATCTATTTCCTTTAATTCTGGACGGTCATAGTTTTTTGCAACGAAACAACTCTGTAAGGTTGCGGCCATTACGGCCAAAACCATGAACTTGCTGATTATACTTTTAGTGGTGAATTTCATAATTATGCTTCTCTGGTTTCAACAATGGTTTTTTTGGATGCTTTTTCATGCAGCCATTGGAAAAGAACGAACAAACTTGGAATGACAAATATTCCCAATATGGTTCCTATAAGCATTCCGCCGGCAGCCCCGGTACCAATTGAATTGTTTCCTTCGGCCCCCACACCTTTGGCCAACACCAATGGCATCAATCCTAAAATAAAGGCAAATGAGGTCATCAATATGGGTCGCAGACGTGTCTGGGCACCATGAATGGCGGCATCTACCAGGTTTTCTCCCCGTCGTCTTCTTTGCAAGGCAAATTCCACGATAAGGATGGCATTCTTGGCCAAGAGCCCCACCAACATGATCAAAGCTATCTGGAAGTAGATGTTGTTTTCCAAGCCAAACATTTTCGTTGAAAAGAACGCTCCAAAAACACCCAAGGGCAACGAAAATATCACAGCCAATGGCAAAAAGTAGCTTTCATATTGTGCAGCCAGAAGGAAATACACGAAAATGATTACCAGAAGGAATATCATCGTCGTTTGATTCCCAGCATTGACCTCTTCACGGGAAAGCCCTGAATACGCCAATTCATAATTACTGGGCAATGTTTTCAATTCTTCCTCCACAACCGCAATGGCGTCACCGGTACTATATCCAGGGTTGGAAGCTCCGTTGACCTTTGCCGAGGTATAGAGATTAAATCGGGTTACCGATTGTGGCCCATAGATACGCTCCAAATCGATAAACTGGGTAATCGGGGCCATTTCCCCACTACCTGTCCTGATATATATTTCATTAAGGGATTCCACATTGGCCCGATCTTCGGGTTTGGCTTGGACATACACACGATATTGCTTACCGAACCTAGCAAAGTCAGCAGCATATATACTACCTATATACCCTTGTAGATTGGAAAAAATACTACTGACCGACACACCATATCGTTTGGCCAACGGAACATCGATTTTCAGGTCATATTGGGGATAATTGGTATTAAAGGACGTTTGTCCATACTGTATTTCAGGGTGTTTCATCAAATTACCGATAAATTCCTTGGTGGTCTTATCCAGTTCATCAAAGTTCCCTCCTGATTTATCCAACAAATTGACCTCAAACCCTCCTGACAGCCCAAACCCTGGAATACTTGGTGGCGCAAAGAAAATGATATTGGCCTCCGGAATGGTGGCTGCTATTCCAAATAATTGCCCGATAATGGCCTGTGATGATTCGGTCTCACTTTCTCGTTCGCTCCAGTCATTGAGCTTGATAAAGCCTAAGCCATAGTTACTTCCAGATCCACTTATAAGGCTTCTACCACTAATAGAGGTTACGGCATCTACCCCGGGAATCTGTTTGGCCTTTTGGTATATTTCCTGAGTTACCAAACTGGTTCGGTCCAACGATGAACCCGCGGGCAATTCCACATTCATGAATATGATTCCCCGATCCTCTTCAGGTACAAAACCGGTGGGAGTGCTGTTTGCCGCCCACCATATGCCCACTCCGGACAACAAGAGTATTAAGACCGTGGTCCATTTGTTCCGGTATAAGAATCGTAGGGAGTTTCCATAGCGGGTTACCGTAGCGTTGAACCCTTTGTTAAAACGGTCATAAAAACGCTGTAAAAATGACTTCTTTTGCCCTTCATGGTCCTCCTCATCATCATGGCCTTTTAAGAACAGTGCACATAAAGCCGGACTCAAGGTAAGGGCATTTACGGCAGAAATCAAAATAGCAACGATCAAGGTTATACCAAATTGTTCATAAAATACCCCTGAAGGTCCCTGAATAAAGGTTACAGGGACGAATACGGCTGCCATGACCAAGGTTATGGAGATAATGGCGCCTGAAATTTCATGCATGGCATCCAATGTTGCCTTTTTGGCATCGTTGGCTCCTTCATCAATTTTAGCGTGTACTGCTTCCACTACAACAATGGCATCATCCACAACGATACCAATGGCCAATACCAATGCGAACAAAGTCAATAAGTTGACCGAATAACCAAATAAATTCAAAAAGAAGAACGTACCCACGATGGCCACAGGCACCGCAATAGCAGGAATCAAGGTAGACCGAAAGTCCTGCAGAAAAATAAACACTACGAGGAACACCAATAAAAAGGCCTCGATCAGTGTACTTCTTACCTTGTTCATCGATGCCGTTAAAAACTCATTGGTATCATAGTTGATCAAATAATCCACACCTTCAGGGAAATCTTGGGAAAGGCGGTCCATCTCCGACTTGATGTTCTCTATGATTTCTTGCGCATTGGAACCTGCCGTTTGGAATATACCCATATTCACACTGGGATGTCCATCGGTAAAACCAAACACATCATAGCCCTGTGCGTCCAATTCAATGGATGCCACATCATTTAGGCGTAAGTACTCACCATTATCAAGCGCTTTAATTACAATATTGGAATATTGTTCCTCGGTTTTGAAACGTCCACTATACTTAATGTTATAGGTAAAAGACTGTCCATCATTTTGCCCAAGGGAACCTGCAGAAGCCTCAAGGCTCTGTTCCCGCAAAGCCGCCGTTACATCCGCGGGCACCAAACCGTAGGCCGCCAACTTTTCAGGCTTGAGCCATATCCGCATGGCGTAATCACCGGTTCCAAATACCTGAACGTTACCCACTCCATTGATACGTTGGATAGCGGGGATCACATTGATTTTTAGGTAATTTTGAACATAGGTCGCATCATACTCTTCCTCGTTTTCCGTATAGACCGCCATGAACATCAGGGCGGAGGTCTGTTGTTTTTGGGTTATCACCCCTGTTTGTACCACTGCTTGGGGCAGGAGCGCATTTGCGCGTGCCACCCGGTTCTGTACGTTTACAGAAGCAATGTCAGGATCCATTTCTTGATCGAAATACACCGTAATATTGGCAGAACCGTCATTGGAAGCCGTGGAAGTTATATAGGTCATACCTTCCACCCCATTGATTTGCTCTTCTATTGGGATAATGACACTTTCCATTACCGTTTCGGCACTCGCACCTGGATAGGTGGCATTGACCTGAATGGTCGGAGGTGCAATATCGGGATATTGTTCAACAGGCAATGTTGTATATCCCAAAACCCCCAATATGACGATAATGATGGAAATTACGGTAGAAAGTATCGGTCTTTCTATAAATGTTTTTAACATGATCTATTTTCTTATTTTATTGAAAAAGGGGTTTTATTGGCTTTGCAATACTGTCAAATGCAACTTTTTGGGGCTGGATAGGCGTACCGTTCCTCAACTTGTCGATTCCGCTCACTACAATCAAATCCCCAGCTTTCAAACCTGAATCGACAATATAGAATGTCCGGTTTTCATCGGCAATTCCAAGCAAAGTGGATTTTGCAGTATTGTCCTCTCCAACGGTATATACATAGGTTTGCCCCTGCTGTTCATAGGTCGCCGCTTGTGGAACCACAACTGCGTTTTCATATGTTTTTGGAATCATTATGGTACCGCTGTTCCCATTGGTCAACAAGGTGTTCGGGTTATCGAATACAGCCCTAAAACTGACCGTGCCCGTATTGGCGTTTATCTGTCCTGTTACGGTTTCGATAGTGCCTTGTTGCTCATAGGTCTGCCCATTGGCCATGACCAGGGCCACCCTTGGAAAATTCTTGATTTTTTCCTGTAAGGTCTTGCCTTCAGCGCGCTGAAGAAAGTTCAGATAATCCCTTTCATTCATTGAAAAGTAAGCAAAGACCTTGTCGATGCTCGTAACCGTGGTCAACGGAACTGCATTGGTGGCACTGACCAAGGATCCTTCCCTAAAAGGAATGGCCCCCACATATCCATCTATTGGACTTGCCACGGTGGCATATCCTATATTGGCAACGATGCTGTTATAATTGCTTTTGGCCTGTGCCAAATTAGCTTGGGCCGTTTCCAATTGGACCTCGCTGATGATTTTCTTTTCAACCAAAGGTTTTAATTTATCAACCTCGACCTGTGCCACCCGAATGCGAGACTTCGCCGCTTCGGCATCCTGGCTCAGGGATTGCGTTTCTAACTTGAACAAGGGCTGGCCCTTTCTCACTTTTTGGCCCTCATCCACCAACACCTCTTGGATATACCCGGAAACTTTGGCTCGCACCTCACTGTTTATAATCCCCTCGATGGTTGTTGGGTAAGTGGTATACGCAGTTACATTTTTATTCGGCACAGTGGCCACCTCAAAGGGCAATGGACCTTGCTGCTGGGGCCCCTGTTGATTTTGTTTACAGCTAGCCAATAATATTACTGTGATTCCTGCTAGGAATGAAAGATTTATGATTGTTCGTCTCATTTTTCTATTGAATATTGGTTTTATTTGTTTTTAATGTTTCTTTCAGCTTGTTTATCGAACTTGTCGCTCCATCCAAGAATTTGATATAATCGATATGAAAGTCAAGTTCAAATCTGTTTTGCTCTTCCAATGTCACATTGACATCCTTTTTATAATCCATAATTTCCAGATGAATTTGCTTTTCCCTTTTCCAATCCTCTACCATATCGGTAATCCTTTGGACCATGGTATTGAAATCGGTATTGATGATAAAGTATTTTTTCCTATCACCGGTTTTGGTGAAGTATTCCAATTTCCTTAAATCCTGGAGATGGTTAAGGTGTGTTGATATCGTGCTTTTGCTCGCACAAAGGTTTTCCACCAAGTCCTCAAAGGTGGTGCCCTGTTTGCCCGTTAGAATGATGTATGAAAAAATTCTTGCGGCGACAGGGGCCATATGCTCTTTTTTCTCCAATAAAATACCCAGCTTCTCAACCAGCTCACGTTTTCTTTTTTCTGTAGAATCCATCTTGTTCGTTTACGGCGCAAAATTATCGTTTAGTTCGCAACATTCCGAACTAATTATGGTTAATTTTTTCTTAATGTTTTTTTAATTTGTTAAACACTGTTTATCAGTAATTTAATACATTGAAACTAAAAGACGCCTTACCAGACTCCAAGTAGCTTGTGCATCGCATCATTTCTATTTTGTTTGTACCCTACAGTTGGTCGACCTTGCGCAGATGGCCTCCGCTACTTTTAAAAAAGGAAGAAAATTGATAATCTTTGGATTATCCCAATAATTTGTTGTCATAACCGGATACGGTAATGCCCCTTAAATTATAAATGATTAAATGTTTGAAGACGTCCGTATCGAGATACCGTTCAATGAAATAATTGTCCTTGAACAATATCTCCTCGAATTTATTAAAGTACAAATCGCAAAATAAATCCAATTTGACCTCATGAAGAATGAACCCATTTTTCTTTGCCTTTTCAAGTAAATCGTAAATAACCGTTTTTATGATATGGGATCTAAAACCCTGAAAAACCTCGTAGGCGCTTGGGTAATATTTTTTGATTCCAAAAATAAAAGAGGGTCTGAATTTTTTCAACCGTTCAAATCCATTTTCATAGATCAGCACTATACTGGTAATGGGGTCTTGATTCTCTTTGGTGATCTGCTCCACTTCAAAAGCGAACTCATCGGTCAAAACCTTGACACTCGCCATCACAAGATCCTCTTTGCCCTTGAAGTATTTATAAATGGTCTTTTTGGAGATTCCAAGTGTTTGGGCAATTTCATCCATCGTAAAATGCTTGCTCCCGTATTTTGTAAAGCTTTCCACTGAACACCTGAGAATTTCCTTCTTGCCTATCATACCGTAAAATTATTGTATTAATGTCAAGTACAAAATTAATTATTGCTGATGTTTTGAATCTCCATTTTCCAATATGACCACAAATTCACAAGGCCCTTACTTCATTAATAAAGAATCCGCTTGATTCATTCCGCATAAAAAAAACGACTAACCGAAATTTTGAAAATGCACCGTATCGAACATATTTTTCCTCTATATCAATCTTTAAATCCCTATTTCCACTCTACATTGTTAAGCATGGAAGAATCATCTAATTTTAAGATGACAACTTACCACCATGCAATAAACCTTGGAATAAGGGTTCAAGAAACATTCCAGCCGAAATGGTTTAATATGGTCTGTTTTTCAAAACTCTCAAGTCATTCCCCCATTCCAATGGCGATAAAACCTAAAAAAAATCATGCCAAGGTCACTTGAATGTTCATTTCAATTAATTTGTTCTTGTAACTACGTCAACTAAAAGTGTACTATTTTTTTAACAATTAAAGAAAAAGAACATTTGACTAATTTTAGTAGTATACTACAATAGAATAGTAGGTCTGACATGGATAGGAAAGAAGAAAAAATTAAAGATCGTAAAAAAGCAGGAATGGCCATACGGGATACTTTGGATGTGGTCGGGGGAAAGTGGAAACTTATATTGATTTCTATTATGCGTGAGGGGCCAGTAAGGTTCAAAATTGTCGAAAGTGGCAAAGATAATGTCTAGAATCCTATCCAAAGAAGTGAAAGAGCATAGAATGAACGACCTGGTAGAACGAAAAGTTAATGAAACCCGCCCAATAAATGTGGAATATTCGTTGCCCCTTTATTGTAAAACCCTGGACAGTGTCATTAATTCCATGTTGGATCGGGGCATTCAGCATAGAAAAAACATTCTTGCCAAATAGTGGTTTAAACACAATCTAATTCTATGGCAGTGGTCACTCCGTACAGCATCGCCTTCATTAAGACCAACTTGATCAACGGACTCACCCCTCGCATTAAGGTTATCTATAACGATTTCCAAAAAAAATGGCGGAACGGTGCCAGTCATGGTCGGAAGATTATTCTTCCGACTTTTTTGTTAT
>CESC01093391.1_pt1 | contig 38359 bp, 27 predicted proteins | sample 531131 | NCBI WGS metagenome assembly CESC01 (sample SAMEA2621295, study PRJEB7988) | marine metagenome | biome: marine biome (ENVO:00000447); feature: mesopelagic zone (ENVO:00000213); material: "saline water (ENVO:00002010), including plankton (ENVO:xxxxxxxx)" | depth 800 m
CCCAGCGCGTCCTGGGTTCTTTGCAGGTAGATATTTCGAAAGCACGTTACCTGCTGGGCTGGGAGCCCCCCCTTTCAGTTGAACATGGACTGCGCCGCTGTTTTCATTCGGAGAATGTATTTTGATTCGATTGTTTGATTTTTTCTTTTCCGTGGTGGGGCTGGTGTTCGGGTTTCCGGTGCTGCTGCTGCTGGTGGTGGTGGGTCTTTTCGATACAGGGTCGCCTCTGTTCAGACAGCAACGGGTAGGGCGGAACAAAAAGCCGTTTACCTTGGTCAAACTTCGCACCATGAAAAAAAACACTGCTTCCGTGGCTAGTCATCTGGCAAGTGCCTCAGCAGTCACGCCTTTCGGCCGGTTTTTGCGTCGCACCAAACTGGACGAACTTCCCCAACTGTGGAACGTGCTCAAAGGCGAAATGAGTCTTGTCGGTCCCCGGCCATGTTTATTCAATCAGGAGGAATTGATCGCCGAAAGAGATCAGCGAGGCGTACTGGGTGCCCGCCCTGGTATAACAGGGCTGGCTCAGGTTAGCGATATCGATATGTCCACCCCTCGCCTCCTGGCAGAAACCGACCAGAAGATGCTTGAAAATCTCACTCTCACCGCATACTTCAAGTACATTCTGATGACCGTTTCCGGCAGAGGCGCGGGCGATCGCGTGCCAGGGAAAGACGTGTAACCGAGTGGTCTCTCGGTCCTGCTCTCGTCTGAGTATTGGTCGAAATACTTGCATGCTGAAAGCTTTAACAATTCTTTACCCTGCAACACCTGAAACCTCATGTGCCAGACTTTTTGTCACTTGCTTGTCATTGCCGATGCCGTAGAATCGTCACACTTCTGACACAGACCATTCACAACCTGACAGGGATCCAGTTGGGGAGCGTTATTTCTGCTGTTCTCGCCCCTCCTGTGTCCCAAAAAAAGACAATCAAACTCTATGACCTCAAAACACTGGGCCCTGGTCGGTGGGGCGGTAGCGTGCCTGATTCCCTTTACCGTTTCTGCCGCTCCCTGGATTGGACCTGGCGATCTCAGAGAACGCCACACCATTCAGGCGCAAGCGGATTCAGGACAGCTGAACCGAACCGTTACCACCTGGCCAATACAAAAGGCCTCCATAGGTCAGGAACCGAGTCAGGAAGCAAGTCGCCATCTCTCACTCGAAGGTGCCTCTGAGAGACCCTTTCTGCGGAGCTTTTCAGGGGAGCCACTGGAGCATGGTGAACTTGGCCTTGAAGTGGAATACCAGGGAGATTGGTGGGCAGTAGGTCTTAGCCCCTCGGTTGCTGTCGACCCGGCGGATGACGATTCGTTCCGGCTGGACGGCTCGTACGTCGCCATGAATGCCTTCAACTGGCAATTCGGAGCGGGTGCCGTTGATCGCTGGTGGGGCCCAGGTTGGCAATCCAGCCTGATCCTGTCGAACAACGCCCGTCCGGCACCCGGCATCTGGCTCAACCGGGTTGATGAAAAGCCTTTCGAAACACCGCTACTGTCCTGGATTGGCCCGTGGCAGCTTACTTTTGCGGCCAGCCAGCTTGAGGAAGAGCGGGAAGTGTCGGAGCCGCTCTGGGTTGGAATTCGGGGTACATTTCGCCCGGTACCCGGCCTGGATATTGGCCTTACCAGAACGTTTCTGCTTGGTGGAGAAGGCCGGTCTTCAAGCCTTGGTACCTTCTGGGATGCCTTTACAGGCAACGACAATCCCCGTGATAGTTCGGAAGATCCCAGCAACCAGCTGGGCGCCGTGGATATTCGTTATGGATTTGGTATAGGCGAAGAGACAGCGGGCATCTATACCCAGATGATGGGCGAAGATGAGGCCGGCGGCTTTCCTGCCCGCAAATCATGGCTTTTCGGCGCGGATGCGACCACAAGCCTTTGGGGCCGTAAACAGCGCTGGTTTATTGAAGCCACAGACACATTGGCCGATAACCTGTTTGGCGACCCAATGCCTGATATCAGTTACGAACACCGGGTCTACCGAACCGGTTACCGGTATAAAGGTCGGAATATGGCGGCCTCGATCGACTCCGACAGCCAGGCATTTACCGTGGGTTACTACGACTTTTTCGGCAGCGGAAGCACACTCGGGGCGTCCGTCACTCTGTTGGATCTGATGGCTAACCCCGAATCGCGGGTAACCGTGCCAGATCCTGATGTAGAATACACGGTCCCGGCCCGCGATCAGAGCGTTCTCGTGGTCTCGGGCCACTACGAAATGCCAGTGCGAATCGGCAAACTCAGCCTGTATGCACAACTGGCAGAAGACAAAATTGAGGTTCGCTCCGGTGAGCTCGACCAGTGGTCGGTTTCAGCCCGGTGGAGCCACTCATTCTGATACACAAAGTCCAGGCCTCGCGCACATGAAGTCAGTTTCACCCAGAAAGGTATCCGGCAAATTGCTCCTGTCGTTTTCGCTGTCTTTTTTGATGGCGGGCTGCGCAACAACCGGAGCAGGGCAGCAGCCGTCGCTCACCAAAAGCTTTGCATCAGACTGGTTGCACAAGGGAAACAGTGTTACCTACCTATCAGAAGAGCACTCCAGCATGCTGGAGAAAGCAGCCATTGGCGACGTGGTTTCTCTCTCCCGGACACCCTGGGGCGAACAGACCCGGGTTGAAGTAAATCGCAGCTACTTCTCTGCCTCCGGAAAGCCATGTTTTTCCAGCAGTATCCTGACCCGGAACGCCGCGCCGAGCGCCGTCAATCTCTGCAAGTACAGCTCGGGTCGGTGGGGTGCCACAAGGGCGTTTTCTCCAACTGAACCAGGCGGTAATCAGCTGACTGTAGGAGGCGCCCAATGAGTCAGTTTTTAACGAACAACCTAGTTAAAGGGCTGTTGGTGCTACTGGCAATCTCCGTGGTCTTGCCTCTGCAGGCACAAAGCCTGGGGGACATTCCTGCCAGCCAGAGAGAGCGCCTGTTACCGCAGCTTCAAGCCGCCACGCAGGCAAGTTCGGGGTCTGAAGCGGATGCTGCCGCCAATGAATCGCAATCCAATACCAACCGCCAGAGCGGTACCTATGGCCCGATCCTTACGGAAGAAGAGAAAGCAGAGCTTACTCCATTCGGCGCAGATCTGTTTGAGGGCGGTTTCCGAGGCTTGCGTTCAGATGGCCTCAACCCGAATTACCGGGTGCTGCCCGGCGACCAGATCACTTTGAGACTCTGGGGCGCCACGGAGCTGGACCGCGTGCTCCCTGTTGATGCCCAGGGCAACATCTTTATTCCATCCGTAGGCCCCGTTCAGGTTGAGGGCGTTACCCACAGCCAGCTGGATGCCGTTGTGAAATCCGCTGTACGCAAGGTATACCCGGACAACGTCAGTGTTTACACCAACCTGCAGGGCGTTCAGCCGGTTGCCGTCTTTGTAACCGGTTTTGTCGAGAAGCCCGGCCGGTACGTTGGCGTACCGAGCGACTCCGTGCTCTACCTGCTGGACCAGGCATCCGGCATCAACCCGGATCTTGGTAGCTACCGGAATATAACGCTCAGGCGTGATGGCGAGGTGATCGCCGAACTGGACCTGTACGACTTCATCCTCAACGGCAATCTGCAGCACCCACAACTCCAGGATGGAGACACAGTTTTCGTGCAGCGCCGTGGCCCCGCAATTACGGTTGTAGGTGATGTGGGGCAGCCGCACATCTTTGAGCTAAAGGGTGATGTTCTTACCGGGGCAATGCTCACCGACATGGCTCCACTCTTGCCCGGCGTTTCCCACGCCTTGATTCGCGGTAAGCGCGGCGTCCAGCCGTACTTTAAGTACCTTGAGTTGCCTAGGTTCGAAAGCATCGCTCTGGCCGATGGCGATGAGGTTTTCTTCCTCGCGGATCAGCGTGCGGATAATCTGGTAGTCCAGCTCGAGGGCGCCTACCTTGGCCGCTCCTATTACGTGGTTCCAAAAGGCACGTCTCTGCATGAGCTGCTCAATGAGATAGCGGTAAATCCTGAAGAAACCGCCTACGAAAGCATTTCCATACGCCGCGAGAGTGTTGCCGAGCGGCAAAAGGAAGCTCTCGACGACAGCCTTAGGCGGCTAGAAACTACGTACTTGGGCGCTTCTTCCTCTACCGTTGAGGAATCCGCCATCCGTGCCAGAGAAGCCGAGCTGATCTCCCAGTTTGTTCGCGAAGCCCGGCAAGTGGAGCCCAATGGCCGGTTGGTTGTTGCTCATGAGGGTAAGCTCGTAGATATCCGCCTGCAGGATGGCGATGTCATCACTTTGCCCCAGCGAACAGATTCCATTCTCGTAAGCGGCGAGGTCTATATTCCCCAATCGCTGGTTTACGTTCCTGGCCGAACGGTAAGCGACTACATCGAAGCGGCCGGCGGTTTCAGCCAGCACGCGAATGATGAGCACATCTTGATCGCCCGCCAGAATGGCGAGGTAAGGGATGCGGGAGAAGTGCCGTTGCGACCGGGAGATCAGATTCTGGTACTGCCGAAAGTAGAGACCAAGAATCTGCAGATCGCTTCCACGGTTACGCAGATCCTTTACCAGATTGCCGTAGCAACCAAGGTGGCCCTCGATATCTGATGGCAGATGTTACTGTTCGCAGTCCTTGGCGCGTAACGGCACACGTATGGCATGCGCTGTTCATGCGAGAAGCTCTGGCACGGGTTACCGCGGACCGGATCGCCTGGTTCTGGTTGATGGCAGAGCCAATCGCACACGTCCTGTTACTGATCTGGGTAAGAACGCTTCTGGGGCGGGTCCGGATAATACCGGGAGCCGAGTTTGTGCCCTGGCTGGTCGTTGGTGTGACCACTTTCATTCTGTTCCGGAACCAGATGAACCGGGGTATGAACGCCATTTCGGCGAACCGTGCGCTCTTTGCCTATCGCCAGGTTCATCCTGCAGACACCCTGTTGGTTCGGTCCGGTTTGGAAGGGGTCTTGAGCACTATTGTATTGATGGTCCTCGTGTTGATCTTCACTCTGCTTGGCCAGAACCTGGTCCCGCATGATCCGCTTTACGTCATGGCTATCTGGAGCATGGTGTGGCTGTTCGGGCTCGGTGCAGGACTCATTTTTTCTGTGGTCGTGACGGTTGTACCAGAGCTGCAAAAATTCATCAGCATGATCATGTTTCCCCTGTACTTTCTCTCCGGAATTATTCTTCCCGTTCAGTACTTTCCGCAGGACATTCGTTATTACCTCCTGTTCAATCCTGTGTTGCACCTTGTTGAGAGCATTCGTTCCGGTTTCTTTGAGGGGTATCACCTCGTTGATGGAGTGAATCTTCTATACCCCGGTTGGTGGATCCTCTGCTCTCTGGCCCTTGGCTTACTGCTGCAGGTTCGGTTCAAAGTCAGGTTGCTGGCCCAATGATTGAAGTCAGAAACGTATACAAGCGTTACCACGGCCCCTTCGGTGGGGACTGGGTGCTCAAAGGCGTTGACTTCACTATCCCCAAGAACGTGAGCGTAGGAATCGTTGGTCGCAACGGTGCTGGCAAGTCAACCCTGCTGCGGCTCATTGGAGGTATGGATGCGCCAGACAAGGGCCAAATCACCCACCATTGCCGTGTTTCCTGGCCCATTGGCCTTGGCGGGGGATTTCAGGGCTCTATGACCGGGCGCCAGAACGTAAAGTTTGTGGCGAGAATACACGGTGGCAATGACCGCATCCCGGAGCTGATTGAGAAGGTGCAGGATTTCGCGGAAATCGGCAAAGCCTTTGATCAACCGGTAAAAACCTACTCCTCCGGCATGCGCAGCCGTTTGGCTTTCGGCCTCTCACTGGCCTTCGATTTTGATGTTTACCTTTCGGATGAAGCCACAGCCGTGGGCGATAAAGCCTTTAAAGAAAAAGCTACCAAGGCCTTCCGTGACAGGGTGGGGCAAGCCAGCATTATCATGGTTTCCCACCAGGAAGGCATGCTCAAAGACCTATGCCAGGCCGGGGTGCTGCTGGAAAACGGCAATGCCACCTGGTTCGACGACATCAACGATGCCATTAAGCAATACCACGAGAGCCTCGGTAAATGATCCGATTTGTAAAGAAAAACCCCTTCTGGCTGATAGCCCTGATTGCCATTCTGCTTGCGACCGTCTATTGGGGGCTGCTGGCAACAGATCGTTATGTCTCCCGGGCGCACGTTGTTTTGCAGTCTCCGGAAATCAACCCGGCTAGCCTGAATGTCTCCTCTCTGCTTTCAGGCACCAGCGGCTCCGGAGATTTGTTACTCCTGAAAGACCACCTCGAATCAGTCAATATGATCCGCAAACTGGATGAGAAACTGGATCTTCGAACCCATTACACGCAAAAAGAAATTGACTGGTTGTCCAGGCTTGATGGTAAAGATGTGCCCATCGAGACTTTCTACGAGTACATGCAGGGAATGATTACGGTGCATTTCGATGATTATGCACAACTGCTGCAAGTGCGGGTGCAGGCCTATTCGCCGGAAATGTCCAAAGCCATGACCGAAGCGCTATTGGAAGAAGGTGAAAAGCATATGAACCTGATGGGCCAGCGTCTTGCGCAGGAGCAGGTAGAGTTTATCGATCAACAGGCGAAGCAGTTGGAAGAACGTCTTTTTAAAGCCAGGGATGCCATCCTTGAGTATCAGAACGAGAATGGTCTTGTTGCCCCAACACAGACGGTAGAGGCTATCTTTACAACGGTGTCTCGGCTTCAGGCAGAGCTGGCTTTGCTTGAGGCCAGGATAAAATCCCAGAAAAGCTACCAGAGTGATTCGTCACCGGAAGTTCGAAGGTTGCGTAATGAAGCCGAAGCGCTGGAACAGCAAATTGAAATCGAGCAGAACAAGCTTGCCCGGGAAAGTGGTGATTCCTTAAACCGTATCTCAGCCGAGTACGAGACGCTGGAAATGCGGGCAAAGTTTGCACTTGAGCTTTACTCAAATGCTCTCACGGCGCTCGAGTCCACTCGGGTAGAAGCTTCCAGAAAGCTCAAGCAGATTTCAGTGCTGGAATACCCTACTTTACCGGAGTTTCCCACTCGGCCAGATCGCCTCTATAACATTACCGTATTCACGATCATGGCATTGCTGATTGCCGCCATCGTTCATCTGATTGTTTCCGTTGTACGGGACCATCGCGACTAGTCCATGTCATTGGTCCAATATCAACCAGAAAGAGTAAATTCTTGGGGGAACTTTGCCAGCGACCATGGCCTAGAATCCAGGCCCGTATTCGCCTTCGGTTTCAACCCACATTGGCGCAAAACACTAAATACCTTTGTGCAGGGCACACGAGTCCATCACGTGAGGAAAGTTGAAAAGATTCCTGAGGGGGCAGTGGTTTTGGTTTGGGGAGCCCGATCTCTGGTCGGGCTAGCGGACGGTTGCATTATTGTAAGACTGGAAGACGGTTTTCTCCGATCCGTAGGGTTGGGCGCGGAATTTGCGAGGCCCCTGTCCTGGGTGGTTGATTTCAATCATCTCTACTTTGATGCCACTGGTCCTTCACGCCTTGAGAGCATGCTGAACACGTACAAGTTCAGCGAGCAGGAGCGGCAAAGGGCCCGAAATCTGCTGGAAAGTATTCGTGAATCAGGTATTACCAAATACAACACGGGGGGGCTGGAATGGCGCCGCCCTGAGGGCAAGAAAAAGATTATCCTGGTGCCTGGCCAAGTGGAAAGCGACGCATCTATACGGCTTGGATCGCCAGAAACTCACAGCAATATCGCCCTCTTGAGACAGGTCAGGGAAAGCAATCCAGATTCCTGGTTAATTTACAAACCTCATCCGGATGTGGCGGCAGGCGCCCGAAAAGCGGGAAAGAATGAGGCGAGCGCACATTACTGGTGCGATGAAGTAATCACGGATGTGGCCATGGAAAGTCTGCTGGATTCAGTAGATGAAGTGCATACCATGACATCCTTGACGGGCTTTGAGGCACTGATCCGTAACAAGCCCGTCACTTGCTACGGGTTACCCTTTTATGCGGGTTGGGGCTTGACCACAGACAAGCTCACCTGCAAACGACGGACACGTCATCTGGAATTGACTGAGCTGGCCTACGCGGCGCTTGTCCAGTACCCGTTTTATGTTAGCCGGCAAGTGGGCGGTTATGCATCACCGGAACAGATCCTTAATGAATTGAAGCAATGGAGAGGAACTCCATCATCATGGCAAGACCTGCTGAAAAAACAGGCACGGAAGATGATCGGTTTGGTCCAGGGGAAAACGTAGTGTCCCTGCATGCTGAATCACGAATGCCTGCAGAACGCATTGCGATGGTAGGCACGCTGGTAGATACCATGCTCGGTTTTCGGGCTGAGCTGATTCGAGATATGGTCGCCGCAGGGCATCACGTGTATGCTTTTGCAACAGATTATTGCCCAGAAACTGAATCTGCAATTCGAGCCATGGGGGCTATCCCCGTCAGCTATCGCATGACTCAGCTTGGCACCAACCCCATTAGCGATCTGATGGCCGTTTGGCAGCTTCGCAAGTTATTTGTTCGCCACCAGATCTCGCTGAGTTATTGTTATTTTTCCAAGCCTGCCATCTATGGAACTCTGGCTGCGAGACTAGCCAGAGTTCCCAGGCGGGTTGCCAAGATTGAAGGTCTTGGACGCGTTTTCACTGTGAGCCCGAGTGGCGATAAATTTCGTAAAAAACTTGTCCGGAAAATCATGGCCAGGCTCTTCCGGTTCAGCCTGCCAATGGCTCATAAGGTCTATGTCCTGAATGAGGGAGACAAGGAAGACTTGCAACGATTTGGTGTGAATCAGCCTGAGCCAGAGGTGCTTGGAGGTATTGGGGTTTGCCTCGATCGCTATTATTTTTGCCCGCCCGTGACAGACACAATCCGCTTTATCTTCGTTGCGCGCCTCCTCCACGAAAAAGGCGTTCGCTACTTTGTAAACGCCGCCAAGGCCCTTGGCAAACGCTACCCCAGTGCTGAATTCATTCTGCTTGGTGCGCCGGATGCGAGACCCGGAGCAGTGGATAAAGCCGAGCTGAGAGAGCTGGTCAGCCAGGGGGTGGTCCGGTATCCCGGCGCAGTGAAGGATGTAACCCCATGGCTGGCAGAAAGCAGTGTATTCGTTCTACCGAGTTATTACCGCGAGGGCGTTCCCCGCAGCACCCAGGAAGCCCTGGCAATGGGGCGTCCGGTCATAACAACAGATATGCCGGGTTGCAGGCGAACGGTCCGGGATGGCGTAAACGGCCTCCTTGTGCCGGCCCACGATCAGGAAGCTCTGGAAGAAGCGATGATTACGTTTATCAAAAAGCCGGAACTGGTCAGGTCGATGGGTTTGGCAAGCTTTAATTATGCACGTGAAAACTTCGATGTACGGGAAATAAACCGGCGAATTCTGCGAGAGATCGGCATTAGCAACGCAGTTTCGGAGAAAGAAGAACCGCAAACTGAACACGAATCCTCAACCGTCAACGGCCTCCTGCGCGCACAATCCTGGCGCTGACTTTTCAAAACCGGCTATGGCCAGTACCTGGCAGGCCTGACACAAACCCTGTAAACACGGATTACCCCTGGAATGATTCTGCAAATAGGCGCTCTCACCGAGTCCGGCTGGGCCGCCATGGTCCCCCTCTGGCAAGCCTTTGGCTGGAATCCCGAAAACAGTGAGTCGGTAGAGCAGTGGTATCAAAGCAGTGATGAAGCCGCAGGAGAAACCACACTTCTCATTCATTGCCGGCCAGAGATCAATATCGCCCGCCTCCTGGAGCAGCGCCGCTCCCCGGAAGAGGCACTTGAAACCTGGCAGGTCCAGGCCGGGGCCATGCTTCGTTTTTTCAAGGCAAACCGGCATTCTGCAACTCTGATTGATGCCCAATGTCTTTCCGATACGGCCGATGCCGTCGAGCAATTGTGCCAGCACTTGGAGTTAGATCTGCCGGAATATCCGCAAACGGTAAACGCAGTAACACCGCCGGCCCCGGAATACCTGCTTATTGCCAAACAGCTTCTGCAGAAAACACCCGAGGCCCGGAACCTTATGTTCCAACTCGAAGCCTGCACCTTGCCACTTGCAGACTCCAGCCTGATGGAGCCCGAGGTAGATGTCACAAGTGTTCTGTCAAACCTGATCAAAAACAGGGATGAGCGTAACGGCCTGAAGACCAAAGTTGCTGAGCAAAAAGAACTGCTAGCAGCCACTCAGAAGCAGGCCCAGGAAATAGGATCGCTTCAGTCAGAGCTAGCCCGGCACCAGCAGGAAAACCAGTTGTTGCTTGACCAGATTCACCTCGTGCAGGAAGAGCTGGAGAACCAGCTGCTGGCTCAAAAGGCACAAAAAGACGAGGCAGAGCGCGAAACGAGTGCCCTCAGGAAGTCCCTCGATAAATTGAGTGCAGAGCTCTCAGAAGGACAAGATCGCGAAAAGGCACTCACAAAAGAGGTGCAAACGGCCCAGTCAGCAGCCGAGTCTGCCCGCCAGAAAGTAAGTGTGCTTGAAAGTGAGGCTCGTAACCTTCGTTCTGAGCAGTCAGCGGCAAAGCAAGCTCTCCAAGGCCACCTTACTGAGCGAGAGAACCTTGAAGCGGAGCATGGCCGCCTGAAACAGGAACTGGAAAATCAGACATTGCAACTGGGCCGGAAAACCGACGAAGTAGCCCGGTCTGCTGAAGAAAACCGATTGCTCCTGGCGCAAGTACACCTGGTAGAACAGGAGCTTGAAAGGCAGCTTATTAACAACAGGGCCCTGGAGCAACGGCAGGATCTGTTGATCAGCGAGCAGGAACATGCCCTGGCAGTCGCAAATAACCAGATAAACCGTCTGCAGAACGAGCTCAACCGCATAAAGAGCAGCGCAGCCTGGAAAGCAGCGGCTCCGGTCAGGGCCATGGGCCGCCCTTTCAGGCGAACACCTCAAGACAAACGAAAGCTCCAGAAGCAGGCTCGGGAACTGCTTGCGTCCGAATACTTTGACGAACAGTGGTATCTGGCTACCTATCCAGACGTGGCCGAAAGTGGAGTGAATCCGGCCGAGCACTACCTCAAGTTTGGTGCCAGTGAAGGCCGTAACCCCTGTGAACGTTTCGAAACCCAGTGGTATCTTGAGACCAATCCGGATGTTCAGGAGTCTGGCCTGAACCCCTTGATCCATTTCCTTAACCACGGATTAGCCGAGGGCAGGGCGCCCAACCCCACTGAGCAAATCTCCCTCCCGTCCCCCAAGGAGGCCAACTGATCCATGGCAACCATTTTCGAAATCTTCCCGGACCACGCCGTTGTTTCTACTACAGATGATAGTGGTGCCAGAAGCAGCTACACGGTATCGGCAGCAGTTACGCCAACCTCGGGCAATAACCGACTGTACCACTACAACCTGCCGGAAGCCCTCAGCCTGCACCCGGCCGCCGGTTTAAAAAAACTCTTCCCGGGTTTGCAAGAGCGAAGCCAAAGCGAGATTGACACCTTGCACCCGGCGGAACTGGTTGAGCACAACAGAAGAGATCCGGGCAACGATGATCAGCTAGTGATTAAGAGCCCCGGTGAGGAACATCATATTCTGGCCGCCCTGGCTGATGCGGGCCTGCTGAAAACCTTCCGTTGCATTAGTCTACAAGCTCACGATGAGCCGATGTACGAGAGCAGCCAGGCCGCGGATATCACGCTGGCATGGCTGGAGCATCACGGTTTCGAGCTTCAGAATAAAAACACTGAGGATTCCGACTGGCCTACCTACGAACTGGAGAGGCACCCTCTGCAAGGGCGCATTGATGTGCTGCAAGGGGAACTTGTACAGGCTAGAAAAACAAAACAGGCCTTGGAAAGTGACCTTTCGTATGCCCAGGACGCTCAAAAGTCATCCGAGATCCAGCTGCAAGAATACAAGGAAACGCTGCAGGCCAAAGACGCCGAGCTGCAGGGGCTCAGTACCAGGCTCGAGTCTTTGAGGGAGGAAAAGGCGGAGCAGCAGAAAGCCTGCCAAGCCGCTGAACATGAACTGGCAGAGACCAAAAAAGCAAAGCAGGCTCTCGAGGCTGACCTTGCGCATGCGCGAAAATCCCAAAGCGGGGCAGAACAACAACTTGCAGAGCTCAGAGAAAAGCACCAGGAGAGCCAGGAACAACTGGAAAAAAACAGAAGCTGGTTCCAGAACCGAAAGAAGCAAGCCGAACAGCTTGAAACCGAAAAAGCTGAACTCCTGCAGCAAATCCAACAGCTGAAAAACCAGCAGCAGGAGCAGGCAAGCCAAAGTCAGAACCTGCAGGCAGACAATCAACGCCTGCGTAATGAACTGGAACAGCTAAAACAGGAAAAACAGCAGCTCCTAGAGGCCCAGACCAATGGCCAGCAAAGCCTGAGCCAGCTTGAAGCCAGAATGGAGCAACTGTTCAACCAGCAGGCAGGTCAACTGCAACAGGCCGCCAATGCGCTGGGGAAGCATGTAACCCAGTCCTTTGCCAACCAGCGGCAGAATTTCCAGGCAATAACAGGCCTTAACCACTACCTGGAAACCGGAGAACAGCCTTTGGAGTTTGGCCAGTGGGCCATCGGTGCAGATCTGGCCAGCCACCTTGTGCGCGCTGTTGCCCAGAATAGCTACGATCTGATCATTGAATTCGGCAGCGGTACATCCACGCTGCTGATGGCCAGGGCTGTTCTCAATACACAGGCACCTGAAGCTACTCAAACAAGTAAAACAAAGCTAGAATATGTCGCCGATAGCGGCTCATATCCGGTTTCAGAGTTTTCTGCTCAGCAGGACTTGCCACAGCGAATCCTCAGCTTCGAGCAAGATAAAACCCACGAGGAGAAAACCAGGCGCAGCTTGGCCAAAGAAGGTCTCAAAAACCTGGTAGACCTGGTTTTGGCACCGCTGGTGCCGGCACGCCTGAGCAATCAGCAGTCTGAACAAACCGCACTTTTTTATGATTGCGAACAGAAACTGGCTCGCATTGCGCAGTTGTACGAAGGCCGGCAGGCACGAATTCTGGTGTTGGTCGATGGCCCAAGTAGCCCCCAGGGTAACCCTTTGGCCCGTGAACCCGCACTGGCTTGCCTGTTGCAGTACCTTAGCGCTCACCAGTTGCACATTGTTCTGGACGACAGCAACCGGCCGGGGGAACGGCGGGTTGCCGAGCAGTGGCGCGACGTTTTCCAGCAGCGGGGCATCAATTATCAGGAAACCGAACTGCACACCGAAAAAGGCGCCCTGTGGTTAACTGTTAACCCCTGAGGCCGAGCACAGAAGTGAAGTGAGGGAACATGAGTAGTATGCAGCAATCCATTATTAAACAGGCAACACAGCATTTCAGGAAAGGCGACTTCCAGCGAGCAAAAGCCTCTTACCAGCAAGCTGCGGAGCTCTACGGAACTCGCCTGTTTGCCAATAGCATTCGCCTTTGCGAACTCCGTATGGGCCAGCAAATCGCACCTGAAAAGGGCCCGGCAACCCCTGCCCTTGGCAACGGAAACGACGTTAGTCGTCAACTAGAGGAAACCCAAAACCTTCTTGAGCACTATTACACCCGCTGCCAGGAACTTGAATACCAACTGATGGACCGCACGTAACATTATGAAAGTATTGACTGTATTCGGCACTCGCCCAGAAGCTATCAAAATGGCGCCCCTGGCGCTCCAACTGGCAGACGATGCCCGTTTCAATGCGAAAGTCTGCGTAACTGCACAGCACCGGGAAATGCTTGATCAGGTGCTGGGCCTTTTCGAACTCACCCCGGAATACGATCTTAACCTGATGAAGCCTGGCCAGGACCTTACCGATGTAACTACCGGTATCCTGCAGGGCATGAAAGGCGTGCTCGCTGAATTTCAACCCGATATGGTATTGGTGCATGGCGATACGGCCACCACCTTCGCCACCACCCTGGCGTGCTACTACCAGCAAATTCCCGTGGGCCATGTAGAGGCAGGTCTGCGTACCGGCAATCTTTACTCACCCTGGCCGGAAGAAGCCAACCGCAAGCTAACCGGCGCCATTGCCGCAAAGCATTTTGCACCGACCGCAACATCCAGGCAGAACCTGCTTAATGAAGGCGTGGCCGAGAGCAACATTGTGGTTACTGGCAACACGGTGATCGATGCCCTGTTGGAGGTGGTTAAAAAGCTGGACACCAACGCCGAACTGGCGCAGCAACAGGCCAGCCGCTTTGGTTTTCTGGATGAGGACAAAAAACTGATTCTGGTAACCGGCCACCGCCGGGAAAGCTTTGGGGGTGGCTTCGAGCGCATTTGCCAGGCCCTGGCGCAAACCGCAGAGCAACACCCGAACGCGCAGATTGTCTACCCCGTGCACCTGAACCCGAACGTTCAGGAGCCGGTAAAGCGCTTTCTTGGCAACAACAGCAACATACACCTGATTGAACCCCAGGATTACCTGCCGTTCGTGTACCTGATGAACCGTGCACATATCATCCTGACGGACTCCGGCGGGATCCAGGAAGAGGCGCCCTCACTGGGCAAGCCGGTACTGGTTATGCGAGACACCACGGAACGGCCTGAAGCTGTAGAGGCAGGCACTGTAAAACTGGTGGGAACCGTAGTTGAAACCATTACTCGGGAACTCTCTTCCCTTCTTACCGATGACAACGCCTATATCGCCATGAGCCGTGCCCACAACCCCTATGGCGACGGCCAGGCCTGCCAGCGAATCCGCGACAGCCTCGCACAGTAAAACCCTTATCGTTAAAGGACCCAAAGAGTGAACTACGAAACCATCTCCGTTATCGGTCTGGGCTATATTGGCCTGCCCACCGCCGCTGTATTCGCGTCCAGAAAGAAAAACGTCATCGGCGTAGACGTAAACCAGCATGCCGTGGACACCATCAACAAGGGCGAGATACACATTGTTGAGCCGGATCTGGACATGATTGTCCATGCCGCCGTCACCGAAGGTTACCTTAAGGCTGTCACCCAGCCAGAGCCCGCCGACGCCTTCCTTATGGCCGTGCCCACACCGTTCATTCACGACCCGCAAGGGAATAGCCACAAGGCAGACCTGAAGTATGTGGAAGCCGCCAGCAAGGCCCTCGCGCCGGTGTTGCGCAAGGGCAACCTGGTGGTGCTGGAATCCACCAGCCCCGTCGGCGCCACCGAGCAAATGGCGGCCTGGCTGGCGGAAGCCCGGCCAGACCTCACCTTTCCGCAGACCCATGGTGAAGATTCCGATATTCGCATTGCCCACTGCCCGGAACGGGTTTTGCCCGGCCATGTTATCCGTGAATTAGTGCAGAATGACCGCGTGATTGGCGGTATGACACCGAAATGCTCGGCAGCTGCCTCCGAGGTTTACAAGACCTTCGTTGAGGGTGAGTGTGTAGTAACCACCGCCCGCACCGCAGAAATGGCCAAGCTCACCGAAAACAGCTTCCGCGATGTGAATATTGCCTTCGCCAACGAGCTTTCCACCATTTGCCACAAGCTGGATATCAACGTGTGGGAGCTTATCGCGCTGGCCAACCGCCACCCACGGGTGAATATCCTCCAGCCAGGCGCGGGCGTTGGCGGCCACTGCATCGCGGTAGACCCCTGGTTCATCGTAGACAGTTGCCCGGAAGAGGCTCGCATCATTCGCACTGCCCGGGAAGTGAACGACGGCAAACCGCAATGGGTACTGGAGCGCGTTAAGGAAAAACTGGAACAACACCACCAGGCAAATCCCGCAATCACAAGGGCCGACATCAAGGTGGCCTGCCTGGGCATTGCCTTCAAACCGGATATTGACGATTTGCGTGAAAGCCCCGCGCTGGGCATCGCCAAACAGGTAGCCCAGCTGGGTGCCCAGGTGCAGATTGTGGAGCCCAACATTCACGAATTGCCCCAATCTCTGAGTGCCGGCGACGTAACTCTGAGCACCCTGGAGGAGGCGATCCGAGAAGCCGATGTGGTTTGCGTGCTGGTAAAACATAAGCCGTTCATCGCCAGCGCTGAAGCAATCAAGGCAAAAGCAAACGTAATCGATGCAGTTGGACTGCTCGCATAACACCCGAGCCAGGCATAAGCAGTACCAGTAGGTCGGGTTAGGCAAAGCCGTAACCCGACAAGTCCAACCAGAAACACTATTCAGCACCACCCGGAAGCCGCATGGACCCACTGATTCAGAAAGCGAGTTCACTCGCCAGACAGCCCGAAACTCCGATACTCCCAATCCCCAACCGCATAGCCTACGTAGTGAGCCACGGCCAAAGCTACGCAAGTAACGGCTACGCAGTGCGGACCCAGGGTATCGCCAAAGCCCTGAATCAACATGGTTTGGAAACCCTGTGCTTTGTGCGGCCGGGGCGGCCGTGGGAGTTGGGCGTACTGCAGGGCTCGGTTCAGCCAGAGATGCTGGTAGACGGGGTTAAATATATCCACAGCCGGTGGCCGCAGGATCAGTCGCCGGAAACAGATCAGGGCCGATTTGAAGCCACCGTAGCGCAATTTGTAAACCTGTTCCGCATCTACCGGCCACAGGTAGTTCTGGCCGCGTCCAACCACGAGGTGGGGTTACCCGCACTGACTGCGGCGCGTATGCTGGGCTTGCCGTTTCAGTATGAAGTTCGTGGATTTTGGGAAGTCTCCAGATCGTCTCGTGAGCCGGGCTGGGAGCAAACGCCTGAATATCAGAAACACTATGCCCGGGAAACCTGGGTGTGTAACCAGGCCGACTTGCTCTACACACTGAATCCCATGATGAAGCAAGAGCTTCGCAACCGGGGAGCGCGGGCACCCATCCGGCTGGTGCCCAACAGTGTTAGTGAAGCGGGCCAACCTGCGGAAGCCACAAATTCGGGTTTGCGGCAAAAACTCGGTTTGCCAGCCAATGCTTACGTACTGGGCTATGTGGGCGCGATTACCCAATATGAAGGCCTGGAACAGTTGGTGCAAGCCGTCGCTCGCCTGAAGGCGCACAACGTCTACGCTCTGATTGTGGGCGGCTACAGCCCCGTAAACAATCAGGCAGCGCCCGAGAAAGCGGGCCTAATTGAAGAACTGAGGCAGTTGGCTGAAGAACTGCAAGTAGCAGATAGAGTCGTCTTCACCGGGCGGGTAGAGCACAGCAAACTGGCCCATTACTTTGCAGCCCTGGACGCTACGGTAATTCCGCGCCGGCCATTGCCAGTGTGCGAACTGGTTAGCGCCATCAAGCCACTGGAATACCTGGTCGCCGGCAAGCCACTGATTGCATCGGATGTCGCCCCCCAAGCCAACTTGTTGGAACAGGGCCGGCTTGCCTGGTTGTTCCCCAAGGGTAATGTCGACGCCCTTGCTGAAACCATCCTGAAAGTGATGGACGCAAAGCCGGAAGAACTAATCGCTAAAACCGAGGCGGGCAGAGCAGTCGTAGCGGACAACTACCTGTGGAATACTACGGTAGCCCCCATGGTGCGTGGCCTGGAAAACCGGGCAGCCAAAAAGCCTGGCCCCAACATTGCGTGCATCATGGACGACTTCACCTACCAGTCCTACAGCCCGGAGGCGAACTTCTACCAGCTTACCCCGCAGAACTGGCAGCAGGAACTGGAGGACTGCGAGCCCGAACTATTGTTTATCGAGTCTGCTTGGCGCGGCAAAGACGAACTCTGGGGCAGTAAAGTTGGCCACAAAAGCCAGGAAGTGCAGGGCATTGTTGAATGGTGTAATCGCAATAACGTGCCCACCATGTTCTGGAATAAAGAAGATCCAATACACTTTGAGACCTTCTTGAACACTGCCAAATTGTTTGATTACATATTCACAACTGATTTGGACTGCATCCACCGCTACAAAGCAGCGCTGGGCCATAACCGGGTGTATTTCCTGCCATTCGCTTGCCAGCCCAGGCTCACGAATCCCATAGAAACCTACGACCGCAAAGATGCCTTCTGTTTTGCCGGCGCCTATTACGTTCGTTATCCAGATAGAACCAAAGACCTCGAAACCTTCGTGGAAGAGTTCCCCAAGTTCAAACCACTGGAAATCTACGATCGAAACTACGGCAAGAATGACCCGAACTACCAGTTCCCGGCCAACTATCAGCCTTACATTGTTGGCACCCTGCCTTTCAGTGAAATCGACAAGGCTTACAAGGGCTATCGGTATGCCATCAATCTGAATTCCATCAAACAGTCACAAACCATGTTTGCGCGACGGGTTTATGAGCTTTTGGGCAGTAACACCATTACCGTGAGCAACTTCTCGCGGGGCGTGCGCCTGATGTTTGGTGAACTGGTGCTGACCTCAGACAGCGGCGCGGAAATTGTAAGCCGCCTGCAGAAACTTGAAGAAAACCCTGCCAAGGCAGATAAGTTCCGTTTGGCCGGGCTGCGCAAGGTGCTCAGTGAGCACACCTACCAGAACCGGCTGGATTACATCCTCAGCAAGGTGACAGGAAAGCCACACAACCACCCGCTGCCTGGCTACACGGTAATCAGCCTCGTAGCGGATGAACAGCAGGTGAAGAACACCCTGGACAACTTCAAGCGCCAGAACCACGGCGATAAAGAGCTGCTTCTGGTTTTATGTGACGGCCACAGCGAAGCCAAGGTAAAAGAGCAGATCTCAGCAGAAGCCCTAACCCAATGCTGCAGTTGCATCGCGGAAGATCAGCTGGTCGGAAAGCAGCTCAAAGACCTCGCCGGCAGCAACCGCTGGGTTGCCGGCTTCAGCCCGGAAGACTACTACGGCCCGAATTATCTGACAGACCTGGCACTGGCAACTCGGTATACCCCTGCACGGGTTATTGGCAAGGCCAGTTACTATCAGGCGCAAGAGGGCGAATTGCGACAGCAAGGCAAACAGCACGCCTACGCTAATGGTACTGCAATACCTGTACGGGCCAGCGCCCAGGCGCCGGAAACTCAGGCCGTACCTGTGAATAAATGGCTAGGAAGCATTATTACGGGCTGGCACACCGGCACAAACCAACAGGCAATTGACCCATTCAACTACGCCTGGCATGGCATGGCGCTCACTGATCCGGCTATAAGTCTTGAACAGCTGCAAGCGGAAGTGGACGATGCACAATTTGATGAGGGCATATCGCTGAATGACCTCACTCAACTGGCCGAGCGCACAGTGCCCACGGGTGCGACAGAAGACCAGATTCCAACATACAGCGCCCAGGAGCTTTACCAGATATTCGATAACCCCGGCACCAATAACGTACAGTTAAAAGTGGCTGAGGATGGCATGGTCGTGACCTCAGGATTAGAAGACGGAAAACACGAATACATCTACGTGAAAGGCGGTAACGACCTGCCGCTGCATAAACTGCAAGACCCTGCCGTTGCGGGTGATAAGCTCCGCTTCCACCTGGAAATGACTCCCGGCTTGAACCTGAGCTTTGTAGTGGTCTTCTTTGGTGAGAACGGCGACCGCCTGCACCACAACATCATTCAGGCTAATAAAAACAGTGAGCTAGATGTGCCGGAAGGTACTGCCAGCGTCCGATTTGGCTTCAGGGTGTACCAAGCCGGTAAAGGAGCCATCAAAAAGCTCCTGCTGGGCAAAAAGGACTTGTCGCCCGCACGTGTGCTTGGCCGCTCCGATGTGTTGCTGGTGACAAACCATTACCCAAGCTACGACGACCTTTATCGCAATGGCTTTGTGCACAGCCGGGTAAAAGCGTACAAAGAAAGAGACGTAGAGGTCGATGTTTTCAGATTCCGCAAAGACCAGGCGGTAAGCTGGCATGAATTCCAAGACGTAGATGTAATCACTGGCTCACCTATGGCGCTAAGGCTCATGTTGGAGAGCGGAAAGTATCGGCACGTTTTAGTCCACTTCCTGGATGCAGATATGTGGGAAGTGCTTGGTGACTTTATTGATGAAATCAAAGTGACAGTGTGGGTACACGGGGCTGAGGTTCAACCCTGGTGGCGCCGTGAATACAACTACACCAATGAAAAAGACTTAGAGTTGGCCAAAGTCCAAAGTGCTAAGCGCCTCGGCTTCTGGCAGGCATTGCTGAATCCAATGCCTGAGCAATTGTCGCTGGTTTTTGTGTCGCAGTATTTTGCTGAAGAAGTAATGGAGGATGTCGGGTTTAGGTTGCAAGAAAACCAATACAAGATTATTCATAACCCAGTTGATACAGACCTCTTTTCGTATATTGAAAAATCACCTGAGCAGCGCAAGAAAATACTATCAATAAGGCCCTATGCATCTAGAAAGTATGCGAATGACCTAAGTGTGAAAGCTGTATTAGAGCTGTCAAAAGAGCCTTTTTTCAAGGAGCTAGAGTTCCGCTTTATAGGTGATGGAGCTTTGTTTGATGAAACACTCTCGCCATTACGGGAATTTCCAAATGTGACTATCGAGCGTGGGTTCTTGGCGCAACCTGATATTGCAAGCTTACATAAAGACTACGGTGTGTTTTTGTGCCCAACTCGAATGGACGCTCAAGGTGTATCTAAAGATGAGGCAATGTCATCTGGCTTGGTTGTTATATCGAATGGTGTAACAGCAATTCCCGAATTCTTGGATGATAGTTGCGGGGTTTTAGCCAAGGGGGATGACTACATTGGAATGGCTGAAGGAATTAAGAAGATCTTTCTGAATGCTGAAAGGTTCAAAGAAAAGTCGAAAGCTGCTGCAAAGAGGGCAAGAGTCCAAGTCTCTAAGACAAAGGTAGTGGAAGAAGAGATTGATGTTTTTTTTGAGAGATAATTGTGGTGCTTGGGCGTAGGTTTTTAGGAGAGAGCGTGAAATATCATTTTGATTTATTTGGTGATGGTAAGTTTGTTTATGTTTATATGTATAAAAATGCATGCAGTGTCTTCAAAAAAATAGTATTCGAATCTTTTGGGTCACCGGGTGGACTGACCCCTTTGGAGGCACTCGGTCAGCGTAGAGTCACAATCGAAGCTGCAAAAAAGGCTGATGTTCGCCTTTTTGTTGCGAGAGAACCTATTGGGAGAGTTGTTTCGGGATTTTTGAACCAAGTGGTTACAAAAATTGATCGAAGTTATCCAGAAATGTTTGATCAGCTCGAGATTGCCGCAAAAAAACCAGTTCATGAGATTACATTCCGAGATTTTGTCTTGGAATATCTGGTAAAAAGCGATTGGTCAAATGTGAATGCTCATTTCTTGCCCATGAGTGAGAGTTTAGCCCCACTATACTATGACGCCGCGATAGATATTGATTGTTTATATGAGTCAGCAGTGGTTTTGTTTGGTCAGGATTTTGCTAGCAAGTATTTTAAAAAGAAAATTAACTCTACATCAGAGAGCGTTGCAGATGAGTTCGCTAATTTGACGGATATCTCTGTGCTAGATTTGTTCCATAAAGTGAAGTCGGAGAGGATGTATCCGGACAAAATGTGCTTTATTGATGATGAGGTTGCCACTGTTCTTTCAAAGATTTACGCTAAAGATATTGAAGTTTACAGTCTAGTATCTGGTGGATCTACGTTTAAATCTTTCGATAATAGGATGCATAGTGCTTCTTAATAATATAAAAAAACTCTCAGATGTCGAGCGTTACGGTTTGTCAATAGAGGGCGTGTATAAATATAAGTACGAGCATCTCTTGTTTTCGTTAAGGCTTAAGCCTGGAATTTCGTCCCTAACTGTGATTTTCAGTGGTGTTGACCAGAAGCCTAGTCGTTGCTCAATGTCTTATTATGGACTTAGAGAGGAGCTAAGCACGAATGTTTTGCATATAAAAGATAATTTCGGGGCGCACGGGTGTTATTTTGCCCGTGTAGCAGGGGATTCCTGGATTCAAGAGGCGGTGAAGGCCCTAATAACGCATGTTGTGAATATCTTGGGTGTCAGCAAAGATCAATTAAATTTGATAGGAACTTCTAAGGGTGGTACGGAAGCGATCCTAAGTGGATTTAATTTGGGCTTTGGGAATGTGATAGCTGGCGAGCCACAGATACGACTAGGTAATTATCTTATGGCTAGAGGTTGGGAGGATTCGGAAGTTTTCAAGTCGATAATTTATTCAATTTGCGGTAGTGTTCGACAAGAGAATAAAGAGATTTTGAATGACATTTTTGTAGATAGAATGTGCGAGCTGGCTGATCATTTCTATGGTAAATTGACACTGCTTCATGGGGACACTGGATATTACCCAGTTCACATTGAACCATTGGTCACTGCTCTTGACAGGTTTGACGTTAAATGCGATGTAATTTCCTACGATACGAAGAATCATAACGATATAATCCCGGTTTTCTTAAATTATATAGAAGAACAAGGATTATGATTACTTTTAAATGGCTTATCTAGATTTGGCTAAAGAGTTTTGAGTTTTAATAGTTGCCGTCGCCAAAATCGAGAATCTTTTCAGATCAGCAACTTTAACGATCCTGAAAATTCTATTAGTGAGATGTTGTGTCAGGGCTTCGCGCCTATCGGAAGAATCTTTCTTGAAAAAGTAAATATTATCCCACCCTTTTCTTGGTGTTCCGATCCGTTTCAAGATCGGAACTGGATGTACCAACTCCACGGCTGGCGAATGCTTGATGCGTTCTTCAATCGTATGGCTCCTTCGGACGTTCAGTTCATCGGCGAAGTTATGGCCGACTGGTGGCAATTCTATCGGGCAAATCCCACTTCAACACCGTGGTTCTGGTATGACATGTCCACTGGTCTGCGTGCCTCAAAAATTGCCTATTTGCTCTTCTGGTGTGAGGAGCAAGGGAAGCCAGTACCACTGAACGAAAAATTACTTGAGGGGATGGTGGACAAGCATGTATCTCATCTTACCAACCCAGAAGAGCTTAACTCCGGCAATCATGGCCTTTCCCAGCTTCAGGGCCTGATGGGGGTGTTGGATGCACTGGCCAAAACTGGGCGAACATTGCCAAACCAGAGTGCAGCAACCGAGTTTGCGGTCAGCAATATGAGGCGCATTTTGCTTGGCCAGCTGGGTGAGCACGGAGTCCACACTGAAGACGCGCCAGACTATCACTTTTTCGCCCTTTCCAAGATCCGGAAGATTCTGGATTCGCCTTGGTGGCAGCGGGATGACATGGTGGATATACATGTCTTGTTCGATCGAGCAGAAGTTGCCAAAGAATGGTTGGTAACGCCATCCATGAACTGCCCGCCAGTTGGCGATTCTGCAGAGGTAGTCAAACTCAAGCACCACAGGCGTCTAGGTGAGTGGCCTCACCTAACTCAGGGTGAGAGCATGGCAGCACAGTTGGATGGCTATGGTGTTGTACGCTCTATTCCGGGAGTGGCATTGGATGACTCTCATTATCTGTTTTTTCAAGGTAGCTTCCACAGCAGTGGTCATAAGCATGCGGATTGTCTGTCGTTTATATGGCAGGAGGGCGGCCGCTACCGCCTATGGGATTCCGGCAAGTATGGGTATCAGAGAGATGACATGCGTGCCTATTTTCAAAGCGCTCGGGCCCACAACACCATAGAAGTTGATGGTAAAGACTTCAGCCGCTCAAAAGCTGACAGTTATGGCAGTGCTATTCAGGAAGTGGTTGCCTGTGACAGCGGTTGGCTGATAGCCGGAAAAGTATTTCATAAAAGGTTGCAGGCCGCTCATCAGCGCATTCTATTCTACCGGCCCGGTGTCGGCGTGGATGTGTTGGATAAGGTAGGTAACCATGCTCAGGCCGTGCGCCGGTATCAGTTGTGGTGGCATTTGGGTGAGCGAGCGGAAGTGGTTGTTTCTGGCCAGTTCGCAAAGGTTTTGTTTCAGGGTGAGCCGGATCTGTTTGTTTCTACCGCGACCAGTTTGAACTGTTCACCTGAAATTTCGGTACACCGCGGAGAGGAAAAGCCCCGGTTATTGGGGTGGATTTCACGAGAGTACCTGAATTTTCAGCCTGCTACGTGTATGTCTGTTGATTGGGAATCACAAGAGCAGGAACTGTTTTTGGCAACTCGTTGGCGATTGGCTTCATGCCCCGATGTGCTGCCGGCATTTGAGGTTAGTTCGGCGGGCGTGCAGGCGGATGATCCGGTGCTGTCGGCAAAGCTGGCTGCCTTGCTGAAGAAGTAGGGCGCAGAGCGTAGCAGTTGTCGACTACATGCAGTCCCATGGCTAACAATAACAACGTAAAGGTAAAGCAAGTGGCAGATAATGTATTCGAGATTTCAGTAGACGATCACAGCTACAGAATGGCGCTGCCGCATTGGGAAACGGACTATATCCAAGGGAGGCTAGCAAATACTCACGAGCCTTATGAGCTCGAAATGCTGCGGGCTATGGCCGCTGTGCTCAAGCCTGGTGAGCTGGTTCTGGACGTAGGTGCCAATATTGGCAATCACAGCATGTATCTTGCGGTCGTAGCGGAATGCAGGGTTTGTGCCTTCGAGCCGAATTTGGAGCTTTCTCGGGCATTCAATGAATCCGTTATGCTGAATGATTTGGGGGGGCTGATAACCGTTCATCCGGAAGGAGTTGGTGTAGGACCAACTATGGCGCATTTTGCCAACCACATGCCGGACAACCTTGGCGGGCAGTCTCTGACTGTAGATGGCTCTGAGGAATCTGACATTACAGTGATTGCCCTAGACTCGCTCGTTTTGAAAGACAAAGTCCGGGCAATCAAGATTGATGTGGAAGGAATGGAACAAGAGGTGTTGGAGGGTGCCCGGCAACTCATATCCCGCGACAAACCGAATCTGTTTATTGAAGCTCAGACTGAGTCTGATTTTGAGCTTCTACATGAAGTAGTTGTTGAATTGGGATATGTGTACTGGGACACATTCAATGCAACTCCCACCCATTGGTTTATTCATAAAGATGAATTGGGTGAGAATGCAATAATTGATCATTACTTTGAGAAAGGTCGGGACAGCTACAAGCTTCGTCTCGCTATGCGTGAGGTTCAAAAAAGATTAAATGAAGCGAATGAAAAGTATCGAAATGCCAATGAGCGTATTGATGAGCTCAAGGGAAAGCTCAATGCTGCCAACGAAAAATACAAATCCTTAACCGCGCAAAGTTTGTCCGTTCGAGATCAGTTGAAGGCTGAGAATGAAAAGTTGCGTGGCGAGCTGCGGACTTGTGAATCGAGGCTCCAGTCTGAGAATCCTTCCTCGGGTAAATGGGCGGGAGGCTTTGATTTTTCCGTGGACGGGACAGAGATCGGCTAATCAAAGTATTTTCATGTCACTTCTTTGCTCTCGTGTCCATAACGTTTTTTATCCCCATCGTTAAATATCAAGTGAATCCTCTATGTGCGGAATAGTAGGCGCGGTCGGCGCCATGGAATGTATCCCTTTTCTCCTCTCCGGCCTCAAAACCCTTGAATATCGTGGTTACGATTCCGCTGGTCTGGCCGTTCTGAATCAAACCGGTAATCTGGTCCGGGCCCGCGCCAAAGGCCGAGTTTCGGAGCTGGAAGCCCGCGTGTCGGAGCGAGGGGTTCAGGGCAACATCGGTATAGCCCATACCCGCTGGGCCACCCACGGCGTTCCGGCCGAGCGCAATGCCCATCCTCATGTGTCGGGTGGGTTGGCGGTGGTGCATAACGGCATTATCGAAAACCACTCAGAACTGCGGGAGTTGCTGCAGGGGTTGGGCTACGATTTCAGCTCAGACACAGATACCGAAACCATCGCCCATCTGGTGCAGGCGGTTATGGATGGGCGGTTAAGCGATCGCGCCGATAGTCTGTTTGCTGCAGTGCAGGTAGCGGTTAGTTATCTTGCGGGTGCCTATGCCCTCGCCATTGTCAGCGAGCAGGAGCCCGATACCCTCGTTGTGGCCCGCGAAGGCTCCCCGCTGATGCTGGGGTTGGCAGAAAATGGCCATTACGCCGCTTCCGATGCTTCGGCCCTGCTGTCGGTAACTCGCCGCATGCTGTATCTGGAAAACGGGGATGTAGGCCAGCTCACTCTTTCTGGTATTGAACTGGTGAACAGCGAGGGCGAGTCGGTGGTGCGAGAGGTGATTACCTCCGGCCTGTCTGCCGATGCCGTCGAGCTGGGTGAGTTCCGTCACTATATGCAGAAAGAGATCTTCGAGCAGCCTCAGGCTCTGGGCAATACCCTGGAAATGCTTGGAGGAGCGGGGCGATTGCAACCTGGGATTTTTGGGGCTGAGGCTGGGGCGGTGTTTGCGGAAGTAGACAGTGTGCTGATTCTGGCCTGCGGTACATCCAGCTACGCTGGTATGACCGCCAAGTACTGGATTGAACAGCTGGCCCATGTTCCCTGTCAGGTGGAGATCGCCAGCGAATACCGGTATCGGCATTCCGTGGCCAACCCAAAGCAGCTTGTGGTGGTAATCTCCCAATCCGGTGAAACAGCAGATACGTTGGCTGCGTTGCAGCATGCCAAAGCTACTGGCCATCAACACACCCTCGCCATTTGCAATGTGCCGGAGTCCGCCATTGTGCGCGAAACCGCCCTACGTTTTATTACCCGTGCCGGGCCGGAAATTGGTGTTGCCTCAACCAAGGCCTTCACCACCCAGCTGTCAGCGCTGTTTTTGCTAACGCTTCTTTTGGCGAAGACCAAAGACCGGCTGGGCCAAACCGATGAATTGGAACGCCGGGAACAGACCTTCCTGGCAGAACTGCGCCATCTGCCGGTAGCCGTGGAAAAGGTGCTGGCGCTGGAGCCGCAGATTGAAGCCTGGGCAAAGCAGTTTGCCGAAAAGCAGCATGCATTATTCCTTGGCCGTGGGCGGCACTACCCCATTGCTCTGGAAGGCGCGCTGAAGCTGAAGGAAATCTCCTACATCCACGCCGAAGCTTACCCGGCCGGCGAACTCAAACACGGCCCTCTGGCTCTGGTGGATGCGGAAATGCCCGTCGTGATCATCGCTCCCAACGACGAACTCCTGGAAAAACTCAAAGCCAACATGCAGGAAGTCAGCGCCCGCGGAGGTCAGCTCTATGTGTTCGCCGATGGCGATAGCCGTATACCCGAAACCGAAGGCGTAAACGTACTTCCGATGCCAGAACACTATGGCCTGCTGTCCCCGGTGCTGCATGTGGTGGCACTGCAATTACTTTCCTACCACGTAGCGTTGGTGAAGGGGACGGATGTGGACAAGCCCAGGAATTTAGCGAAAAGTGTTACGGTGGAGTAACTGGAACCCTCTAATATGACAGATACACCAGCCAAATCTCTCCAAGATCTCGAAGACTCACTATGTCAGGCCGGCAAAGAAAACGCTGCCAAGCTCACCCGTGATCTCATCACCGTGCAGAACCGCCTCTACTCCCAACTGGAAAGCCTGAGCTGGCTGCAGCGCCGTTTGGCCATCAAGGGGCAGTTGCCTCCATTGCGCGGCTGGGCGGCTTCACCCGATGTTCTGCTCAGGCTGCATACCCATATTATGGCCACGCGGCCTGGGATTGTAGTTGAGTGTGGCAGTGGCGCATCCACGCTGGTGATTGCCGATGCTCTTTATCAGAACGGGGCAGGTAAGCTGGTATCTCTCGAACACGATGATTATTACGGTGCCCGCACCCTGAACACTTTGAAGGCCGAGCGTTTGGAGCATTGGGTAGATCTGCGCATTGGTGAATTAGAGGTCTGGGAAGGTACCCATCTGAACCCTGACGACGCCGAGAAGCCATCACGCTGGTATCCGGAATCGCTGTTGGAAGATGTTGAAAGCGTCGATCTGCTATGGGTGGATGGCCCACCTGGGGCCACGTGCTTATTCAGCCGTTACCCGGCCTTGCCCGCACTTGCCGATAAGCTCTCTCCAAATGCGGAAGTCTGGTTGGATGACACCATCCGTCAGGAAGAGAAGGATATCTGTGAACGGTGGGCTAAAGACTACGGCTTTGAGTTGGAGTATTATGCGCTGGAAAAGGGGCTTGGCAGGCTAATGCGCCTGGGTTCTCCGGGGAAGGTACACTCTGCTTTTGCCGGTGATTCGGCTGAACAATTCTCCGAAAACTACCACCCCGAACAATCCATCGGTCTCGATTTCTCCCTCCCGGATGAAGAGCACGGCTAAACTTAAAACCCTCGAATACCGGGGTGATGGAGCAGGGCATTATGCCTTGCACTGGAATGGGCAGCGGCTCAACCAGAACGCTCACATAGATACATTCAACTCTGTATGAAAACGTTGGTTTGCTCCTAAAGCGTCTTAGATCCCTGCTGAGAAGGCACAAAACCGATACGGGGGTGAGTCTCCCCCCTGAGGATCCCGCCTTCGACCCAACATGGTACCTGCAAGCGTACCCGGATGTTGCCCAGACTGGCATCAATCCCTGGGAGCACTATGTTCGCCATGGAAAAGCGGAAGGGCGCCAGCCTTGCCTGAACCGCGCCGAGGTTTGCGACTACCACTTGTGGCGGGGTCTGCCTGGCATTATGGAAGTAAGGCTCCGTCGCTTGCTGGAGGGCGGGGGTAAAGAGCTTGAGGCGGACTATGCCCGATGGGCTCTTGGGCGCTGGTATTTGTGGCGCAATGAGTTGGAGCGGGTTGCGGATGTGCTGGCGGTTTTACAAAACCGCTGTCTGAAAGCACCCATGCATGCCGGCCCCGCTCTGGTTCTGTTAGAGGCCTTGTTGAAACTTGACAGGATGGCTGAGGCCGAATCGGTACTGCAGGTACTGGATGCACATCTGCCGAATTCGGCCGATACGGTATTGGCCCGTTGTAACGTTCAGGCAAAGGCTTCGCCTGGCTTGGCTTTGGGTTCTCGTTTTTCTGAGCTGAACGAGTGGTACGCAGAGAATGGGTTGCTGCCACTGGCATTCTGTGAAAAGGCCAGTGGGGCTGCCTTCGATTGTTTGCAGGCACCGAGTGAGCCCGCGCCTGCCCCCCAATATCAGGACTACCCTCTAATTTCAGTGGTTGTGCCGGTGTTTAATGCTGGGCGAGCCTTGGAAACCGCGTTGCGCTCGTTGCACCAGCAAACCTGGCCAAACCTTGAAGTGCTGGTGTTAGATGACGCCAGTACCGACAATTCCGCTGAATTGGCTGGTGTGTTTTGTGAGCAGTTCGAGGGGGCAGGCAGGAGCTTCCGATTGCTGCGCCAGCCTGCAAACGCCGGAGCCTATGCGGCCCGAAACAGGGGAATGGCGGAGGCCACTGGCAAGTTCCTTACGGTTCAGGATGCAGACGACTGGTCTCACCCTCAGAAACTGGAACGCCAGGCTTTGGTTTTGCTGGAAAACAGTGAGCTTAAGGCCACTGTTTCTCATTGGGCCCGTGCCGATGAGGATTTGGTATTTGGCCATTGGCGTCTGGAAGAGGGTTGGGTTTACCGAAATGTGTCTTCTTTGATGGTTCGCCGCTCGGTGGTCGAGCAGTTGGGCTTCTGGGAAGAGGTGCGGGTGAACGCGGATACCGAATATTACTACCGCATTATCGCTGCCTGGGGCCGGGGCAGTATCCAGGAAGTTATGCCGGGCGTGCCTTTGGCCTTTGGCCGTGCTGCTGAAAACTCACTCAGCCAGGCGGGGTCAACTCATCTGATTACCCAGTTTGGTGGGCTTCGGAAAAGCTACATGGATGCGGCACATCGATGGCATGCGAGTGCCGCAGGGTGCACGGATTTGTATTTGGCACGTGGCCAGAAGCGGCCACTCACCCTGCAGGATTGGTTTCAGCAATCCGGTTGGTTTGATCAATCCTGGTATGTGCGCCGTTATCCGGATTTGCAGCAGGTTCAGGTGGATGCCTTTGAACACTGGTGGCAAACCGGCGCCAGCGAGGGGCGAGACCCGGGGCCGGCGTTTAGCGTTTCTGGATGGGCTTTCGAACATGCCCAACGGCAGTTTACGGCCTTTGATATAGCGCAGTGGTTGCAAAACAGCGGGCTGGAACCAACCGAACCGGTGGTTAATCCGCTGCAGGCTGCGCAACCGGTCGCCACTGGTAAGCCCTGGCTGATGGTGTTCGGCCACCAGGCCGGAGGCAGCCTGTTCGGAGCGGAACGAAGCCTGCTGGATGTGCTTGAAGCTTTGGGCAGGCTGGCGGTGAATGTGTTCGTGGTGTTGCCGGAAGCCGGAAATGTGGATTACGTTGAGCGAGTAAGAGAGCGCTGCGCTCGGTTGGCCATACTGCCTATGGCCTGGTGGCAGCAGGGAGCGGAGGCCCACCCGGTTACCGTTCGGTGTCTGGAATATTGGCTGCGTGAGTATGGAGTCAGCCGTGTGTACCTGAATACTCTGGTGCATCTGGAACCGGCGTTGGCAGCCAGAGCTTGTGATGTTCCGGTATTTGTTCACGCCCGGGAACTGCCTGCCCATGATCCCTCTCTTTGCGAGGTTTTGAACGCTGCTCCTGAGCAGGTGCGCCAGCATGCTTTGGCAAGTGCGGATGTGTTGATTGCCAATTCCCGGTATCTGGCCGGCTATTATCAGGCGCTCGAGTGTTGCGTGGTGCCTAATGTGGTGGCACTGGAAGAGTTTCAGGTGCCGATGCCGAGTAGCGACGTTCTACAGCTTGGCATGGTGAGCAGTAACCTGCCAAAAAAGGGCCTCCACGATTTCGTTGAGGTTGCCCGTGAGTTGGAGCAACGTAAGGTGCCGGTGTCCTGCGTGTTAATTGGCCCGGACAATGCCCACGTTGAGGCTCTGCAGTCGGAAGCTCGGCGCGGTGAGTTGCCGGCGAATCTGGAGTTTGCCGGGTACATTCGGGAACCGGCCGAGGCCATGGCCCGGTTGCATGTGGTGTTAAATCTCTCCAATTTTGAAGAATCCTTCGGGCGATCGGTGCTTGAAGCCATGGCGGCTGGCCGGGCGGTTGTGTGCTATGCCCATGGCGCTTTGCCAGAATTGGTGGTTGAGGGAAAAACTGGCCGGCTGGTGGAGCTGGGCGACACAGCGGCCGTTGCCGCTGCCATTGCGGAGCTGGTTGATTATCCAGATCGGGTGCAGGCGTTTGGCGTGGCCGGTCGCACCCGCGCAAAAGAAGCCTATTCCTTGCAGGCGATGGTGGATGGGCTGCGTTCGTGTATGAACCTGGAGTATCGGTGAGCGTATTCACCAAGGTCCGCAAGTGGCTCAAATCGAAAACACTCGTATGAATTTTTGAAACGCCGGGTTTACGACAACCGGCTACCTGATTTTGGCCGTGTGGTTGTAACCCGGTATGATGCCGCGCTTACGTTGTTGCCATGGTGTCTGGCAGCCGATGCTGCTTTGCAGAAACGATTCGATAAACAAGGCGTAAATCAGTAGATGCTTAATTTTATACATATCCCGAAAACCGCGGGTACCAGTTTTCGGTTGGCTGCCGAGGAGGTATTTGGAGCCTCCCGCATTGTTTACGACTATGGTAAGGCCGCGCAGGAAACCTCCGATATCGTACACCGGCATGTGTATGAAGAGCCTGATCTCTGGGCGTTTCATGAGGCCTGTAAGGCTCAAAACGCTGCCATGGTGGGCGGCCACATGAACTGCAACAAGTTTGTCGGTGCAATGGGCGTTGCCAATATCGTTACCTTTGTGCGGGAGCCGCTGCAGAGGATTGCGTCTGAATTCGAGCATTTCGTTCGGGTTAAGGGTTACCAGGGAAGTTTTCAGGAGTTTTACTCGCAACCCAAGATGCAAAACCGGCTTACACGAGCCTTCAAGGATGTGCCCGTATACGCGGCAGGCTTTGTAGGTGTTACCGAACGCTATGATGAAAGCCTGCAAATGCTAAATGCATTGACCGGCATGGGTATTCCTGTGAAGCAGGAGAACCTGGGCAAAGGCCAGGTGGGCGCCGTGCATGAATTTACGCGGGATGATCTGGAACAACTCCGCCAGCTTAATAAGCAGGATCTGAGGCTATACAGGCGGTGTCTCGCGCTGTTTGAGGAGCGCAAAGAACTGTTCGAGCAGGGCAAGCCTTTTGTTCATGGCCGGCTTACTCAAGCCGCGCCGAAGCGCATTGCAGGTTGGGCATGGTGGGAGCCGGTGGCGTCGGAGCAATCGGTAGAAGTGGAGGTTTTCGTGAACGGGCAGTTTCAGAGGTCTGTGAGAGCTGTTGATTTTATGCCAAACCTTCTGAAAATCCGTCCTCCAAGAGGGGGCTACGTGGGCTTTCATCTACCCATGAGCCTGCAAGTGGGAGATGTGGTTTCTTGCAGGGTGCATGAGACGGGGCAGCTCCTCGGCGAAATCGAGGTTACTGAGCCCGAGAAGCGCGGCCGTTGAAGAAAGAATCTTTGAACTCTGGTCATCGTTGGTATCTGGTAGACGCAACCTTGCCCGCTGTGGAAGGCGGTGTATCGGCCTGGGCAGTGTGGGGGCTGGAAGGCAGGTTGAGAGAATCCCTGCCCGTTACCCTGAAGGGGCGGATTCTGCAGGTTGTTAGGGCGCCGGCTGGCTATGGGGCGCCAGATATACAAGTGGAGGGCTCTGGTGGAGTGATTGCTCCGGCAAAGGCTTCAGTAAGGCCTTTGTCGCTGGCAAGAGCGGCCTGGATGATCTTCCGAAGAGTGGCGGTTACCTGTTACCGATTGCCTCGCAAACGTCGTCTGGAATTGGGGCTTGGCCTGACATCCGTTGTTACACGTCCCTGGTTCGCTTACCAGCAGATAGGGCGTTTGAGGGCCTTCTACCCGCCACTAAGCTATAAAACCTGGGTTGATGAGTGTGAAGCTCTACTGCGTCAAAGCGTTGGCCGGAGGCGTAAGAGCATTCTCCGCAAATGTGGTCCGGTTCGTTTGAGGCCTTTGATTGATCTCCGCTTTGGCTGGGAGCCTGAGCAGTTATCATTGGTGGTGGATTCTGTAATCGGTCAGTCTTTTGCCGTTGGTTTGCCGGTCGCTTTCCTGCTGCCAGCGAATAAGAGCGCAATGGAAGAGCTTGGCAAAGGGTTTCCTGAGGCAGAACAGATTTCAGATCGGGATGTCGCAAATTGGCTTGCTCGCTTGGACGATGATTGGGTCTTGTGGCTGACTCCTCACAGCGTGTTGGCAGACTGGGCGTTGGACTGGGTGATCCCCGCGCTTTTCCGGCGCCCCGAGGTGGACTTTCTTTATAGCGATCATGATGAACTTACTGCTTCATGCATACGGGTGCGGCCGTGCTTCAAGCCGGACTGGTCACTGGAGTTGGCACGCTGTAGTGGTTACCCGGGGGATGTTCTGGTTGTGAAGCGCTCCCGGCTGCAGGCTCTGGCGGAGGCGCGGACTTTGCCTTCGGCCTACGGGGTGTCACTGGACCTGGGCTCATCCGCAGTCGCCAGGGTGGCTCATTTGCCGGTTGTTCTGTGGCATCGAATTGGCGGTGGGGAATTAGTGAAAACAGATGAACTCTGTCAGCACCTTGAGCCCCTGGGTCTAAATGCCAGTGTCGAGCAAGACTCCCGAGGGTTTCCTCGCATTCGGTATCCGCTTCCAGACGAATGCCCCAGGGTGAGTGTGATCATTCCAACCCGCAACATGCTTCACTTTCTTAAGCCGTGCGTCGATTCTCTGCTGGATCAGACAAACTGGCCGGATCTGGAAGTGCTGGTTGTGGATAATCAGAGTGACTGCCCCGATACGCTGCGGTATTTGGCTGCGATTGAGGCGGACGCCAGGGTTCGCGTTTTGCGCTACGATCACCCGTTCAACTTCTCAGCGATCAACAATTTCGCGGCGGAACACGCCTCGGGCGAGGTGCTTTGTCTTCTCAATAACGACACCGAGGTGATACAACCCGGGTGGCTCCGTGAAATGGTGTCGAGGCTGATGCAGCCCGGTGTGGGTGTTGTGGGTGCCCGGCTGTACTTCAGTGATGGCAGGCTTCAGCATGCTGGCGATGTGCTAGGCCCCGGTGGTTGTGCTGCGCATCTGCATGGGGTTATTGCCGGTGATGATCCCGGTTATATGAACCGTGCGGTGTTGCCGCAGGATTTATCGGCAGTAACGGCAGCCTGTCTGGTGACGAGGAAAGATCTGTACCAGTCCCTGGGAGGATTGGATGCTGCCAACCTGTCAGTCGCGTTTAACGATGTTGACTATTGTCTGCGAGTGCGGGAGAAGGGTTGGGCCGTGTTGTTCACGCCTTACGCGGAGCTTTACCATCATGAGTCGGTGTCTCGTGGAAAAGACGATAATGCCGAAAAAGCCGCGAGAGCGGCCCGGGAGGCCGACTACATGAGGCAACGCTGGTGGTCTGTCATCGACAGTGACCCATTTTACAATCCCAATCTGAACTTTGCTCAGCCTGATTTCCAGCTCGGGCGTTTTCCAAGGGTTACCTACCCGTGGTGAGGCGTTTAAATAAGGAGGCGCCGCGGGTGTCAGAAAAAGACGGTAATGGCTTCTTCTTTAAGGACGCAGCATACTTTGAATAGCGTTTTGGTAGTCCAGCAGGGGGCAAATCCCTCAACGGATTTCTTCATCGCGCCCCTTTTGCGGACCGAGGGTTTGAAGGCTCGCTTTTTTTCCTTTGATGAAACTCCAGACTCCGCGAGCTTGGCAGGGGCCACCGTGGTTTTTGTCCGCTACGTGCCTCCTCTTTGGAAGGCCCTGCTGAAGCGCCATCCGGCCCACAGGGTGGTGTTTTTTATGGACGACGATCTGTTCGACTGGCGGGCCTTCCGGGGCATGCCCTGGCATTATCAGCGCAAGCTGTTTCTCCTTGCCTGGCGGCATCAGCGTTGGTTGAAATCGATAGGAGCTGAGCCTTGGGTTTCATCGGCCTGGTTGGCGCAGAAGTATTCCAGCTGGAAACCTGTTGTTCTCGAGCCTGGAAATCCGCACCGGCACTCTGCTGAGCTTGCTGATCCACCGATGAAAACCATCTTCTACCACGGTTCTGCCTCGCATCGCGAAGAGTTGGAGTGGTTGGTGCCGGTGGTGGAGCAGGTTTTAACGGCCCGGAGCGATGTGTGTTTTGAGGTGATTGGTGATAGGAAGGTGCGGGATCGCTTTTCCCATCTGCCTGGTGTGCAGGTGGTCCACCCGATGAGCTGGCCTGCTTATAAAGCCTTTATCCAGCGGCCTGGCCGAACGATTGGATTGGCGCCTTTACTGGATTCGCCGTTTAACGCCGCCCGAGCGCCCACTAAGTATTTCGATATAACGGCCGCCGGTGCCGTGGGGCTATATGCGGATACGCCGGTTTACAGGCGGCTTGTTGAACATGGCAGAAATGGATTGTTGCTGCAGATGGACTCACAATCGGCCTGGGCGAGCGCAATACTTGAATTACTGGATGAGCCGGAAAAGCGACAAGCGCTGTCCGTTCACGGAATTATTGACACCAAACTGGAATCTTGTGTCCGTTAGCACCTACTTCCTCACAACATCTCCTGCCCTGCATTCCCTGGAAAACCTGGAGGCCTTCACCGAAGCGCCGGTAAGGCGTTATCGCCCGCTGGTTTCAGTAAAACATGCCCAGGCAATGCTGGCATGGGGAAGGAAGCCCTCGGCGGCGAAGGCGGAGGCTGCCGCGCAGAAACTGGGTTTGCCGGTGGTTCGGCTGGAGGATGGCTTTCTGCGCTCCTTGGAGCCTGGGGCTGAGCATCCCCCTTTGTCATTAATCTGGGATGATGAGGGCATCTATTACGATGCCAGCCAGCCTTGCCGGTTAGACAGGCTTTTGGTTCAGCCGCTGTCTCCGGATCAGGCAGAGCGAGGCCGGAATCTGATGCGGTTGTGGCGTGAGGGCCGGGTGTCTAAATACAACCATGCGCGTGAGCGTCACTACCAGGATCTTGCGCCCTATGTGCTGGTGGTGGACCAAACCGCTGGCGATGCCTCCATTGGTTTCGGACAGGCCGATGCCAGCAGTTTTGAGGTGATGCTAAGGGCTGCGCTGGAGCGGTTCCCGAGGCACCGGGTGCTTTTGAAAACCCATCCGGATGTCGTGGCCGGCCGAAAAGAAGGTTATTTCAGCCAGTCTGCAGAGGCGCAGTCTCCTCGGGTGACCTGGATTGGGGACAACGTGCATGCCCCATCCCTGATCGAACATGCTTCCGCTGTGTTCTGTGTAACCTCCCAGATGGGCTTTGAAGCCTTGTTATGGGGTAAGCCTGTGCATGTGTTCGGTATGCCGTTTTACGCGGGGCGGGGGCTCACGAAAGATGCGTTGCCGGCACCGGAGTTCCGCGAGGCGGTAAGCCTGGAAGCTCTGGTTCATGCTGCGCTGGTGGACTACCCAAGGTATCTGGACCCGGAAGCGGCGGAGCGCTGTGAGCCTGAGCGGGTGTTGAACTGGATGGCGTTTCAGCGGCGCGAGCGTGGGCGGTTTCCGGAAAAACTCTATTCCCCGAGGGTTCCGCGTTGGAAGCGTAAGGCTTTAAAACAGTTCCTGGCGGGTAGTGAGCTGCTGGATGAACAGAAAACACCGCCGCCTGCCGGGGCAACCCGGGTGGTGTGGGGGCTGGCTGAATCCAGCGAGCCGGTGATTCGCGTGGAAGATGGGTTTATCCGTTCGGTGGGGCTTGGCGCAGACCTGGTGCAGCCCCAGTCCTGGGTTCTGGATGATGTAGGTATGTACTACGATGCCACTCGACCGTCCCGATTGGAGCAGATTCTTCAGGGCGCAGAGTTTGATAAGTCGTTGCTTGCCAGGGCCGGCCGGCTGGTGGAAACACTTACCCAATCTGGAACCACAAAATACAACACAGGTCTGAGAAGCTGGACGCGCCCGGGGGATGACCGAACGGTGATTCTGGTGCCCGGGCAGGTGGAGACCGATGCCTCAATCCGGTATGGTTCGCCGCTTATCAAAAGCAATCTGGAGCTTTTGAGGCGTGTTCGAGAATCTAACCCTGAAGCATGGGTTGTCTACAAACCCCACCCGGATGTGGTTGCTGGCTTGCGAAAGCAGGGAGACGGTGAAGATACTAGCGAGCACTGGTGCGATGAGGTTGTGGTCGATCAGGATATGGCGCACCTTCTGGGATTAGTGGACGAGGTGCACACTCTTACTTCGCTGTCTGGATTTGAGGCTTTAATTCGGGGTGTGCCGGTTACCTGTTATGGCCAGCCATTTTACAGCGGCTGGGGGCTGACAACCGATATCAGCCCCGGCGAACGGCGCACCCGAAAGCTATCGTTGCAAGCCCTGGTTGCAGGTACCTTAATCGTGTATCCGCGGTATGTGAGCCGGGTAACCGGTGCCTTTACAACGGTTGAGCGGGTAATTGAGGAGATAGAGGCGCAACGCTCCAGCGCAGCCTTGCGGCCGGGTTTGAGAACCCGTGTAAGCCGTTTACTCAGAAAAGCATGGACATTCTGACCTGGATATCAAAATGAACTTCTACGATGTTTTTAACGGTGATGCGGATGGCATCTGTGCACTGATTCAGTTGCGCCTCGCAGAACCACGCGATAGCACCCTGATTACTGGCGTAAAAAGGGACATAGCACTGGCCGGACGAGTCCCGGCTGACGAGCCGGCCGAGGTGACGATTCTCGACATCAGCCTCGATAAAAACCGTGAGGCAGTGGATCAGTTACTTGCAGCAGGCTGTTCCGTTTTCTATGTGGATCACCACTTCCCGGGTGACCAACTGCCGGAGGCGCCGGAATTCACGTCGCTGATTGATACCCAGCCGACGACCTGCACCAGCCTCCTTGTAGATCAACACCTTGGCGGCCGGTTTCATAACTGGGCTATCGCGGCGGCGTTTGGTGACAACCTCAATGCGGTGGGTGAGGAGTTGGCAGCCAAGGCGGGGTTGTCATCCGGGCAGGCGGAGGCGCTAAAAACTCTCGGCGTTTGCATCAACTACAACGGCTATGGCTCAACGGTTGCGGACCTGCACTTCCACCCGGCGGATTTGTACCGGGAATTCTTGAAGTTTGCGGATCCGTTAGAGCTGATTGCTTCGGAGCCCCGTGCCTGGCAACAACTGAGGGATGGCTACGAAGCGGATATGGCCCTGGGGTTGGCCGCGCCTGTACTTACTGAATCTGCTTCTTCACTGGTCGTGAAATTGCCGGATGAGGCCTGGGCACGCCGGGTAAGCGGCGTGCTGGGCAATGAATTGGCCAACCGGAACCCCGATAAAGCCTGTGCGATTGTTACTGAAAAAGCCGATAATACTTATCTGGTGAGTATTCGTGCGCCTTTGAATAATCGCAGTGGTGCCGATGAGGTTGCACGTCTGTTTCCGACCGGTGGCGGGAGGAAGGCGGCGGCCGGGATTAATGCGCTTCCTGCCGATCAGCTAGATGAATTTTTGAATACTATTGCCACGTTTTGGAGCTAAAGGATAGCTATGACTCTCACGCCCCCCAAGAAAACTCACCTCAAACAGCTTGAGGCCGAGTCTATTCATATCATTCGCGAAGTCGCCGCCGAGTTTGATAACCCGGTGATGCTGTACTCCATCGGCAAGGATTCGGCGGTTATGCTGCATTTGGCTATGAAGGCTTTCGCGCCGGGCAAGCCGCCGTTCCCGCTGATGCATGTGGATACCACTTGGAAGTTCCGGGAGATGATCAAATTTCGCGATGAACTGGCTGAGCGCTTGGGCCTGAAGCTGATCGTGCACACCAACCAGGAAGGCGTGGCCCAGGGCATCGGCCCGTTCACTCACGGCAGCGCCAAGCACACCGATGTGATGAAAACACAGGCCCTGAAGCAGGCGCTGGACCAGTACGGCTTTGATGCCGCGTTCGGTGGCGCCCGCCGAGA